>Ga0209344_10004818_pt1 | contig 12099 bp, 11 predicted proteins | sample Cruoilmetagenom6_FD_187293 | JGI IMG/M metagenome (GOLD analysis project Ga0209344, IMG submission 187293) | Oil polluted marine microbial communities from Coal Oil Point, Santa Barbara, California, USA - Santa Barbara Oil Seep Sample 6 (SPAdes)... | ecosystem: Environmental > Aquatic > Marine...
CGCGTTGCTCCACCATGGGCGATAATGTTATCCACGCCGGAGTCATAGGCAACAGCTTGATCAAATGTGCTCGCGACGGTATCAGTATCGAGATGAAGCAATAATTTTTTCATCATGTTCTCCTGCATTTAGCATGGCTTGAGGTAAGATAAATAAACGCTGGATTTTACCCTATGTTGTTTCTGTGAGGAAATTAAACTGCCATTATGCTGTGTGAAAAAGTTTGATTGGCAATACGTTAAAGTGGCAATATCCTGTTTCTGTGTAGGAACTTGTCTTGCAAATTACCAGTCACAGCAGCACCACATAATAAAATTTAGGAGTAGAGAATGAAGAAAACCAGTCTGACAGTCCTGTTCGCCAGTATGACCATGTTAAGTGCCTCCGCTATTGCCGATAACCAAATGGATTTTTCAACGGTCACCAAGGTGCAATACGTAAATGATTGTATGCAGGCAAATACAAATTTAAACGTATATGAAGGCGTGCATAAATGCTCATGCGTGGTGGATAAGCTTGATGAAGCTTTTACTCAGACTGATTTCGAAGACATCAGCACTGCCTATATGTATCGTAATCTGCCAGCCGATCGCGGTGCACAATTCCGTGATGATGAAGGTTTGAGTGGTGGTATAGATAAATATGAAGAAGTATCAGCTTCAGCTTATAAAGAATGCAGAATTCAATAATTTCTGATTGATATAAGTGACAAGAAAAAGGCCGTTTTAAACGGCCTTTTTTTATGCGTTGGAGTAGTAAAAATGTCTACTAGATTTGTTTATCCATGCTGTAAGTCATTTGTTTACTGTCATTCACAATCGCTTTTAACACACCATGCTTTTGCGGCGTGAAGTTAAACCGGATACTTGGGTCTTCACTGATAGAAATTCCAGCCTCAAGCGTAATCAGGTTTTCATCTGCAAAATCAATGACAATTTCTTTCACATAATGCGGTGGAATATAGCCACGGGTTTTTTGATCAAACTGTAAGCCACTGTTATTTGGGTGACTCACAACTACCTGTGCCTTTGTGGTTTCGCCAATGCTGGCTTCTCGCATACGAATCTGCATTTTGCCCAACCGAGCCATGGCGGCTTCCATGTCTTTACCTGCCGGAGCACTACATCCTCCTGAGGCTTTGACAAATTTTGACACCATATGCAAAGAACCATCATTCATTTCTGCAATGGCGCGCATATCGGTGTATTGATCGACCCTGACCCGTGTAGCAATATCAATATCACCCAGTGTCGGTGATAAATGGAAATTCGCAGAGTAGGGCATCGGGTTTTTATCAATGATGATATGTATGTTTTTGATGTATCTCTCAGTGGTCTGCGGCTGAACGGATTTGACACTGATTGGAACAATGGCAGCATCTTCAGCCCGGGTAGGCGCTTCAAGGATCAAAACATCGTCAGCATTTTCATGAATTTCACGATCACCAAAATAGGTTTGTTTAAGTCCTGACCATAAATCCTCTTCAGCTGTTGCAGCATTTGCAATGAGGCTATGACTCATAAAAACTGCCATTACAGCCCAAAAAATTGTATTTCGCCCCATCATTTTCGCTCTCCTAATAATTATTATTCCCACTCCAGTTCTACAAAAGCAGCGGTAATATTTCGACGATGATATTCTTCAAAAAGTTTCCACTTTTCAGCTTCTTGCGTGCCTACCGAGTTAATGGCTTGTTCAATGGTTCCCATATCATTAATTATGACTCTAATCTCTTCACGTATGGTGGTCAGATAGCGCAGTAAATCCTGCCAGCCTTCTGATTGTTCACCGGTAAAAGCAGTACCGTGCCCCGGAACGATCATTGCCGCATTACATTCAACTAAGGTCTCAAGAGCATCAATCCAACCATTGATACTGCCATCCAAGGCCGGAATACGTTCAACAAATAATAAATCGCCTGTCCATAATGTACTGGTCTTTTCATCATAAACCGTTAAATCATGATCAGTATGCGCCGTGGTAAATGCGGTTAAAATCAGTGGCCGGTTACCAAGTTCCAATGTTAATGATGAGCCAACCTTCACCAGAGTCTTCGCTTCGATAAAGATAAACTCAGTACCTTCGTAGGCATCACCCAAAATCTCTGAAAACTGTCTGGCAAAGTGCTGTTGTCGGCTAGCCATTGCCGCTGGTAATTTTTCATGGCCTACAAATTCCGGCTTATCGGTGTTAAAAGCGGCATTTCCTAACACATGATCCGGATGCACATGGGTATTGATCACATAACAGATCGGCAAATCACTATGCTGACGGATGACTTTACGTAATAACTTACCTTCCTGGAAACTGCCGCCGCTATCAATGACGGCAATGCATTGCTCACCAATGATAAAACCAACATTAGCAATGGCTCCCAGATTCTCAGCATCAGCTTCTTCGTGGCTGCCCTGGTGGTAAAAAATACCTTCAGCAACCTGCTTCACCTTATAGCTGTCTGCCTGCAGACTGCTCGCAAAGACAGAGGATGAAACCATAATGGATAGAAAGGAAATGAATATACGCATGTTGATGACTCACTAATTGTCAGCGTCTGAACTGTTACAATAACGCACTTTATTGCAATACATCCACATAGCTAGCAGAGAACTTTTGATTATGACAATTCGCACGCGTTTTGCACCCAGCCCAACAGGATATCTACATGTAGGCGGCGCCCGTACCGCTCTTTTCTCATGGCTATATGCCAGAAAACATGGCGGTCGCTTTGTATTAAGGATAGAAGATACAGATATCGAACGCTCTTCAGCTGAATCAGTGAACGCCATTCTCGAAGGCATGACATGGATGGGGTTGGATTATGACGAAGGGCCGTTTTATCAAACGCAACGTTTTGATCGTTACAAGGAAATTATCCAGCAGCTAATGGATCAGGGCGATGCATATCACTGTTATTGCAGTAAAGATGAGCTGGAAGCAATGCGTGAAGAGCAGCGTGCCAATAAACAAAAACCACGATACGACGGACGATGCCGTCATCTTTCAACTCCCCGAGAAGGTGTTGAACCGGTTATCCGCTTTAAAAACCCTACCATGGGCCAGGTGGTGGTTGAAGATGCCATTCGTGGCAATGTCGTTTTTGAGAATAGTGAGCTGGATGATTTGGTTATCGCCCGTCCAGATGGCACGCCTACCTATAACTTAACGGTGGTGGTGGATGACCTGGATATGCAAATGACCCACGTTATCCGTGGTGATGATCATTTGAATAACTCTCCACGACAGATAAATATTTTTAAAGCATTAGGCGCTACACCCCCCGTTTTTGCCCATGTCCCGATGATCTTAGGTGATGATGGCGCTCGTCTTTCGAAAAGACATGGAGCGGTCAGTGTGATGAGTTATCGTGATGCGGGATTTCTTCCCGAAGCATTGTTGAATTATCTGGTCAGGTTAGGCTGGTCGCACGGTGATCAGGAAATTTTTTCCCTTGCTGAGATGACACAGTTATTCGATATCCAGGATGTGAACAAAGCTGCATCCAGCTTTAATACCGATAAATTAATCTGGCTTAATCAGCATTACATTAAAACCAGTCCCCCGGAATACGTTGCTCAGCATTTGAGCTGGCATATGGGGGAGCTGGGTATCGACCCTGCTGAGGGTCCTGCACTGGTAGATGTTGTTGTGTTGTTACAGGAGCGGGCCAAAACACTTAAAGAGATGGCCGAATCGAGTGTGTACTTCTATCGGGATGTTGAAACGTATGATGAAAAAGCTGCACAGAAAAATCTGACTGAAACCAGCTTGCCATTGTTAGAAGCCGTATTGGCAGAGTTGACTGAGCTCAATGATTGGCTGGCTGAACCGATTCATTCAGTCATCAAGAATTGTGCTGAAAAACATGAGGTTGGCATGGGGAAAGTGGCACAGCCAATACGTGTTGCGATAACAGGAAATACGGTTTCTCCTTCTTTAGATGCAACCTTAGAGCTTTATGGGCGGGAGCGCGCACTCATCGCTATTCAGCGTGCAATTAACTGGATCAAAGATCATGCCTGATTTTTAGCTGAAAAATAAACTTGTTAATTTTCAATTGCTTACTGTATCGGGAAGATATTCCCGAAAATAAGATGGAAATACTCACAAAAAAGTTGAGTAAAGTTCTTGACGAACCCGGGAAGTCGGATTAAGGTTCGTCATACGCATGAGGTTCATCCGAACAAATCGTGACGTACAAAACTAAAAAGCAATAGAGGACAACTTTATGAAGCTGAAAACATTATCAATCGCAATGATGGGTTTAGCAGCACCAGGTCTGGTGGCTGCAGATGAACTCCTTGAAATGCAAAAAAATGACAATAACTGGGTTATGCCCGCTGGTGACTATGCTAATACGCGTTACAGCGAGCTAACACAAATTACGAAAGACAACGTCAAAGATTTGAACATGGCTTGGTCTTTCTCAACCGGTGTTTTACGTGGCCACGAAGGTAATGCTTTGGTCATGGACGGCACCATGTACGTTCATACAGCGTTCCCAAACATCGTTTTCGCACTGGATTTGAACAACGATGGCGCCATCAAATGGAAATATGAGCCAAAACAAAACTACGATGAAACTGTACCAGTCATGTGCTGCGATACCGTTAACCGTGGTCTGTCTTATGGCGATGGCAAAATCTTCCTGAACCAAGCTGACACAACTCTGGTTGCGTTGGACATGGAAACAGGTGAAGTTGTTTGGTCTGACAAACGTGACGATCCAAAAGTTGGTGCAACCAGTACTGCTGCTGCACACGTTTTTGATGACAAAATCATTGTCGGTATTTCAGGTGGTGAATTTGGTGTCCGTGGTTATGTTCAAGCGTATGACTTTGAAGGTAACACCGTTTATAAAGCCTACAGCACCGGTCCTGATGACGAAATGCTGATTGATCCAGAAAAAACCATGTCTATGCTGAAACCAGTTGGCAAGGATTCTTCATTGAAATCTTGGCAGGGTGACCAGTGGAAAATCGGTGGTGGTACTACTTGGGGTTGGTATTCTTATGACCCTGACTTGAACCAGTTCTATTATGGCTCAGGTAACCCATCTACCTGGAACCCAGTACAACGTCCTGGTGACAACAAATGGTCAATGTCTTTGTTTGGTCGTGATTTAGACACTGGTATGGCGAAATGGGTTTACCAAATGACGCCTTACGATGAGTGGGATTATGACGGTGTTAACGAAAACATCCTAGTAGACCAAAAAATCAAAGGCAAAATGCGTAAAATGTTAGTGCATTTTGACCGTAATGGTTTTGGTTACACCATGGATCGTGAAACAGGTGAATTGCTGGTTGCTGAAAAATTTGACCCAGCAGTTAACTGGTCAAACGGCGTTAACCTGAAAACTGGTCTGCATGATCGTGTAGCGAAATACTCAACTGCACGTAACGGTGAAGACACTAACACCACTGGTATCTGCCCAGCAGCATTGGGTACAAAAGATCAACAGCCAGCGGCTTATTCACCACGTACCGGTCTGTTCTATGTACCAACCAACCATGTTTGCATGGACTACGAACCATTCGAAGTTGAATACGTAGCCGGTCAGCCATACGTTGGTGCAACATTGAGCATGTACCCACCTGAAGGTGACACACACTTGGGTAACTTCATTGCCTGGGATGCTCGTGAAGGTAAAATCGTCTGGTCGAACCCAGAACGCTTCTCAGTCTGGTCAGGTGCTTTAGCAACTGCCTCTGATGTTGTGTTCTACGGAACGCTGGAAGGTTACCTGAAAGCAGTTGATGCCCAATCAGGTCGTGAACTGTGGAGATTTAAAACTCCATCAGGCATTATCGGTAACGTTAATACCTACAAACACAACAACAAACAGTATATTTCTATCCTGTCTGGTGTAGGTGGTTGGGCTGGTATCGGTATGGCTATCCCAAGTTTGGAAAATGATTCAGATGGTCTGGGCGCAGTTGGTGCATATCGTGCACTGTCTAGCTGGACTAACCTGGGTGGTGTTCTGAGCGTATTTAGCCTGTAAGACCATTAAGTATTATAAAATATACTTAAGTTAAGTTTAAAAACCCGGTATCTTTTAAAGATGCCGGGTTTTTTTTTGAACAAAAACGGCATAGGAAATGTCACATATATTCCCAAAAGAAATAAGGAAGAGAGAATGATCAAACTACAAAAATGGGCAATCCTGGCGTCTGCTTTAATGGGCGCCTCGTTTGCGGTGAACGCAGAAGACCTGAAACCACTACCAGGTCAAGAAGTATTAAGAGTCTGTGCTGATCCCCACAACATGCCGTATTCAAATAAAAACAAGGAAGGGTTTGATAATAAAATTGCCGAATTGTTAGGCGAGAAATTAGGCATTCCGGTTGAATACTACTGGTTTCCCCAACGCATAGGTTTTGCTAGGAATACCATTAAGAAAGAACATCCAGAACGTGGCGGTTACATGTGTGATTTAGCCATGAGTGTTCCCGAGCATACCGATTTCATGCTGCCAACCAAACCCTATTTCAGTTCAATTGAGGCAATTGCCTACCGTAGCAATGAAGGTTATGAAATTACCAAGCTTGCGGATTTAAAAGAAGTCGATGCCAAACATGGCCCGTTAAAAATTGGTTTGTTTGATCGCGCAATTGCCACTAAAGCAATTATTGATATGGGATTAGGTGATCGGATTTCTTATTATCAGTTAATGAGTGGTGATGTTAATGCCAGTGCAGGTCGTGCGATCGAAGACTTAGCTGCAGGCAAAATTGATGTCATACCAATGTGGGGACCGGTAGCCGGTTACCATGCGAAGGTATCTGATGTACCAATTACCGTAAATCCATTAAACGAATTGGGTCAATTGCATGTATTCAGTTTCAGTATGGCAACACGCTATTCAAGTAGAGACTGGAATACGTTACTCAACAAATTCATTGATCAGAATAAAGATGAGATAGATGCCATTCTTGCTGAATACAATTTACCATCATTGGAAAATGTCAGCCCTACACCCGCGAAAAAACCGCGTAAGGATGATGATGATTAATTCAATGTTTGGCTAAAGCAACACCTGAAAAATGGAGGCTACAAAATAGTAGCCTCCATTATTTTTTTCAGATCATCATTAATTCGGGCGGCAAAACGTGCCTGATCTTTATCCGCAACGTTTTCATCCATTAATCTGGTGCCAATAATCACACCATTGTTGCTTTCCCTAACAGTAATGATGCAGGGCATATCATTGATAAGTTGTTCATTAATCAACATCATTTCTTTTGCGTAAGTAATATTGCAAAAGCTGATGACAGTGGATAACGGGAAGTTTTCATCACCACGTTCACGGATCGCCGAACCGATTTCGCTTTTATGAATTATCCGGTAGTTATACTCGGAGATGGCTATGTCAAGATTTACCAGTGTGTCTTGGTAATTATACGGGCTGTTTTTTTCAAGTATTCGATTAGTGTTTACCGACTGGCATGCGATAATAAGTAATACGCTTGAAATCAAAATTACAGGAATCTTTAGGCGTTCAAGTAGAGTCATAAGCAAATAAAAATAATAAATTGAAATATAAGAATTTAAGCATAACACCTATAAAAATTCATGAGGTAACAAACAGTGAAGACAAACCAATACATCGTTTTTTTGTTCGGATTAATATTGCTGTTAAGTGGCAAAGCGTTTGCAGCGCCCGGCATGTCAGAAATTAATAATGAGTTGTTTGATAAAGCGCATTTAAAAAATATTGATCAGCCGGGCGTGCTGAAATATAAATTTTCCAAGACCAGTTTTGTTGACGGTGATCGTCAGGATACGATTGATGTGGTGGTCAAAAATATCCGTAATACTGGTCGTGCTGATACCTATTTTGAGTTTTTTACCGGGGAAAATAAACGCCCCTATCAAGAGCGTCTGGATCAACGCGGTAATAGCGTATTCGTATTATTTCTGGAGTACGACGTTCATGAGATGAAACGCCTCACTGGCGGAGAGTGGCGCTATTTCCAACGTTATTTGCGTTGGTCTTTTGCTGAGGGTGCAGATAAAAAGCAGGTTGAGGTTGATCACAATGGTAAAAAAGTAAAAGCTTGGCAGTACACCGTGCAACCATATGTAAATGATCCCAAAAATGATCGTTATAAACTGTATTCTTCAAAATATTATATTTTCACCATGTCAGAAGAAATTCCTGGTGAAATTTATCAGGTCAAAACAGTGGTTCCAGACGGCAAAAACTGGAAAGAAGGTGATCCGGTACTGGTTGAGGAAAAAGTCACATTTAGCGGTTTCGAGCCCCAATAACTGATATTTAACAATTTTATGAAACGGGCCTTCGCGCCCGTTTTTTAAATGAAAAGACTTTTAAAAAAACTCCAATCCATTCAAGGTGCCTTAAGGTTCCATGAGCTCAGCTTTGTGGTATTAATTATCATGACAGCCTTAATGAGTTTTAACTGGGCGCTTGCCTGGCAGAAAAGTTCAGAAGAGTCGCTGCGTTTAAGTTCAATCAATACGCATGTACAGCATTTACGAGGTGATCTGTATCGCCAGCTAAAAGAAGTCTTTGATGTTGTTTTTCTGAATGACGAGCTTGCAGCAGAACAATATTATCAATTTGTCGATCAGATTAATTCCTATCTGGCTCGGTTAAAAGTGCTTTCGAGTTCTCCAGACGAAGAGCTTTTGATCGTTAGAATTGAATATGCCTATAACAAGTTTTATCAGGAAACACGACGTTTTCTGGATAAAGATACACTTAGCAATGACGACAAACTCTGGCTTGATGAACAACTGGAAGAGCAAACCTTTCGGCAACTTGAAATGGTTTTCAGTGATATGGAGCACTATCTTCAACAGCAACAGCAACAGTTAACTGACTCTGAAGAACGCATGTTTGACAAAATGTTGCTCAGTGAGGCTTTGCCAATCATCTTGGCATTAATACTACTCAGCATCTCCAAATGGTTTGTCCGTCGAAATATGCTGGCCCCGCTGCGTAATGTTACCCAGGGTGCCAAAGTTATCAGTACCGGCGATTTTAATCATCATATTCCCTTAACTGGAGTAGACGAGCTGCAGCGGCTTTCGCAAGCTATCAATAGCATGGCAGACGAATTGGCCAGTAATCGTGACAAATTGATAGAAACCAAAAAGCAAGCCGCATTAGGCGAACTGGTACCTCTGGTCGCTCACAATATCCGCAATCCACTTGCAGGGATTCGTGCAGCTGCACAAGTATCTATCGAAGAGGCGAATGAAGAAAGCCGTGCGGTATTGAAAGACATTATTATTGCTGTGGATCGACTGGAAAACTGGGTGACCTCGCTACTTATGTACCTGCACCCGTTAAAACCCAATCTTGTTGAGGCAACACTGACCGAACTCACCGACAATGCTTTATCTCTGATAGCCCTGCAACTCAATGATAAAGGTATCCATGTAAATCGTCATGGCTGGCAGCAAGAGGCCAGACTGATTAATATGGATAATAATCTGATGGAGCAGGCTATTTTCAATTTGATTCAAAATGCAATTGAAGTGGCACCCATTAATTCAACAATTCATATTCACTACTGGGAAACCCCTCAGAGAATTGGATTGCAGATTGAAGATCAAGGGCCGGGTTTTAGCGAAACACCTCAAGCAGAAACCAGCCAAATGTATAAAAAGCTGAATTGTGGATTGGGTATTCCTTTTGCTCAGAAAGTGATTAAACAGCATCAGGGCGATTTGATTTTTGAAAATATTCCCGAGGGTGGAGCGAGAGTTTCACTGACCTTGTAACTGGATAAAATGCTAACTCGTCAATAGGATGTTACATGCTTAATTTTGTATTAATTGAGGACGAAAGCCTGTTTGCCAAATCGGTTAAACGACGGTTGGAACGGGAAGGTCATCAAGCCAAAATTGCCGATAACATCAGTGATGGGAAAAAATTGTTACGCCAGGAGTCATTCGATGTTTTGTTATTGGATGTGAGGCTTCCTGATGGTAATGGTCTGGATTTATTAGCTGAAATTCGTGTGGAGGGACATCCACTGCAGAACTTACCTGTGGTCATGATGACAGCTTATGGCGAGCTGGAAGATGCCGTTAATGCAATGAAATTCGGTGCATCAGATTATCTCAAAAAGCCGGTGGATTTGGATGAACTGATACTGACGATCGAGAAAGTGGTTCACAATCACGCTATCAGTCGACAATTACATTATTCTGAACAGCGTGAACAAAAGACTAACAAACCAGTTAATCTGATTGGAAGTAGTCAGGAAATCCTGGCGATTAAGCAGCAGGCAAAGCAGCTATCCGAGCTCATGGATAAAAATAAGGACACTACACCTGTCGTATTAATTACGGGAGAAACAGGCAGTGGAAAAGGCGTTCTAGCCAGATATTTTCATCAAATAAGTCAGCGGCTTAATCGACCTTTTGTACATGTAGATTGTGCTGCGTTACCGGAAGCTTCAATCGAAGCTGAATTATTCGGTCAATCGCCCAGTACACTCGAAACCAATTCTCCTGCTCGTCCCGGTTTAATTGAAGTCGCTGAGGATGGGACATTATTACTGGATGAAATTGCAGAGTTATCCTTATCTACTCAAACCAAATTGCTTAATGTCATAGAGCGTAGACAGCTTCGCAGACTGGGTGCCACCAAAGAAATTCCGCTGAATTCTCATATCATAGCTACGACCAATCGGGATCTTCATCAAATGGTGATTTCAGGCGAATTTCGAGCTGATTTGTATTTTCGGTTGAATGTTGTAGAGATTAAGCTACCACCACTACGTGTGCGACAACAGGATATAGCGGAACTGGCACAGTTCTTTATCGAGCAATTTGCCAAACGTTATGGCGTCGAACAACCAAGGCTAGCATATGATGCTATGCGTGAAATGCAACAATATGACTGGCCTGGCAACATCCGCGAACTGGAGAATGTTCTCGAGCGAGCCGTAATGCTTTGTAAACAGAGTGTCATCGAATCTGATGATTTGTCATTGAGAGCATTTGGCCATGACAACCAGGACGATCAGGGGGCCTCCATGTTCGAAAAAATGACACTTGATCAGGTGGAAAAATATTTACTGGAAACGGCTTTGAACAGAAGTTCCGGTAATGTTTCCAGAGCGGCTAGACAGCTTGGATTAACCCGTATGGCAATGCGTTATCGCATGGAGAAATATAAGCTTTAAATTATTTGACCAGTTTCAAGCTTGGCTTGCCGTTAGTCGTTTTATTGGTTGGTTTACCAGGTTCTTTAGCTGCCGGCGGCGGGGGAGTGGGATGCTCTTCTTCTGGAAAGAACATGCCTTCGTTATTTTCTTTTCCATAAATCGCCTGGATGGCAATAACCGGAATAAATAAATTCATTGCCTTGCCAGAAAATCTTGCTGAAAAGCTCACCCAGTCATTGTCCATATTCAGTGCCTCGATAGCATCCGGCGACAGATTCAGAACGATGCGCGAATCTCGAATATACTGGTCAGGAACCACAACCCCTTCATAATCAGTATTCACCAGTAAATAGGGCGTGCAATCGTTATCCAGCAACCATTGATAAATGGCTCTGATTAGATAAGGCTTTTGTGAAGACATGCTCATTAGCGCATTCCTCTCTCCGCTGTGCTCAGACTGGCCTGGAACGTATCTCTATTAAATATTTTTTGTGCGTAACGTTCAACTGCTTTGGCGGAATCAGGTAATTTTATACCCAAATACGGTAACCGCCACAATAACGGTGCAACGTAACAATCAATTAATGAAAATTCGTCGCTCATCAGAAAGTCGTATTGTTCGAACAGTGGTGCCAGAACGGTCAAATCCTCACGTAGCGTTTTTTTGGCCTTGGTTGCTGGTGATTTATCACGCCCGGATAATTGAGGCCACATTGAGAACCAGTCAGTTTCCAGACGATGCAACATCAGTCGCATCTGAGCTCTGGCACCTGGATCGTTAGGCATCAGGGAAGGATGAGGGAAACGCTCATCAAGATATTCCATAATGATTCGGGAATGGAATATCACAATATCCCGATCAAACAGTGTCGGGCCCTGAGCGTATGGATTAGCTGAGGCAACCTCTTCCGGCCAGTGGCCATCAACAAGATCTACAATCTGACAATCT
>Ga0209344_10004822_pt1 | contig 12088 bp, 12 predicted proteins | sample Cruoilmetagenom6_FD_187293 | JGI IMG/M metagenome (GOLD analysis project Ga0209344, IMG submission 187293) | Oil polluted marine microbial communities from Coal Oil Point, Santa Barbara, California, USA - Santa Barbara Oil Seep Sample 6 (SPAdes)... | ecosystem: Environmental > Aquatic > Marine...
TTTAAGAAGAAAAGCCCATGTATTTACTACAGAAGAGCATATAAATTTTCTACCAACCTTTTCTATCGGCTAAGTTTTTAATGTGTGCATAATGGTGATTACTATGCCAAGCATATTTACCTATATTTTCGGCTACAGATACATTTAAGTTTCCCATAGGATGAATGTAGTTTCTACCTAAGTCTTCTGGAGTAAGTCGTTCACACATATAGACCAATTTAGCATGCAGCGCAGTTAAATAGGAAAGAGATAAAGAAATCGGTGCTGTTTTAGCATCTATTAATTCACTCCATTTCTTTTCTTCATAAACTTTAATCAGTGGCCTATTTTCTGTTAATGCCCATTTAAAACGAGTATAACTATGGTGATGGCTATCTGCCATATGATGAACAACTTGCCTTACCGTCCAGCCACCTTCACGATAAGGAGTATTTAATTGTGATTCAGAAAAATTTTCAACTAGGCTTGATAATCGTTTTGGTAGTGTTTTTAAAACAGCTGTCCATTCATTTATGTCTTCATGTGAAATATTCTCAGGACATTCAAAATAACCTATCGGATATTTTAATTTTTCTATATCTTCCATAAGATAAAAATAAAAATTTTAATAGACTTTTAACCCGAAAATTTTAGACATAGTTATTTAATCTACTAATTTTATGGGATAGAAATTATAACATACAAAATTATATCATTATGGCAACAATACGCTTAGGAGACAAAGCTCCAGATTTCACGGCAGATAGTTCAATAGGAACAATTAATTTATACGACTACCTAGGTGATAGTTGGGGAATATTATTTTCTCATCCTGCAGATTTTACTCCTGTATGTACCACAGAATTGGGTACAGCTGCTAAGTTTAAAGATGAGTTCGATAAGAGAAATGTAAAAATGATCGCACTTAGTGTTGATGGTGCAGCATCACACACCAAATGGATAGAGGACATTAATGAAGTACAAAATACGGTTGTTAACTTTCCTATTATTGCAGATGAGGATAAAAAAGTCTCAAATCTATATGATATGATTCACCCAAATGCTGATAACAACCTAACTGTACGTTCTGTATTCATCATAGCACCAGATAAAACTGTAAAACTTACATTGACGTATCCTGCTTCAACTGGAAGAAATTTCTATGAACTATTAAGAGTAATAGATTCCCTACAACTTACTGCCTACCACAAGGTAGCTACACCTGCCAATTGGGAAAAAGGCAAGGAAGTAGTTGTCAGTCCGGCAATAACAACATCAGATGCAAAAGACATTTTTCCTAAGGGAGTCAATGAAATAAAACCCTATTTAAGAATGACTCCAGACCCTACTGCATAGGTTCAAAAACAAGTTCATTCTCAATGCGTTAGATTAAATTTATTAACATAAAGATATTTTAAGTTTTTTAACAAAAAAAAACTATCTTCGCACTTTAATTAATATTTAATTTTTCTATTATGAGTAAAGGAACAGTAAAATTCTTCAATGATTCCAAAGGTTATGGTTTTATCACTGAAGATGGTTCAAACGAAGATCATTTTGTACACATTTCTGGCTTAATCGATGAAGTTCGAGAAGGTGATGTTGTAGAATTTGAACTACAACAAGGTAAAAAAGGATTAAACGCCGTTAATGTGAAGGTAATTGACTAGGTAACGATTTAACTTTTTTATAGTATAAAACCCGAACCAATATTGGTTCGGGTTTTTTTATGCAATTATTTTTTTTTTTTTGCAACCTACACGCAACCTTTTACATAAATACATATCTCTTTAATAAACAAGATTGATTCCCCGACCTTATACCTGTATCTATGACCACATTTTTGACCGTATTTTTAGTCTTAATGATTATCAACATTGTATTACTATTGGGTAGCTTCGTTACTCGTAAAAAATAATTTTCTAAACAAAAAAACACCTATACTATTATAATACAGGTGTCAAATGTTATATTTTGATAAATAGGTTACTTACCCAACCTTCATCAGCTCTACGTCAAAAATCAATGTAGCGTTTGGCGGTATTACACCGCCTGCACCAGCAGAACCGTAAGCAAGATCTGATGGTATTACGAAACGAGCTTTATCACCAACTTGCAATAAAGAAATACCTTCATCCCAGCCAGGGATTACTTGACCAATTCCTAATTGAAAATCGATAGGAGAGTCGCGTTTGTATGAAGAATCAAAAACTTGTCCGTTTAGAAGAGAACCTTCATAATGTACGGAAACTTTTTGACCTTTTTCAGCTTTAGCACCATCACCTTTTTGAATCATTTTATAACGTAGACCAGATGCCGTAGATTCAAAACCACCAGCAACTTTGTCTAGCTCTGCCTCTTGTTTTGCTTTTTCTTCAGCCAATCTTGCTTCACCAGAAGCATTGAAATCTTCAAATGCTTTTACAGCATCCCATTTTACAGCCGCCTCACCAACTCTTATAATTTCTAATGACTCAATAACATCTTCTTGAGCAATAGCATCAACAACGTCTTGACCAGATTCAACATTACCAAAAACAGTATGCTTATTATCTAACCAAGGTGTCGGAACGTGAGTTATAAAAAATTGACTGCCATTTGTATCAAGTCCAGAATTAGCCATAGAAAGAACTCCTGGGGCATCATGCTTTAATTCAGGATGGAATTCATCATCAAATTTGTAACCAGCATCACCAGTACCTCTACCCTGAGGACAACCTCCTTGTATCATAAAATCTGGAATAACTCTATGAAATTTTAAACCATTATAATAAGGTTCTCCTTTTCCTTTAGAGCTATTTTCTTTATTACCCTCTGCCAAAGCAACAAAGTTACCTACGGTACCTGGGGTTTTATCATGAGTTAATTTTACCAGTATTTCGCCTTTATTGGTATTGAACTTGGCGTAAATTCCTTCTTCCATTATAATGTTTTTTAGTAAGTGGCAAAGGTAAAGAAATTTAACGGTTTGAACATTTTCACAAACCCGATTGCCAATTAAAACCCGTGAGCATCTACCAAATAAATTAAACTTGCCATTGTCGCCGCACCCAATTGGAGCTCACGTCTATTAACATGTTCAAATATATCGTTTTCTGCATGGTGGTAATCAAAATAGCGTTGCGAATCTGGTCGTAGTCCCGCAAGTACCAAACCATCTTTCTTCAACGGAGCAATATCTGCACCACTAAAACCTTTTTCGAAATAATGCACGAAGTACGGCTCAAAAAGGCTTTTCCATGATAATATCTTCTCAAAATCTTTGTCTGAGGAATCAAAGGCAAATCCGCGTGGGGAAAATCCGCCAGAATCACTTTCTATAGCTAATATGTGTTTTTCATTTTTTGCATTGGCAACCTCGGCATACTTGTTTCCCCCTCTTAGTCCATTTTCCTCGTTCATAAAAAGAACTACTCTAATCGTATGTTTTGGGTTATACCCTGTTTTTTTAAAAAGATTTAGAACCTCCATACTTTGTACACATCCAGCACCATCGTCATGAGAACCATCGCCTAAATCCCAAGAATCTAAATGGCCGCCAACAACAATAATCTCTTCTGGTTTAGTTGAACCTTTAATTTCCCCAATTACATTATATGACTCCACATCTTTAAACTGCTTACAGTTTTGTTTAAAGTAAAATTTTATTCCGGGATTTAACTTTAAGGAAGCACTTAATAATTCTGCAGCATTAGTACTGATCGCAGCTGCAGGTATTCTTTCTGACTCGGTCTGTTCTCCATAAGTCATTGAACCAGTATGTGGATAGTCATCTAGCCTTAGGTTCATTGAGCGCACAATAACAGCTAAAGCACCAAATTTAGAAGCTTCTAATGCCCCGACATAACGTTGGTCTACACAATTAGAATATGCCGTAAATGTATTTATCTGAGTAGCATCCATTGGTCTATTAAAAAACACGATTTTTCCTTCTATTTTAGCTCTACCCAAAGTAGATAATTGTTCTACACTTTCAACCTCTATAATATTTGCTTTTATTCCATTAGAAGGAGTTGGTACAGAACCACCTAAAGCACAAATAGCAACATTGGTAGTTGTACCAGGGGTTGTTTCGAAATATGCGAATTCGGGAGTTCCTCGCACCCATTTTGGTACCATTACAGACTGTAACCAAACTTTATCTACACCTAAAGAATCTAATTGAGACTTAGTATAATCAACTGCCTGTTGCGCTTGAATAGATCCAGACAACCGACCACCAATTTGGTTCGATAAGTAATTTAACCAATCATACCCCCTACCTTCCGTTAAGGCGGTATCGTAAAGCTCTTTAATCTGTACTTGATCTGTGTTTTGTGAAAGCCCCAAAGAAATAAAAGCGATTACAAATAAGAATGTTAGTTTACTGTTCACCTTGTAATTGTTCTTCATAGCTGTCTAAATTAGCCTTTATTTTTTCGCTCAACATAGGCTCCTTAATATCTTTGTATTTTTTTAACGATTCTAGCAAGATTGATGCAACAATAATACGTGTCGCCTTCTTATTATCTGCAGGTATTGAAAACCAAGGTGCATAATCATGTGTTGTTTTAGAAATTGCTTCTTCATAACAGTTTTGATATACATCCCATAACTTGCGTTCTTTTAAATCTCCAGGTGAAAATTTCCAATGTTTCTCTTTAATAGCTAGTCTACGCAATAGGCGTTGACGCTGTTCTTCTTTTGAAAGGTTAAGGAAAAATTTAAAAATCAATGTCCCGTTTTCAGCTAAGTGTTTTTCAAAATCATTGATCTGCTCAAACCGTTTGTCCCAAAACTTCTGATCTATATCATCTACAGTATGTATACCCGGTATATGTTCATTTAAAATATATTCTGGGTGTACCCTAGTAACCAATACATTTTCATAATGCGTTCTATTAAATACCCCGAATTTACCTTTTGCAGGTAATACTAAATAATGACGCCATAGATAGTTATGGCTCAACTCAAGTTCTGTTGGCACTTTAAAACTATGAACCTCTACGCCACTGACATTGAAATCTTTAAACACTTCTCGTATTAAACTATCTTTCCCGGCAGTATCCATACCTTGCAAGCAAACCAGAATACTATATTTTCCATGAGCATATATGGTATCTTGAAAGTCGCCAAGGTCTCTTCTTATTTTAGACAACTCTTTTTTTAGTTCTTTATCAGACTTTCCAAAATCCTCAAAAGTCTCATAATCAGCTATTTTAAAATCTCTCTTGGTCCTATAATTGTCTACTTTTATTTTATCCATTCTGAAATATAAAATTTAATATTTATGAATACTAATTCTTTATGAAATCTAACAACTCTAATTTTTAACATACTCCGTTAATCGTGATTGATAGGTATTGTATCGAAAATAATATTTTGAACAAGGTAAAGTATATAAATTTATTATCTGTAAGATCCCAAATTTTACACCTAAAAAACCTCTTTATGAAAAAAAATATCTTTTTTTTCTGCACTATCGTATTGTTAACCCTATCCTCATTTAGCACTAATGTGGAATGTGAATATGCTAACTCTAATATGGAATATGCAAAATCACAAATTACTGCAGCATTACTTACCCAAGACATAAACCAAGCTAGATTTTATGCGTACAAGGCTTTGAACGCTCTAGAAAAATCTAAAGCCCAATTAACGGTTTGTGGGTGTATGCTTGCAAAAACAACGGTATACGAAAATATTAAAGTCTTAACATTGGCAACAAGATCTACCAATTTAAAGGGTACCCTTAAATATTTAGATGAATCTGTTGAGCTTACCAACAATACAATTTTGGCATTAGAATCGCATGAAACTCATGATAGCGTTTATTCAGATAATCTATTGTCAGTTAACACCAATAATACAGCAAACATAAAAGCAGAGAAAAAAATTACGAGCCGCAAAAGCCTCTTTAAGGCTATTGATGTTTCCTTAGAAAAATATAAAATTTCCCTTAATAAAGTTATTGAAAACGTAAATTGTAAAGATGCTACTACTTTTGCAACTCGTATTCATGATGAGTGCGAAGCTCAATTAATAAATCCTGATATCTCAGAAGGAAGTAAATATTACAATCTACGTACAAAAGAAATTACCCAAAAGGCATTAAATAGAATTGGAAAATGTTGTGATGTAAGATAAATGGAACTAATTATTTACTTGCAAACAATTTTACATCATCTTGAGAAACTTCTTGTCCACCAAGAATAATAAGTCGCTCTACTACATTTCTTAACTCACGAATATTACCTGTCCAATCATAAGCTTTTAATAGCTTAATTGCTTCGCGAGAAAAAGTTTTATCTGCCATACCTTGTTCAGCTGCAATTTTTTTAGAAAAATGCTCAATTAATAACGGAATATCATCTCTTCTATCATTTAAACTAGGCACTTGTATAAGAATAACAGCCAATCTATGATATAAATCTTCTCTAAAGTTACCCTCTTCAATTTCTTTTTTTAAATCTTTATTGGTAGCCGCAATTACACGAACATCAACCTTTATATCTTTATCTGTACCGACACGAGAAATTTTACTTTCTTGAAGCGCTCTTAATACTTTTGCCTGCGCAGAAAGGCTCATATCCCCAATCTCATCTAAGAAAATAGTACCCTCATTTGCTGCTTCAAATTTACCTGCCCTATCTTTAACCGCAGATGTAAAGGCACCTTTTACATGCCCGAACAATTCACTTTCAATTAATTCAGATGGTATTGCCGCACAGTTCACCTCAATAAATGAAGCTGAACTTCTAGCACTTTTCTCATGTAACCAATGGGCAACTAACTCTTTACCTGTACCGTTAGAACCGGTAATTAAAACACGTGCATCGGTTGGGGCAACTTTCTCGATTATTTCTTTAATCGTATTTATCTCACCACTCTCGCCGATCATCTCATAATTCTTACCTACCTTTTTCTTTAAGTTTTTATTCTCGACGACTAATACCTTTCTATCTAGTGCATTTCTAACGGTTGTAAGTAATCTATTGAGATCAGGTGGTTTTGAAATATAATCAAAAGCGCCCAATCGCATAGTATTAACAGCTGTATCTAAATCGCCATGACCAGAAATCATAATAAACGGAATTTCAGGTTTAATTTTTCTTGCAGCTTCTAAAACCTCAACACCATCCATTTTGGGCATTTTTATGTCACAAAGAACCAAATCATAGTCATTGTTCTTAATAGATTCAATTCCTTTTAATCCGTCTTCAGCTTCTTTTACGGAATACGCTACATTTTCTTCGGATAGGATTTTAACCAAAACTCTTCTAATTGCTGCTTCATCTTCTATTACTAATATTTTTGACATAACTGCTATTTAAATTCCTACTCTTATTCCTGTTCTAAAATAAAGTCCTGCTGCATCATTTAACGTGAAGATATCATCTCTTTCTTCGTTTCGTAATGCACTATTCTGATAAATAGATCTGCCGCCTATAAAGTAAACGGACATATCCTTAGTTATTTTATATTGATACCCTAATGTCAATAATAATGAAGTAGAAGACACATCGGTAGATAAATTATTGCCAGGTAATAAAATATCATTCTGAATATTCACATAATACCCATCTAAAAATATCTCAGTTTGAAAGAAATGACCCTTTTTGGTAAAATATTTCATACCAGATTTTGGTGCTCCAAGTACGTATGACCAATTTGGATGAAAGTGTTTTTCATAATACACAAATGGCAATGGAAAATCAACGGGCGAAGTACTGTTATATGAGATTCCTAAAACCAACATATACGGTTTATCAACATCTTTTACATTTTTATATGCGCCAGCTGTATAATTTATATTAAAATCATCTTGTTGCAATTCTTCCACAAAATTTGACGACCATCTAGGGGTTACCACACCTATCAAATTCCATTTTTCACTCAACTTATACATATAAGCAAAGTTTACATCTAATACATGGAATTTACTTAGATTACCTGAATCAGGGAACAAATCATCTGGCACTTCAAAATTATATCGATTATATTCTACACCTAAAACAACATAATCTTTTTTGTTGCGTACTGCCAAAGGCACATTCAGCACTAACTTTATACGAGAGGTTTCCACTTCTCCACTATTTTCGGGCATTAGCATATACTCTAACCTAAAAATATCTGGTGTTTGCCCTTGTAACGAATTAATAGAGCTCATTATCAAACACATTAAAACGAAAGCAAACTTATGCTTTTTCATTATTCCCTGCATTTGAAACATTGCTGTGTTGAAAAGGTGTTTGTTGATATAAATGAATATCTCTTTGTGGAAAAGGTATTAATATGTTATGCTTTCTAAACGCAGCGTCGATCTTATATCTAACCTCACTCTTTGTTTTCGGATCCGTAAAACTATCGGTTATATAAAAATTTACCGCAAAAATTAAAGCTGAATCGCCAAAATCCTCAAAAATGACAAACGGTTTCGGACTTTTTAAAATACTTCTTTGAGATTTTACCACATTTAAAAGTATATTGGTCACAAGTTCAACATCACTCCCGTAAGCAACACCAATACGCACCAGTTCTCTAGTAGTTTTATGGTTTTGTGTATAGTTATAGACAATATCACTAATAAACTTATGATTGGGTATAATAATCACCTTATCATCTCTTGTAATAGCTCTAGTCGTTCTAAGTTTAATTTCAAAAACCTTACCCACCTTGCTATCTATTTCAATAATATCACCAACTCTTAAAGACTTATCTACAATGATAAAAATACCACCGATAATATCTTGAAAAATTTCCTGCAAGGCTAAACCAAGTCCGACAAACAAAGCGGCCGATGCTGTGATAAGAAGGGTAATATTAATACCTGCGGCACTCATGGTAAAAAGAATCACCACAACATAAACCAAATACTTAATAAACTTGAAAATACTGATAAACTTTAGTTTATCGTCGACCTCCATTTTCCTTGTGAAAAATCTTCGTATGGCCTGCAGCACGGTACTGGTCAGCACAAAAGCCAGGGTAAGCAATAAAAGCAACCCCACGGTTATATGAATAGATTTTTCACCTTCACCAAAATGATATCCAAGGTCTAAAAATTTCTTTATAGTACCCCATATATCATCTTCGATTATTTCCTTTATTCTTTCTGTTCCCTCTTGCATCATGACGAATATTTAAGCCACTTGTACAATTCCTTATAGCTAGGTTTTTTGCCGTACATTAAAATACCGACTCGATATATTTTTGCAGCTATCCAAACAATACCTATAAAAGTACCTATTAATATTAAAATCGATGTTATCAGTTGCCATAACGGCACACCGCCTTCACCGATACCCCAAGGTAAACGCATAAGCATTACTATTGGCGATGTTAGCGGAAAAAGAGAGAATGCAACTGCTATTGGTCCGTTCGGATTGCTAAAGACAGAAAAGAACCCTACATAGATAGCCAACATTAATGGTAAAATAACCGGAAAAATAAATTGTTGCGTATCTGTCTCATTATCTACCGCAGCGCCAATTGCCGCATAAATAGAACTATAAATTAAATAGCCTAAAACAAAATAGACTATAAAGAAAATCAACATTGCGATAATAGGAATCTCAAATATTTCTTGGGCGTAAAGCCGCACATTTTGCGACAGTGCATCTACATCAACATTTGTACTATTTACCATACCCGGTGCCACACCACCGCTTCTTGTTAAGCTAATTGGATCAATATCAAAAATTGTCAAACCTATGACCAACAAAATTCCACCAGAAACAATCCAAATTCCAAATTGTGTGATACCGGCCAATGAAGTACCAATAATCTTACCCATCATTAAATGAAACGGCTTAACAGATGATATGATTACCTCAATAATTCTACTGGTTTTTTCCTCAATGACACTACGCATAACAAATCCGCCATAGATAATTATGAACATCATTATCAGATAGCCGAAAGCACCACCGATTATTGCTTTTATCTCATTAATCCCTTTTACGTTCTGTAGACCATCAAAAGTTTCGATATTAATGGTATAACTACGATTCATTTCTGCATATTCTTCTGGTGATAGACCAAGCTCTATCAATCTTTCTTGACGTAATCTATTGGTAATAGAGCCCTCTAATTTGTCTAATACCGTTGCGCTTGGAGCATCTTTGCTGTAAAAGAAAGCTCTTTGGGCCACTTGTTCTAAATTATATTCGTTTGGCAAATAAATAAGTCCATAAAAACCCAAACTAACCGTAGAGTCTTTCGCTTCAGCTAATGAAATATCATTAAAATTGATGTATGAAGTAGCATCCGAAGTCACAAATTCATTTGCGAAATAACCACTTTCGTTCAAAACACCAATTACCTTTTTCTCATTATCGTTTAATTGGGTTAGATAAGCAATTAGCAATATCATTCCTACCATTAAAAACGGACTTAAAAATGTCATAACCACGAAAGACTTATTACGTACTTTGGCGATGTATTCTCTTTTTATAATTAATGGCAATTTATTCATTGTCGATATTTTTATTCTGTATAGTCTTAATAAAAATATCATTGGCAGATGGTATGGTTTCAATAAATCCGTTCACGTTCGCCCTTGAACCTAGAAACGATAAAATTTCTCTAGATTCGTTAGAAGGTAACTGCACTTTCAAGTGCAACCGATTCTCTAAACTATCGTAATCTTGCGTAATAATTTGAAATTTATCTTTCATTTCATTCATTAATGATTCTTGATTTATGGGTTCCAAACTAATTTCAAAAATATTATTTTTATAAGCTTTCTTAATATCAGATAGTTTTCCGTCCAATATTTTTTCAGACTTGTGAATGAGGGCTATATATTCACATAATTCCTCTACAGACTCCATTCTATGTGTCGAAAATATAATAGAAGTACCTTTCTCCTTTAAGTTTAAAATCTGTTCTTTAATGACATTGGCATTTATGGGGTCAAAACCACTAAATGGCTCATCAAAAATCAACAATTTGGGTTCGTGAAGTACCGTAACCACAAACTGTATTTTTTGTGCCATTCCTTTAGAAAGTTCTTGAATTTTTTTATTCCACCAATCGCCAATTTCTAATCTTTCAAACCAGTATTCCAAACGTTTTTTCGCTTCAGCTTTAGAAAGACCTTTTAGTTGCGCTAGGTAAAGTGCCTGTTCGCCAACTTTCATACTCTTATAGAGTCCACGTTCTTCTGGCAAATAACCTATTTGCGCAATATGTTCTGATTTAAGTAATTCACCGTCAAAATAAACAGATCCTTTATCAGGAAAAGTGATTTGATTTATGATGCGTATTAACGTAGTCTTACCTGCACCATTAGGACCCAATAAACCGTAGATACTATTCTTAGGAATTTCAAGGGAAACGTTTTTCAATGCCGTATGGTTCCCAAACTGTTTGGTGACCTCACTAGCTACCAAAATGTGACTCATGTACTCAATTTCTACAAAGGTATTGATTTGTTTTGACTAGCTACTCTCTTTATGATTCCTTTATACCATACCAATTTGTTGGTGTGAAAAAATAGGAATACCCTAAAAAACAAAACCCACCCTTAATAAATTAAGGATGGGAAAAAAATTGCTATGAAAAAGAAAATTAATATTGGTCGCCCAATATTATCTCAAATATACGTTTTTTATTTAAAAACAGAATATTTTGAAATTAGGAGAACATATCTTTAACTTTCTCGAAAAATGACTTGTCGGATTTCTCTGGTTTAGGCTCAAAGTTGTCATCGCCCTGCATTTTATCGAAGAACTCTCGTTGTTCTTTATTCAACTCTTTCGGCGTCCAAACATTGACATGAACAAGAATATCGCCAGCTCCATATCCATTTAAACTTGTAATACCTTTTCCTCTAAGTCTCAATATTTTACCTGACTGAATACCAGCTTCTAATTTTATACGAACCTTACCTCCTACAGCATCGATCTCTTTAGAAGTTCCAAGAACAGCTTCAGAAATACTTATATAAAGATCATAATGTAAGTTATCACCTTCTCTTTTTAGTGTACCATGCTCTTGTGTTTCTATAGCGACCAACAAATCTCCTGGCACTCCATTTCCGGGAGCATCATTACCCTTATTAGGTACTTTTAATTGCATGCCCTCTTCAACACCGGCCGGAATATTAATGGAAACAGTCTCCTCT
>Ga0209344_10004823_pt1 | contig 12087 bp, 9 predicted proteins | sample Cruoilmetagenom6_FD_187293 | JGI IMG/M metagenome (GOLD analysis project Ga0209344, IMG submission 187293) | Oil polluted marine microbial communities from Coal Oil Point, Santa Barbara, California, USA - Santa Barbara Oil Seep Sample 6 (SPAdes)... | ecosystem: Environmental > Aquatic > Marine >...
ATTCCATCTTCAACACTCAGCGGAGGTATCTGACGCACGAATTCGCCAGAAATATGCAAAGGCTCCCGGCTTGTCGCCAGCACCCGTACCTTTGGTGCAATAGACAATATCTTTTCAGCCAGTTCAGCACAGCCTGCCAGAACCTGTTCACAATTGTCGAGGACAAGCAGTGTTCTCTGCCCCGCCAATTGCCGCGCGATGGTGTCGGACAATGAGGTCTGCTCTTCTTCCAGAACGCCCAGTACTCGCGATACAGCCCCGGCGACGCCGGACTCCCGAAACACGCCGGTCAGGTCGACAAACCAAACCCCATGTTCAAAGTTCTCAATTTCAGATCTCGCCATCTTCTTTGCTATCCGGGTTTTACCCGTCCCGCCAGGTCCGGACAATGTGACCAGTCGCTGCGTAACCAAACATTGGCGCAAGTCGGATAATTCATCGCCACGGCCCACAAGTGACGACAATTCAAGCGGTAAATTTGTTTGAATATTCAATGATGTTCCTCCACAGGATAATTCGACTTTGGCACAATTCAGGTGGCAGATGGAACTTTTTTTCATGTATATGCCACCTGGCAGATGTTCTGCGATTCTAGGCGACGTAATCTTAACTCACATCAGGAATTCGGGATCATCCCGGATAGACAAAATGGAGTTAGGGACATGACTATCGCAACAACAGCACGTGAGTTTTTTGAGGCCTGCGAAACCGGACAAGGTTGGGAAGGCTGCCAACAATTCTGTCACGACGGCGCATCCTTTGACTGTCAGGCCGATGTTTTGGCTGACACTTCATCAGTTGAAGATTACTCAAACTGGATGAAAGGCCTGCTGACGCCGGTGCCAGATGGCCACTATGAGCTCAAAGGCTTTGCCGCCGATGAAGAACGGAATACTGTATTGGCCTTTGCTGTATTCCACGGCACTCAAACAGGCGAAGGTGGCCCGGTTCCGCCCACCGGCAACACAATCGCGGCAGACTACGTTTATTCGATGAAGTTCGACGGCGGCAAAATCAAGCATATGACGAAAATCTGGAATGACGGTATTTCATTGCGCCAGTTGGGCTGGGCGTAGCAAGGGGCCGCACCAATGCCAAGATCTTGGTTGGTTCAATTTGCCGAGGGTCGCGTAATTCGCATCCCTCGGCAAAAGCGTTGTGGATATCAAATGCAAGCTGTGTTGAAGTCAAATCTTTGCGAGCCACTGCCTGCTAAATTACCCCCCTTCTAGTAACTCGCGTGATCAAACCTGGAAGCGGCCACTCATACACCCCGCAGAATTGGGTAATATGGGCTCAAAGCCGTCACCGGGTAAAATCTAGATTTACACGTAATTGTTGAGAGCGCGGCATGACTAGTGTTTCCAAAACGGTCGTTTTTTGCACAACCCCCTGCCGGACGTGAGATCAACCACATAAGCCTGACAAAAACCTGCGGCAAAACCTTGGTGGTTTTGGCTGTTTTTTTGACGCTCTGGTTCCGAACACCTTATCTCTTGCATAGTCTTCCCAGACGCGCCAATTGCGCCAACTTTTGCGACCCGGTTCCTGTGGACGGTTTGCCTAATGCAGGCGGGGTTTATGCCTTCCCAGGCCGTTGGGGTAATTTCTGTGCTCCAAAGAACTCACGTGCCCTTAGCGCTGCATATTCAGCTCCTCTAGCTCCACCAACAAGAAACCGGTTGTAAGCCTGTGATCCTCCGTTTCCTAACTATACGGCCGAACCAGTGCTTTGGGAGGGATCATGGTCATAGTTATGCCTGCAACCCATATGCGAATATCTTCACCCCAGCGAAGTCATTTATGTATCAATTTGAAGGCAGTATCGGTTAATTCCATCTTTGACTGTGTTTTGGGAATTTCCACGTATTTTCTATTCTATCAATTAACCTGTCAGTTGCCGCTACGGGCGCTAACTGTTCAATTTCGCACACAAGCTGCGCGCTCATCGATCTTTTGTGCAACTGAGATCCGCTTAAATGCAGGCTCAGAAGTTCACATTTGGAGATTTTGAGATGAGCAACGTAAATCTGGCGATCGTATTTTATTCGACTTACGGCACCAACCATGAAATGGCAGAAACCGCTGCTGCGGCGGGTCGGACAACCGGTGCGAAAGTGCGCCTTGTTCGGGTTGCCGAATCCGCGCCGCAAGACGTGGTGGATGCGCAGGAAGGCTGGGCGAACCAGTTGAAAAAAATGGCCGACATTCCGGTGGCAACCGCTGATGATATGGAATGGGCCAACGCCTATCTGTTTATCGCCCCAACTCGGTTTGGATCAATGCCAAGTCAGCTGCGCGCGTTTATCGACACGCTTGGTGGTCTGTGGTTTCAGGGTAAGTTGGCAAATAAGCCTGTCAGTGCGATGACCAGCGCGCAAAACGCCCATGGTGGCCAGGAAAGCACGTTGCTGGGGCTTTACACCTCGTTCATGCATTGGGGTTCGGTGATTGTGGCGCCCGGTTTTACCGACGCGTCGATTGGCGAAGCTGGTGGGAACCCTTACGGGTTTTCGACCATCGCGGGCGAACTGGATGATAAAGGTAAATCTGCGATTGCACATCAGACCAACAGGTTGATCGAAGTGGCCGCAAAACTTGTCAGCGGATCAGCTGAACTGAATTCAGAACAGGCTGCGTGAACGCAGATCACGCAACAAAACCCGTCCCGGTAACGCCACCGGGGCGGGCATTGATTTTCGGTTTTACCGGCTTCAACCCATCATTAATTGATAGCTGGCTGGAATATACTTAAAGCCGCCTTCGCGTGTTTCAACATACCCCATGGCAGGCCATGGCATGTGGTAGCCAATGAACGGCACTTTGTCGGCCGCCAACATTCCCAACACTTTACGACGTGATGCAGCGGCCATCGCCTTATCTGTGTCAAACTTGACTTCCCAATCTGGGTAGGCCAGCGACCAGACATAGTGATTGGCCAGATCAGCGATTAGCATCAGTTGTGCCCCTTCGCTTTCCAGCATGTAGCCCATATGCCCGGGGGTATGCCCAAACGCACCCACAGCTGTGATGCCCGAGGCAACCGCACCGCCATTATCCAGAAAGGTCATTTTGTCGTTGAGTGGCGCGACGTTGTTGTCAAACAGTTCGTTGCCTACCCCTGACCAGTGATTGTGTTCAACAGCACCAGTGACATAGCTCGCATTGGCAAATGTCGGGGCACCATCTGACATCAGCCCGCCAATGTGATCTCCGTGCATATGTGTCAATACAATTGTATCTATCTGATCTGCACTATATCCGGCCGCGGCCAGCGCACCTGTCATGCCTGCAGCGTTTAACCCGGTGTCAAACAACACCAGTTCAGATCCGGTGTTGACAACCGTCGGGGTGAAAAAAAACTGTGCCTTGTCGGCTGGGATATGGTTTTGCTGCGAAACTTCGGCAAATTCCTGCGCCGATACATTCATGCCGAATATTCCCTGCGCCCCACCCACAGTGCTGGTTCCAGCCAAAAGTGCAGTAACTTCAAACCCGCCAAGTTTGAAACGATTATATGGGCTGGTACCCATGCCCATCATAGCGGCACTCGCCGAGGCTGGTTTGTGGGTTGCTAGTGTTGCACCAGCAAAGGGCAGGGCGGCTGCGCATTTGAGCGCGGCGCGGCGCGTCAGGATACGGGGTGACTTGGTCATCTGGCAATTCTCCGTGTTGGGAACGTGTTGCAATATTATGGTAATATACATCATCACAAGGCTGTTGGGGATGAATTCTGTGTGATTTTGCGAGGGGCAACGGCAGAAGCCTTCGGCGAGGATATTTACCGGATAAAGAGATTGCAGGACTGGAGTACTAAACAGAGTGTGTTGCCTGTGACAGAAGATGCGCTTGGCACAGAACAAAATCCAGCCAGCACAGGCTGAGTTCGGTTCGGTATCAATGGATCTGGGAAGACACAGGCTGGCCAAATCCTGCCTTTATCTTAGCCCATTGAAAAACATTGATCTGCAGGTGTTGGGGCATTTGATCCGTACCGATTTGTGTGACCTGGATAAAAAGAGGAAGGTTCAGCCAGGCTGACATGCGCTGTTGATGGACAATCCCTTTGTCATGTGAAACAGCACGAAGAGATCAGGAGACGACCGATGACCATTACCCGTTTTGCCCCTTCACCTACCGGACATCTGCATATTGGAAACCTGCGAACAGCATTGTTCAACTACCTGATCGCACGACAGGCAGGTGGGAAATTTATTTTGCGTCTGGATGATACGGATCCAATACGTTCTACATCGGAATATGCTGACGGGATCAGGCAGGATCTGAACTGGCTGGGCCTGACATGGGATCGGGTAGAAAAGCAATCTTCGCGGCTTGCACGATACGAAGATGCAGCGGATGAGCTACGCGCCGTGGGGCGGTTATACGAGTGTTTTGAAACCCCAGTTGAGCTGGATCTGAAGCGCAAGAAGCAGCTTAATATGGGTCGCCCACCAGTTTATGACCGCGCTGCACTGGCGTTGAGTGACGCGCAAAAAGACGCGTTGCGCGCGCAGCGTGGTGCCGGGCACTGGCGTTTCAAACTGGATCAGGAACGGATCGAATGGAACGATGGTATTCTGGGCGAGCTTTCGATTGATGCGGCAAGTGTTTCCGACCCGGTTCTGATACGCGCGGACGGGCAGTTTTTGTATACGCTGGCATCGGTTTGTGATGATGTAGATTTTGGCGTGACACATGTTGTACGCGGGTCTGATCACGTGACCAATACAGCCACGCAGATCCAGATTATCCGTGCAATTGGGGGGGAGGTACCGGAATTTGCCCACCATTCGTTGCTAACCGGTCCGCAAGGGGAAGCTTTGTCAAAGCGACTGGGAACGCTGGCATTGCGGGATCTGCGTGACCGAGGTGTTGAACCGATGGCGTTGCTTTCGCTGATGGCCCGGCTCGGGTCATCTGATCCCGTGGAAATGCGCACGTCGATGGACGATCTGATCGCCGGTTTTGATATTTCGAAGTTTGGCTCGGCCCCAACAAAATTTGACGATGAAGATTTATTTCCACTGACCGCCAAGTTCATTCAGACGCTGCCATTTTCTGAAATTGCTGAGCAGGTGGCGGCACTTGGCGTACCGGCTGATATTGCAGAAAACTTCTGGGATGTGGTGCGTGAAAACGTGACAGTCCGGGCGGATATGGCGCCTTGGTGGGATGTGTTTTCAAATGGTGCAGAGGCATTGGTTGAAGATGAAGACCGTGAGTTTGTTGCAAAGGCGTTTTCGATGTTGCCAGCGCTGCCATATGACAGCGATACTTGGGGTAGTTGGACGGCGGCGGTGAAAGAGGCGACCGGGCGCAAGGGGCGCGGGTTGTTCATGCCACTACGCCACGCCGTTACCGGGCGCAGACGTGGGCCTGAAATGGCGGATGTGATGCCTTTGTTGCAAAAGGCACCAACATTGTAAGGATACTGAATGGCTGATGCACAGGCGGCATTTCTAAAAGGCAATCTGTTTCGCCACATTACTGTGATGTCACTAACAGCTTCGATCGGGTTGATGGCAATATTCGTTGTCGATCTGGTGGATATGATTTTCATATCGATGCTTGGGAAGGCTGAACTGGCGGCGGCAGTGGGATACGCCGGTGCAATTCTGTTTTTCACATCGTCTTTTGGCATTGGTATAGCAATCGCGGCGGGTGCACTGGTCGCACGTGCTTTGGGCGCCGGGGATGATCAACTTGCGCGCCAGCGCGCCACGAACACGCTGATTTTCGGGGCGCTGTTTGGCACCATTTTCGCAGGTGTTGTGTGGTATAATGTGCCGTATCTGGCAGGGTTGATGGGCGCGTCAGGTGAAACACTGGATCTGGCGATACATTATTTGCGGATAATCGTTCCCAGCCTGCCGTTTCTGGTGGTCGGCATGGCCGGGGGCGCCATACTGCGTGCCCATGGTGATGCTCGACGTGCAATGATGGCAACTGTGACCGGGGGTATTGTGAATGCAGTTCTTGACCCGATCCTGATCTTTGGATTTGGCTGGGATCTGACCGGTGCGGCTTTGGCAAGTGTCGCGGCGCGTTGCGTAATCGGGTACACCTCACTCTACCCGATCATCAGGATTTATGGCGGCTTGCAGCTGCCCCGCCCGGCTGTATTTATGCGTGATCTTGTGCCAATCCTGACCTTGGCATTTCCAGCGATACTTACCCAACTGGCGACACCGATTGGTCAGGCCTACGTCACACGGTCCATGGCGCAATATGGTGAAGGCGCAGTTTCTGGCATGGCAATTATCGGGCGTCTGACGCCGGTGGCCTTTGGAGTGTTGTTTGCCTTGTCTGGGGCAATAGGGCCGATAATCGGGCAAAACAGCGGGGCCGGGCAGCATGATCGGGTCAGGACTGCTTATCGTGACGGGGTGATATTTACTGCCGCCGTCGTGGTGTTGATCTCGGCAGTTCTGTTTGCTGTGCGTGGCCCAATCGCAGCCCTGTTCCAGGCCGACGGCGTCACCCGCGAACTGGTGTTTTTGTTTTGCGGACCACTGGCGCTTGCGTTTTTCTTTAACGGTCTGATGTTTGTATCAAATGCGGCATTCAACAATTTGGGGCACCCATTTTATTCCACTTGGTTGAACTGGGGGCGACATACGCTTGGCACCATCCCACTGGTTTTTGTTGGGGGCTACTATTTTGGGGCAGCCGGGATTCTGATCGGTCAGGCGAGTGGCGGGGTAATCTTTGGGCTTACCGCATTGTGGCTGGCCTATAGGGTGATCGATAAATCAGCGCTGGCACCGGTCAGTAAACAGCGGGTATTCAGCCGGCAGGCAAGGCTGCTACAATTGTTTCACTTTCGCCGCTAACTGATTTAGCCAATGGTCAGTCAGACTGCGTTCATCTGCGCTTAGCTTAGTGTGGCGCTGGTAATGCGGTGTTGTACGGTCGTCCAGAATTGGCGCATCCCAACCATCTGTTGTTTCAAAGAAATTCTGTACGCCGGTTTCACCGTATTCTTTGAAATAGCCCTGAACCACCACATCGATATAGCTAAGATAGACTGGCAACAGATCCACAGGCACACCGTGTTTTTGATGATGAACTGCATAAACTTCAACTGAAATAGGGTCTTGCAGGTCGTGGCTGATGTTCTGGTCAACGCAGTGGCGATCATATCCATGTTCGCGTTCTTCCAGTTCTGGGTCGGGGTGGGAAACCCCCATGATCAGGCCGTCAATCGCGCAATCGGGATCACGAGTGGCAGACAAATAGGCAACTGGGCGCAATAGCGTGTGGCGCCAAACCCGCCGCCAACCATTCAGGCGCGCGGGGAAAACGTTGGCGTAGTCATGGGTGTCGCGGTTTACCAGCGATCCATAGCCAAAAATATACTGATCAATCATGGTTTGGGTTTGCACAGGTATACGACGGAATACAAGGGCTTGTCGAAACCACTTTGCTGCCGTAGGTTCTGCAACGTCACGTAGGGAGAATCTGGCGAACTAGCCAGTGCCGAAGGAGCAACCGCCCCGGAAACTCTCAGGCAAACGGACCTGCGTTTGACAACACACTCTGGAGAGAGGTGCAGAGATGCATCCGCCGAAGGGATAACGATCTCAGGCGAAAGGACAGAGGGGGCATCATCGGCGGCCTGACCGTCGGATAGATGCCGATATCAGACCATCGGCATGAAACAAGTAGGGGCGCGGCATGACTGATTTGAAACGCACGGTTTTATTTGATCTTCACGTGGCACTTGGGGCCAAGATGGTTCCGTTTGCTGGCTATGAAATGCCGGTGCAGTACCCGCTTGGCGTGATGAAAGAACATCAGCACACCCGCGCCGCGGCCGGGTTGTTTGATGTCAGTCATATGGGACAGGTGATCCTACGGCCCAAATCCGGTGATGTGGCGGATGCGGCACGCGCATTGGAAACGCTGGTGCCTGTCAGTATCCTGCCTTTAGCGGAAGGGCGTCAGCGTTACGCACTATTTACCAACGAGGAAGGCGGGATCACTGATGATCTGATGGTTGCCAATCGAGGGGATCACTTGTTTCTGGTGGTGAACGCTGCCTGCAAAAACGCCGACTTTGCCCATCTTGAAGCGCACCTAAGTGATACCTGCGATATCGAAGTGATCGAAGATCGCGCACTGATTGCGCTGCAGGGACCCGCCGCTGATGTTGCATTAGCGGAATTGAACCCCGCCGCCCATGAGATGAAGTTCATGGATTCAGTATCGATGGAACTGGCGGGGGCTGAATGTTGGGTGTCTCGGTCCGGGTATACTGGTGAAGATGGATACGAAATTTCGGCACCCAACGCATCTGCCACACATTTGGCGGAAGCCTTGTTGCTGCACGCAGTGGTAGAGCCGATAGGCTTGGGTGCGCGCGATTCCCTGCGCTTGGAAGCGGGGCTTTGCTTATACGGCAATGACATTGATACCACGACCAGCCCGGTAGAAGCCGGCCTTGAATGGGCGGTGCAAAAAGTACGCCGAACCGGGGGGGATCGTGCAGGCGGATTTCCCGGCGCTGATCGTATCTTGGGCGAATTTGATAACGGTGCCAGCCGGCGTCGGGTTGGGATTTTACCCGCCGGGCGCGCACCTATGCGAGAGGGCACTGAATTGTTTGCCACAGACAACGGCGGCGCCCCGATTGGCAAAGTCACGTCAGGCGCGTTTGGGCCATCGATCAAAGGCCCATTATCAATGGGATATGTGGCCATCGACAGCGCCGCTGACGGAACACAAATTTTTGGCGAAGTGCGCGGAAAACGTATGGCCGCCACTGTTGCACCGATGCCGTTTCGACCATCCAACTACAAACGCTAACACAGGGAAAATAGCAGATGAAGTTTACCGAAGAACATGAATGGCTGCGCGTGGAAGATGACGTCGTGGTTGTCGGAATTACCGAACACGCATCAACTCAGCTTGGGGATATCGTGTTTGTTGAACTGCCAGATGTAGGCACAACCGTTGCAAAGGATGACGAAGTTGTCGTGATCGAAAGCGTCAAGGCCGCGTCAGACATTCTGGCCCCGATTGACGGTGAGATTGTTGAAGTGAACGAAGCGCTTGTCGATAACCCCACCAAGGTAAACGAGGACGCAACCGGTGACGGCTGGATGTTCAAGCTGAAGGTCGAAGATCGCTCGGCGATGGACGAAATGATGTCCGAAGCTGAATACAACAAGTTTATCGCCTAAGGAGCGTCTACAATGGCTTTCACCCCAACCGATTATCTGCCGTATGACTTTGCCAATCGCCGCCATATTGGTCCCTCGCCATCAGAGATTGCGGAAATGTGCAAAGTTTTGGGGGTGAAGGACCTGGATGAACTGATCGATCAGACAGTTCCCGAAAATATCCGCCAAAAGGAACCTCTGGATTTTGGCAAACCCAAATCGGAGCGTGAACTGATCTGGTTCATGCGCAAGGTCGCCGACAAAAATCAGGCGTTTACGACGATGATCGGGCAGGGGTTTCATGGCACGGTGACACCACCCGCGATTCAGCGCAACATCCTGGAAAACCCGGCCTGGTATACTGCTTATACACCCTATCAGCCGGAAATCAGCCAGGGGCGGCTGGAAGCTTTACTGAATTATCAAACGATGGTTTGTGACATGACCGGGCTGGAGGTCTCCAATGCCTCTTTGCTGGATGAAGCCACGGCCGCAGCCGAAGCAATGACCATGGCGCAGCGCGTGGCGAAATCAAAGGCTGCCGCATTTTTTGTTGATGAAAACTGCCATCCGCAAAACATTGCTGTCATCCAAACCCGTGCGGAACCGCTGGCGATCGATGTTGTGGTAGGCGATCCGGCAAACCTGGAAGCGGACAAATATTTTGGCGCAGTGTTTCAGTACCCGGGCACCTACGGAAACCTGACTGACTTCACCCCCCATATGGCGGCATTGCATGAAGCCAAAGCCATAGGCATCGTGATCGCGGACCCCATGGCGCTGACCTTGCTGAAAGAACCTGGTGCGATGGGGGCAGATATCGCGGTTGGATCGACCCAAAGATTTGGTGTTCCAATGGGATTTGGCGGCCCGTCCGCTGCTTATATGGCGTGTAAGGATGCCTACAAACGATCGATGCCCGGCCGGATTGTGGGTGTGTCTGTCGATAGCCACGGCAACAAGGCGTACCGCCTTTCCTTGCAAACCCGAGAACAGCATATCCGGCGTGAAAAGGCGACATCAAACGTGTGTACCGCACAGGCGCTATTGGCGGTGATGGCATCGTTTTACGCGGTGTTTCACGGGCCTGAAGGGTTGAAAGCAATCGCGCAGCGCATTCACCGCAAGACGGATCGGTTGGCGCGCGGGCTGGAAGCCGGTGGATACAAAATCGATCAGGAATACTTCTTTGACACGATGACGGTTGAAGTCGGATCAATGCAGGGTGTGATCCTGAACGCCGCCAAACGCGAAAGGATTAACCTGCGCAAGGTCGGCGATACGAAACTGGGGCTGACGCTGGATGAAACTGTGCGCCCGGCCACCTTGGAAGCGGTGTGGCGCGCTTTTGGGCTGGATTTCAAACGCGATGAGTTTCCCGCTGATTACCACCGCGTTCCCGCCGAAATGGTGCGCGAAACCACGTATCTGGAACATCCGGTGTTTCATATGAACCGGGCCGAAACCGAAATGATGCGGTATATGCGGCGTCTGGCGGATCGGGATCTGGCGCTGGATCGCGCGATGATTCCGCTGGGATCGTGTACAATGAAGCTGAATTCAGCTGCCGAAATGATGCCTATTACTTGGCCTCAGTTTTCCAATGTGCACCCGTTTGCACCAGAGGATCAAACCGAAGGTTACGCAGAGCTGATTGAAGATTTTTCCGCAAAGCTATGTGATATTACAGGCTATGACGGGATTTCAATGCAACCAAATTCGGGTGCGCAAGGTGAATATACCGGGCTGCTTACCATTGCCGCATATCACCGGTCTCGTGGTGATACGGATCGCAATATTTGCCTGATTCCGGTTTCGGCCCACGGAACCAACCCGGCATCGGCAAACATGGCTGGCATGAAGGTGGTAATAGTAAAATCGGCAGAAAACGGCGACATAGATGTGGATGATTTCCGTGCCAAGGCTGATGCCGCCGGGGAAAATCTGGCCGCATGCATGATCACCTATCCATCGACTCACGGCGTGTTTGAAGAAACCGTGCAGGATATCTGCAACATCACCCACGAATTTGGCGGGCAGGTCTATTTGGACGGGGCCAACCTGAATGCGATGGTCGGATTGGCGCGCCCGGGTGATATCGGATCTGATGTAAGCCACCTGAACCTTCACAAAACATTTTGCATTCCCCATGGCGGGGGTGGCCCGGGCATGGGGCCGATTGGCGTAAAGGCGCATTTGCAACCGTTTCTGCCGGGTCACGCAGAAACCGGTGGTCGTGAAGGCCCGGTAAGCGGCGCACCTTATGGATCTGCCTCGATCCTGCCAATCAGCTGGGCTTATTGCCTGATGATGGGCGGCGCGGGCCTGACGCAGGCCACGCGTGTGGCGATCCTGAATGCAAATTATATTGCGCGTCGGCTGGAAGGTTCTTTTGACGTGTTGTTCAAAGGCAAACAGGGACGGGTTGCGCATGAATGCATTCTGGATACGCGCCCATTTGCTGACAGCGCACACGTCAGCGTTGACGATATTGCCAAACGGCTGATTGATAACGGATTTCACGCCCCCACGATGAGTTGGCCAGTATCCGGTACGCTGATGGTTGAACCGACGGAAAGCGAAACCAAAGCGGAACTTGATCGGTTTTGTGACGCAATGCTGAGCATAAGAGAAGAAATCCGCGCGATTGAAAGCGGTGAAATGGACGCCGAAAACAATCCCCTGCGCCATGCTCCGCACACTGTGGAAGATCTGGTAGCCGACTGGGACCGCCCCTATTCACGCGAACAGGCCTGTTTTCCGGCCGGCGCTTTCCGGCTCGACAAATACTGGCCTCCGGTTGGCAGGGTCGATAATGTGTTTGGTGATCGCAATCTGGTTTGCACCTGCCCACCACTAACCGATTATCTGGACGCAGCTGAATAGATCGATTTCACTCTGCCGCAGGTGTGGTTTTTGG
>Ga0209344_10004824_pt1 | contig 12081 bp, 11 predicted proteins | sample Cruoilmetagenom6_FD_187293 | JGI IMG/M metagenome (GOLD analysis project Ga0209344, IMG submission 187293) | Oil polluted marine microbial communities from Coal Oil Point, Santa Barbara, California, USA - Santa Barbara Oil Seep Sample 6 (SPAdes)... | ecosystem: Environmental > Aquatic > Marine...
ACTAGGCTCAGGACCCATTAAATTACTTGTGGGGCGGATTGCAGTCTGATTCACTTATGTCAGGAGGATTTGGCATGAGTGATTTGATTTGGCTTACCGAGAGGCAGATGAAGCGGATTGCGCCGTATTTCCCGCTTTCTCATGGCATCCCGCGGGTTGATGACCGGCGGGTTCTCAGTGGCATCCTCTTTGTGATCCGTAACGGGTTGCGCTGGCGCGATGCGCCATCGGACTATGGCCCGCACAAGACGATCTACAACCGGTTCATCCGGTGGAGCCGGCTTGGCGTGTTCAACAGGATACTCGCCGAGCTTTCCGGCATGGCCGGGACGCCCGATCAGGTGATGATTGACGCTACTCATCTCAAAGCCCACCGCACGGCTGCAAGCCTTTTAAAAAAGGGCCTGTTCCCCGACGTATAGGCCGCACCAAAGGCGGCTTGAATTCCAAGCTGCATGCGGTTTGTGATGGCGCGGGACGTCCGCTGGTTTTGCTGCTATCGGAGGGCCAGATGAGCGACTTCAAGGGCGCAGCGCTAATGTTTGACGCCATTCCGGATGCAAAAGCCCTGCTCGGGGATAAGGGCTACGATGCAGACTGGTTTCGCCAGGCCCTCAAAGCGCGCGGTATAGAGCCCTGCATTCCGCCCAAATCCAATCGCAAAACCGAAATACCCTTCGACAAGGCGCTCTATAAAAGCCGCCATAAAATCGAAAACATGTTTGGAAAACTCAAAGACTGGCGGCGCATCCACACCCGCTACGACCGTTGCGCCCATGCCTTCATGTCAGCCATCGCAATCGCAGCAACTACCATCTTCTGGATCAATCAATGAGTCCTGAGCCTAGCTGACTTCGACTAAAGACCTTGTAACGCTTGGAGGTTGGAATGGTTCTCCATCGTCTGAGTTCGCCGGGATATTCGCTGAAGAATAACGCAAGCAATCCAGCTTCTGCGATTGCACGACAAAGCGTACCAGCTTGTGCGAAGTAGCCGCAATCTATGAGTTTTGTTGCAGCACCGACATCATTGACTACTCTGAATGCAATCTGTGATGAAGCAGCAAGATAATCAGCTATATCCTCGTTATCTTCGCTTTGCGCGCGCCAAGCTAGGCCAGATTTACGGATCAAGTCAGTGCAAGCAACCAGTACCTCGATCTGTTTGTTAATAGAAAAGGCGAGCCGCATATGGCCCGCCTCAACTTCGCTTTCGTCAAATAGACTCATTCAACTTATGCTCAACTACACCCGCTCGTTGACCCACATGTGTCGCACTTCTCGCAGGTGCCATTGCGCACCATAGTGAAGTTCTGGCATTCGGGGCACATGTTGCCGGTATAACCCTGCATCACGGCGCGGGCCCGACGGTCGGCTTCTACCTTCTTGGCATCAACCGCAGAGGCCTTGGCGGAGTCCGCCTTTGCCGCAGCATCATCGGAAAACAACGCAGTGGTTGCTTCTTCCTGTTCGATTTCAGCCAACATGCCCGCAGCACGTTCTTCATAATCACGCTTGAAGGCCGAAGGTGATACTTCGCTGTCCGCAGCAGCCTTCACCGCCAAAGCGGTTGCACCACCAGACGAAATCGATGTGACCACCGAAGTTTTGGTCGTCTTGACCGGTTCAGCGATCTTGCCCGCAGGTTCGGTTCCTGTTGGTTTGGTGGCCACCAGCTTCGGCTTGTAGCTGCCGCGGGTCAGACCCTTGGAAACGATGTCAGCCTTGCCTGCTTCCAAGCCCTTGCCAAGCGGTGTGGAGCCGAAGTCAGAAGTGTCGACATGGGCCAGGTCGTGACGGCCGAGATAGGATACGGCCAGTTCGCGGAACACGTAATCAAGGATCGATGTGGCGTTCTTGATTGCGTCATTGCCTTGAACCATGCCTGCAGGCTCAAACTTGGTGAAGGTGAACGCATCCACATATTCTTCCAGCGGCACGCCATATTGCAGCCCCAGCGACACCGAGATTGCAAAATTGTTGATCAGCGCACGAAGCGATGAGCCCTCCTTGTTCATGTCGAGGAAGATCTCGCCCAAGCGGCCATCATCGTATTCGCCGGTGCGCAGGAAGATGGTGTGACCACCGATCTTGGCTTTCTGGGTGTAACCCTTGCGGCGACCCGGCAGCTTTTCCTGTTCGCGCGTAAGCCGTTCGACCACCCGCTCGACGATTTTCTCGGTGATGGTGACCGCGCGCTGGGCAACGGGCTGTTCCATCAACGCTTCAACTGCATCGTCTTCATCATCTTCGGCAATCAGCGAGGAATTCAGCGGCTGGCTGAGTTTGGAACCATCGCGATAAAGCGCATTGGCTTTCAGTGCCAGTTTCCAAGACAGCATGTAGGCGTTCTTGCAGTCCTCAACGGTGGCTTCATTGGCCATGTTGATGGTCTTGGAGATTGCACCCGAGATAAACGGCTGGGCTGCTGCCATCATGCGGATGTGGCTTTCCACCGACAAGTAGCGCTTGCCGATCTTGCCGCAAGGATTGGCGCAGTCAAATACCGCGTAATGCTCTTGCTTGAGGTGCGGTGCGCCTTCCAGCGTCATCGCTCCGCAGACATGAATGTTGGCGGCTTCAATGTCCTTCTTGGCAAAGCCCAGGGCAGGCAGCATCTCAAAGCTGATGTCATTGAGCTGCTCATCAGTCAGTTTGAGAACATCGCGGCAGAAATCTTCACCCAGTGTCCACTTGTTGAACACGAACTTGATGTCGAACGCACTCTTGAGAGCCGTGTTCAGGGTCGCAATCAACTCATCGGTAAAGCCTTTCGACTTCAGCGAGGAGGGGTTGATCGCAGGTGCCTGGTTGAGGTTGCCGTGGCCAACCGCATAGGCTTCGATTTCAGCCAACTGGCTTTCCGAATAGCCCAGCGTGCGAAGTGCTTCGGGCACAGCCTGGTTGATGATCTTGAAGTAACCGCCACCGGCCAGCTTTTTGAACTTCACCAGCGCGAAATCAGGCTCGATGCCGGTGGTGTCGCAATCCATCACCAGACCGATTGTCCCGGTCGGCGCAATCACGGTGGATTGAGCGTTGCGATAGCCGTGTTTCTCACCCAGTTCCAGCGCACGGTCCCAAGCCGCTGTTGCATGCGAAATCAGGTCAGGATCAGGGCAATGTTCATGGACCAGCGCAACCGGGTTGACCGACAGGCTTTCGTAACCGTCGGATTTGCCGTGGGCTGCCACGCGGTGATTGCGGATAACCCGCAACATGTTCTTCTTGTTTTCCTTGTAACCGGCAAACGGTCCAAGTTCGCCAGCCATCTCTGCGGAGGTGGCATAGGATACGCCGGTCATGATCGCGGTCAGCGCACCGCAAATGGCGCGGCCTTCATCGGAATCATAGGGAATGCCGGTGGTCATCAACAGCCCGCCAATATTGGCATAGCCCAGACCCAGCGTGCGGTACTTGTAGGAAAGTTCGGCAATCTCTTTGGATGGGAACTGCGCCATCATCACCGAGATTTCCAGAACGACGGTCCAAAGCCGAACCGCATGCTCGTAATCACCGATATTGATGCGTTTGGTCCCGGCATCCTTGAACTGCAACAGGTTCAATGAGGCCAGATTGCAAGCCGTATCATCAAGGAACATGTATTCCGAACACGGGTTTGATGCCCGGATCGGACCGGCTGCAGGGCAGGTGTGCCAATCGTTCATGGTGGTGTTGAAATGCAGGCCCGGATCGGCCGATGCCCAGGCGGCGAATGAGATTGTTTCCCAAAGCTCGCGCGCTTTCAGCGTCTTCATCACCCGGCCATCCTTGCGGGCAATCAGATCCCAATCGCCGTCTTCTTCTACCTTGCGGAGAAAGTCGTCGCGGATGGAAACGGAGTTGTTTGAGTTCTGGCCCGAAACGGTCAGATAGGCTTCTGAATCCCAGTCGGTGTCATAAGTCTTGAACTCGAGATCCTTGTAGCCCTGACGGGCAAACTGGATGACGCGCTTGACGTAGTTTTCAGGCACCATGTTTTTCTTGGCAGCGCGCACTTCGCGCTTGAGAGCCGGGTTCTGGTTGGGATCAAAGCAAGCGTCTTTGTCACCTTCGCAATTGATGCAGGCCTTCATGATGGCCTTGAGGTGCTTGTTGACGATCTTCGAGCCGGTGACGAGTGCCGCCACCTTCTGCTCTTCCTTGACCTTCCAGTTGATGTATTCCTCGATATCCGGGTGGTCGATGTCGACCACCACCATCTTGGCTGCACGGCGGGTTGTGCCGCCCGATTTGATGGCGCCGGCTGCCCGGTCGCCGATTTTCAGAAAGCTCATCAGGCCGGAGGACTTGCCGCCGCCCGACAGGCTTTCACCAGCGCCGCGCAAATAGGAGAAGTTTGAGCCGGTGCCCGAGCCGTATTTGAACAGCCGCGCTTCACGTACCCATAGGTCCATGATGCCACCTTCATTGACCAGATCGTCACCGACGGACTGGATGAAGCAGGCATGTGGCTGCGGGTGCTCGTAAGCGGAATCAGATTTCTTCAACTTGCCGGTGAACGGATCGACAAAAAAGTGACCTTGACCAGGACCGTCAATGCCATAGGCCCAATGCAGTCCGGTGTTGAACCATTGTGGACTGTTGGGCGCAACGCGCTGGGTGGCCAGCATGTAGCTCAGCTCGTCCATGAAAGCGCTGGCATCTTCTTCCGAGTTGAAGTAGCCGCCCTTCCATCCCCAGTAGGTCCATGTGCCTGCCAGTCTGGTAAAGACCTGACGCGCATCAGTCTCCGAGCTGAAGCGCTCAGCTTCAGGTAGCTTTGCAAGCGCCTTTTCATCGGCAACCGAGCGCCAGAGAAACGATGGAACGTCGTTTTCCTCGACCTTTTTCAGGTGTGCAGGTACACCGGCTTTGCGGAAATATTTCTGCGCCAGAATATCGGCTGCAACCTGGCTGAACTGCACAGGCACATCAATATTTTCCAATTTGAAAACAACCGAGCCGTCAGGATTGCGGATTTCACTGGTCGCCTTGCGAAACGGGATGGTTTCGTAAGCGGATTGGCCCTCGGTGGTGAACTTACGTTCGATGCGCATTGTAACCTCTGTATTAACGTGATTGCTGCGACTTCTGACGCTCGGCAATATTTCCCCTCAGCCGCGCGCTATCTCGCAGCCAGCTTAACTCGGACTTTACTGATGATACCCTAGTCCCCGGACCAACCGTATCTTGTGGTTGGTGCTCCCGTTACACCCTGTATCTTGTGGTCAGCTTTGCTGCAAATACTAAATATAGTGTTAACAGCTCTAAACCGCCAGCCCCATTTTTCATGCGTGTCAATAAATTCAGGCCACAAAACCCCTTCACCAAATCGCGAAATCATTTCGCAACCAGGTTGCTTAAGACCCAGAATTTACGGATTTGGCCGGGCTCAAAACTTACCGACCACGTTGACGCCGCAACGTCTGGCACCATAAGGACGCGACTCGTATCCGACCGTCAAGGACTAGTTTGTGACAGTTTTTTTAATACCAGATATTGTGCATAGGGGTGTGGAAATCGGGGATGAATGTTGAACGGCTGGAAAAGCCTGTTTTTCAGGAACTTGTCGGGCTTGGCCGATAAAATGATACGCATTCAAACGTTTCTCGACATCCGCGAGAAAAAAATTTTTGAAGGGAACTACAAAAACAGTTGACGCGACGGTTGTGCCGATTCGTCATGCAAATGTAGCATTTCAGAAAAGCCGAACGCGTAATGATACGAATCAGGTCTCGCTTTTGAATAACGCGCTACCGGCCAGCGCTCGCACCAATGCGGGCTCCTCAATGGTGTGAAGCGCTGCCGAAAGTGGCACCCATTTCCGGTTACGTTCGCGCATTTCCGGCCAGCGTCGTTTTTGTTCCTTGAGGTCGAGTTGAAATATGTCGACATGGCAGAGTAAATCGCCGCGTTGGGGCCGAACCTTCACATACTCGTAAGAACCCAATGCGGTGGTGATGGCCTTGCCACGCACACCTGCTTCTTCCCATGCTTCGCGTTCGGCAGCCTCGGTTGGATGTTCTTCATCCTCAATCCATCCTTTGGGCAATATCCAACGCTTCGTATCTCTGCTGGTGATCAGCAGGACTTCCCGGGAGTTCTTTTTGCGGCGCAGAACAACCGCTGCCACCTGTTTTGCACCCGGCATGCGATCTTCAGGATCACGATGTGGCCGCGGTCGCATGGGAGGGCGTGCGCGAAATAAATCCAGAGTGGCTATCAATCGGTCAAAGGCTGACATTTGACGAATCATCGTTTCGGTTGAGCGGTTGACGTCAGGCACTTAGGTGGGCCGAATGGCTGTCACATTCAAGCCTGTTGTTGCCCTGATTGTATATCGCAGTTGCCGGTCTGCCGGGTTCATTCGTTCTGCAATTCGCGATCAGGTCGTCGGGCCAGGAAAACCCGCGGACAGTGTCCGCGGGCAGATTCTCAGATCAATTAGCCATCGGAAGGCAGGCTTAAAGGATCAAAACTCTTCCCAGCCATCGTCGGATGCTTTTCCGGCGCTTGCCACTTTCGCAAGGGCAGGGGCTCCAACCGGTGCCCGCACAGATGTACCGCGATCGGGAGCGGCCATTCTGCCTGCAGTCCCCTTGAGCGAATTGACGGAGGCGGTGATGGGATCTGTTTTGACACCAGTGACGTCTGACACATTGCGGGATGCAGGTATGCGGTAACCGGTTTTGAATGCACCCAGTCTGTTGACCAAAGCATCGGCCTTTTGGAAAACATCTTCCATCCCAATGGCTGCGTCTCCTATCAACGCTGCATTCTGTTGGGTCGCCTTGTCTATCTGGTTGATAGCCGAGTTGACTTCGGAAATCTCGTTGGCCTGCTCCCGGGCAGCGTCCACAATCGAGACAATCGATGTGTTGATTGAATTGACTTGCTCACCGATTGAACGAAGGACTAGGCCAGTTTTGTGAACCAGAGATACGCCACTGTTTACCTGTGTCGACGAGGTCTGGATCAGCTTCTTTATTTCTTTGGCTGCATTGGCAGTGCGTTGTGCGAGTTCGCGCACTTCTTGTGCAACCACTGCGAATCCCTTGCCAGCATCACCAGCGCGGGCTGCCTCTACACCGGCGTTGAGCGCCAGAAGATTGGTTTGGAACGCAATATCGTCGATAACCGAAATGATCTGACTGATCTGCTTGGATGAGGTTTCAATCTCGGTCATGGCGCTAACCGCCTCATTGACAACTCCTTCGGAGTCACCGGCATCGGACTTGGCCTGAGCAACAACCTTGCCGGCATCCGTTGCCTTGTCGGAGGCTTTCTTGACGTTCTGGGTGATGCGTTCGATGGCTGCCGCTGTTTCTTCCAGTGATACAGCCTGCTGGCGAATTCGGGATGAAAGGTCATCGCTCTTGGAACGAAGATTGCCTGCACCCTGGTTCATGTCGCTGGCAGTAGTATTGACCGCGCCGATCATCTCTTCGATTGCGCCCATTGATGCGTTGAAATCGACCCGCAACTGCTCAACCTTGCCATCAAAATTCTCGGCAATCCGGTAAGACAAATCGCCATTGGCCAGCCGGTTCAGACCTTCGCCGAGCGCTTTGATGATGGTTTGAAGTTTTTCGTTGTCCTGGGCGCGCTCCGATTCCCGGCGATCGGCCTCGGTATTTCTCTCAAGATGAGCGATCGCGGCTTCTTTTGCCATGGTCTCGGCTCTGCTGGAGGCAGCGCGTGTTTCGCCCATTGCTTCATCGTTGCTAATAAGCGCCTTGGAGACGATGCTGGACAAAGTGACAAGCGCACCAGCTTCAAGCACCAAAATTGCCGCGTGCAAGACAACGCGACCCAAATCTGAAGACCCGGGGAAAACGGCTACCGGTAGAACCAGAAACAGCAACAGGTGATGACCTGCAGTCAGTCCCGAAAAAGCAATGATAGGCCGCCAGTCGATCCACATCGCAGTCACCGCCAGCGCAGCGAAGAAATACATATGCACGTCGATCTGCAGCTGGGATCCGGAAAATGCATACACCAGAAGTGCTGCCTGTCCCGCCAGTGCCAAACCGGTTGAGATACGGGTTGCAACACCAATCGGTGATTTCCACCAGGTCAAAGTGGATGTGACCGCAATCGCCAGTCCGCCGCCAAGGACGATGCTCATATTGGCTTCCATGCCGTAAACAGCGCGGCCGGCCAAAAGGAGCAAGCTGAACCATACAAGGCCAATGATGCCTTTTGCCGTGCGTTGGCGTAGCAGTTCCAAAGAAGTCATTTTTCACTCTCACTTATACATGCGGATGCAAGGTTCCCATCCAGAATCAGGATGGCACCGGCTGACAGCAGCCGGATTATGAAATCGGAATTTTCGAATTGAGCTACAGCCATATTGTCAAAGCGGGTGGCGGCAAAATATGTTCCGCCGGCATCGGCAATGACTTCGCTCACAAGACCAGCTGACGCAAATGGTGAAACAACAACCAGCGCACGTCCATTGCGCGGGACAATCAGCCCGGCCAGCAAAACCAACGCGATGACTGCGAGGTTGAGCCCCACAATTCGCAGGCTGTTGCCTTCTGCTTTTTTGATTGTCGTTCCATCGGCCATATTTTGGGCTTTTTGCACGTTTGATTGATGCCCTGCCGGGCGCTTCAAGCCTCTACTTCTTATGGCCGGGTCAGGGTTATGACACGGAGAAATTAGCCTTCTTAGAGAAACAAATCATTAAGATCACCTTGCTGGTTTTAGCGACAAAAGTAGTCGCCGAAGACCATCGAACCAACGGTTCAGGACTCTGGTACTTTGGAAATAGGGGCCTGATAGGAGAGGCCCATATCCCACGGGAAATAAATCCATGTGTCCTGGCTGACCTCGGTCACGAAAGTGTCTACCAGTGGTCGACCTTTCGGCTTGGCATAGACTGCGGCGAAATGCGCTTTCGGCAACATAGCTCTGACAATCGCGGCAGTTTTTCCGGTGTCGGTCAAGTCATCAACGATCAATACGCCTTCACCTTCCGTTTCGAGGATGTCACTGTGGATTTCCTTGAGTATCTGCATATCCCCTTGCGAGGAATAATCGTGATAGGAGGCAACGCAGACCGTATCGATCCGGCGGATATTGAGTTCACGCGCAATGATGGCTGCTGGCACCAATCCACCACGGGTGATGCAGACCATGCTGTCCCAGGTGGCACCGGTGCCGCTTAATCGCCATGCAAGCGCGCGGGCATCGCGGTGAAACTGGTCCCATGAAACGGGAAAGGCTTTGTCGGGAAGAGCCATCTGTTCGTCCTTGTTCGGGTTCGTGGCCTTTTCGGCACTACGCCCATGCATTGATATGCCGGAGCATAAATCTGCCCACTTCATGGGGTCGCTGATTATCCGCGCCACCCATTCAAGCGCAAGACTGTCAGGCAGCTCTGTTGGGGATATTCCCGATTGTGGCTACTTTTCGCGGAAACGCGAGGCTACCGCGACAGCAATGTCGCGACAGACACAGTGTCCATGATGTCGCGGGTGACGCCGCCAAACAGCCATTCGCGTATTCTCTGATGGGTGTAAGCACCCATGACCAGCATGTCAGCCTGAGTCACTTTGATATGTGCCTCGATGACTTGAGATGTCGATCGAACACTACAGCCGATAACATCAATGCTGGTTTTTATCCCGTGGCGATCGAGATTGGTCGCCAGATCCTGCCCTGGTGTCGGGCGGTCAATGTCTGGCAGTTTGCTGGGGTTGATGATCAGGATGTGCACGGATTCGGCAGTCTTCAGGAACGGCATGGCGTCGTGAACCGCGCGGCTGGCTTCCCGCGAACCATCCCAGGCGATAAGCACTCGCTTGGGTGGGCCGTTGAAAACGCCGTCGGATCCGAGCAGCAAAACCGGACGGCCACCTTCGAAAAGCAAAGCTTTGAAGTCAGTTTCCGGGGCGTTTTCTGTCTCCGCGTCGGGTTGGCGCACGATCACCAGGTCGGCGGTTCGCGCCGATGTCAGTGCTGAGGTGGCGCTATCTCCACCGGGTGTGCGTATCGGTCTCCATTCGAAGGCTACACCTTCGCGCAGGCAAGCTTCACTGAAGGCTGCACCCAGTGCCGTCATGCGCTGATCGGCCTCCTCGTAAAGCATGGTCAGGGTTGCCACATCTGGAACATCAATCGGTGCCGACATGATGACGAATTGAGAAGGTTCGCCGTGGCATCCGATGATGTGGACATCGCGCCCGGCAGGTAGTTTCAAAGTGGCATCAATGATGGCGTCAACATCAGCGTGGCAAGTAAGCACTGCAAGAATTGTCCGGTAGGTCACTGGCGGGTCTCCGAAATGTAAAGCGGGTTGGTGATACCAACCTAACTCCCTGTGCTGTGGTTCCGCCTTGATCGGGATCAATCCGAATTCGGTTTGACGGATGCCTCATTCATTTGGTCGAGCATCAACTGAATTGCCGATGCCGCCAGGTTTACAGCGTCTTGATCGGCGCTACGCACTACAATCTCGTTTGAATAACCATTGTCTGTATAACGAGGGTAGGAGCCAATCGAGACCTCCTGATGGCTTTGCGCTATCAGGCGCAACGCGCTGCCGATATCGCCTTCGGCAAATGGGCATTGGATGGCGTGGGATATCACTTTGCGGCCACGGCGAAGGGTCGGCAAGACATTGTCCAGCATGGCTTGGAATACCGAAGGCACACCGGCCATGACGAAGACATTTCCAATTTTGAAGCCAGGCGCGATGGAAACGGGATTGTCAATATGCTCGGCGCCTTGCGGCATACGTGCCATGCGTTTGCGCGCCTCGGTGAATTCCATTCCGCGTTTTTCGTAGTGCGCGCCCATCAATTCCATTGCCTTGGCATCATGCAGGCATGGCACACCGAAGGCTTTGGAAACAGAGTCTGCTGTGATGTCATCATGCGTTGGTCCGATTCCACCGGAAGTAAAAACGTAGTCATGGCTGTGGCGCAGGGCATCAAGTGCCGCGACAATTGAGTCCTCATCGTCGGAGACTATACGCACTTCCCTTAGAGCTATTCCGGCTGCAGTCAGGAGTTCGGCGAGATGGCCGATGTTCTTGTCTTTGGTGCGACCAGAAAGCAATTCGTCGCCGATGGCGACAGCGGCAGCACTAACGGAATTGGTAGGCGACATAGATCGGTTCCTCTCGACCATTTATCTGGGAAGACAAGTTGGCGGATACAAAGTTGCATATTCCGGAGGCGTCCACCACGACCTTTTAAACGCTTTGACCACTCTAACCGGCGTGCTCGGTCTTTTTGAGAACAATCAGTCAACCAATTGGACACTTCCGTTCTGTGTTTCAGATCTTATTTTCCGCTCAAGCGTTGTTGGCAATCCTGCCGTATTAGATCCCGGAGAAACACATGACCAAGATTCTCGTTCTTTACTATTCAAGTTATGGCCACATGGAAGCCATGGCCAAAGCTGCAGCAGAAGGCGCGCAAGCTGCTGGTGCAGAAGTAACGATCAAACGGGTGCCCGAGCTTGTTCCGGAAGATGTACGCAAATCATCCCATTACAAAATGGACCAGATTGGCGAGATCGCCCAACCCGCGGAACTGGCGGACTATGACGGCATTATTTTCGGCGTTTCAACACGCTATGGAATGATGGCTTCCCAGATTAAAAACTTTCTCGACCAGACCGGTAGCCTCTGGATGGATGGTAAGCTCATCAACAAGGCGGCCTCAGTCATGGTGTCAACCGGAACCCAACATGGGGGCCAGGAAATTGCAGTCGTAACAACCCAAATGGCTTTGCAACATCACGGTATGATCATTGTGCCGTTATCCTATGCATACCAAGGCCAAATGGGCACCGATGTTGTGCGCGGTGGTTCACCCTATGGCATGACGACAATGGCAGGAGGGGATGGTTCGCGCATGCCAACCGATCAGGAACTCGAAGGCGCCAGGTTCCAAGGCCAGCGTACTGCTGAAATTGCCACCAAACTCGCTGCCTGAAGATGACCTGAATGACAACCGGCCCGCGCATCCGCGCGGGTCGATTTGCTTATTGCGAGCTGTTTCACAAATATTGACAGGCTTCCGTTGAGCCTGCGCAATTGGATGGTGGGCGGCAATGCGTAAATAAGGTTGGTGCGGACGGCGGG
>Ga0209344_10004825_pt1 | contig 12080 bp, 10 predicted proteins | sample Cruoilmetagenom6_FD_187293 | JGI IMG/M metagenome (GOLD analysis project Ga0209344, IMG submission 187293) | Oil polluted marine microbial communities from Coal Oil Point, Santa Barbara, California, USA - Santa Barbara Oil Seep Sample 6 (SPAdes)... | ecosystem: Environmental > Aquatic > Marine...
GTCGACGATTATGTACTTTTTTTTACCATCTATGCGTATCAAGCATATCCCTAAATTTGGCTAAACGGTTTGCTCAGTTTCGTAACGTGTCCGCGATGTGATTTTTCCAATTGTTTTACTCAAATTAGTGTTTGGTTTCTTTTTCGTACCTTACCATTTACTCATCGCTTTAGCCTATAGCCTACTTCACAATTGACTTGAAACCTGATAAATGCGCGCATTATACTATGAGCGTTGCCTGACAGTTGTTGAGCGGCGTTTTTGCTTCCACGACTTCGCGAGTTCTGCCTCCAAACAACTGTACTTTACGTACTAAATTGAAAGTGTCCAATCAATGATTTTTCTGAAGTCTCTTGTAAGTAAGGTAAAAGCATTCAATTTGAGAAGAATAGAACGCTACCGGTTACGTAAAAAACCTATAAAAACCCCCGAAGGGTTTCTTTACAAAGGTCCTGGCACTCAAAAATCAGAAAACTGGGAACGTTTTGAGCGAGAGTTTCTAAAAAAAATATTTGCAAACTATGAATTGTTTTTAAACGTTGGTGCCCATTATGGTTACTATTGTTGTATGGCTCGGCAGGCAGGTTTAAAATTAATTGCGTTTGAGCCCTTAGTTGTGAACTTTAAAATGTTGTTAGATAACCTTAAGGTAAATAACTTCGAAGAAAATTGTATCCTTATAAATGCAGCGGCAGGCAAAAAGCCGACGATAAGCCAAATCAGTGGCGTATTTTCTACAGCAACAATGTTAGAAAATAGTGGAAATGATGAGTCATTATCTCAAACGATACCAATAGTCCCAATTGACGCGGTAACACAGGGAATAAATAAGAAAACTCTTGTATTGATGGATGTAGAGGGATTTGAGCATGAAGCCTTGCTTGGGGCCCAGTCACTATTGTCACAAAGTGAAGCTACGGATTGGATTATAGAAATTTTTTCATTTTGGACGCCAAAAAACGGAAGCCCTCTAGAAAACAAAGACTATTTTAAAACGTTTGAAATAATGTTTGCGAATGGGTACCAGGTATGGCTCATAGGCGAAGTTTTTCGGAAAATAGAAGTTGATGAATTACTTCTGCTCAAAGGCGAGCACTATAGTAAACGCTTCGCTGGAAATTTTTATTTTTCCCGCTCGAATTTGGTGATACCCAATTTGTCCGACTGAACATCAGGGGCAGGGGATGACTACAAACGAAAGATATCCCTCTTCGGCACGGGTCAGGGCAATATGATCAATAACGGCGGATAAGACCGTATCCATACGGTCAGGGGTACATCCATATGGCCCGTCAGATAAACCTTCGGCATGGTTATTCCCATTCAATCGTGCCGGGGGGTTTTGATGTGATGTCATAGGTGACGCGGTTGATGCCTTCGACTTCGTTGATGATACGTGTAGCCGTCTCGCCCAGAAATTCATGTGAAAACGGATAATAATCCGCCGTCATGCCATCGACCGAATTCACTGCACGTAAGGCACAGGCGAAATCATATGTGCGCCCATCACCCATTACGCCAACAGTGCGTACGGGCAGGATCGCAACAAAGGCCTGCCAAATTTTATCATAAAGCCCGTGTTTACGGATTTGGTCGATATAGACCGCATCCGCTTTGCGCAAAATCCCTAGCTTTTCGCGGGTAATTTCACCTGGGCAACGGATGGCAAGGCCGGGGCCGGGGAAAGGGTGGCGACCGACAAAACTGGCAGGCAGGCCCAATTCACGGCCCAAGGCGCGGACTTCGTCTTTGAACAATTCGCGCAACGGCTCAACCAGCTTCAAACCCATTTTTTCGGGCAGGCCACCAACGTTGTGATGTGATTTGATCGTGACGGACGGGCCACCTGAAAAGCTGACGCTTTCGATGACATCGGGGTAAAGTGTGCCTTGGGCCAGAAACTTGGCCCCTCCCACGGATTTGGCGTGTTTGTCGAAGACGTCGATGAACAGGCGCCCGATAATTTTACGTTTGGTTTCAGGGTCTGATTGCCCGTCAAGTTCGCCCAGGAAAAGTTCCTGTTCTTCGGCATGGATCAGCGGCATATTATAATGGTCGCGGAACATAGTGACGACCTCTTCGGCCTCACCTTGGCGCAACAAGCCGTGATCTACGAAAACGCACGTTAACTGATCGCCGATAGCCTCATGTATCAAGACGGCGGCAACTGAGCTGTCAACACCGCCCGACAGGCCGCAAATGACTTTAGCATCGCCCACTTGGGCGCGAATGTCGGCAATGGCCTGTTCACGGTAGGCGCCCATTGTCCAATCACCGGTAAAACCCGCAAGCTTTACGAAATTTTCATAAAGTTGTGCGCCATTCGGTGTGTGATGCACTTCGGGGTGGAACTGCACCGCAAAGAAATTGCGTGAAAGATCGGCGGTAATGGCGAAAGGTGCGTTGGGGGATGTGCCGTAAACCTTGAAACCGTCTGCGAGTTTGGAAACGTGGTCGCCATGGCTCATCCAGACCTGCTCTATGCCTTCGGAAAACCAACCGTCAAGGATGGACAGATTTTCGTCTGCCGGCGTCACAAAAGCACGGCCAAATTCGGCAGTGCCGTGACCGCGCTCAACTTTGCCGCCAAGCTGGTGCATCATCACCTGTTGACCATAGCAAATACCCAAGATCGGCAGGCCCATATCAAACAGAGCTTGTGGTGCGCGTGGGGCGTTTTCGTCGAATACGCTTGCAGGGCCACCCGACAGGATCACGGCCTTTGGCGCAAAATCCCTGATAAAGGCCTCATCCACGTTCTGAAACGGGTGTATTTCGCAATAGACGTGCAATTCACGCAGGCGACGCGCGATAAGCTGCGTAACCTGGCTGCCAAAGTCGATGATAAGAAGGCGGTCATGTGTTTGTGTGCTCATGTGCGGGGTTTATTTAGCAAATGATGTAAGCGCAAGGGGCTTTGGGTCCAGTGCATTGGCTTTTCCGACATAGGATGTCGTTTGCAGCCCGATTTAGGCGAATTTGCTGGGTGGGGTTTGGTTATTCAGATTTAATTTAGAGGAAACTCAATCTGGGGATTCCTAAATGTCAGAAACAGCCATATCCGAAAATTCCGGTCGTCGGCGCGCGCGCGGTGGCGGGGGTGCGGCACGTCGCGCCGAACGTACCGCCGTTGTTATTGAAGCGGCAAAGTATATCGAGCGTAATATTCCGAACTTTGAGATTTTGAACGAAGAGGCATTGCAGGTTATCGAAGCCAACGCGGAAACCATTCTGGAAGAGGTTGGCGTTAACTTTCTAGACAACCCTGCCGCCCTTGATCGTTGGCGTGAGGCGGGTGCGGATGTGGACGGTGAACGTGTGCGTATTCCCAAAGGTCTGGCTCGCAAATTGATTGCAACGGCACCCGGTGAATATATCCAACATGCCCGCAATCCCGAACGCAATGTGCGTATTGGTGGCAATACCATGGTGTTGGCCCCGGTCTATGGCCCGCCGTTTGTGCGTGATATGGATGGTGGTCGTCGCTATGCGACAATGGCCGATTTCCAAAAATTTGTAAAACTGACATACATGTCGAAATGGTTGCACCATTCAGGTGGTACAGTCTGCGAACCGACTGATATTGCAGTTAATAAACGCCATCTGGATATGCTGTATGCGCATATGACACTTAGCGACAAGCCCTATATGGGGTCAGTCACGGCACCTGAACGTGCGCAAGATTCAGTCAACATGTCGGAAATTCTGTTTGGTCAAAGCGTGGCCGACAAAACCGTTATGACGTCATTGATCAACATTAACTCGCCCATGACATTTGACGATATTATGATGGGTGCGATGGAAGTTTATGCCAAAAACAATCAGGCCTGTATTGTGTCGCCGTTTATCGTGGGCGGTGCAATGGCACCTGTATCCGTGGCCGGCACATTGACCCAGGTTCTGGCAGAGGGTCTGGCCGGTGTGGCATATAATCAGCTATGTAACCCCGGTGCACCTGTGATTTTCGGGGCTTTTGTAAGTTCGATCGACATGAATTCGGGCGCCCCGACCTTTGGCACGCCTGAAGCCAGTAAAATTCTATACGGGGCGGGACAGTTGGCCCGCCGTCTGGGATTGCCGTTCCGTTCTGGCGGCTCGTTATGTGGTTCTAAATTACCTGATGCGCAGGCCGCTTATGAAACTGCGAATACATTGAATGCGGCCCTTTTGGGCGGGGTCAATTTTTGTCTTCATGCTGCGGGTTGGCTTGAAGGCGGTTTGGTATCCTCGTTTGAAAAATTCGTGATGGATGCGGATCAATTGGGTATTTTGCATTCTGTTGCCCAAGGCATTGACGTTTCCGAAAACGGACAAGCGATGGGGGCCATTCGTGAAGTTGGCCCGGGCGGGCATTATCTGGGATGTGAGCATACACAGGCTAATTTTAAAGACGCTTTCTGGCGCACGCAAGTTTTGGATTACAAACCTTATGAAACTTGGGCAGAAGACGGTGAAAAAGACACCATGACCTTGGCCAATGAACGGGTCAAAAAGTTGCTGAACGATTATCAGCAACCAAAAATTGATCCTTCTGTTGATGAGGCTTTGCAAGCCTATATTGCCAAACGAAAAGAAAGCGAACCGGATGCTTTTGGCTAAGGTTTTTTAGGCAAAAGGCATATCTCTTGCAGCAACGCAGTCATGATCTGAATATGTATTTTCATGTCATAGGCTGCGCTGCCTGATTTACGGGCCTTTTCCAGTGTCATTTCATTTATCATTAATTGTTTGATTACCTGCATTGGTTGCGGTATTTTCTGCGCCTTGAACAGATGTTTCAATACCCTGTTTCGTGAATAAGTCTTAAGACCGATCTTTGCTGCCTGTAGCAGAATTTTTGGTCTTTTCATGCCGTATAGAACATCTTCAAGTTGCATGATCAATCTCCTGATTTTTACGAAGTATTGATCATATGAACTGCGTGTTGCGTATTTTATTGCGCGGCGTTCGGGCTGTTTTCTTTTGCTTATCCTTCAATCGTAATGATTATCCGGCAATGTTAACCTTAATGAATTTTTCAATAAATCAATTTTAAGAATAGTTAATCAAAGATGAACAGGAGGGTATAGTGCAGAATGTTTTGCAGTCGAAAGTTACAGTAAAACCAAACGCGCATACGTTTGTGAAACTTGTAAAAAACATACCGAATATGCGTGAATATATCGATCATGTGGAAAATGGAATTTCACTGCGAAAAATAGCCAAAAGAGATGGCGTTCATCCATCCACTGTTTTGCGTCGTATCCGAAAAATAGAAACGCGACGTGATGACCCGCTGTTAGACGATATTTTGACACGCATCAGTGAACAAACCCAACACAACAATTGTGAAAAAGAGGCCTGTATGAACCCTAGGAAACAAAATCTACCACTAGAGGGCGAAATAAAATATGACAAGGACATGCTGCGTGTATTGCGCCGTTTATGCGAGCAAACCGCTTTTATGGTGATGTCGGTGGATTTGCCTAAAGCGGTGGTAATGCGTGGGCGCGGTAAGGCTCAGGTGCGTTCTGCAATATTGGCACGTGAGTTGGGCCAAAAATTGTTGATAAAGGACTGGGTTGAACGCACGGGTGGTGGCAAATTGAACCGCTATGAAATTACAAATGCAGGACGGGCCGGTTTTAAACGTATGGTCGCAGAGATGGCGAAAACCCATAAGAGCAACGGTTTTGCAGAAACCCCAAGCCCGTTTCAGGAACAGCACCGTGAATGGGGTGAGCGCACAGTTTCTGCGACCAACGGTGAGCGACCCAAGCGCATTCGGGTGAATTTGCGTGAAAGCCCGATCAATACATTAGGGCGCAAAAAGGGTAAGGATGGCCAACCGTTTCTGGCCAATGAATTGCTGCAGGCGGGTGAACGGTTTCGCGAAGATTTTGAATTGGCGCAACTTGGGCCGCGCGTGGCGCAAAACTGGGATCGTTTTCTGGTTGGCTCCGATCGTGGTAACTTCGGGTCGGGCGAAAGTGGCGGATCATCATCGGCCCAAAACCGCTTGCGCCATGCCTTGACGGCCCTTGGGCCGGGATTAGGTGATATAGCGTTGCGATGCTGTTGTTTTCTGGAAGGATTGGAAGCGGCGGAAAAGCGCATGGGTTGGTCGGCACGATCCGGTAAAATAGTATTGCGTATCGCATTACAACGGCTGCGGTTACATTATCAAGAAGCCTACGGTGGAGTATCTGATAGGATTGGTTAACCCAATGCTTTGATAATATAGGAAAAATCTGCCGCTTTTAGACTGGCACCACCCACAAGTCCGCCGTCTACATTGGATACTTGCGCAATGTCAGTAGCGTTTTTAGGGTTCATGGAGCCACCGTAAAGAATACGTACGGAACGGCCGACACCTGCACCGAAACGGCGTTCAAGGCGGGCGCGGATAAAGTCGTGGACTTCACCGATTTGATCCAAACTAGGGGTTAATCCTGTGCCAATGGCCCATATTGGTTCATACGCGATTACCAGGTTTTCACCCGTGGCTTTGTCGGGAACGGATGCCGCCAATTGTCCGCCGATGATATCGATGGTGTTGGATGCTTCACGTTCTGACAAACTTTCACCGATGCATACAATTGCAGTCAGACCTGCGGCCCATGCCGCTTTGGTTTTCGTGCGCACAACGGCATCGGTTTCGTTGCAATCTGATCGGCGTTCCGAATGGCCCAAGATAACGTAAGTGGCCCCACTATCGGCCAGCATTTGTGCTGAAATGTCGCCGGTATGTGCGCCTGATGTTTCTGTGTGGCAAGTTTGCCCGCCGACAGCGATACGGCTGGAAATCGCGTTCATGGATTGAAGTAATGTTGCAGGTGGGCAGATCAAAACTTCACATGTTGCTGTATTAGCATATTTTGATAATAATTTGATTTCATGCAGGTTTTCCTGCAAACCATTCATCTTCCAATTGCCGGCGGCCAGTTTTTTGCGCATCGGTTTTACATGCCTTCGAATTTAATGGATTCGCCACATCCGCAAGCCTCGCTCACGTTGGGGTTGTTGAACTTAAATCCCGCTTCCAGCAATGACACTTCATAGTCGATCTCGGTGCCGAACAAAAACATTTGCGCCATAGGCGCAATCATCACCACTGCACCGTTTTGTTCCACAACTTCATCGTTTGGGTCAACCTTATCGACATAGTCCATGGTATATTCCATCCCCGCACAACCGCCTTTTTTTACGCCGATGCGCAAGCCCTTCTTGTGGCCTTCGCCCATTAGTTTTACGATCTGTTGGGCGGCTTTGTCCGTCATTGAAACGGCTGCTTTTCCGGGGATACCAAACATCACATGAACCCCAGTTCCAAACGCGCCTCATCGGACATCATATCCATACCCCATTGCGGTTCCCAGATAAGGTCGACAGTGACCGACTGAACGCCGGGCAGGGGTGCTACGGCATCTTCCACCCATCCAGGCATTTCGCCCGCGACGGGGCAGCCCGGCGCGGTTAGGCTCATTAGTATGCTTACCACGCCGTTCTTATCGATTTCGATAGTATAGATCAGGCCCAGATCGAAGATGTTTACGGGTATTTCGGGATCATGTACCGTGCGGATAGCTTCGCATATGGTATCATACAACGGATGATCCGTGGTTGATGGCTTGATCAGCGGCATGCCTTCCATAGGGGCTGTTTCTGGGGTCATGGTGTGTTCTCTCTTGGAATTCCTGACTAAATATATATGGAATGATTTGGGAAACGTCCAGTAGGATAAATTATGACGAAACGCTATAAATTTGAATTGCTTAACACTAATGGGTACGCGCGTCGCGGAATTGTGCAAACACCGCGCGGTGATATTCAGACGCCTGCGTTCATGCCAGTGGGGACTGCAGCCACAGTAAAAGCGATGATGCCGGAGAGTGTCGCGGCGACGGGTGCCGAGATTTTGCTGGGCAATACCTATCATCTGATGTTGCGTCCGGGCGCCGAACGGGTGGCCAATTTGGGCGGACTGCACAAGTTCATGAACTGGGACAAGCCGATTTTAACCGATTCCGGTGGTTATCAGGTGATGAGCTTGACTGAATTGCGCAAACTGACGGAAGAGGGCGTGAAATTTCGCAGTCATATTGATGGTTCTGAACATAACCTGACACCGGAACGGTCGATGGAAATACAAAGGCTGTTAGGCGCGGACATTGTGATGAGCTTTGATGAATGCACGCCGTACCCCGCGACCGCTGATCAGGCGCGCGCCAGTATGGAGTTGTCGATGCGTTGGGCCGCGCGGTCACGGGATGCTTTTGGCGATAGGCCCGGATATGCGCTGTTTGGTATTCAACAGGGCAGTACATTCAAAGATATGCGTGAAGAAAGTGCGCAAGCCCTACAAAAAATCGGATTTGACGGATACGCTGTGGGTGGATTGGCTGTGGGTGAAGGTCAGGACATGATGTTTGAAGTATTGGATTATGCGCCGCAACAATTACCCAGTGACAAACCGCGTTATTTAATGGGGGTTGGCAAGCCTGACGATATAGTGGGGGCAGTCCAACGCGGTATTGATATGTTCGATTGCGTGTTACCATCGCGCTCTGGGCGCACAGGGCAGGGGTTGACCCGTATGGGGGCTGTAAACCTACGCAATGCACGCCATAAGGATGACCCGCGTCCATTGGATGAGATGTGTTCTTGTCCTGCTTGCCGGAAATATTCGCGGGCCTATCTGCACCATACGATTAAATGCAATGAAATAATTGGTTCCATGCTGCTAACTTGGCATAACTTACATTATTATCAAGAGCTTATGGCTGGGTTGCGCACAGCGATTGCACAAAACGCATTAGATATGTTTGTCGCGGCGTTTCATGCAAAAAGGGCAGAAGGCGATATTCCACCCCTATAAGTCATGTTTTGCGAAACTGACGCACAAATACCGGGCTGGATACTTTGCGGATCGTTTCAACAGGCGGTTGTGTATCCGGCTTTACTTCAGATACCGGCGTAGACATTGGTCTAGTGCGCGTTGATATTGGTCTGGATGCCGATGTTGGCTTAGGCTCTAGGCGATCAAACGGGTTGGGTTTAAGTTGTGTCACTTTCGGATCCGCTGTCCCAAGTATTTCTGCCTGTTCAGTTTCGGATATTTCTTTGTGGTCGGATTCCGGTATTTCCGCTTGTTTCGTTACCCGCTTGGAATTGGATGTTTCGGTTTTTTCGGCTGCCTGTTCGGAAACTGGTGCTTCGGTGTTTCTGATTTTTCTGCTGAATTTATTGATAATTGCGTTGACTATGGATGGATCGTTAGTGCCTTTGGCGACAGAAATTATATGCCACAAGCTGCGAATATACGCTATTGCAAGAAGCAGATAGGCAATGGGATAGATCGGGTTGCTAAAGGCGTTGTCATCGATCTGTTTTTGTAAAACAGCATTGCGATTGCCAAAGAAGGCCTTGATATAAATTGGGTTAACACCGTATTTGCCGTATTCGATACCCAGTTTTGCAAGGGTTTCTTGGGCCAGTTTTTCATGTTCGGGCTCAAATAAAGCCAGTTGACCGTTCACTTTTACAATCGGCCCTATTTGCCCATAACTGTCAGAAAGTGTTTGGGCTTTCTTGAAGATGGTTTCATTTTCAGACACGATCGCGCCAATAAGCCTTTTTTCGACACTTTTGTTAAAGTCATAGCGTTTATTTACATTCGTATGTTCTAAAGCTCTGGCCGAAGCATTTGTTGCAGTATTTTCAGATAAAGCTTCTGTTGCTGTATAAAGTGGTACGATAAACTTGGTATTTTCCACACCGTCTGCAACGATTGTGAACTTGAATTTATCAGACAGGTCTATTTCCGCCAAAAGATTCATTTCACCCAGATCGTCTTTTTGCTGTTTTTCCACAGAATCTTCTACGCGGATAAGGGGAGGTGGGCCATTCTTTACCGCAATCATAGCCTCTTGTTTTCCTGCGTTGATTTGACCATTCAAGAAAACCGCTAAATACAAGGTAATAAATGATAAAACTAAAACTATCACAGGGTTCTTAAAAAAAACCAGGTCAAGTATGAACCGTATTACGTACATTTTGTCTGCCCCATGTCGTATATTTTTGCTGATGTTTGTTAATGTTTTGCAAAGGATTTTGGTCAAAATAAGGCAATTTCAACCTAAGCGTGTGTAAAGGCAAGGTAAATTTACGAAAAATACCCTGAAAACAACATAATACTTTCCCTTGATACCCTGTATGGATACGGCCAAACTATATTATAACGAAATATGCCTGTTGTGTGCTTGACACTTTAAGCTTTAAGCACACTTATAAAGGTATATAATTGGAGAAATGCCGCGTTGCTGGGAAAACCGGGGCGCAAAGTTTCTTGCTAAAATAAAGGAATAAACATGTCAGACGCGAGCAGCGTATCTTATCCAGTGCTTCCATTACGTGATATCGTGGTGTTCCCACATATGATTGTACCTCTATTCGTGGGCCGTGAAAAATCGGTTCGCGCGTTGGAAGCGGTAATGGATGATAACAAAGAAATCCTGTTATCATCACAAATAGACCCGTCCGAGGACGAGCCGACCGAAGAAACCATTTACCCAACCGGTGTATTGGCCAGTGTTTTGCAGCTGTTAAAGCTGCCTGATGGTACGGTGAAAGTTCTTGTCGAGGGTTTGCGCCGTGTTCGGATCACTGAATACCTAGACAACCCTAATTATTTTGAAGCGACGTCCGAATTTTTGGTGGAAACCGAAAATGATCCTAACGCAATAGAGGCTTTAAGCCGTTCGGTTTCAAAGGAATTTGAACGCTATGCCAAGTTGAATAAGTCCATACCGGAAGAGGCTTTATCTGCCGTTGCAAAATCTGACGGTGCTGAAAAGCTGGCCGATACGGTTGCCGGTCATCTGTCAATTCGTGTGGACCAAAAGCAGGAATTGCTGGAAACGCTGGACCTGTCCGAGCGTTTGGAGAAAATCTACGGACTGATGCAGGGCGAAATGTCTGTGCTGAAGGTTGAGAAAAGGATCAAAAGCCGCGTTAAAAACCAAATGGAACGCACACAGCGCGAATATTATCTGAACGAACAGATGAAAGCCATTCAGCAAGAGCTGGGCGATGGTGAGCAGGGCGGTGGTGATGAAGTGTCCGAGCTGGAAAACCAGATTGCAAACACCAAGCTTTCCAAAGAGGCTAAGGAAAAAGCCGAAGGCGAGCTGAAAAAACTGCGCCAGATGTCACCGATGTCTGCGGAGGCAACTGTTGTACGCAATTATCTGGATTGGATGTTGTCGATCCCATGGGGCAAAAAATCCCGTGTGAAAAAAGACCTGAACCGTGCCGAGGAAATTCTTGATGCGGATCATTACGGTTTGGAAAAGGTCAAAGAACGCATCGTGGAATATTTGGCGGTGCAAAAACGATCAGCCAAACTGAAAGGGCCAATCTTGTGCCTTGTTGGCCCCCCGGGTGTGGGTAAAACCAGCTTGGGCAAGTCTGTTGCACGCGCTACAGGGCGTGAATTTATCCGCATTTCACTTGGTGGCGTTCGCGACGAAAGTGAAATTCGCGGGCATCGTCGGACTTATATCGGATCAATGCCCGGTAAAATTATCCAGTCGATGAAAAAAGCCAAAACCACCAATCCGCTGATTTTGTTGGATGAGATCGACAAAATGGGTACAGATATGCGCGGTGACCCTGCTAGTGCTTTGTTGGAAGTGCTTGATCCTGAACAAAACGGTACTTTTGTCGATCACTATATGGAGGTTGAATATGACCTTTCCAACGTGATGTTCGTAACCACTTCAAATTCATATAATATCCCCGGACCTTTGTTGGACCGGATGGAAGTGATTGCGTTGTCCGGTTACACAGAAGATGAAAAGCAAGAGATTGCCAAACGTCATTTGTTGGACAAGCAGCTGAAGAACCATGGATTGCGCAAAGGCGAATTCTCATTGAATGACAATGCCTTATTGGACATTGTTCGTCTATACACACGTGAAGCAGGTGTGCGGAACCTTGAACGCGAACTGGCGAAGCTGTGTCGTAAGGCTGTGACCCGGATTGTAAAAGGTGCGCAGAAAATTGTGGAAATCAGCTCGGATAATCTGGAAGAGTATTTG
>Ga0209344_10004826_pt1 | contig 12079 bp, 12 predicted proteins | sample Cruoilmetagenom6_FD_187293 | JGI IMG/M metagenome (GOLD analysis project Ga0209344, IMG submission 187293) | Oil polluted marine microbial communities from Coal Oil Point, Santa Barbara, California, USA - Santa Barbara Oil Seep Sample 6 (SPAdes)... | ecosystem: Environmental > Aquatic > Marine...
GCCAAAATTATCCGCAAGGCTATCTGCAGACAGGCGGCCCGGCGCCACGCCCGGTGTATGCTGGCTGTTTGGCATCAAAAAAACCCCTGAAATGATGACAATGCGTCGCAGGCAGAATGACACATTTCAATTTTTTATCAAATGGTAAATTTTTTGAATGCTGGATTGTGCAAATTCCGCTCCTGATGCCTACATCTTACCGGCCAAATGCCTGCGAATGGTGCAAGTCGCACTTTCCACCCAAGAAATGCTCGCGTATAAGCGACAAAATTGGGCAAGCTTGCACAGACAGGCGAACAACAAAGTCGAGGATTGCATGGCAAAACAAAACAACTCCCAAGACGTAGAGTTCATCAAGGCACTAGCGAATCTGTTGAACGAAAATGACCTGACTGAACTAGAGGTCAAACGCGAATACGGAGATTCCGACCGCCTGAATGTGCGGGTAAGTCGCGCCAAACAGGTCATCCAGACGCAAGCCGTGCAGGCCCCCATTGCGGCACCTGTGGCAGCGTCGGTTGCAGCACCTGCGGCTGCTCCGGCAAGCGATGGCGCAGACCCATCCGCACACCCGGGGGCCGTTCCGTCACCCATGGTGGGCACAGTTTACTTAGCGCCAGAACCAGAGGCCGCTCCCTTTGCCAAAGTCGGTGACAGCATCGCCGAAGGCGACACCCTGCTGATAATCGAAGCCATGAAAACCATGAACCAAATCCCCGCACCAAAATCTGGCACAATCAAACGCATCCTTGTGGCCGACGGCGATCCGGTCGAGTTTGGCGCACCGTTAATGATTATCGAATAAAGGGCAGCGCACCATGTTCGACAAAATCCTTATTGCAAACCGGGGCGAGATTGCGCTTCGCGTTGTGCGCGCCTGCCGTGAAATGGGCATCAAAAGCGTTGCCGTGCATTCCACCGCCGACAGTGACGCGATGCATGTGCGCATGGCCGACGAAGCAGTTTGCATCGGCCCGCCACCGGGCACCGAAAGCTACCTTTCCATACCGGCGATCATTTCGGCATGCGAAATCACTGGCGCTCAGGCGATCCATCCGGGCTATGGTTTCCTGTCTGAAAACGCGAGTTTCGTGCAGATACTGGAAGACCACGACATTTCGTTCATCGGCCCGACGGCCGAACATATCCGCATCATGGGCGACAAAATTTCGGCCATTGAAACCATGAAAGCGCTTGGTGTGCCTTGTGTGCCCGGCTCTGGTGGCGGCGTTCCGGATGTTGCGACTGCCCAAAAGATCGGCGCTGAAATCGGATATCCGGTGATCGTCAAGGCAACAGCCGGTGGCGGCGGACGCGGCATGAAAGTGGCGATGAACGCGGGTGAAATGGAAATGGCGTTCATGACCGCGGGCAGCGAAGCCAAGGCCGCATTCGGCAACGGCGAATGTTATATCGAAAAATACCTGCAAAAGCCACGCCACATCGAAATTCAGGTCTTTGGCGACGGCAAAGGCAAAGCGGTGCATCTGGGCGAGCGTGATTGTTCGCTGCAACGGCGCCACCAAAAAGTATTCGAAGAGGCCCCCGGCCCCACGATCGACGCCGAAACGCGCGCCAAGATCGGAACAATTTGCGCCGATGCCGTGGCCAACATCAACTACGCCGGCGCGGGCACAATCGAGTTTCTGTTTGAGGACGGAGAGTTTTATTTCATCGAAATGAACACCCGCCTTCAGGTCGAACATCCGGTGACCGAAGCGATCTTTGGCGTTGACCTAGTGCGCGAACAAATTCGCGTGGCCGAAGGGCTGCCAATGTCGTTTGGTCAGGATGATCTAGAAATCCACGGCCATGCAATCGAAGTGCGGATCAACGCCGAGAAACTGCCTAATTTTGCACCCTGCCCCGGACGGATCAGCCAGTACCACGCCCCCGGCGGGCTGGGTGTGCGAATGGATTCAGCGCTTTATGACGGCTATTCGATCCCACCCTATTACGACAGTCTGATCGGCAAACTGATCGTGCACGGGCGCGATAGGGATGCGGCATTGTCACGCCTGAACCGGGCTTTGGGCGAGCTGATCGTGGACGGCGTCGACACCACAATTCCACTGTTTCACCAGCTGCTGGCCGAAGAGGATATCCAGAACGGCAATTACGGTATTCACTGGCTGGAAGACTGGCTGGAACGCAATCTGACCGCGTGATCGCACCGTGGCGCGCCCGCTGACACCTGAATTATTGTTGCGCGCCTACGGGGCGGGAATTTTCCCGATGGCCGAAAGCCGCGACGACCCGGAAATTCACTGGATTGACCCCAGCCGTCGAGGCGTTCTGCCGCTGGATGGATTTCACATCTCGCGCAGCCTTGCCCGCACCATGCAAAGCGACCGGTTTGAGGCCCGCTTTGATACCGACTTTGCGGGCGTGGTGCAGGGATGTGCCGACCGGGAAGAAACCTGGATCAACGATACAATCTTTGATCTTTATCGCGATCTGAACCGCATGGGTCATGCCCATTGTCAGGAAGTCTGGCAGGACGACGAACTGGTTGGCGGCGTTTATGGCGTGTCGCTTGGGTGCGCGTTTTTCGGCGAAAGCATGTTTTCGCGCGCCACCGACGCTTCAAAGGTGGCGCTTGCCTATCTGGTCGACCGTCTGCGCCAGACCGGGTTTCACCTGTTTGACACCCAGTTCCTGACTGCCCATTTGAAAACGCTTGGCGGCGTCGAAATTGAGCGCAACGACTATTTGCGCGCATTGGAAAAGGCGGTTTCAGGCAAGGCGGATATTACCGCGCTGACCACGCGCCAGACTGCTCAGGGCGTGATACAGCGCAACACCCAAACGTCGTAGCGCGAGTGATCCAGCCCGTTCAGCGCCGGGCTAGAGGCAATCATCCAGCCCTCAAAGGCCGTATCGGCGTCACCGGCATTGCGGATCAAAAGATAGGCAAACGCATCGCCCGCCGGGTTGCCTGTTGGAAAGCGACATTCGTTCAGGGAAACCTGAATACGGCCAAGCTGTTTCGTCTGGCCGGGCAACAGATCGAAATCCACAACTTCGCCTGAAATCTTATCCAGAGCACGTAACATTGCGCCGTTTGGCGCGATGCTTGCCTGTTGGCCAATGGCCGGAAATCCGGCGAAAATCAGAGACCCAAGAACCAACGCCGGGGCGAAATGGCGAAGGCGCGCCATCACTCTTCCGAATTGCCGGTGACAAATTTCAGCAACAGTTGGATCAGGCTGATCGAGCTTTGCGTATCCTCAATTTCCGATCCCGGTTCCAGATTGAAGGGCGATCCACCGGGCAGTAATTCGATGAAATTCCCCCCAAGAAGACCCTCTGAAGAAACGATGACAGCCGTATCCTCGGGCAACTGAATATCGCTGCTCAGGGACATGCGCGCCTCGGCGCGAAAGGTCTGCGGGTCGAGTTCAAGATCGGTCACGCGCCCGACTTTGACCCCGGCAACCCGCACGTCGGTTCCTACGGAAACGCCCTCGATTGATCTGAAAGAGGCAGTGAATTCATGGCCGGCAGAAGAGGTTTGCGTAAAGCCGCTTAACTGTCCGGCATAAAGCAAAAACCCCAAAGCGACGGCAAGAACCGCGCCACCGACAATGACTTCTGTTGTGTTTTCTGACATCGCCCTATTCCGGCTGCCACGCTTCGTAGTCGCGCCGTTCCACAGGTGTATCGCGTCGAATGGATCCGGCAGGCGCATAGGCCGCAGGCGTTCCGGTCTGGTTTTCCTGATGCGGCTTTTCCCATGGCTTATGAGCCAACGGTGCTTTGGTCGGCGGCTCGTCATAAGTGGAATGCAGCCATCCGTGCCAGTCAGGGGAAACTTTGCTGGCCTCGGCGTCGCCTGCAAAAATCACCCACCTGCGTTTGTGATCGCGGGTCTCATAGAACCGGTTGCCCTGGGCATCCTCGCCGACAAGCACACCCTTGCGCCATGTATAAAATTGCGTGTTCAGCGTCTGGCTGCCCCACCATGTCACCGCGCGCAAAATCGTTTTTACAATACCCATCAGGTTCTCCGTTCGCCCCGAGTTGGCCGTGTTTCATGATATGGCCGATTGGCGCATGAACGTCCAGCAAAAGGCCGCAGCCAGATACGAATAAGCAAAGCTGCGCGACCGCGGCCGCGCAGACGTTAACCTGCGCTGGCTTCTTCTTTGCGGCTTTCGCCGTAAATCAGCAGCGGCTCGGCGTCGGATGTTACGGCCTCTTCTTTGACCACAACCTCAACCACGTTATCCAATCCGGGCAGTTCAAACATCGTGTCCAGAAGAATATCCTCAAGGATCGAGCGCAAACCGCGTGCTCCGGTCTTGCGTTCAATCGCCCGCTTGGCGATCTCAACAAGGGCACCATCAGTGAATGTCAGTTCGGTTTCTTCAAGCTCAAACAGACGCTGGTATTGCTTGACCAGCGCGTTTTTGGGTTGCGTCAGAATGGTAACCAGAGCGTCCTCATCCAGATCCTGCAATGTCGCGATGACCGGCAAACGGCCGACAAATTCCGGGATCAGGCCAAATTTCAGCAGATCTTCGGGTTCCAGTTCGGTAAACACCTCGCCCACACCGCGGCCGTCGTTATCTTTTACGTCGGCGCCAAATCCGATCCCCGACCCTTTGCCACGTTGCGCGATGATCTTTTCCAGACCGGCGAATGCGCCACCACAAATAAACAGGATGTTTGTGGTGTCGACCTGCAGGAATTCCTGCTGCGGATGCTTGCGCCCACCTTGGGGGGGGACGCTGGCAACAGTGCCTTCCATGATTTTCAACAAGGCCTGCTGCACACCCTCACCCGAAACGTCACGGGTGATCGACGGGTTATCCGATTTGCGGGTAATCTTGTCGACTTCGTCAATATAGACGATGCCGCGCTGCGCGCGCTCGACGTTGTATTCGCTGGCCTGAAGCAGCTTGAGAATGATATTTTCAACATCTTCGCCCACATAACCCGCTTCGGTCAGTGTGGTTGCATCGGCCATCGTGAACGGGACATCCAGAATGCGCGCCAAGGTCTGCGCCAGCAGGGTTTTACCGCACCCCGTCGGGCCGATCAGCATGATGTTGGATTTCGCCAGCTCAATCTCGCCGGATTTTCCGGCGTGGTTCAGGCGCTTATAATGGTTGTGAACGGCGACCGACAACACCCGTTTGGCATGGGCCTGCCCAATCACGTAATCATCCAGAACTTCACAGATTTCACGCGGAGTGGCCACACCGTCGGTGGATTTCAACCCGGCGGTTTTTGTCTCTTCACGGATAATATCCATGCACAACTCGACGCATTCATCACAGATGAACACTGTTGGCCCGGCGATTAGTTTCCGCACCTCATGCTGGCTTTTACCGCAAAAAGAACAGTAAAGCGTGTTTTTGCTATCGCCGGAATTACTTGCCATCTTAAATCCTTAAGGCTCGTGACCTATGTGATTGCACAACCTGAGGCTGTGCTGTGCCGCCCCTTACGCAAAGTTTAGGTCAGCGATTTTTCCGCCGCAACGCCAAAATGACGTTGCGGTCGATGTTCACACCCAGATGTGCCCAAATCAGCTATCGTCAGTGTCCGTTTTCGCGCGCTTTTCAACAATCTCGTCAATCAGACCCCATTCTTTGGCGTCTTCGGGCGACATGAAATTATCACGCTCCAGTGCGGCTTCGACAGCTTTGATCTTTTGACCGGTGTGTTTGACGTAAATCTGGTTCAACCGATCCTTCAGCTTTTGGGTTTCCTGCGCGTGGATCATAATGTCCGTTGCCTGCCCCTGATAGCCACCGGACGGCTGGTGCACCATAATACGGCTGTTAGGCAAGGAATATCGCATACCCTTTGTTCCTGCCGCCATCAAAAGAGAGCCCATTGATGCGGCCTGCCCGATAACCAGCGTGGATACATTCGGTTTGATGTATTGCATCGTATCGTAGATCGACAATCCAGACGTCACCACGCCACCGGGCGAGTTGATATACATCGAGATTTCTTTTTTCGGGTTTTCAGCCTCTAGGTGCAAAAGCTGGGCCACGATCAGCGATGACATCCCGTCATGCACCGGTCCAGTTATGAAGATGATCCGCTCTTTCAACAAACGGGAAAAAATATCGTAGGCCCGTTCGCCCCTGCTGGTCTGCTCTACGACCATCGGAACGAGGGTATTCATATAGGTATCAATTGGGTCTGTCATGTCCGCGCCTCAAGCTATTTGGTGTATGGTTATCCGATAAATGCTTACACAAGTCTTAGTGTCGCGCTCCGAAGGCTTCAAGGGCGTGAAATAAATTGGGCCCGCTGTTCTATGTGACAAGTTGTGCTTTTGACCCCAGCCTAGCTTGTAGAGCTGGCCTTATTGTAGCGGATTGACGACCACAGCGCGACGCCGATCAGCCCTGCCCCAACCAGTCCCGTGACCATTTCCGGGATGTGCCAGAGCGTTTGTGCAAACATAATCATCGACAGCGCAAGGATCGAATAGAACGCCCCATGTTCCAGATATCGAAACTGCGCCAATGCCTTTTTCTCGACCAGCATAATTGTCATCGAGCGCACATACATCGCACCGATTCCAAGGCCGATCGCAATCAGGAAAATATTCTGCGTCAGCGCAAATGCCCCGATCACCCCATCAAAGGAAAAACTGGCGTCCAGCACCTCGAGATATAGAAAGGCACCCAGACCACCGGCACGCGCCAATTCCGCAGTTTTTTCTTTTGTATCAAGAAGTTGAGCAATAACTTCCACCCCAGTAAAAACCACCAGACCCAAAAGAGACGCAAGCAAGAACCGGCTGACATCCTGTGGCGGTATTTGCGTTGAAACCGCCAGAACCACGACCAGCACCATCGTTATCTGCAACCCGCGAATGCTGGCACAACGGCGCAGTTGGGCTTCAAGGGCAGCGATCCAGTGGACTTCTTTACCCTCATCGATGAAATAGTTCAGCGCCACCATCATCAGGAACGCACCGCCAAAAGCGGCAATGGTCAAATGCGAGTCCGATATGATCTGCGCGTATTCCATCGGATGCGTAGCGGCCAATTTTATCGTCGCAAGCGGTCCTAAATTGGCAGCGATTGCCACAACCGCCAGCGGAAACACGATCCGCATTCCAAAAACAGCGATCAGAATGCCCCATGTCAGAAAACGGCGCTGCCAGAGCGGCGACATGTTCTTTAGTTTGTTGGCATTCACAATTGCGTTGTCAAAAGACAAGGAAATCTCAAGAACGGCCAGCACGGTTCCAATCAAAAGATACGAAACCGCACCGCTTAATGTGTGGGTGAAAGACCAGCCCAGAACGACCGTCAATAGAAGACCAAGTATCGTCACAGCAATGGGCCAGCGGAGATACTGAACCGTCGTGGAAAACATACTCAACCGCTCCTTGGGCCGGGACAACTGACATCTCGGATACCCTGACAGCCGGACAGGAGCAAGATGCCCCTGCGCAGGGCTTTGGGCATACCGTTCAGCAGATATGGGAATAATCGAAAGAAAATTCGAGGGCGCAAATGAAAAAGGCAGCCGCCAGGCTGCCTTTGACATAAAGTTCCTGGCGGGGCCGCGTTATTCTGCGGGCACCGCGTTGACCACGTCGGTCTTTTTAAGTTCCATTTCCTCGTGATACGAACGTTCGATATTCACGTCCCAAATATCGTATCTATCCTTCTGGATAATATTGCGTGCCGCATACATGGCCGACAACATCGAGTGGTCCTGATTGTTGTAACGGTGCAAACCATTGCGCCCCACCGTCTGGAAGTTATCCAGTGTTTTCAACCAGCCTTCGATAACATCCAAAGCTTCCCGGTAGATCCCGTCATAGACCGGATAGGCCTTTGGCTGACGGATAATCGCGGCGTCAATAACGTCTTTTTCTCCGGCCAACCCCAGTGTTTCAAGCTCTTTACCGGCCAGATCACGCAGCTCCTCGTCGCTCATCGTCCAAAGCCCGTCACCTTCCTGGCAGAAATATTCCATGCCAATTGATGCCGTGTTCTGATCGGGTAGCATTTCCTTGGACCAGGCCCGGAAATTCTGAATTCGCCCAACTTTGACCTTCGGACTGTGGATATAAATCCAGTTGTCCGGGAACGGATCGGCGTGATCCAGAACCAGAGTGACAATAAGAAAATCGCGATAGGACAATTTGTTCGCCGCATCGACCACTTCTTGGGGCGGGGGCGGGTTGAACGAATGGATAAGATCGCGGATCGCCATCGAGTTTACAAAATGATCGCCTTTGACATTCTCGACCTCGGACGGCTTGCCATCCTCGCTCCATTTACGAATATCGACCGACGTCACTTTGGTCCCGTCGCGGTTCACGCCAACAACCTCAGAGCGCATGTTCACTTCGCCGCCGTCCTTGCGAACAAGATCACGCACCTTTTCCCACATCATACCGGGGCCAAGGCGTGGATATTGAAATTCCTCGATCAGACTTGCGGTGTCGTTGGCGCCGGTCATGGCGTTCCAGATCACTTTAATCAGCGATAGGTTCTTGATCCGCTGCGCCGCCCAGTCTGCGCGGATTTCACGACCCGGGATACCCCAGACCTTTTCGGTGTAGCTGCGGAAAAAGTGCATATAGAGCCGACCGCCAAAGCGGTTGATCACCCACTGCTCAAAACTATCTTCTTGCGGGTATGGGCGCACGCGCCATTTGGCGTAGCTAAGCACAATCCGGATCGCCTCGTAGGGCCCAATGCTGGTCAGAGCATTGAAGAACTTAAGTGGGTAGTCAAAATACTTTTCCCGGTAAAAAATTCGGCTGAGGCGCGGAACGGTGATGAAATCATCACCCATTACTTCGTGCCACATCGATTCGACTTCGGTCACCTTGGTGAAAAACCGGTGTCCGCCAATATCAAAGCGATAGCCATTCTTGCTTTCTGTGCGGGAGATTCCGCCGACCATGTCAGAGCCTTCAAAAACCAAAGGCTGGTGTTCCTGACTGATTTTTTGCAATTCATAAGCGGCCGTCAAACCTGCGGGGCCACCGCCGATAACTACAACCGGGCTTTTACTTTTTGATCTATTCACCACTACTAAATCCCAAGTGTAAAATGTTTGGCACCGTCTTGCCATTGAGCCTGCAATCTACGCGACCCGCGTCAAATCACAAATCCTTCGGGCCAGCACGGCGGTATTTATACGTTATTTGGAACCAATCACAAAGAAATTGCGGTTCTTATTTGAGATAACGCAAAATCCGGCGGCAAAAACCGTCTGCAGCCCGGAAATTTCGTGATTCGCGCCGAACCGTTAATAGAAATTTCAGTGTTTCACTCGGGTGTTTTGGGTCCAACAAGCACCAAGCGCGCATGGGGGGACCGATAGCGGGCGACTCTGACATTTGCAAAGAACGTCACAACGGAATTTGAGCGGCGGTTAAAGGTGCCTGCAAACTAAATCTTGATAAGCCGGTCACCAGAAATTTTGATGCCGTTGGCATCAAAAACATTGCGTGTGTCAAACGCCAGTCGGGCGTTTTGGGCCACCAACGGGTAATCCACCTGCGTGTGATCTGTCATCACGATCACCGCGTCATATCCAGCAACGACCTTATCCGTTAGCGGCACAGATTTCCGCCCCGCCAGCGCGCTGTGGTCGCGCGTTTTGGGCATGACTGGGAAATACGGATCGTGATAGTCACAATGCGCGCCCATATCTTCGAGCCAGTTCAAGGCCGCCAAAGCCGGGCTTTCGCGGGTATCTTCGACATTCTTTTTATAAGCAACGCCAAGCATCAGCAGCTTTGCCCCGTCAACCGCCACATCTGCGCGCGACTTCAGGCCCGCAACAATGCGCGCGGCAATCGCCTCGGGTGCGGTTTCATTGGTGGAATGGGCCAGATCAATGATCGGCGTCTCGGAACCAACGTCACGTGCACGCCATGACAAATAGACCGGTGAAACCGGAATACAGTCGCCCCCGATCCCCGGCCCCGGATAAAACGGCATGTAGCCAAAGGGTTTGGTCGCAGCCGCCTGCACCACTTCCCAGACATCCACGCCCATCGCGTCCATCGCCACCTTCATTTCATTGACCAGTGCGATGTTAACGGTGCGAAAGCTGTTTTCGGCCAGCTTAACGGCCTCGGCCGTTGCCGAGCTGCTAACCGGAACCACCTGATCGACGATCTGCGAATAGAGCATTTCCAAAAGATCGCGCGAATGTTTGTCGTCTGCGCCGACAATTTTCGGGATCGTTCTAGTGGTATGTGTTTCATTGCCGGGGTCTTCGCGTTCAGGCGAAAACCCAAGGAAAAAGTCGGTGCCAGCCTTCAGGCCACCCCGTTCCAGAATCGGCTGCACAACGCCTGTTGTCGCCCCCGGCCAGACCGTGCTTTCAAGCACCACCAACTGGCCCGGTCGCAAATAACTGGCGATAGTTTCAGCCGCTCCAACGACATAAGTAAGGTCAGGTTCGCGGGTTTTGGACAGCGGCGTGGGAACGCAGATCAAAACGACATCCGCATCCGAAACCGCGCCAGCATCGCTTGTCGCGCCAAAACGACCGGAAGAAACGGCATCTGAAATCCGAGTATCGGAAAAATAGGAAATGACCTTTTCGCCCGCATTGATTGCCTCAACCCGCGCGCCATTCACATCAAGACCTGTTGTGTGGAAACCGGCCTCTTGAATTGTCAGCGCCAATGGCAGGCCGACATAGCCCAAGCCAACTGTCATCACGCGCGCGTCTTTGCTGGCGATGCGGTCTTTGAGGTCGGAATACTGGGAAAACACACTGGTCATAAAAAATCGTCCACAATTAACTAAGCTTCATTTTCGCAAACCACTTAGCACAACAAGGTTTTCAAATGTAGTGCCAAGCAGCAAATTCCACCCTGAAGCCGTATAGCAGAAACAATTCCGCGTGCCGGCGGTTTCTGTCCGAATATGCAGAAACAATGTTGGTCTTTGCCGCGCCCCGTATAGCCGGTCAACAGATGGCATGTTATAGCGTGGCGCATAAAACAGTATTTAGTGCAGGCGCGTCACATATGAAAATTCTAATCACCGGCGGTGCCGGATTTATTGGTTCACATCTGGCCGAACGGCTGATCACCGAGGGCCATACAGTCACCGCATTGGACGACCTTTCGACCGGGCGCCTAAGCAATCTGGCCAGCCTGCAAGGCTCCAACAGCTTTACATTTATTGAAGGCAACATTCTGGACCGCGCGCTTGTGGCCGAGCATGTAGCCCAGGCCGATGCGGTGTTTCATCTGGCCGCGGCGGTTGGCGTAAAGCTGATTATGGACGAACCAAGCCGCTCGATCCTGACCAATGTGACCGGCACGGAAAACGTTCTGCACGCCTGTCTGGCCAAGAAAACACCGATCTACCTTGCCTCGACATCCGAAGTTTACGGCAAGGCGACCAAATTCCCGTTTTCCGAAGACGACGATCTGACAATCGGGGCGACCAAAAACCTGCGCTGGTCCTATGCTTGTGCAAAGACGCTGGATGAATTTCTGGCCCTGTCTTATGCGCGCGAGGTTGATCTGCCCGTGGTCGTGCTGCGGTTCTTTAACACCACCGGCCCGCGTCAGACCGGGCGCTACGGGATGGTGCTGCCGAATTTTGTGCAAAACGCGCTGGATGGAAAACCCTTGCAAGTGCATGGCACGGGCGATCAATCGCGCTGCTTTGGTCATGTCTTTGACGTGATCGAAGCGCTGATCCGGCTGATGGACACCCCCGAGGCCATAGGTCAGGTGTTTAACGTCGGCACCGACCAAGAGGTCACGATCCGCTCGCTGGCCGAACAAGTGATCGCGGCCACGGGTTCTACGTCAAAAATTGAACTGGTCCCTTACGAAAGCGTCTATCCGGTCGGCTTTGAAGATATGAACCGCCGCCTGCCAGACATGGCCAAGCTTAAGCGTGTCACCGGGTTTCGCCCGATGCGGCCACTTTCCGAAATTATCGCCGATATCATTGCCGAAAAACGCGCTGCTGTCGCCTAAGCTCTGGGTTGTGGCGGATCAGCCTTGGCCGGCGCCATTTTCAAACGCGCCTGCATCCAATGCGTCGGCCAGCGCGATATCGCCCTTTTTGCGGGCAGCTTCCGCAAAAGCCGCGCCGTA
>Ga0209344_10004828_pt1 | contig 12075 bp, 14 predicted proteins | sample Cruoilmetagenom6_FD_187293 | JGI IMG/M metagenome (GOLD analysis project Ga0209344, IMG submission 187293) | Oil polluted marine microbial communities from Coal Oil Point, Santa Barbara, California, USA - Santa Barbara Oil Seep Sample 6 (SPAdes)... | ecosystem: Environmental > Aquatic > Marine...
CATCAGCTTTAATTTTTTCACCATTAACCGTGAGAGCGTTAGCTTTTCCTTCTGATACTACTATCTGCTCTACTGTTTGATTTATCTTTATCGTTACCCCTAATTCTTCGGCTAGCGTTTTTATTCCTTCTATAACTGCATACATTCCTTTTTTTGGATGAAATGTGCCCAAACCGAAATCAGCATAGTTCATAAAACTATAAAAGGAAGGGGTGTTTGATGGTTTTGCGCCTAAAAATAAAACGGGAAATTCTAAAATTGAAATCAGTTTTGTATTGGTAAACTCACGACGCACATCTTTACTTATAGTGCTGAAAAATTGTCCAACTTTTTTTAAAGTTGCAACCGTCACCAATTCAAACGGAGAAACCCCAGGTCTATATACCAAATCCTTAATGGCGATATTGTAATTGTCCAGGGCTTGGTCTATAAATTTTCTCAGTTTTATTGAGCTTCCGGGTTCTTCCTTTTCGAATGCAGCACATATTTTTTCAAGTGAGTCCTCTATAGTCATAAAGTCATCATTTCCGAAATACACGCGATATGCTGGATTTAGTTTTTCAAGTTTATAAAATTGGGAGGGCACTTTCCCAAAATCTCTGAAAAAGCGTTCAAAGACATCGGGCATCCAGTACCAAGTTGGGCCCATATCGAACGTGAAATCGTTCTTTTTTAGCTGTCGTGCCCTTCCACCTAGGGTTTGGTTTTTTTCATAAATTGTTACGTTATTTCCTGATTGTGCCAAATAGCAGGCAGCGGAAAGCGAAGAAAAACCAGAACCAATAACCGCAATGTCTTTTTTCATATTGTTTAACAAATCTACGTTTTATTTAAACAAAAAAGAAATTTGCCCGGGCTATTTTTATGTCTTTTTGAAGTTTTAAGAATAATTTAATATGAGGATGTAACCTCGATGAAATAATTAGTTACCTGCCATGGATTCTATCTTATCGATAAATTGTTTGGCATCTTTTATAAACTTGATGTTTTTAGAATTTTTGGCATCTTTCCCAAACTTTCTGCCTAACACCCAAAGTTCGCTTGGGCCTTTGTCGCAAACCTCATTTTGAAATTCATTTAAATAATCATTTAAATCATGAATTTCTGGATGTACCGTGAAATATGTTACAAATATTACTTTCTTTTTCGTTTTTATTAAATGCTTGAGACTATTCAACGGAATGTTTGCGCCCAGGAATATGGTATTGAAACCCGCGGCTAACAGTTCATAATTGGCATATAATAAGCCAATCTCATGAATTTCCTGATACGGAAGATAAAGTGTGAAAAGTTGTGTGTTATTTTCGGAGTCAGTTTTTTTATTTTTTGAAGTATGTAGTATTATGGAATGCTTTATTTTTTCTGAAATAAAATGCTCGTGGGAAGGGTCAATAGTGCCCGAATGCCAAAGTACTCCCATTTCATTTAACAATGGAACAAAGATTTCAGAAAATACTTCCCTAAATGATTTTTGCTCAAGAATTTTTTCCAGGGTATGGTCAAAAAGTTCACCGTCGAACTCAAACATAGCCGATTTAAACACCGTCAACATATACTCAGAGTCAAGCCCATTGATATTTTTTTTAATCAATGTCTGAATTTGAAGCGTATCCAAACTGGCAAGTTTTGAAATTTTATGCCCAGCATTATAGAGATAAGCAATATTTAATAATTTTTTGAGATTTTCCAGATTGTACTTTCTAATATTTGTGTCGGTACGGTCGGGTTCCAGAAGATTATAGCGCTTTTCCCAAATCCTTATGGTATGGGCTTTTACATTTGAAAGATTCTCAAGATCCTTGATGCCAAATTGAGTTTTGACCACTGAAGATGTATTTAATATTATAATGTGAAAGTACTAAAAAGAAGTGAAAGTGTTTAGATAAATCCATAATTCACTAAACATTCTGTATAAGAAGTACCCGGGATGGGAATGAAACCTTGAAAATAAGAGAAATTAAAAGTGATGAAAAGATAAGCTTTAAAAGGGATTATGTTAATATATTTAATCTGTATTTTCTTTTTCTTTCCTTTTTTATTTGTTACTTTGTTACTCCAATGTTACTTTGATGAGTGTAAAATTAAGAACGAAAGTTTTAAAAGATGGTGGCAAAAGCTACTATCTGGATATTTACCATAACGGAAAACGCTCCTATGAGTTCTTAGGAATCAAAACAATCAATAAAGGTGACCATAAGGACACAGCAAGCCAAAAGAACGAGAAAAAGCGGATAGCTGAATCTTTGGCCGCCCAAAAGGAAATCGAGCTCATAAGCAAGGGAACCCAGTACACGCCTATTCATATCAAAAATATGAATTTCTTTGACTTTGCCGAGAACTTTATTGATCGGTACACCAAAAAAGATGGCCGAATGATTCAATCAGCTCTTAATAAATTCAAGTCCTATGTTAATGACGATAACCTCAACATAGTTGATATTTCCCCGGATATTATGGAAGGATATAAGGAATATCTACTTCAAGATCCCGCACTTTCAGGCGAAACTATGCATAATTATTTTACCCGGTTCAAAAAGATTTTACGCAGCGCAAAGATCAAAGGTTTGATTTCCGAAATGCCGACCAATGAAATACGCTTCACTAATCCAAACAAGGGAGATACCCTCCACAAACAAATATTAGAAATGGAAGAGCTCAGGATCCTATCAAAAACCCATTGCGGAAATGATGAGGTGAAAAGAGCATTTTTGTTTTGCTGTTATACTGGCTTGGGATTGGCCGAAATTCGAATCCTGAAATGGTCCAATATAAAGAATGGCCGTTTGGTAATTGCTAGGGAGAAAACAAAGGTTAAAATTGACAATCCTCTCAATAGTGCTGCAATTCGATTGATGGGTGAACAGGGGGAACCAGGAGCGCGTATTTTCCAAATAAATAACATTAGCCACGTGGCCGTTAACAAAAACCTCAAACACTGGTTGAAACGTGCCGAGATCGATAAAAAAATTACTTTCTATTGTGCCAGGCATTCCTTCGCCTGTTTACTTTTGATGAATGGAGCCAATTTGAAGAGCGTAGCAGATGCCATGGGTCATAAGTCGACCAAAACCACACTGAAGTATTTGAACCATGTTGAACGCCTAAAGGATGAGGCCATCAACAATATACCGGATATTGAGATATGAAAAATTCAGATAATCAAAAATATTATGCTATTCTAATTGGGCTGAATCAGGATAATGTTTCATCAATATACCAACGTCAATTTAATTATTGGAGATTATTTTGTTCGGAAAATGTAATCTATAATGGTAATAGACTAGACCGTGATGAAATTCATATTATGGTTATGGGTGGTTTACAAGTTATTGATATGGAAAAGCAAGGTTTTCAAGTGGATGATCAAAATGATGGATTTCCACTATTGGAGAAAAATTTTATTGAGGAGGAAATATCTACTTATACCGAAATACACAGGGATACGTTCGGAGACCCACTTAATAGGATCACCCGCCTTAGAACCGATATTTATCTAAAATACCTTAAAGAAAGGCTTCAAGGTATTTCCGAAACCAAAACGCAACAAAAGGATCCATCTTTGTCGGCTACCGATATTGCATATCTTCAATATTATATGAGGAAATCGAGAGATTATAAGGATGGAGAGAAAACCTGGACGGAAATACATCAACATTTCTCTGAAATGAATGGAGGGAAATCTCCTAAAAATATTGAGTTGGCCTATAATAAAATCCGAAGTGATGAAAAAGAAAGAAAGAGTAATCCGGATAAAATCACCAAGATAATTGCACATCTTAAAAAGAACTTTTCACAATATACAAAATCTATAGAATTGGCTGAATCTGAATTAAATCAGCAAAATTAAAATCCATAGTACTACTACGTAGTGTACTACACTGTATTTTCTTTTTTTATCTAACATACTTTTGAATCATCATCAATAAATGATGGTGGCTTTGCGCAACGCCTTTTGTTAATACAAAGTATCAAAATTATGTCAGATCAAATCGAAATACCTGAGAACATAGCCCAGCAACTTTATTTCTTAAAACCTATTCTCACTTTTGAAGAAGGGTTCAAATACACTGGATTATCCAAGTCCTGTATGTACAAAAAGACTGCCCTCAATGAAGTCCCATTTTACAAACCTGAAGGTAAAAATATTTATTTCCGAAGAGTGGATCTCGATCACTGGATGCTTCGGAACCGTCAGGATTCAAACGAAGAGATTTCCCGCAAAGCAACAAAACATACTCTAACTGCATGATAATCAAAAACCCCAAAGGAAATTGAACGGTTCCAATGGGGTTTAAAATTTTAATTCTAATGAATTTGAGCAAGACAAATGTACGAAAAAAAGACGGTAAATCTGCAGCCGTTAGAAAACTTGAGGAGCTTATTCTCGAGGACCTAAAGAAACGGTACCCATCGAATCCGTACCCTCCCAAAAGAAAATATACTGACCAAACTTCCAATGGCCTTACAAAGTGCATCATTGATTTTCTGAACGTGTCAGGACACCAGTCCGAGAGGATTAGTTCCACTGGCCGCCTTATCGACAATTCAAAAACGGTGATTGATTGTATTGGAAGATCTCGAAAGATCGGGAGCGCCAAATGGATTAAGGGAACCGGAAAGACTGGAACGGCTGATATTTCAGCGACGATTTTAGGCCGTTCGGTGAAGATTGAAGTTAAATGCAAAGCCACAGGAGATAATATACAAAGTGAAGAGCAAAAGCTCTATCAAAAGGAAATTGAAGCCGCAGGCGGCACCTATCTAATCGCTCGAACCTTTGAGGGGTTTATGGTATGGTATAGTGAATTTTTAGGAATATCAACAATTCAAAATCAACCCAATGGAAAGAGATAGTGCTGTTTTTTACAGGAGCTTTTACGATGCTTCAAAAGATCTTCCTGGAGAAGTTCAAACTGATATTTATAAAGCAATGTTCGAATACGCTTTTTATAAAAACGAAATAGACTTGCAAGGTACGGCAAAAGCAATTTTCACTCTTATAAAACCTCAATTAGATGCCAATATTAAAAAATATGAAAACGGCAAGAATGGAGGTAGACCTCCAAAGAATGAAAACCAAGAGGAAACCAAACCGAAAGCAAAAAAGAACCAAGAGGAAACCAAACCGAAAGGCAATGAGAATGTTTATGCATCTGATAATGCTTCTTTAAATTCTAATTCAAATGTTGATGTTGATGCAAATGCTGAAAAAATCACCATCGCCGCCGCCGCTGAATTATTTTTAAAAAATGAAAAAGTTGTTAAGGCATTTATAGAAGATCACGGTATCAAAACCATTGGCCAACTTAAAGCACTGCAGGAAAAATACCATCTTCATTTGGAGAAAAAGCAGATTTCAAAAAAAACGTATCAAGATTATATTAATCATTTTGACAGTTGTTTAAAAAAAGGAATCCTTGAATTTCAAAATAATGGCGTTTCCTCAACCTCTCCGAAAAGATTTGACCAAGATTTGGGTAAGATGCCTAGAATTGGTGACAATTCATCCAATAATATTCCAGTAACTCAATATTCAATAGAACAATTCAAGCACGATTTCGGGAAACCTTCATATCAATCACATAGGGAGACTTTATTTAAAGAATTTAACTTAAATGAAGACACAATAAAATTCGAATTAGATGAATTTTTGAAAGATAGTCGAGGCCGGAGCTATAAAGAATTTTCAGGTGTAATAAATGATTTTTATACCTGGGCCAATAAAAAGCACAAAGATAATTTTAAACTTAAAAAAGCAGACTAGCGCACTGTAACGCGCCCAGACAATGAAATTTGAAACAAAAAAACAGATCGATGCAAGAATGCAACGCGAAGGAGGAAAAAAAGCAGCTGAAGGACGTTTCCGCGCCTTTATGCTAAAACAAGTTGAATCGGAGGACGGCAAGGCCGTTGACTTTCCGGATATCGAAGTGAGTGAAACCGCTGAGATCGGTGATCGTATTTCAATTGATGGCGATGATAATGCTACAGGATCCGTCACTTTGAAGGATGGGGGGATTATTACCTACAAAGATGGAATTATTACCGAGGTGGATTATACATCTAATACCACGAATGCTGAAACGAAATTATCAATTACAAAGCCACAGGAGGTTACCAAAAGCTCAAAAGGTCAAGTGGTGAAGATTTTCGGAAAGGATCAGGCAGGGGCTTTTAAGATAGGGAATGAAGTTACGATCAACGACAAGCCGAGAATGAATGGGGTTTATACTACTGGCAATCTTCAACTGGCCGTGAAAAATGGAAAGATCACTTCCATTAAAAGTGCCGCCAAAAAACCAGGTACACGCCAACTTTTCAAAAAGAAGTAATGACTGATAAGACCTTTGAGAAATATAAACTGATTATAGACGAATGGTTCGTCAATGGTTTCAATGGCCTAAAGGCCTATCAGAAATATTACCCTAACGCCAAGGATAAAACAGCTGAGCAACGATTTTCAAAGGTGTCAAGTATTGTCAAGGTTTCAGAATACATCGAAACCGTAAGAAGCGAAATCTCGGAGCGTGCAAAAATGACCATTGACGAGGCTTTCAAATTACTAACAAGTATGGCCAGGTTTGATATTTCGGAATGTTATGATGAGAATGGAGCTTTTAGGTCAATTCACGATATACCGAAAGAGGCGAGAATGGCCATCGAGGGAATGGAGACGGAGGAAATTATTCTCGATGGAAAAACCGTTGCCAGGATCAAGAAGATTAAAAGCTCGACCAGACGCGCAAATATCATTGAGATACTCAAAGTGCTTGGTGGTTATGAAAAGGACAATCTTCAGAAAACGACCATTGAATATTTTATGTCGATGACGAATGAAGAAAGAATTGCTCGGGCGAATGAAATTAGAAATCAACTCAAAAACCTAAAAAAATGACACTAGAACAGGAACTCAAACTGTTGGAAATGCTTGAGGGATTGCCAAATGCTCCCACAATTGCTCCAATGCCGTTGGTAAGGCTGGAAGATCCATATTTCTTTCTGCCACAATCAATTCGGGAATATCTCGAGCTTCTCAGTATTGTGCCACAACTTGAAAAAGATGGCCGCATCCACGCTGACAATTATTTGAAATTGCTCAATGATTTGCATATTCCGCATTCGGGAAAAATGATTTGTACAACACGTGAAAACAGTGATTTATGAAAAATAAAGAACTATTCGAAAAACTTGAAAAGGAGCTTGAGCTTTTGGAATTCATTGAAAATTCAGTGCTGACAAAGCAGGATTTATTCATTGTACACTGGAAGATGGAAAAGGTTGTCCTTTTTTCTCCAAGGTTAAGAAAATATATCAAAACAATGTACCCAGAAATGGAATGGATCTCGGACGATCAAATCAGTATGAAAGATTGGGAAAAAGTATGGGAAAATTTGCCCTATGAATTGACAAAATCTATTTAATAATGTGGGTTCAATACCTACTAAAGGAACTAACAATGAGCGTATTTAAAAGGATTTTTGGTATTGGAGTAACAAAAAAGAAACAACCAGCTCCAAAAACACAGGAAAAAGAGTTTGGAAAAATAGAATTGACCATCTCCAATAAACCACTGATCGACAAAGAATACGATCTTGATCCTTGGAACGTAATGAGAATTGAAGTACTGCAAATGGCCCTCAACGATTTGACCGTGGATTTGACAACCTATGAACGTGGCCAATATTTGGAGATCGTTTTCTCCCACTCTTTTTACAAATACTTCATCAAACTGCTAATGGCAAAAACAGAGCGTGAAGAGATGAAGGAAAAATTGAAATTATATGTACTAAACCGGGTGCTACCTGAGCACCAACTAAATTAATGTAATGGCTAAAATAGAGATATTTCGTCTGGATATAGATGTAGATGCAGCGATCAAAGCACAATCTGAGTTAAAGAACAATACCGATACACTTAAAACGGCCCTCGATGCCCTAAAAAAGTCTGGGGACACTAACTCACGTACATACGTGGAAATGGAGGCAACTTATAAAGCTCTCAATAAAGAATACAACGCTGGCCAAACTCAATTGGGTAAAATGATTGATTTACAGGCAAAGGAAATCAAAACAGTCCAGGAAGGGAGAAATGCTTTAACCATTCTCAATAGGGAATGGGCCAAAGCCACCAATCTATATGGCGAAAATTCCAAAGAGGCGAAAGAGCTGGGTGATAAGCACAAGGTCTTAAAAGACCGGGTGAACGAGCTTCAGAAAGGAGTTGGTGACACTTCTGCAAATATTGGAAGGTACACTGAAGGAATGACCGAAGCACTCAATAAGACCTCATTATTCGGGGGCACTGTTACGAATGTGAAAGATTATCTATCCATTTTCGGGGCTGTATTTAAGACCGCAGGGGAGCAAGCCAAAGCAGCTACTGATCAGATCAGAAATGCCGCTGCCGGTACCGAGGGAATGACAGCAACCCAAAAAGGTTTAACTATTGCCACCAATATAGGTAGTGGAGCTTTTAAATTGTTTAAAGTTGCACTTGCCAGTACCGGAATAGGTTTGCTGGTTGTGGCATTGGGTTCACTTGTAGCATATCTCTCAACTACTCAGAAAGGGATAGATACGGTCAGCAAGGTTCTAACGCCGTTGAAATTTGTATTTGAATCCCTGGTTGGCGTACTTCAAGATGTAGGTGAATATTTGTTTCAGGCGTTCTCGAATCCAAAGAAAACTATTGAAGAAGTTTACAGTTTCGTTAAGGACAAGGTTATAAGAATTTTTGAAGCCTACGGAAAAATACTTGAAGGTATTGCCACAATGGATTTGAGTAAGATAAAGGAGGGTTTCTCCGATATCGGAAATGTAGCTAAAGAGGGTTTTGATGCGGCCGCTGATGCCGTTGGAAAAGTTGTTGACCGGGCCACAGAAGCATATAAAAGAGGTCAGGAGGTTGACCAAATGATGAAGCAATTATCAAAAAGTGAAGCCGAATTTATAAAAAACCAAGCGCAATTAAAGGAAAATCTAAAGGAGCAAAATCTTATTGCCGAGGATCAAAATAAAACATTGGCACAAAGAGAAGAAGCCGCAAAAAGAACTATTGAAATTGCTAAACAGATCAATGACCAACAGCGGGAACGTTTGGAGATTGAGAAAAACATACTCGTACTTCAATCAAAGAATGCCGCAACCTCAGATAAGGAAAAGGCCGAGATTGCACAGAAGATCGCAGAAATAAACGAGGCCAATGCTCAGATGCTTGAGATCGAGACAACTCAACAGAATAAGCTGAACGCTATCAGGAAAGAGGCAGCCAACCAAGCTATTGCAGCGCGTCAAAAAATACTCGATGATGCGGCTGCTAAGGCCAATCTTGAACTTGAAATTTATCTTCAGTCACAGGACGTAAAAGCCAAATCATTAAAAGAAGAGCTACATCTTGCCGAGAATGTCCGGGACAAGAAACTGGCCATTGCCCAAAAGGAATTTGAGGCGACCAAGAAAACCGAGAACGACAAACTCGAGCTGCAGATTGCCCAGAACGAGGCCAAACTTGAATTCCTTGAGAATACGGCGAACCTTTCGATCCAATATGCAGAGGCGGAGCTTGAGCTATTTATTGCCACAAACAAATCAAAGATTGATTCCGATACGGTACTGACCGAGGCCATCATTGAGGAGGAGAACAAGCGCCTTGAGCAGATAAAGGAAAACCAGCTGAAAGTATTGGAGGGCCAACTCGAAACAAACCAGCTTATCATCGACCAGAAGCGAGCCCACAATGAGGAGCTTTCCCTTGCCGATCTTGAATACCTTACCAAAAAGGCCGACATTGACAATGAGTACCAGCAGAAGATACTGGACAATGAAAAGCAGCTAAAGGATGATGCAAAAGCTAGAGAGGCTGAAGATTTGGCCATACAGACCGCGGTAGACATCGCCAATGCGGAAAGTAAATATGAGAAGGAACTAATAAAGGAGCAGGCCAGATATGCCGCTGAGGTAATTGAGCTAAAGAGACAAAAGGATGAGGGTGCCATAACCGAAAAACAGTACAATGATCTTGCGGAAAATGCCGAGCGGCAGCACAAGCAGAAAATGAATGACATCCATTTTGCGATGTTCCAGAATAAGGTTCAGCTCGCTAGCCAGACATTAGGGAGCCTTGTAACCCTTATGGGCAAGGAATCCAAGGCAGGAAAAGCCGTGGCAACCTTTCAGGCCACTATTGATACCATTTCCGCAGCGGTTTCCGCATATAGGGCAATGGCCGGAATACCTTTGGTCGGGCCCGTACTCGGAGCAATAGCGGCTGCGGCCGCACTCGCTGCGGGATATGCCAACGTTCAAAAGATAAATAGTGCCAAGGAACCATCGATACCCAAGGCCGAGAAGGGTGCCTTGTTTAAAATTGGAGGTAGGAGCCACGCGAATGGAGGTACCAAATTCCGAGGCGAAGATGGAACTGTATTCGAGGCCGAAAGGGATGAACTGATAGGGGTTATGAACAAAAATGCCGCCGCTGCATTTATGTCGTTCAACGATCAATATGTTGGCGGTGCTGCTCCACGGCCTAACTATTTGGCGTATGGAGGTATTGTGGACCGTATAAGTTCACAGGCTTATGGAACTTCGGCACAATCGGGCAACTTTGATTATGGGGCCTTTGGTCAAAAGGTTACCGATGGAGTTTCAAATATCCAATTTCCCCCACTTTTCGTAGCAGTAACAGACATCAATACTGAGCAAGGCAAATTTGCAAAGGTTGTTGAGGGCGCAAATATTTAACCAGTAACTTAATTTTTTATATAAATGAAAACAGACACTTTACAGTTTGAGCCGATACTACTCGAAAAGAATGAGGAGCGTATCGAAAGTGGAATAAAGGCAGCTTTGGAAAATGCCGAAAAATTGAACGAATCATTGTCCACGGCCATGGATTTTGTGGATGGTCCATTGACCGATGAAGAAAAAGAGGAACTTCTTCAGGGAGGTTTCAAACAGGCAATGGAAATAATGCGCGGAAAATACCAATTCCCAAAGGCAGATGATGATTTCAACCTCAAATCAATGGGAAAGGATCCATTGCCCACAAAAAAAGCCCTGGTAAGTTCAAATGCACTTTTCAAGGGCTATAAATACCAGGTTAATAATGGCAATGTAGTTTTGACAGATGAGGGAAGAAATGAGATTGTGGAATCATTGACGGTTTACACCAAGAACCAAAAGCAGAACGATGTTTATCAATTGGCCGTGGATATTTGCGAGAAGATCAACGATGCTTATGAACAAGGCTTTGTTAATAACTTCGACCAAACGCCAATTTCAACAGGGTTAAAATTCGTGAGATTTGGAAGGGGTGAACGGCCATTTGAGCCGCACCCGAATTACATCCAGAAGATCGGTAACGATGGAAACATTCAAAACCTAAATTAATGTATTAGGGTTCATTTTTTTTTAGGTTGGATTGCCGTTCCTTTTTTGACATTTGGGAGCGGCTTTTCTTTTGTGAATCATTTCGTTACGATTATTTGCTATATTTGAAGTATGGCGTTAGTTATAATTTTATTGGTGATAGTGGGAGCCGTCCTGATATATGGATTTATTAAGATGGTGAACGCTCTTTTCAATCCTACAATAAAACGTTTGGAAGCAAAAAAGCAAAGGATCCTGAAAACCGATAATCCATACATAGTTTCACATCGAAACAAAATTCACAATGACAGAATGTACGATGAGTATTTGGAATGGCTAGATAGGAATGGAGGAGATCTGCCTTTCGAGAAATGGAAGTCTCAGGAGGAGCTTATAGCAGATCACAAGATCAATAAAAGTATGAAATTCTAATCACCCTCGCATTTTCTGTATAATCTTATAGACGCTACTTTCGGAAATACTGTACTCATCCGCAGTTATGGTATTAGCCGTTCTCTTTGCTTTTGGAGCTGTAAATCCATCCCTTCTTAAATTCTCAACCTGGTCAAGGTAGAATTCATAGATCACTTTGTAATCCATCCAATTTATTGGAACCAGTCCTCTTTGCAAGAGAAGATTGAAGTATGGCAGCTTTTCAAGTTTTAGTAGATTTTCGTATGCTGACATATTGGGATTTGTTGAGGTA
>Ga0209344_10004829_pt1 | contig 12074 bp, 11 predicted proteins | sample Cruoilmetagenom6_FD_187293 | JGI IMG/M metagenome (GOLD analysis project Ga0209344, IMG submission 187293) | Oil polluted marine microbial communities from Coal Oil Point, Santa Barbara, California, USA - Santa Barbara Oil Seep Sample 6 (SPAdes)... | ecosystem: Environmental > Aquatic > Marine...
CATCGAGCGAACGCTCGTACAGCCAGTACGAGATCCCGAGCGCGAACATGTTCCGGCAGCGGTCAACGTCCTTGGCGCCCATCGACGATTCCGTGAGCGACTCGCGCGTCAACCGGCTCATCGGGACCTTGAAGACCTTGTACTTCCGGTTCACCGAGTCGTCTTCGAGCGGGTTGTACCCCTCCTCGTAGCCGCACTTCTCGAGCGAGCCCTTGTCGAACTCGTCGCTGTTAACGATGACGATCCCGCCATCCTCAACGCTGTCGATGTTCACCTTGAACCCGGCAGGGTTCATCGCGACCATCGCGTTGATGGTGTCGCCCGGGGTGAAGATATCGTTGCTCGAAAACTGCAGCTGGAACGCGGAGACGCCGTAAGTCGTCCCGCGCGGCGCCCTGATCTCCGCAGGGAAATCGGGGAACGTCGCTACATCGTTTCCAAAGAGCGCCGAAGTATTGGTGAATTGATCACCGGCAAGCTGCATCCCGTCGCCGGAATCGCCGCAGAACCGAATGACAACCGATTCCAGCGGGGCCTCAGCAACCGCGCCGTTCGTCTTGGGACTCATCTGATCTAGCCTCCTAAGGGGGGCGGAGTATAGGCACTTTCAGCCCCGAAACGGGCATTCAGGCCGCTCAATCATCGGAGGTTTCGGACGTTCGCTTGATCCGGTTGCCCGGATTCATCTCGCCCTCGTTCAGCCGCGATCGCTCGCGCCAACGGTCAGGGGTGTCGCCCCGTACCCCGCCTCGGTCACCCGGGGTGTCGTGAACCGGATCGACCGATCGCCCACATCCACACCCCGCTCGACCATCATCTCGCGGAGCCGCAGGGGAAGGGCGAACTCCAACTCCTCATCGATGATGCTCGAAACCTCAATCTGAGCGTCGAACCACCCAACCAGCCGCCTGCAGACCTCCGCCACCAGATCCTCAGGAGCCGAGGCCCCCGCCGTCACCAGCACGCGATCCAGCCCCTCGAACCACGAACGGTCCAATTCATCCGCGTCATCGATCAACCGAGCCGCCGCGCCCTCGCTCTGGGCGATCTCCGTCAGCCGGACCGAGTTCGACGAGTTCTTCGAGCCGATCACCAGCGCCAGATCGCAGTCCGGCGCCATCTGCCGGACCGCCGCCTGCCGGTTCGTCGTCGCGTAGCAAATGTCGTCCGAAGGGGGCGCCTTCACCTCGGGGTACCGCTCGTGGATCGCCCGGACAATCCGCTCGGCGTCATCGACGCTCAGCGTCGTCTGCGTCAGGTACACCGCCTTCGCGGCATCTTCGATCTCGAGACTCGCCACATCCGCAACCGACTCGACCACCGTGATCGCCTCGGGCGCCTCACCGAGGGTCCCGATGACCTCCTGGTGGTTGGCGTGCCCGATGAGCAGGATCCGCCAGCCGCGCTTCGCGTACCGGATCGCCTCCATGTGCACCTTGGTCACCAGCGGGCACGTCGCGTCGATCGCTCGCAGCGATCGCTCCTTCGCCATCTCCCGAACCCTCGGCGAGACCCCGTGCGCGGAATAGATCACGATCGCGCCAGCGGGCGCCTCGGAAAGATCCTCGATGAACCGGACCCCCCGCTCTTTGAATCGCGCAACCACGTGCTTGTTATGCACAATCTCGTGGAACACATAGATCGTCTCATCCGGGAGCAGATCGAGCGCCTGATCCACGACCTGGATCGCCATGTGCACACCGGCACAGAAACCCCTCGGATTGACAAGCAAAATACGCATCAGCCGATCATACGCCCTCAATCAACGGCGCAATAGAAAACGCCGACCGGAAAAAGCCCGATCGGCGTTGAATGTATCACTGGTTGTGCTGCCGATCAGACCTTCGCAGGCTGCGCGGTCGAGTTCGCCTTGGCCGTCTCGACGAGCTGATCGAACACCTTGGGATCGTCGATCGCGATCTGGCTGAGCATCTTCCGGTTCAGGATGATGCCGGACTTGGTCAGCCCGTTCATGAACAGCGAGTACCGCGTCCCACGCATGCGACAAGCCGCGGTGATCCGGGTGATCCACAGGCGACGCATGTCGCGCTTGCGGTTGCGGCGGTCACGGTAAGCGAACTTACCGGCGCGCATGAGCGCGACCTTGGCCTGCTGGAAGTGCCGGCTCTTGGTCCCGTAGTAACCCCTTGCCTCACGGATGACGCGCTTGTGCGCCCTCTTCCTTGCTGAACCCTTGCGTACGCGTGGCATAATGAAACTCCTTCAGCGTCGGACGGAGCGGCGTAAGAACGCCGGCTTGCTCCCGCCAAACATCTCTATTGATCAATTGTGACTGATGTATCGAACGAAACAAGCGGGGATCAACCCACGATTCTGACTTACTTGGACTTGTCCGCGGCGGCAGCCTCGCGCATCGCACGCTTCTGCTCCGGCGAAGGACTGCGACGGATCGCAGCGGCGGGCTGGTCCCGTCCACGCAGGCGGCGGTGCAGGAGCTTCTCGAGGCGCTTCGCCTCGGGACTCGACATGCACTTGTCGCTGCGCAGCTGACGCAGACGCTTGCCAGACTTCGTGGATTTGATATGCCCCGTGAACGCCTTCTTGTGCCGGATCTTGCCCGACTTGGTCAGCTTCACGCGCTTGAGAATGCCCTTGTGGCTCTTGTTCTTCGGCATCTGAGAATCGCTCCAGGCTCAATATGAGCCGCATGCAGGACGCACGCCAGGCACGGGCAGGTCCCGTTCGCTCAGGCGAGCCGACGACTGTAGTCACGCCCCAAAGGCGATGCAATAGCGCCAGAGGACCGGTTTCCGCCATATTGAGATCTGGACGCTGTTTAAGGCCCGACGAACGAATCGCCGTCCCCGGTCGGGTGCTCCGTCCCCTTGAGCAGCATCTCGCCGCCCCGCTCGTGCGAGCCGGGGAGCCAGATATTGTCGCCATTGGCGAGCACCGGCGAGACCAGCCACACCACCGAGCCGTCGTTGAACATCGCGTTGAATCCGCGACCCCGGTGATTCCTCGATATCGCCTCAGGATCGAACCGCTCGCCGAGCCTCGCACGCTCGATCACAGGGGAGCGATCCGCGAGCACAACCACCCGAGAGCCGTCCTGCCACCGCTGGGCACGCGTCCCCGGGATGATGTAGCTGAACGACACCTCCTCAGGTCGTCGCCAGTCCTGGTGCTCGCTCGCGTCGAGACTGGTCGGGGCTTCATGATTCCCAGGGCAAGCCAGGTGCCCGATCGTGCAGTACCCCTCGCTCGCGAGGACGAACAGGTTGGCCGAGTTCGACCGCCCCTCCCCGACATTCCACCACGTCCCCAGTTTCCCTGATCTGCCCACCCGCTGCGTTGCCCGGGGCAACTGCCCGCGGTGGTCGTTCGCGTACAGCGAGAACCCAAGCCCCGCGGCATTCAGATTCGTCGAGCACTCCGCCTGATTCGCGCCCTCACGCAGGTTCGTGATCAGGGGCCACGCGATCGAGCACGCCACCAGGAACATCGCCGCGACCGTTGCGATGTCACGGAACGAATACCGCGACCGGACCCGAAGATCGCCAGCGCTGTTGCTCCGCTGGTCCCTCGCCCTTGCGAGCTCCACCATCCGGAACGTCCGCTCGACCAGACTCTCGGTTTCGGCATCCTCGAAACCAGAGCCATCCAACGGCGGATCAAGCAGCGCCAGCACACCAGCGATCCGCTCGGCACGCTCGCGGAACAGCCTCGGTGTCTGCGACGCGTCCCAATCACACTCAACCAGCGCATCAAACGCGTCCGCGTCCGGCGCCATCAGTCTTGGATCTGAAACACCGGGCGCCAACGCTGCCGCGGCCTTGGGCGCATTCGTCGTCGTCGCCGCGGTGAGCAGCGGGTTCGCACCCGCGTCCGCATCGGCGGACCCGAGCAGCCCCAGCAGCCGCGCAACGCGCTCGGCGCGATCACGCATCGGCTCCTCAACCGCGTCGAGTTCATAACCCGCCTCGATCAACGCATCGAGCGCCTGCGCGTCGTCGTCAGTCAAGCCGGGTGTATTGTTCGGATCGATTGGGTCATTCATTCGTCGTCTTCGCTCCGTCCACCATGCCCGCTCGGTCCGTCATGATTGTCATCATCCCCCTCGGTGGCCTCCTGCCACGCACGCCCGAACGCCGCGACCGCGCTGTGCAGCCTCGACTTCACCGTCCCCAACGGGATCTCCAGCGCATCCGCGACCTGCGCATAACTCATCTTCTGGAAGTACGACATCAGCAGGATCTCGCGCAGGTGCGAGGGCATCGTGTCGATCACCCCTTGCACGCGGTCGCTCTGCTCATCCGCATCGAGCCTCGCCTCAGGGCCGGGCAGGTCGATCGCCATCAGATCAACGAACGGTCGGGATTCCCCGCCGCTGCTGATCGGCGCGGAGTACCCAACCGTCGGGCGCCTCGCCTCTTTCCGGCGGTAGTCCCGCGCCGTGTTGGCGGCGATGGTGAACAGCCACGGCTTGAACCGTCGCGATGTATCAAAGGTCGCCGCCGAGACGTGCACCTTGATGAACGTCTCCTGAAAAACATCATCGGCGACCGCCCGGTTGCCCAGGAATCGGATCAGGAACCGAAGCAGCGCCCCCTGATGCCGATCGATCAGCGTCCGGAATGCGGCATCGTCCCCATCGCGGTAATCCTCGAGCAGGTGCTCGTCCGTCCGATCATCAACCAGACGGAGCCCGGCGGCGTTCATTCGGGATGGATCAGGCAGGGCAGCGATCGGTTCGGCCTCCAGAAATTCGGCAAGCGAATCGGCGGTGATAGCCGCCAGACCAGTCTAGTACGAGGCCCGCCGCTACGGGTTCAGCAATCGGTCACGAAAAAAGGAGGATCTCCCCGATTCTGAGGTTTTCAGGGGAGAATGCTTGATTCTCACCCCTTGCACAGCGATCCTTGTCCCGTGACGACTAGTTTGGTCGCATTCTAATAAAGCGTCCGAAAACCCACTCCCCGGAATTGATCACTATGCCGAATCATCGCATGCTCTCTGCCTCCGCTATCACCGCCGCCATTGGTCTGGCGTTCGCTGCCCTTTCACCAGCTCTCGCCGATCAATACGACCCACCGGCGAGCTACTACAGCACCGCCACCGGCACCGGCGCGACGCTCGAATCGCAACTGCACAACATCATCGACGGCCACACCTCCAGGTCCTACGGCGACGCCCGCCAGGCGCTACCCATCCTCGACCCGGACGACAGCATCCCCGGGAACATCCTCCTCGTCTACAACTCGCAGTCCGTTTCCGGAACATGGGACGCCGGCGCGACGTGGAACCGCGAGCACACCTGGCCAAGGTCACGAGGCATCAACTCCTCCGGCGTCGACAACTCCGACCTGCACCAACTCCGAGGGTGCAACCCCAGCGTCAACTCGTCACGCAGCAACAAGCCCTTCGACATCGTCACCAACAGCACCTACTGGAACCCCGATCAGCTCGACACGGCCGGCGTCCAATGGCGCGGCGAGATCGCACGCGCGATGTTCTACTGCGACATCCGATACGACGGCTCCGACACCAACACCGAGAACCTCCAGCTCGTCAACGGGTTCCCCGGAACCAACCAGATGGGCGACCTCGCGTCGATGCTCGACTGGCACTTCGAACAACCCGTCGATTTCCGCGATCGCCGCCGGAACCACCTGATCTACTCAAGCGCCGACAACCCGTTCTACTTCCAAGGCAACCGCAACCCCTTCGTCGATCACCCCGAGTACGTCTGGGCGATCTGGGGACCGACCCCCAACAACTCGACCCTCTTCGTCGGCGCCAACCCCGAGGTTGACGGCTCTTCCGACGAGATGATCGATCTGGGCAAGGTCATCGTCGGCAGCGCCCCCTCGCTCCCCAGCGTCTCTGTTATGAAGATCGGCGCCAACCCCACGACGTGGGAAGCCTTCACGCTCGGCGACCTGCTCGTTGATGAAACGATCACGCACCAGACGTTCGTCACAGGAGCCCAGTCCGCCTCGATCCCTCTGACCTTCGCCGCAACCGCCTCGACCGGAATGACCAGCGGCCAAGTCGTGATCGACAACACCGACCTCACTTCCGCCGGCGCTGGCCAAGGCGTCAACGACGGCGACGACACCGTCACCATCTTCGCGACCGCAGTCGACCACTCTTCCGGCTCGTTCCAAAGCGGCGTCTCGCTAACCACACTAAACGTTGATCTCGGCGATATCGAGCAGGGTGAGGCGATGAACTCGGCGCCGTTCGACGTCTTCAACAACGCCGGAGACCCGCTCAACACCGCCGACCTCGTCGTCGGAACCATCAACGGTTCCGGAGATACCGGCGCCCTGACCATCGACCTGACCAACGGCGAGATCATCGCCGCAGGTGACATGTTCGCGGCACTCGCGTCGATCGACACCAATTCCAGCCTCGGCATGTACAGCGCGACCTACACGATCAACGTCGCTGACGAGAACATCCCCGGATCAACCGCAGGCGCCCCGCTGACGCTCAACCTGTCAGCGAACCTGATCGCGGCTCTCTGTGCTGCAGATATCAACAATGACGGCGTCGTGGATTCCGCCGACCTCGGCATTCTCATCGCCGCCTTCGGCGACGCCGGTGTGAGCCCCGCCGATGTCAACGGCGATCTCATCGTCGACACCGCCGACCTCGGCATCCTGATCAACGAGTTCGGCGACATCTGCCCCTGATCAATTCAATAGTTAATCTGTGATCAAGCCATGAAATAAGCCGCCCCTCGGGGCGGCTTATTCATTGATCAAAATGACCGGCGAAGCTTTAGTACTTCACGCCGCAACCGTACGAGCGGGACGAGGTCGTCTCGATCGCTTCACCGGCGAGCAGCGCCGTCAGCGCATCTTCGACATAGTTCGTGTCGCCAAGCGTGCGCATCATCTGGTTGTTGTCGATCGCGCCAGCGTACGCAAGCACACCCTCAGAATCGATCACGTACATGTGCGGCGTTGTCCGCGCCTCGTAAAGGTGACCGACCTCGCCGTAGGAATCGAGCAGGATCGGGTACTCGATCCCGTACTCCGTCGCCGCCAGCTTGTTGCGGTCGATCCCCGCGCCCTGCTTGCCTTCAGCGCCGGAGTTGATCGCGAACCAACGCACGCCCTTGTCCTTGAACTTGCTCTCGAGGCTCGTCATCGTCTGCGCGTGCACGTGATGCTTCTTCACAAACGGGCAGTCCGGGTTGAACCACTCAAGCACCACCGCGTTGACGCCCTCTTCGGCGAGCACCGCGCTGAGCGTGTACTCGACGCCGTTGATGTCGGTTAGCGTAAAATCAGGCGCCGCATGCCCGACGACCGCTTTCGCCTGCTCCTGCGCGTGGTGCGCATGCTCGGGGCCGGCGCTGGCGCTCGTGACGCCGATCGTCAGAGCGGCCCCTGCCGCAAGTGCGAGCGATGCCGCGATGCTTGTAATCTTGCCGGTTCTGTTCATTCGTGCCATGTACTGGGTCTCCTGTTGGGCTGTTCTTGCTAAATGCGATGACGCCCTGGGAAAAGGTGTCCCGGCGCACACGCGCCGAAACCGTTGTTCAGTCCCCGGAACGGTTGTTGATGGTTTGGTTGGTTGTTGGTGTTGGTGGTGTCGGTTCGTTCGCTCCGCCCTCGTCGGCGATTGCCGCTGGGGGCGTGGTCTCGATCTCGATCCAGGAAGGGCCGTCGGGCCCCATGACTTCGACGACGCCGGCAACGAGCGGGGCGCCGATGATTTGCTGGGAATACGCGATGCGGAGCAACCCGGTTTCACTGATCCCATCGATTTCCGGTTTCGATGGTCGAACATCAGCCGGCGCGGAGGGGAAGAACGACATCCGCTGTGCACCTTCGCGCTCGTAAGCCGAGATAAGCAGGTCGGTTCCGTCCCACCGGACCCGCAGCGAAGATTGATCACGCCGAGGGATACGCTCGAGATTTTTTTTCATCCAATCCGGAACACTCATCGATCCCGATTCAGCGATACCGATGACCGAAGATCTGGCGCCAGATCCAAACACGCACGCCTCCTTGCACGCGAGAAGCTCGAACGACGCCGTGATCTCGATCCGATCACCGATCGCAAGCCCCTGATCAATCTCGACCTCCGCGAGCAGCGCCACCTCGTGCTCGTAGATGTAATCCACCGAGCCGCCGCCGTACACATACCGCTCCGGCGCCGGCCACTGGATCGCCCCAATCCGCACACCCTCTGGCGCTTCGAACGTCACGCTGATCGGCATCCCCGAGTCACCGCTGTTCCGCCAGTACAGGTGCCAGCCGTCTTCGATGACGAACCGGACCCCAACCGTTGCCGATCCGCCCGGGAGCATCGATGTTCGATCGAACGCGAGCTCCGCCCTGACGTGCTCCATCGCGATGCCCTGATCGCCGGGATCAGACGCCTGAGCAGCAGGACCGCCAGCCAGCGCCAGCGCGCAGCAGACGGCGATCACAACAAGCATCGATCGAACAACAGAAACGAACATCAATGGGGGCCTCCCGAAAGAACCGATCATTCATACCGATGAACAATCGGCGAGATGATGTTATTCTCTCGCTATTCCGGAGGCTCACATGTCCAATTCAAAGCCGCGCGTCGCGTGGATCGCTCTCGTCGTCCTGGCACCCCCCCTGCTCACCACCGGCTGCTCGGTCAAGATCAGCGACCGCGTCGTCACCAGGATCACGACCACCGAGGCTTCCGCCAGGCACAACAGAAAGGACCCGATCTTCATCGACGCCAGGCCAGCGCCGGCATTCAACCGGGGCCACATCGCCGGCGCGATCAACATCAGGCTGGGGGATCTCTCCCGGATCGACCGCGACCAGCGGATAGTCGGACGCACACCCAAGGTTGTCTATGGCGAAAACCCGGGGTCGGCGACTGCGATCGCGCTCGCCAAGCAGCTCATGGAGATGGACTACGAGGGCGTCGAGTTCTTCGAGCCGGGGTTCTCAGGCTGGCGCAGCGCCGGGCTCCCGATCGAGCGCGGCGAAACCGACTGATCGAGCCGGCATATCAGCTCAACCATCGGCGCATAAAAAAGCCGCCCGCTCCGGTGGGAGAGCGAACGGCTGGGGGGAATCGAGCGAGTAATCGCGCTAAGCGACCGGCCTTGCTCCGATCGAGGCGCGATTGAGCCCGGGTTCATTCAATCAGTCGAAGAGACCGCTGCTCGTCGGCAGCTTGCCGTTGCGCAGGTTGAGTGTCGTTTCGATGCGGAAGTTCGAAGCCGTGCGATGCCGCTCGGCAAAGAAGAAGTTCAGCGAGTACGTCTGCCCATCGACGAGCCAGTCCAGCCGATCCAACTCGACCGTCTGCTCCTTGGCGCTGTGGACGCCGCCGATGTCGATCACCATCCGGCCATCAACGAAGACCCACACGTCATCGTCGCCGCGGAAGGTGAAGACCTGACCGGAGTCCGCCTCGAAGGTGAACTCGGTGTCAAGCTCGAACGTGAAGTGGAAGTTCTTGTTGTCGCCTGCGGAGTTGCCGTAGAGCTGCCCGTTGATCGGGAAGAACCCGGATGAATACTGATCATCCTCGCGGTCATCGAAGACGTACTGCCCCGAATCCTCATCGAGGTTCAGCACGATGTCGAGCGGCGCGGAGAGGTTTGTACCCGGGACATCGCGGTACCACTGCGCGTACTCCTCGGCGCTGTTGATACCGCCGGGGCAGTTGCTCTTGCTGATCGAGCCGGAGTGATCGCCTCGTTCCGGGTCATAGAGACCCGGGTAGATCGCGCGACCCGACGAATCGGTCCACTGATACCCGACGCGGTAGCCACCGCCGACAAAGACCGGCTTGCCGTCATCGTCGAGGTTCTCGTCGATGTTGCCCATGTAATGGCCGTACCCGTTGTCCGGCTTCTTCTCGAAGTCGATATGACCGCCATCGGTGTGGCGTTCTCGGAAATCTCGGACGGTCCCCGTCAGGGTGATGGTCGAAGGCAGCGCCTCGGCCTGCTGATCACCGCCGTTGTCTCCATCACCGATCCCAAGATCGCCGCCGATCCCGATGCCGGTCGTGCCGCCAGAATCATTGTTGACCACCTCGCCGGCCGCAAGGCCCGCTCGGGAAGTCATCAGCAACACGGTTGCAGCAGCGGCGAGTCCCATTCCCGTCAACACCTTGTCAAGCTTTGGCTTGCGTTCCATTGGTTCATACCTCCAAGGCACTACGGGTTCGCCGGACCACCGGTGGAAACTCGGGTGCATCAACAATGAATTTATGATTCCAGATCCGAAGATCGAAGCGGATGCAAGCGGTTTCTCGCAGCAAGGGGCCACCTGCACCAATTGCGCCGTCAACACGGTTTCCACGACCGACCAAAGGGCGTGCCCCGCGTTATGATCGGACCTTCCCGGAGGCCTATTTTTCGCACGCCTCATTTTCACCCCCGATGGATCGGGGATGACCGATGTCGATAGGAGATCAACCGCCACCAAGCGGCCAATCTCCCAAACCCTTTGCACGCACACGGAGGTCCAGCAATCGACGCATTCAGAATCCAAGGCGGCGCCCCGCTCTCAGGGTCGCTCCGCGTGAACGGCTCCAAAAACGCCGCCCTCCCCGAGATGGCCGCGGCGCTGCTCACCGACCAACCCATCGAGATCACCGGCGCCCCACGCCTCGCGGACATCCGCTCGATGGGCCGCGTGCTCGAAGAGCTCGGCTGCGAGGTCGCCTTCTCGGACCCCGCCGACGATGCATCCCACTCTGCTCATAAGGATGCCCGCGGCGCCGGCCAGACCATCGCGCTGCGCACCTTCGACGAATCCACCAGGCACGCTCGGTACGACATCGTCAGAACCATGCGCGCCAGCGTCTGCGTGCTGGGCCCCCTGCTCGCCCGCAGAGGCTGCGCCAGGGTCGCGATGCCAGGTGGCTGCGCGATCGGCGAACGCCCCATCGATCTCCACCTCCGAGGCCTGCAAGCCCTCGGCGCCGAAATGTCCATGGACTCGGGCGACATCGTCCTCACCGCGCCCAAGGACGCGCAAGGCAACCGCAGGCTCCGAGGCGCCAGCATCTTCCTGGGAGGCCCCTTCGGGTCCACCGTCCTCGGCACCGCCAACGTCATGTCCGCGGCAACCCTCGCGACAGGCCGAACCATCATCGAATCCGCCGCGTGCGAACCCGAGATCGTCGACCTCGCAGATCTACTCACCCGGATGGGCGCCAACGTCACCGGCGCCGGCACGCCGCGCATCACGATCGAGGGCGTCGAATCTCTCCATGGCGCAACGCACGAGGTCATGCCCGACCGCATCGAGGCCGGAACCCTGATCATGGCTGCCGCGATCACCGGCGGAAAACTCCGCCTCACCAACTGCCCGCTCGACGCGATGGCCGCGGTGCTCGATCGCCTCCACGAGATGGGGGTATCGGTCACCCCCATCGGCAAGCAGACCGATCCTCTCCGCGCCGAGTGCGAGGTCAGCGCCCCGGACCGCCTCCGACCGGTCATGGTCACCACGCAGCCCCACCCCGGCTTCCCCACCGATGTGCAGGCCCAGACCCTCGCGCTGCTCACCCTCGCCGACGGGCACAGCGTCGTCACCGAGAAAATCTTCCCCGAGCGGTTCCTCCACGTTGCCGAACTGACCCGCATGGGCGCCAAGGTCTTCCGCCAGGGCCCCACCGCCATCATCAGCGGCGTTGACCACCTCGTCGGGGCCCCGGTCATGGCGAGCGACCTCCGCGCCAGCGCCTCGCTCGTCCTCGCGGGGCTCGCCGCGCGAGGGGAGACCACCATCCTGCGCGTCTACCACCTCGACCGAGGCTACGAACGCCTCGAACTCGCCCTCAACTCGGTCGGCGCCAACATCGAGCGCGTCAACGAACAGGAACTCAGCGTCGCAGGCGAAGCCGCCGTCCCGGCATCACTGCTGGCCGTTGGTCCCACCGGATAATTGAAATCCACATTCCGTTCGTGCCACTACTCGCCGCTTCGGCGCAGTAGTGCTTTCGTCCGTGTACTCAGAAAAACACTACTGCGCCGAAGCGGCGAGTAGTGGCACGGGATTCCCTTTGTGCAGGGATCCTCGCTCTATTCTTCGTCGAAACCGGACTCCACCAGTTTCGAGAGCGACTTGATCGTCGCCTCC
>Ga0209344_10004831_pt1 | contig 12071 bp, 8 predicted proteins | sample Cruoilmetagenom6_FD_187293 | JGI IMG/M metagenome (GOLD analysis project Ga0209344, IMG submission 187293) | Oil polluted marine microbial communities from Coal Oil Point, Santa Barbara, California, USA - Santa Barbara Oil Seep Sample 6 (SPAdes)... | ecosystem: Environmental > Aquatic > Marine >...
CTTTCGGAGCTCGTCGAGCTGCTTCCAGTGGTCCACATTCTTCACAGGCTTCTTGGCCGCCGTCTTCCACCCGCGTTTCTTCCACCCATCGAGCCAGGTCTCGAGCCCCTTGAGCACATACTGCGAATCCGAATACAGCTCCACAATACTCGGCGACTGCAGGTCCCCAAGCCCCTCAATCACCGCCTGAAGCTCCATCCGGTTGTTGGTCGTGTCATGCTCAGCCCCCGACATCTCCCGAGACTTGCCCGTCCGCGGATGCACCAATAGATACGCCCATCCGCCAGGCCCGGGATTCCCCGAACAGGCACCATCGGTAAACAGATTTACTTTGCTTTTTGGTGAATCACTCATCGCGCGGATCATACCCCCCAATCCCCTCCCCAGCCGGTCTACGATCGTCCATGAGCAACGCACCCGCAACAGCCGCCCGTGTTCATCGCATCCAGATCCACCCAACGGACCACGCCGGCGACCCACGCGCCAGCGAGTTCATCCACCGGGCAGCGCTTCTGGGAACCACCATATCCAGAGCTACCAGCGCGCGGATTTATCTCATCGAAGCCGATCTCACAGATCAGCAGCTCGACGCCGTCGTCACACAACTCCTGTGCAACCCAGTCGTTGAAACCGTCACGCATGGCTCTTCAAACCCCCACCCCGATGCGGTCCTCGCCGAAATCCACCCGCTCCCCGGCGTCATGGATCCCCCCGCACAATCCACCGCCGCCGCCATCAAAGCATTGACCGGGATCGAAGCGATAGTCTCGACGGGGTACCGTTACGAAATATTTGGACTTTCTGATTCCGATGCCCAGTCCATCGCCCAGCGCGTTCTCGCCAACCCAATCGTCTCGTCTGTCCACATGGAGCCGTACTCACCAGACGAACTCCCCAAGGGTCACGATCACGGCTTCGACCTCACCCATGTCCCCATCCGAGAGCTCTCAGACAACGGGCTCGATACCCTATCCCGCGACGGCCACCTCTTCCTCGATCTCCACGAGATGCAGGCCATCCGCCACGAGTACCAAACCCTCGGCCGCGAGCCAACCGACATCGAGCTCGAAACCCTTGCCCAGACATGGTCCGAGCACTGCGTCCACAAGACCCTCAAAGCGACCATCCACTACACTGGGCCATCTATAGATGGAATCGATTGGGCATCACGCCCCCACCATGAGGTCCACGAAGATGGATCAGTCACCATCCACAACCTCCTCAAAGCCACCGTCGCCGCCGCGACCTTCGAGCTCATCGAAGAGGGCCTCGACTGGACACAATCCGTTTTTGTAGACAACGCCGGCATAGTCAAGTTCGACGACGACCACTCCGTCTGCATCAAAGTCGAAACCCACAACCACCCCAGTGCCCTGGAACCCTACGGCGGAGCCGCCACCGGGATCGGCGGCTGCATCCGCGACATCATGGGCACCGGCCTCGCTGCAAAACCGATCGCATCGACCGATGTCTTCTGTGTCGCGACCCCTGATATCGAAGACATCCCCGACGGATGCCTCCATCCAAAGCGTGTACTCTCCGAAATCGTCGGCGGCGTCCGCGACTACGGCAACCGCATGGGCATCCCAACCGTCAACGGGGCCGTGTCGTTCGATGACCGCTACATCGGTAACCCCCTCGTCTATGTCGGTTGCATCGGAATCATGCCCAGCCACCTCATCAGCGGAGACGCCCAGCAAGACGACCGCATCATCGCCCTGGGCGGACGCACCGGACGCGACGGCATCCACGGCGCGACCTTCAGCTCCGCTGAACTCACCGACACCCACGCTGACGAGTTCAGCCACGCCGTCCAGATCGGCAACGCGATCGAAGAAAAACGAACCCTCGACGCGATCCTCCGCGCTCGCGACTACGACGGCGGACCGCTGTACACCTCAATCACCGACTGCGGCGCAGGCGGGTTCTCCTCAGCCGTTGGTGAGATGGGCGAGCAGATCGGCGCCGATGTCCACCTCGACCGCGCCCCACTCAAATACAACGGGCTGACCTACGACGAAATCTGGATCTCCGAAGCCCAGGAACGCATGGTCCTAGCAGTCCCCGAGAAAAACCTGACCAAGCTCCGCCAGATCTGCGAGCAGGAACATGTCGAGATGGCCGACCTCGGGCACTTCGGCACCCCAGGCGCAGAACTCATCCTCAACTACCATGGTACCGAAGTCGGCCGCCTCCCCATGAAGTTCCTCCACGACGGCATCCCCACCCCAACCCGCACCGCGACCTGGACTCCAAAGCCCGCCGAACCGTCCAAGCCAAGCAACAACAATGTTGATCTAGGCGATGCACTCCTCAAACTCCTTGCCCATCCAAACATCGCGTCCAAGCATTGGATCATCCGCCAGTACGACCACGAGGTCCAAGGTAACACCGTCATCAAACCCCTTGTTGGACCGCGCGGGATCGGCCCGAGCGATGCGTCAGTCATTGAACCGGTCCCGGGAACAGGCCGCGGGCTTGCCGTGGGGTGTGGGCTCGTCACCGGACTCTCCGATGATCCATACCAGATGACACTCGCCGCCATCGACGAATGCATCCGCAACCTCGTCTGCGTCGGTACCGACCCGGATCAAGTCGCAATCCTCGACAACTTCTGCTGGCCGAGCTGCAAGAAGCCTGAGAACCTGGGTTCCCTCGTCCGCGCAGCACACGCGTGCTACGACGGGGCCAAAGCCTACAAAACACCATTCGTCTCAGGCAAAGACTCGCTCAACAACCAGTTCACCACCAAAGACGGCGAGACCATCGAGATCCCCCCCACCCTCCTGATAACCGGCATGGGCATCGTCCCATCGCTCGAAAACATCGTAACAAGCGACGCCAAAGCCCCGGGCAACACCATCGTCCTCATAGGCAAACACCAGAGCGATGCGATGGGCGGTTCACACGCCCAAATGCTCGGCTATGCACCAAGCGATTCTTCGCAGCCAGCAGTCGATCTTAAAACCGGCCCCGCCCTCGCAAGAGCAATGCACCAAGCCATCAATGCGGGATTTGTTCAGAGCGCCCACGATGTTTCCGACGGCGGCCTGCTCACAGCACTCGCAGAAATGCTCATCGCCGGATCTTCCACCGGATCACCGATCGGCTTTAAGGGCTCTGTTGATTTGAATCTTGGATTAGCACTCGCGGAATCGCCATCGTGCTATGTAGTCGAAACAGATGATCCCGAAGGGCTCGCCAAAGCCCTCGCTAATCATCCCGTATTGGTTCTCGGCCAGCTCAACAACTCAGATCGACTCACATGGTCAGGATTGGATCTCAGCGTCGAGCAGCTCACCTCCGCGTGGCGCGGCACCCTCGACTGGTAGCCAAGTAGACTTTAAGCCGCATTGGCGGATGGATGCATCAGCACATTCATCCACTTGCCAAGGTTCTTGACGAAGTTGTTTTTCGAGATGCACTCAGTCACGCCAAGCTCACTGGTCTGGGCACGTGTCTCATCGCAGTCATGGGCCGTGAGCACAAAGAACGGGATCTCTTTCTGAAGACCAAGACCCCTAAATGTCCGGTAGACATCAAGCCCATTACACCCGGGAAGATTCAGATCACACACGACTAGATCTGCAGGCCGCTCGCCCAGCTCAGCCGCCTTTTTAAAGAAGTCGCACGCCTCATTTCCGTCAGAAATCCAATGTACATTCGCATCGGTTTTCCTTTTAAGAAGCGTCATAACTAGTGTTGCGGCCAGCGCATCGTCTTCGACCAACACGATCTGCTGCGACCCATCACCACCGAGTTTGAGATGGGGAGATTCATCACTGTTAATAGGCGTTGATGATTTTGGTTCCGCAGCAGATTCGGGGCTCCAAACCTGCACATTGTTCCGCCCCGCTTCTTTAGCCGCATACACACCCGCATCGGCCTCTCCGACCATCTGCCCCGCATTCAACAACCGATCTGCAGGCCCAGCATCAACAGAAGACACACCGATACTCACACTAATTGGAAGCTCATCGGGCCCCTCATCACACCCACGGATATCGAACAGTTGATCAGCAATCCCACTCCGCACACGCTCAGCAATCCCCTCCGCTTCGTGCACAGTGCACCCAGGCAGAATAACCGAGAACTCCTCACCCCCATACCGGCACACGCAACCACGATCCCCAACCGTATCGGTCGCCCGCTTGGCAAGCTCGACAAGCACGGCATCGCCAACAGCATGACCATGCGTGTCGTTTACACTCTTGAACTTGTCAGCATCAAAGAAAAGCACCGCGAAATCACCGCCGGATTCCTGGAACTTTGCAAACTCACTTTCCATCCGAGTATCAAACTCTTTCCGGTTCGGGATACCCGTCAATCCATCGGTAAAGGCTTGCTTCTCAAGTGATTCGGTCTGTCGCTGCATCGAAATCTGATGCTCAAGCCCACGCTCCTGAGCCTGGCTCATCAGCAACTGAACATCTTTGAGATCCCCAATCTCAGTGTTAAAGAGAGATGCCAGCTCCTTGGCAGATTCGTTGACATCCGCAAACAACTCAGGCATATCAATCTTCTGCTTCGGGAACCAAGCCGCGGTCTGCCGCTCGATCTTGCGAATCGCAGAACTCGGTGCCTTTGCGCTCAACGCCTCGGCGACCTGCGTCCCAAGTGACACCGCACGGATCATCTCAATATCACCGGTCCTGGCCATCTCCGGATCATGATGAAACGCGATCGCCTCAGCAATATTCTCTGGAAGCGACCACTTCCGAGCAAGCGCCGCCCCCACCGTTGCGTGCGTAAACCCGAACTTTGAAGTCTCAATCGGGCTCACATTCCCATGCTCGATATCACGGATCGTGTCGAGGTACTGCCCACGGATTGCGGTGAATGTCGCCAGCATCCCCATGTCCTGAAACAATGCCGCGGTAAAGACCTCGTCCTTGTCAGATATTCCAAACCGCTCAGCAAGCGACCGCGATGCAGTCGCCCCCATCAGCGTCCGCCTCCAATGCCCGATCATGTCGAACCCATCATGATCCGTACTCGAAGTCGTCTCGACAAGCGAGAACCCAAGCACCAATGACTTAACGGTATTGAGCCCTAGGAACCCCATCGCTCGGTCAATTGAACCGCATCTATTGGCAAGCCCGTAATAACTTGAGTTGACCGTTTTGAGCACCTTCCCAGCAAGCGCCTGATCCTGTTGAACAGTCTTGGCGATCTCGCTGATCTGTACATCGGGATCTCCCGTTAGCTCAATCAGTTTGGCCGCCACCGCGGGTAGCGAAGGAAGTGATGGGCAGTTGAGAACATCTTCAATCTGTATCAGACTCATGTGGAGAACCCTTGTGTGAGGGAACCGAACCACACAAAGAAATGCAGTCGATTCCTACCCCCCATATTCGGTGACTCCATATGCAGAAATAAGCGACGATGTCCAAAATCAGTAGATTCACCCACAATAACTGAGACAACTCTCATCGCACGCAGAACTAACTAATTTCCCTTCCCTATGCCCGGAATTATCGGAGCCCGTACTCATTGAGCTTCCGGTACAGCGTCCGCTCCCCGATGCCCAGCATCTTGGCCGCCTGCTCCCGATTACCCCCGGTCAACTTGAGCGTTTCCCGGATCGCCTGCCGCTCGAGTTGCTCAAGGCTTGTCCCCGCCAAAGATCCTATTGAATAGGAACCGCTCCCACCACCAGAGTCCGATTCTCGGACCTCATCAGGAACAAACTCCACCCCAATTATTGATCCGCTCTCGCTCCCGCTCATAACTACCATCGTTTGAACAATGTTCAGGAGCTGACGAACGTTCCCCGGCCAGTCGTACGCCGTCAATCGAAGCATCGCCGCATCGGACATCTCCGGGAGTGCCTTTCCCGGATTCAGCTCGCCGGCAAACCTGCTCACCGCGTGCCGAACAATCCGCGGGATATCCTCACGCCGATCACGCAGCGCGGGCAGTTGCACCATCGTCCCCTTGATCCGGAAGAACAAATCCTGACGGAAGGTCCCATCCTTAATCATCTGCTCTAGGTCCTTATTGGTCGCGCTCACCAATCGAACATCAACCTTCCGCAACTCGTTGGATCCGAGCCGGACGACCTCACCTGATTCAAGCACCCGAAGCAGCTTGGCCTGCATCGCCAGAGGCATATCGCCAATTTCATCAAGAAACAGCGTCCCCCCATTGGCGTACTCAAACACGCCCTCGCGGTCCTTCTCCGCGCCGGTAAACGCACCACGCACATGCCCGAACAGCTCGTCCTCAAGAAGATTCTCGGCCTGCCCGGCGCAGTTCATTGATTTAAACTTCTTCCCATCCCGCGCCGAGTTGCGATGCACGGCCTGCGCAATCAACTCTTTCCCCGTCCCACTCTCGCCCGACACCAGCACCGCAATATTCGACCGCGCCACCGTCCGCACGGTTTCAATAATCTTCCGCATCGATTCCGCACCCGCGATGACTCCCTCAAACCCCTCGTGCTGAACCAGATCCTTGAGTTCTTCGGACTCGCTCCGCAGCACCGCCTGATCCGCAGCCCGCTGAACCACCGAACGCAGCACCACAAGATCCAAAGGCTTCTCAACAAAATCAAACGCCCCATGCTTAAACGCATCGCGGGCCGTCGGCACATCGCCATGAGCAGTCACCATAATCGTCTCAGCATCGGGCTGGTGCTCGCCTGCCAGTTTCAGAACACACATCCCCGCGTTCGACCCGTCCGAGTTCACCCCATGCACCCCCGCGCTCTCAGGCATCCGCAGATCCGTAATAATCACATCGAACTTTCCCCCTGTGAGCTCTTCATACGCCCGCTCAACCGTGTGCACAGTCGTGCACACATGCCCCGGCCGGCGCAGCGAATCAACAATCACATCCGCATGCTCTATCTCGTCTTCAACGATCAGCACCTGGGCGATCACGGGCTCATGTTTGGTATCAGTATCTGCCATCGATCAATACTAGGTAGAGTTACAGAGTAGGTGTATTTACAGAGACAGCACACCGAGCTGATGCCTGCGAAGGGCACACGCAGCGATTGCAAGAGCATCCGCCAGATCCGCCGGCTTGGGAAGCTCAGGAAGATCGAACATCGACTGCACAGACAACTGCATCTGCTCCTTGGTCGCCCGCCCAGACCCCGTCGCGGCCTTCTTGACTTCCGCAGGCTTAAGCTCAACCACCTCGATCCCCGCCGACCGGGCGGCCAGCAGAATCACCCCCCGAGCATGGGCCATCTTGATGACCGTTGCCGGGTGGTCCTTATGAGCAAACATCCCCTCGATCGCCACCAGATCGGGATTCACCCGCTCGATCAGCTCCCGCACATCCCGATCAAGCTCCACAAGCCGATCCCCCATCGGAGGCACCGCCCGCCCGCTCTTGGTCAATCTGAATACCCCAGCTTCGATGATGGAGGGCCGGATCGAATCCCCCGCCACGCACCCATAGCCGGTAATCGACAAACCAGGATCAAAGCCAAGGACTCGCATACGAACAGTGTATCAGGAATCAGACAGCCGAGACATCGATTCCAGTGTGTGCACAATCGTCTTCACCATCGCATCCGCCTCGATATTCACCAAATCCCCCACCGCACGATCTCCCAGCGTCGTCCGATCAAGTGTTTCAGGAATGAGTGCCACCTCGATCCAGCATCCCGCAGTATCCAGAGCCGCGATGGTCAATGAAATCCCATCAATCGCCACCGACCCCTTCGGGATCATCCAACTCATCATTTCCTTCCCCAAGCCAATCCGAACCCGGTACCCATCCCCGTCCTCAATCCCGATCACCTTGCCGACCCCATCAATATGCCCCTGGACCTGGTGCCCATCGAGCCCATCGCCAACACGCAGCGACCGCTCCAGATTCACCCGATCCCTGGCCTTCCACTCCCCAAGCGTGGTCTTCTCCAAAGTTTCCGGGATCGCGTCAAAGCTCCACAATCCCCCCTCATCGCTCACCAGCGTCAGGCAGCACCCGTTATTGGCGATCGAATCCCCAGCCTTTGGCTCGTGATCCCACCCAGCAGCATCCATCACCACCCTGATCCCTACATCAGTCTGCACCAAAGAATGAACCGTCCCGATCGCCTGCACAATACCTGTAAACATGAAGAACCCTAGGACCATCCCTGCGGATGGTCATCCCGGAGGACAATTCCGCCTCTTCGTCGCCCCAGCCCCCAATCCGCCCCCCAACCCCCCTATCCTACCTGACGCGTCCGGGCTGGTGAATCGGCCCCACAATGGAGATGGACCCACAATGACTATTGATCTGACCCGATGCTGTATTTCGCTGATCGCCTTGAGCCTCGTCGGGGCTGTCTCGGCATGCTCGTCAACCCAAAGCACCAGTAACAACACCAGCGAGAACTCCATCTCTGAACCCTCCTCAGACGAATGGTCAATCAACCATGACAGCTGGCACGAACTCGGATACCGCTGGGAATGGACCGGCTTCCCGCTTATGCAACCAGGCGCCGGGCTCACCGACGCAGTCGCCTACAAAGACGCCGTCGTCACCACCGCCTCCGACACCACCGTCACCTGCCTCGAATCCTCGACCGGCAAGGTCCGCTGGGCCAAGCAACTCGACCGTCCAACAACCCAACTCTTCGAACCAACACGCTCCGGCGACAACCTCTTTATCTGCTCGGACACTGAACTCCACGAAATCAGCATCAAGAACGGCAACACACTCGACCGCGACAATGTCCACGGCATCATCAACACCAAGCCACTCATCATGGGCAACCTCGCACTCTTCGGAACCATCGCAAACGAGCTCTACGCCTTTGAACTCAGAAACGATTTCAAGCTCTGGTCCTACAAGTTTGATGGTGAAATCGAATCCCCCGCCGTCAATATCGATGGCAAGTCCATCGCCATGGTCTCCGCTGGAGGCGACCTCCGGATCCTCAGCGCCCGTGATGGAAACTCCATCATGAAAGCAAACATCGCCGGCGGCTCACTCGCCACGATCCTCGCCAACGAACAAACCGTCTACGTCCCCTCAACAGACCAATCCATCTACGCCTTCAACATCGAAGACGGCTTCCGCCAATGGCGCAAACGCACCAGCGAACCCGTTCTCGTCCAGCCCGTCATCCACGACGGCGTCATGTTCGCCTCAACCGCAGACGACGGCCTCGTCGCCATCGACGCGGTCTCTGGAGAGACCCTCTGGACAAACTCCTCCATCCAAGGCTGGGTCGTCTCGCTCGCAAACGGCGATGAACTCATGGTCTGGACCGGCAAAGCACTCGCCGCAGTCGACAAAGACTCGGGCGAAATCATCGCCACCGCAAACCTCAACGGTGCCGCAGGCGTCCGAGCAGACACATTCGTTGACGGTAACCTCTATGTCATCTCGCCAGAAGGTGCCATCGCCAAGTTCTCACTCCGCTAATCCCCCAAACCCACACCCATACCGGCAAGGATCACCCACATGATGACCGACGCCCCCGACCAAGCCACCATCAACCCGGTGGTTCGTATTACGCGCGCCCTGATTTCTGTTTCTGACAAAGCAGGAATCGTCGATCTCGCCCATGCCCTCGCTGATCTCGGGGTCCAGATCATTTCAACCGGCGGCACCTCCAAAGCCATCGCCGATGCCGGCATCCCCGTCACCGGGATCGAAGATGTCACCGGCTTCCCTGAAATGATGGACGGCCGGGTCAAAACGCTCCATCCCAAAATCCACGGCGGTCTCCTCGCTCGACGCGACACCCAAGCACATCTTGACTCAATGAGCGAACACGACATCGCCCCGATCGATCTCGTCATCGTCAACCTCTACCCCTTCGAAGCCACCATCGCCAAAGCAGGTGTCACCGACGAAGAAGCCATCGAACAGATCGACATCGGCGGCCCCTCTATGGTCCGCTCTGCAGCCAAAAACCACCAGTCCGTCGCCATCGTCACCGACCCGTCCCAATACGAATCACTCCTCACTGAACTCAGCGAGCACAACGGCGCAACGACCTTTAAGCTCCGCAGAAAACTCGCCGCCGACGCCTTCACCGCCACCGCCCACTACGACGCCGCCATCAGCTCTTGGATGACCAAAGACTCATCTCAACTCCCAGACAAACTCACACTCGGCCTGACCAAGATCGACGATCTACGCTACGGCGAAAATCCCCACCAATCCGCAGCCCTCTACCAATCCGGCCAATCACAACCGGGCACGCTCATGAGCGCCAACCAACTCCACGGCAAGCCCCTGAGCTTCAACAACATCAACGACGCCAGCGCCGCCCTCGAACTCGTCCGCTCACTCAAAGCTGCATCGCCAAGCCAGCACGCCGCGTGCGTCCTCAAGCACACCAACCCCTGTGGTGCTGCCTGTGCCCACACCAGCCACGAAGCCGTCGATGCCGCCATCGCCGGCGACCCAATGGCCGCCTTCGGCGGAATCCTCGCCACCAATACCACAATCGATCTGAAATCCGCCGAGCGCATCACTGCTGAAGGCACATTCTTCGAGGTCGTCATCGCCCCATCGTTTGAGCCTGACGCACTCGAACTCTTACGCAACCGATGGAAGAATCTCCGCATCCTCGAAGCCGGCGATGTTGCCCCCAACATCACGCAAGAAATGAAATGGATCCCCGGCGGCATGCTCGTCCAAGACCGCGACCTGATCGTGCCTCATCCAGCATCATGGGTCCACGCCGCCGGTCCAGCACCCACCCCCGAAACGCTCCAAGCCGCCGCCGTCCTCGAACCGATCTGCACCGCCCTATCTTCAAACGCCGTGCTCATCGGCGGGATCGAATCGAATCGCGCGCGATTGTTCGGCGCAGGCGCAGGACAGATGGACCGAGTCGCCTCGTGCCTCGGCGCAATCCGCAAAGCGGGCGACCTGTGCAACGGTTCGATCGCCGTCTCCGATGCCTTCTTCCCCTTCAGCGATGGGCCGCAGCTGCTCATAGACGCGGGCATCAAAACCATCGTCCACCCCGGCGGATCCAAACGCGACAGCGACACCTTTGAACTCTGCAATCAACACAACATCACCTGTCTAACCACAGGCACCCGGCACTTCAGACACTGAAATCACAGCCAATAACACGATCTGAACCAATACTTTGGCGCGATCGGTCTGTATTGAGTTGAAATACACGACAAAAACTGGTATAAACGAACTCATACCATGTCCCGTCGTCCTCAGAAGAAACCAAGGCGATCAAAGGCCCTGCGTTCTGGGCGTGGGCAGCGTGCCGAGTCATTCCCGACCTCCGCCGCCCTCGCACTCGAATACAACCAGCTCCTCAGCGGTCTCGATGCGAAAGTTTTAGTCCTTAACAAAATGTACATGGCCGTCCGCGTCATCACCGCACGCCGCGCCTTTATCCTGCTTACGCGCGAAACCGCCGAGGTCATCCACGCCGACGACGGGTCCTACGCCAACTACGACTTCTCCTCCTGGGCCGAACTCTCCGAACTCCGCAAAGAGTACGAGCCAGACAGCTACGACTGGGTCAAGACTGTCCGCTTCGATATCGCCGTCCCCCGCATCATCCGCCTAGTCGGCTACGACAAACTCCCCCAGCAACGCGTCAAGCTCAACCGCCGCAACCTCTTCGCCCGCGACCACAACCGCTGCCAGTACTGCGGCAAGCACTTCCACACCTCAGAACTCTCCATCGATCATGTCAAACCCCGCACCCAGAACGGCCCAGACACTTGGGAGAACCTCGTCTGCGCCTGCACAAGCTGCAACTCCCGCAAGGGCGGCCGCACTCCCCAGCAAGCCCACATGAAACTCATCAAAGAACCGGTCCGCCCCAAGCGCAACCCGCTCATCTCCATGCGACTCAACAGCGAACGCTACGCCTCATGGAAAGCGTTCCTCGACGAAGCATACTGGTCCGTCGAACTCAAATAAATCAAGCATGCTTTAGTCATACAAAGATGCACACGCAAGCTTTCTGCTCCCTTTCCCATCAGCCGCCGCATACTTAGCGCCTGGGAACATCGCCGCCGATCCATGCACCCCGTCCTTGCGGAGCGCATACATGATGACATTGAACTTCGGGCGACCGTCGTTGTCGGCTAGTCGTTTCTGCAATCTAGATTTCTTTGCAATCCCCCTGA
>Ga0209344_10004832_pt1 | contig 12069 bp, 14 predicted proteins | sample Cruoilmetagenom6_FD_187293 | JGI IMG/M metagenome (GOLD analysis project Ga0209344, IMG submission 187293) | Oil polluted marine microbial communities from Coal Oil Point, Santa Barbara, California, USA - Santa Barbara Oil Seep Sample 6 (SPAdes)... | ecosystem: Environmental > Aquatic > Marine...
GCCCAGCCCGCCATTCCCTATGCCCGGGAAGTCGATGCGGCCCTCAACAAGGGCTCCAGGTGATCTTCAAACAACAGACCGGGTTTAGCGTCCAAAAGCGCGCCATAGCTTTCCTCTGCCCCTTTTGAGATTTCCCAGAACCTGATCATGCCATCCAACCCGGTAGGGTCAGCCAGCGGATAATGGCCATCACGCAAACGCTGCAGCAATTGCCGTTTGGCGGTAATCAGCAACGCACTGGCCCCCGGCTTGTTGGAAACCGATTGAGGCTCCTTCACATAGCTATGCAGAGCCGTGCCCAGGTGAAAACACTGCCGGTTGCCCGCGAACAGTTTCAGCAAAAAATCAATGTCGGTCAGGCGTGCCAGCCCGGTATCATAGCGCGGATCTGCCTTCTCCCGATCATAGACCAGCATGGAGTCCATCGAGAGATTGGTGAATTTGTAAGTCCCCGCATCCAGAATCTGGTCTGCCCCCGCCCCGATCTGGCGCAAGGGGGCCATGGTCGCGCTCACGACCTGCAGGGCAAAGGATACCAGGCCATAGGCTGACAAGGCCGTCAGCGCGCGTGCCAGCTTTTGCGGATGCAAGGCATCATCGGCGTCCAGAATGGCGATATAGCGGCCTGTAACCGCATCCAGCCCGATATTGCGGGCAGCGGATGATCCCGCGCCCTCAACCCCGGTGCTTACAAAGCGCAGCCGCTTGTCGACGATCCCCGCCTCTGCCAGCACCGCTTCATAATCGGCCCGGTCATCGGCGACGATGATCATCTCCCAATCGTTAAAGGTCTGGGCGAGGGCACTTTTGACGGCGCGGACAATGGTCTTTTCGGCCCGATAGGCTGGCACGACAATGGAAATGGTATCCGGCACGATGTGCTGATCCTTTCGTCTCTACTTGAAGCGCTGCGATTTTCTCCCCATATCAGCTTTGCCGACCGGTGCCTATTATTGGGCCGGGGCAAAAGTCGCTTGTTGCAAGGACGAAACTATATGTCGCGTGTATCGCTTTTTTCCGCCCCGTTTCTTCTGGGCTTTGATCTTTTTGAAGAGCGCTTTGACCGTCTGGCCAAGGCCGCAGAGGGCTATCCACCTTACAATATCGAACGTCAGATCGAAGAGGATGGCGGCGAACGCTTCCTCATTTCCATTGCCGTCGCCGGTTTCAGCCGGGCCGAGCTCGAAATTTCCACCGAGGATAATCAGCTCACGGTCCGGGGGCGTCAGGCCGAGGAAACCGAACGGCAATATTTGCATCGCGGTATCGCGACCCGCCAGTTTCAGCGTACATTCCTGTTAGCCGAAGGCATGCGGGTTGAAGGCGCGCTTCTGCGGGACGGCTTGCTCGAGATTATCGCTATACGGCCAAGAGTTGAAAAGACCGCCCGGCGTATCGACATTGAAGTAAAGGAATAGGAGTCCGGCCATGTATGATAAATCTGGTTTCAAAACCGAAAATTTCCCGCTTCAGGCGGTCTCGGACACCTTGCGGTTGATGAGCGACGAGGAATTTGCAGCGCTCGGGGCGGAGACGATTGTCTTTGCCCGGCCGATCTCGGTTGCCGATCTGGCGCAGTTCGTGCCGCAGGCAAAGATCGCGCCTGTTGATGCGATGTTGCAAATGGTCGTTGCCGCCGATGGCGCGCCGGTTCTCGTCACCGACAATGATGAGGCCATCTCCGATTGGCTTGAAGACCATAGCGTCACACTGGTGCAGCGGCACTAGAGCATTTCCAGAAATAAGTGGACACCACTTATTCGGTTCGGAAAGGCGACCACTCAAGGACTTGGAGCCGACCTTTCGATTCCATCTAAAGTTGATGGGCTCCAAGGTTAACAGGCGGCGGCGTCAGCTGCCGCCCAAAGCGCTTCAGGCCGCGTTCGTGGCCTCGATCGGTGTCGTCAAAATCTCATAAAGCTTTTTGACATCACGCGTGTTGCGTAATTGCTCTGTCACGCTGTCGGTGCGCATCAGGCGCGCCACCCGTGCCAGCGCCTTCAAATGGTCCGCGCCGGATCCCGCCGGCGCGAGCAGCATGATGGCCAGATCGACCGGCTGATCATCCACAGAATCGAAATCAATCGGCTGCTCGAGGCGGGCAAAAACGGCAGTAACGCCGGAAATGCCCTCGAGTTTGCCATGCGGAATGGCAATGCCATTGCCAAGGCCGGTCGACCCCAATTGTTCGCGCGCCACCAGCGTTTCGAAAATCTGATGTGATTCCACTCCCACCAGATCAACGGCCTTGTCGGCCAGGAGCTGGAGAAGTTGGCGTTTACTTGCAACCTTTGCGCAAGCAATCACAGACCCCTTTGCGAGGATGTCGGCGAGTTCCATGAAAGAACCTTTAGTCTGATTATGGGGTAGCGTTGAGACCCTGATCTGTGGTCATGGCTGGATCAATCCAACCAATATTGCCATCGGCTCGGCGATAAACCACATTCATGCCGCCATGTCCAGCGTGGCGGAAAACCAACACATCTGTTTGAGTCAAATCGAGCTCCATTACCGCTTCTCCAACGCTCATGGTTCTAAGACTGGAAGTGCTCTCGGCGATGATTGGGGGATTGAAGTCCTCATCGACCTCGTCATGGCTGTCCGGGGAGGCCAATACATAGGCCTGAGCGGCGACATCGCTCGGCTCTGCCTTGCGCCGATGGCTCTTTAATTTGCGCTTGTAACGCCGCAGCCGCTTCTCGATATGCCCGGCCATTGTCTCATAGGCCGAGGTCGCATCCACGGCCGACGCCTTGGCATGCAGGATAACCCCGGTATCAAGGTGAACGATGCAATCGGCCCGAAAGCCGGCACCTTCTGGTTCGAGGGTGAGGTGGCCGTCATAGCCGCCGTCAAAATACTTGGCGACGGCCGAATCGAAATGGTCCTGCGCCTTTTCGCGCAGGGCATCACCAACGTCCATGTTTTTTCCTGAGATACGCAAATTCATGGCAACCCCTCGACTTGTTAAAAAGTTCGGACCGCCTCGGGCTAGTCACCGAAGCGCCCGTAACAAGAGACTAGCCCTCCCCAAGGGGCGAGTACAAGGTCGAAAGCAGCCCCCGGCGCGCCCGATGCTGTTGACAATCGCAATCACAACAAGATTGCAAAGGCCAGCTTCAGAGTAAGATCATGAAAAACATCAATATTTTGCGTGTTGCATCGCGCTAGAACGCCTGCGCCATCGCCTTCTTTTGCCGCCGCCGGATGACCGATGAGGGGATGTTCATACCCTCGCGATATTTCGCAACCGTGCGCCGCGCTACATCGATGCCCTGTTCGGCGCGCAGCATTTCCGCAATCGTATCGTCGGAAAGGATCGCCTTGGCACTTTCCGCCTCGATCAATTGTCCGATTCGATGCCGCACCGCCTCTGCCGAATGGTCGGCTCCGCCGGTGGTTGAGCCCAGCGCGGTGGTGAAGAAATATTTCATCTCGAACAGTCCGCGCGGGGTCGCGATATATTTGTTCGAGGTCACCCGGCTGACGGTCGATTCGTGCATATCGATCTCTTCGGCCACGGTTTTCAGCGTCATCGGCTTCAAATAGGCAATGCCGTGTTCCAGAAAAGCGTCCTGCTGCCGCACAATTTCCGCGGCCACTTTCAAAATGGTCTGCGCCCGCTGGTCGAGGCTCTTGGTCAGCCAGTTGGCGGTCTGCAAACAATCGATCAGAAAGGTTTTTTCGCCCGGATTGCGCGCCTTGCGCGTCACGCTGGCATAATAGGTGCGGTTGACCAGAACCCGGGGCAGGATCTCGGTATTAAGCTCAATCTCCCAAAGACCGGTATTGCCGCGGCGCACAAATACATCCGGCACCACTGCCTGCACCGGCCCGCCGTCAAACGCCCGGCCGGGTTTGGGGTCAAGATGGCGCAATTCCGCCAGCATGTCGGTAAGGTCCTCACGGTCGGCCCCAGTCGCGCGGCAAAGGGCGGCCATGTCATGACTGACCACCAGCTCCAGATTTTTCAAGAGCGCCTGCATCATGGGGTCGAGCCGGTCTTTCTCGCGCAGCTGGATCGCCAGGCATTCCGCGACATTGCGCCCGAAAACCCCGACAGGATCACAACCCTGCACCTTGAGCAGCACCGCCTCGACATCGCTTTCCTGCGCGCCCAATTGTTCGGCAATCTGGCTGCATTCCGCCGCCATATAGCCGGCCTCGTTGAGGTTATCGATCAGATGCTGGGCGATTAGCCGTTCAGCCGGCGTGTTCAGGATCGGGTTGATCTGTTCGCGCAAATGGTCGCCAAGGCTGACCTGACTGGCCACATAACTGTCGATATCGGGCGCTTCCCCGATCCCGATCATGCTCGGGCCCTCCCGGTGCCTGTTCTGCGATTGCGAGACGCTGTCCTGTCCTACCTGTTCGGGAAACACATTTGAGACATCGGTGTCATATTGTTCGGCAATCGAATTGGCAGAGCCCATGGTCTCCCCCTGGTCCACCGTGTCGCGCTCCATGCTGTTTTCAGCCACGTGCTCGGGTTCGGTGAAGGGTTCATCACGGGTTTCGTCGCGCTCAAGCAGCGGATTGCGCTCGAGTTCTGTCTCGACAAAGGCATTGAGTTCAAGATGGCTGAGCTGCAACAACCGGATCGATTGCATGAGCTGGGGCGTCAGTGTCAGGCTTTGCGCCTGCCTGATCTCGAGCCGTGGCCCTAATGCCATAACACCGAACCTCCACTCAATTTCACGCGCCGGACTGCCGGTAAACCGGCAGCTTGAGCCCTGCAACATGCCCACAAACCAACAGGGTCACACCCTGTTCCCGCACAAATCATGCATGATTTGTGTTCGCTATACAAGTTTTGTGCCAGTTGTCGGTAAGGGACCAATTAATCGGCCGATTAAATGGAGAAATTTTCACCGAGATAAACCCGGCGCGCATCCGGATCATTGGTAATGGCTTCCGGCGTGCCCTGGATCATCACCGCCCCGCCGTGAATGAGATAGGCCCGGTCAACCAGCCCCAATGTCTCGCGCACCGAATGATCGGTGATCAAAACGCCAATGCCGCGGGCGGTCAATTGGCGCACGAGCCCCTGGATTTCGGCAACCGCAATCGGGTCAACACCGGCAAAGGGTTCATCCAGCAGCATGAAAACCGGGTCCGCCGCCAGCGCCCTTGCGATTTCCACCCGGCGTCGCTCGCCACCCGAAAGCGCCAGCGCATTGGCATCACGCAAATGCCCGATCGAGAATTCATCCAGCAGCGCATCCAGCCGTTTTCCCCGCGCCGCCCGGTTGCGGATATGCCCCTCGAGCACCGCCAGAATATTGTCCTTGACGCTGAGCCCGCGAAAAATCGAGGCTTCCTGCGGCAGATAGCCAATCCCCATCCGGCCACGCTGGAACAAAGGCAAATGCGTAATCGGTCGCCCATCAACCAGAATATTGCCCTGATCGGGTTTGACCAATCCCATGATCATGGTGAAAACCGTGGTCTTGCCGGCCCCGTTCGGGCCTAAAAGGCCGACAGCCTCGCCGCGTTTGACCGCAAGGGAGACATCGCGCACGACGACACGCTTGCCGAATTTCTTGGCCAGTCCCTGGGCGACCAGCCAGCCATCCTGCTCGGTGCCGTTATTCACCGGCATCGCCCTCAGGGGCAATAAAGATGCCGGTAACGCGGCCCCCGCCGGACCCGCTGGTAAAGGCCGATGTGCCCTTGGCAATATCGACCACCAGTTCGGGGCCACTCACGGTGCCGCTTTCATTGGTGACCACCACATTGCCCTTAAGGGTCAGAATGCGGGCCTTGGGATCATAGACCCCGCGGTCGCCGGTCGCGGTCTGTTCGGGCTGCTTGATGCGCACATTGCCCACGGCCTCGAAATCCTTGAGATCGGAAGGCCCGCCCGGTCCATAATGCACCACAACCGTATTGGCCCACACGGTCAGATCCGGCTGCTGAATTTCTACATTGCCCGAAAATGTCGCCTGGCTGGTACCTTCATCGACAACAAATTTGTCGGCGGTGATTTCCGTCGCGCTTTGGGCAAAGCCGGCACCGGTGCTCAGCGCTACACATAAAAATCCGGCAAGTGCGTTAAGGGGCCATTTCATTGATCTGTCTCTTCCGCCGCAAGGGTGAGCTTAACATTGTCGAAATCCCAAATCTGGGTTCCCGCATCATAGTGCAAGGCCGAGCCGGTCAAAATCGATCCGTCGGCAAAAACCACATGTACATTATCTTTGGCTATGAGGGTCTGGGCGCGCCAGTCAATAATCGCATTGAGCAATTTGGCCTGCATGTCCGAACTGTCACTGACATTGAGCACATCATCAACCTCGACCGTCTGCCGGTCGAGCGAAAACCGGGCGGTTTTGGCGCTGGCGCGCATCCTGTACCCATCTATTCGCGTCAAATCGAGCAGGGGGTCCTGCAATTTTAGCACATCAGCGCCGCCAATCGCCGTGCTGGCCGCTTCCGCCACCACCGTATAAAGCGTGCCATTGGCCATCACCCCGGAATATTCGGGCGTATCGATCACCAATTCATCCCGGGCAATCCGCACGCCCGAAATGCCAAAATCCCGCGCCATATTGGCAATGAATATTTCGGCCAGCAATACCGCCAGCACCAGAGCGCCGAACATCGGCACGCCGATGCGCAGCCAGCCGATCAGCCGGTTACGCCGGGCAAACCGGCGGTAGGCCCGCGCCCGTCTATCGCTCGGATCGCTGGAGGCGTCCATGGTCAGCTATGGGAAAAAATGTCGGTTTCCGCCCAACCCGCCAGATCGAGATCAACCCGGGTCTTGAGGAAATCGAAACAACTCTGCGCCATCTCCATCCGGCCCTCCCGCTTTAGCATGCGGTCGAGGTGTCGTTTGAGATCGTGCAGATGCAACACATCCGAGGCTGCATATTCAAGCTGCGCGTCGCTCAGCGTATCCGCGCCCCAGTCCGAACTCTGCTGCTGCTTGGAAACCTCGACATTGATCAACTCGCGCGACAGGTCTTTCAACCCGTGCCGGTCGGTATAGGTGCGCACCAGTTTCGAGGCGATCTTGGTGCAATAGACCGGGCCAACCACCACACCGAAACGGTTCTGCAAGGCGGCCATGTCGAAACGGGCAAAATGGAAAATCTTGGTCACACCGGCATCGCCGAGCAATTTCTCAAGATTGGGGGCGGAGGTCTGGTCCTGGCTGATCTGCACCACATCGGCATCGCCATCACCGGCCGAGAGCTGCACCACGCAAAGCCGGTCGCGACTGGTGACCAAACCCATGGTCTCGGTGTCGATGGCCACTTCCCGTCCATATCGCGAAAGATCAGGCAAATCGCCCTTGTGCACTCTGATAGTCATGTTGCCCCTCTTGTCGGCGTTGTCATCTGTTGATGCCACAGCGGCAAGGCGATGGAAAGGGCATCCGTCTCAGGGGCGCAGGCCCGTGGCCTTTAAAAGCCCCTTGTGCTTGGCCTGATAATAATAGCCGCTTTGATAAAGCCTGTCGGCCCGCAAGGGATCGCCATCCGCCACCATATAGGCACCGGCGAGATATTTGACGCCGTATTTGAGATTGGTTTCAGCATCCAATAGCCCCGAGGGCACGCCGCGATAGCCCATGGTCCGGGCGGTGGTATAATTGAGCTGCATCAGCCCCCAATGCTTGCCGTTCTTTGCCGCTGGATTATAGGTGCTCTCGCGATTGACCACATGATGCACCAGCGAAAGCGGCACATTATGTTGGGCGGCATATTTGGCAATCAGCGGGTCCAGCGCGGCGCGGGCCGGGTCGTCAGCTTTCTGCGCTGCTGGCGCATAGGCCAAAAGGTCAGGCGCGGCACCAGCTTCCGCCTCGGCAATGGCCAGGTCCTGCGGTGTTTCCGCATCGGCTTCGGTCGTGTCGGGAATCAGCGGCAGTGCCAGATCGGCAAAACGCGAATTGGGACTGCACCCGGCAACCAGAAGTACCAGAACAAATGCTGCGGCCGGGATCGTTATGCGATGCGCCATGAATACTCGTGCAATTTTAACCAAGGGTGCGGCGTCAAATACCGGCCCCTATTGCGCCCGACAAGCGGCAACATTGCGGCAAGCTTAACGCTGGCCGCCATCCCGATCAGGTAGGGGAAGAAAAATATGCTGTCGCATCAGGCCTAAAACCGGCCTTGTCGCACCAAATCACCGACAGAAAAAACGCTGTCCAGCGATAAAAGAATGGTGCCCTGGAGAAGACTCGAACTTCCACTTCCTTACGGAAACTAGCACCTGAAGCTAGCGCGTCTACCAATTCCGCCACCAGGGCCCATGAGGGCAAAACCCAGACCGAAACGACCTGAGCGGGCCACTCACTAGGGCCAGTCTGACGCTTTGTCAATTGCCAAACCGCGATACTAGGGCGCAGGGGTGCCATTGGCACTCGACAGGGTGGCAAGTCTCACGCTAGAAACCGTTAAAACTCGTTATCCCGGCTGGTTGGAGCAAATTCATGGCACGTACGCGTGAAAAACTTGTCACCATTTTTGGTGGGTCCGGCTTTGTGGGGACCCAACTGGTGCAGGAGCTGGCCCGCAAGGGTTATCGCATCCGCGTCGCCGTGCGCCGTCCCGATCTTGCCGGTCACCTCAAGCCGCTCGGCGCTGTCGGCCAGATCGCCCCGATTCAGGCCAATATCCGCAATGCCGCCTCGGTCGAGCGCGCGGTTGCAGGCGCTGATATCGTCATCAATCTAGTCGGCCTGCTGTTCGAGGGCGGCCGCCAGCGCTTCCGCGCCGTGCATACGCTTGGGGCCAAAAATGTCGCTGAAGCCGCCAGCAAGGCCGGTGCAACCGCTTTGGTGCACATGTCCGCGCTGGGCGCCGATCCCAAGGCGGAAAGCGGCTATGCCCGCTCCAAGGCCCTTGGCGAGACCGAAGTGCTCCAGGCCTATCCCGAGGCGGTCATCATCCGCCCCTCGATCATTTTTGGTCAGGGCGATGGTTTTTTCAACATGTTTGGCTTTCTGGCCCGCATCTCTCCGGTGCTGCCGCTGATCGGCGGCAAGACGCGCTTCCAGCCCGTCTATGTCGGCGATGTTGCCGAAGCCTTTGCCCTTGCGGCGGAAGGCAAGGTCAAGACCGGCAAAATCTACGAGCTGGGTGGCCCGGATGTGGAAACCATGCGCGAACTGATGCAGCGCGTGCTGCATGAAACCGCCCGCAAGCGGCCGCTGTTTCCCGTGCCCATGGCGCTGGCCAAGCTCAAGGCCACCTTCCTGCAGCTTTTGCCGTCACCCTTGCTGACCGTCGATCAGGTCATTCAATTGGGTCACGACAATGTCGTCTCGGAAGAGGCGATCAAGCAAAGGCGCACGTTCGCAGCCTTCGGCATTACCCCCACCACCATGGATGCGATCCTGCCCACCTATATGTGGCGGTTCCGCAAGCATGGCCAGTTCGAGCACATCGCCGCTTAAGCGCTGCTGCCAACATCAGGTTCAATATTTTCGAATTTTCGACCGGGCGGACGCCGGGATTAGTCGGCCTTGGTCTCGGCTTCACGCAGCCGCGCTATAATCGGAGCCAGCCGGTCAGCGTTCTTGGGTGCCAGTCCGCTATCCATCGCCCAATGGCTGAAACGGGCAAAGAGCCGCGCCATTTCCACCAGGTCGTCTTCGTCCCAGCTCTGCAGCGCCTCGGCAAACATGAGGGCTTTATAGGCGTGTATCGCCTCCTGATAGGCCTGCGCGCGCGGGGTGAGTTCCAGACAAATCCGCCGTGCATCGGCCTGTGAGGCGACCCGCCGCGCCAGACCTTTTTCAACCACGTCCGCGGTCAGCCGGCTGGCGCGTGAGGGGTCGATATCCATGCGCTCGGCCACAAGGCCAACGGTCACTTCGCCATCGGCTCTGGCGGTGCAAATCGTGTTGATCACCATTAAATGCGCCAGATCCACGTCGAGCTTCATCTCGGTCACGGCCTGCTGCAATAATGTCCGCCGGGCAATGCTGCGCCGCATCACGCCCATGGTTTCGTCAATGCTGATCGCCGCCTCGGCCGCGCGGGGCGACAGGCCGTATTCCACGAATTGCTGCAATTTTTCGGCACCCATATCGCTACAGCCATGGGCTGAGTGGGGTGCATTTTGCTTGGCGTCAGTCATGCGCTGATTAAAACTAAATCAATGAAAATGTCAATCATTTGCCTGCGGCATATATGTGCTGTTGACATATATATAAATCCAGCACATTAATTGGGTCTCCCAACTGGAAGCATACTCATGACCGATACTGCCTTGCCGCTGTCCAACCGGCGTCGAATGACCATTTATGCTGCTGTGCTCGCCGGCCTGTTCATGGCGGTGCTCGATATGCAGATCATTGCCACCGCCTTGCCCACCATTGCCGCCGATCTCGGCAATCTCGAACTGTTCGGCTGGGTGGGTGCCGCCTACCTGCTCTCCACCGCAGCTGTCACGCCGTTCTACGGCAAGCTCGGCGATCTGTTCGGACGCAAACGGGTTTTCATCGTCGCCATTCTCCTCTTCAGTCTCGGCTCACTTGCCTGTGCGCTGGCCTGGTCAATGGAAAGCCTTGTCGCGGCCCGCGTGCTGCAGGGACTGGGCGGGGGCGGCTTGATGACCTCGGCCTTCGGCATTCTCGCCGATCTGTTCGAGCCGCGTGAGCGCGCCAAATATCAGGGCTATAGCTCGGCCGTGTTCACCCTTGCCGGCCTTGTCGGTCCGGTCGCCGGCGGCCTGATCGCCCAGTCGATCGGCTGGGAATTCATTTTTCTGATCAACCTGCCCATCGGCGCGCTGGTCATCGCCGTTCTCGTGCTGGCCATGCCCACAATCGCCCACACCAAACGCCCCAGCGTCGATTATCTTGGCGGCATGCTGCTCGCGGGCGCTGTCACGCTTACGGTCTTCTGGGCCGAAGAAGTTCTCGGCGGCACCGCCTCCGGCACTTTGGGGCTGGTGCTACCGCTATTGATTGTTTTGGCCATTGCCGGCTTCATCTTCACTGAGCGGCGGGCAGCAGAACCCATGGTGCCGCTCTCCCTGTTCACCAATCACACCATCGGGCTGTCCTTGGTCATCTCGGTGCTGGTCGGCATTTCCTCCCTCGGCATGCTCAATTATTTCGCGCTGTTCCTGCAAACCGTCACCGGCCTGCCACCTGCTCTGGCCGGTCTGCTATTCCTGCCCTCATCGGTGGGGTCATTGCTCGCCTCCGTCGGGGCCGGCCTTCTGGTCGCCCGCACCGGGCGCTACAAAATATTCCCGGTAATCTCCACAGCACTCGGCGTTCTCGTGCTGTTGGGTTTTGCACAAGTCAACATGGTCACCCCCATCTGGGCCATCTGCGTGCTGATGTTCTTCTTTTCCGTCAGCATGGGCCTGCAAATGCAAACCCTCATGGTCGCCGTACAAAATGCGGCCCCGCGGCAGGATGTCGGGGCTGCCACCGGCACCATCAGTCTGGCGCGGCTCATCGGGGCTTCGCTCGGTCTGGCCGCCAATGGCGGCCTGCTCACTGCCGGGTTGATTCAGGCGCAGGCCGACTTGCCGGCGACGGTTGCCGCGCAATTACCCGCGCCTTTGCGCGATCTCACCCCGGATGCGATCTGGGCCTTGCCACCCGAATTATCGGTTCAGGTCGTCGGCCTGTTCGAGACCGCATTTGACCGGATCTTTTATATGGGTGCGGGCCTGTTTGCGCTGGCCCTTTGTCTGTCGCTATTGCTGCGCGACGTGCGCTTGCCCGCCCATGACCCCAAGGGTCAGCCGGTGGCAGCCGCCGTGCCGGGCGCTGCCGAATAGAAAAAAAGCCGGGGCAGTCATCTGCCCCGGCTTTAAAAAATCTAGCTGAGCGGCCAAAGGATAATCAGGCCTAATCCGCCGACGGCAATGCGCCACCAGGCAAAAAACCGAAAGCCGTGCCGCGAGACGAAATCGAGCAGATAGCGCACCACAAGCGCCCCAACGACAAAGGCGGCGGCAAAACCCACCACAATGTCGAGCCCGACCCCGCCATTCAGCACCAGGTCCTTGTTCTTGTAAAAATCATAGGCAAAGGCCCCCGCCATGATCGGCAGGGCGATGAAAAAGGTGAATTCCGCCGCCGAGATC
>Ga0209344_10004833_pt1 | contig 12067 bp, 12 predicted proteins | sample Cruoilmetagenom6_FD_187293 | JGI IMG/M metagenome (GOLD analysis project Ga0209344, IMG submission 187293) | Oil polluted marine microbial communities from Coal Oil Point, Santa Barbara, California, USA - Santa Barbara Oil Seep Sample 6 (SPAdes)... | ecosystem: Environmental > Aquatic > Marine...
ATCTGGCCCGAGTCTTTCCTAGACGTGTCAATTGTTTTTACAACTCAACGATTAGTTGTTCGTTCACCTTCGGTTATTGATGAGGGTGATGCCGATCTTGTTTGTAGATTGTGGAATGATCCTAGAGTTATGGAGTATGTTGGTTTTCCGAACGGTCTATTGTGTACTCATAATGTGTTATTAGAAAGGTTAAAAAAAAGAAAAACTGAAAAAAAAGAAGAAAACCAAAAAGTCAAAAAGGAAAAAGAGGAGACGAAAAAAGAGGATGAAAAAAATATTGATCTTAATGATAATATAAGTGGCGTAAAATTTGTTGAAGGTCCGAATGATGAGGATGAGTGGAAGAATAATGAGGATGAAAGCAAGGATGATAATTTTAGAAATATGGATGTTTCTAAAAAATATAAAAAGAAAAAATCTTTGATATCCTTAAATAAAAATATTATTAAAGAGTGGCAACTACCATCATTAGATTTATTGGAAGAAACTACGGAAGAGGTACGCAGTGGTAATATTGAAGAGAACATAGGAATTATTGAGGAAACTTTTTCTAATTTTGGAATAGATTTGGACATGGGTGAAGTGAAAGTCGGGCCAATGGTTACTCAATATAGTTTTCGTCCAGCGACAGGGGTGAAGCTTAGTAAAATAGTGGCCTTAAGTGATGACTTATCTTTAGCTTTAGCTCTTCATCCAATTAGAATAGAAGCTCCTATTCCTGGTAAATCGTTGATTGGCATAGAGGTACCGAACAAAAAAGGGGTTAGGGTGAGATTGAAAGAAGTTTTAGAAAGTGATAAATTTGAAAAAAATTATAAAAATTTAAAGTTGGCTTTAGGTAAAGATGTTGAAGGAAACTACATCGTTAGTAATTTGGAAAAAATGCCCCATCTTCTTATTGCTGGAGCAACAGGAGCAGGTAAAAGCATAACTATAAATGCGTTAGTGCTTTCTCTTTTATATCAATATTCTCCAGATGATTTGAAAATGATATTGGTTGATCCAAAGAGAGTAGAGCTTTCTCGTTATAATAAAATACCGCATTTATTAACAGATGTCGTTGTTGACAATAATAAAGTAGTAAATTCTCTCAAGTGGGCTGTTAGGGAAATGGAATCTCGATATAAATCTCTTGAAGATGTTGGCTCAAGAGATTTAGAATCATATTATGTTAAGTATAATCAAGGAGTAAAGAGAACATACCTAAATCCTGATACTGGTGAAAAAGTGGTAGAAGATTTGAAAAAACTTCCATATATAGTTATCATTATTGATGAGTTAGCTGATTTAATGGTTTCCTATGGGAAAGAAGTTGAGGGTGTTATCATGCGTTTGGCTCAGATGTCTCGAGCGGTAGGAATTCATCTAGTCATTTCTACGCAAAGACCAAGTGTAGAAGTTTTGACTGGTATAATCAAAGCTAATATACCTTCAAGAATTGCACTTCAAGTTGCTTCTCAAATAGATTCTCGAACAATTCTTGATATGCGAGGAGCGGAAAAACTTTTGGGTAATGGGGATATGCTTTTTTTATCAGCAAATTCGCCTAAGCCGAAAAGAATTCAAAGTACATTTGTTTCAGAAAAAGAGGTTAAACGAACTGTTAATTTTATAAAAAAACAATATGCGGAAATGAAAAAAGCAGGGAATGTTGAAGAAGCAAATATTGATGATATAACTAAAGCGGTGATGAATGGAGAAAATAATAATCAGGGAAAATTTGATCAGTTTAATTCTACTGATTTGTCAGATAGAGATACACCAGATATTCTTTATGAAGAAGCAAAAAATATTATAATTGAGTCAAAGAAAGCCTCAGCTTCATTATTGCAAAGAAGATTAAGGATAGGATATAATCGAGCGGCTAGGCTGATTGATGAATTAGAAAATGAAGGAGTCGTTGGTCCAGCAGAAGGAGCTAAGGCGAGAAAAGTTTTAATAGAAGGAAATAAAAAAGAGATCAATGCAAATAAAATTCAATATGATGATACTGAAGTTGATCAAGCCCAAAGAGAAAAATGGAATATGTAATTTTGTTAGTTATAGTGTTAAATTGGTAAATTTGTATTTTACGAGTTGTTCGTATTTTCGTATAATTCGTAATTCGTAGAAATTGCATGAATGAATTTAAGAGAACAAAAGTCAAGTCATTAACTCTAGGAGAGAAAATAAGAAATATTAGAGGTAATAAAAGAGTCAGTCTTATTGATATTTCTAGAAATACAAGAATTCAGATTGAGTATTTAGAATATTTAGAACAAGGTGTTTATGATAGATTGCCAGCAGATGTTTATGTAAGAGGTTTTTTAAAAAGTTTTGCTGAATATTTAGGCGTAGACGAAAAAGATTTGATTAAATCCTTTGAAAAAGAAAAAAGCATTCAGAAAAATATTAAGGGAGATAATGACGAAGATAATATTTCTAAGAAAATAAATTTATCAAATTTTTCTATAAACCCCAAAATTATTTCCGTTATTTTTATTGTACTGCTTTTTATGGGAATGTCTTTTTATTTATATAAAAAGTTAGATAATTTTGTATCCACTCCAGAACTAATTATTTTAAATCCAGACGCAGATGCTGTAGTTAATGACAGTCAAGTAATTGTTAGCGGAAGAACTGATGAAGGGAACGAAGTTTTTATAAACAATCATCCAGTTTTAGTAGATGAGAATGGAACATTTGAAGAAAAATTGATATTGAGAAGTGGTGTGAATATGATTACAGTGAGAAGTATAAATAGATTTAATAAAGAAGCTGTTAGGGAATTATCGGTAGATGCTCGTTATGAAATTGAAAATCCTGAGAAAAATGAAGAGAATGAAGCTGAAAAACAAAAAAAGGAAGGTTAAAATAGCTATTCTTTTTATAACCAATCTCGGGGAAAACAGTAATATGTTTTCCCTGTTTTTTTTATTTCTTTTCAGAAGAAACAGTTTTTATTAGACCTCTCCAGAAACCTCTTTTGTTACGAAATTTTTGATTTTCTAGTGAGACAAGAAAAGTAAGTAAAATGTTTTGATAGTGTACTATAAGTACAATGAAAGACATTTTATGAAACTTGACGAAGTCTTAACAGAAAATCAAAAATTGTCGTACCTAAGGCAGATCAGCCTCAGGCTGATAGTAGGAAGTAGTTTCTGGAGAGGTCTATTATACAAACTACAGAGTTAACTCTGTATAAATAATTTGGGATCGTTCACAAAAGTGTGTTTGAACCTTTTTAATCTTTTTTAAATTTAGAATCTATATCAAAAAAATTTTAAAAATAGGCTTTTAAAAAAAATCACACGAACCTACGATCGTAGGTTCGTGTGAATTTTTAAATTCAGAAAAAAAGTTATATAAAACTACAAAAAATAAATATTACACCATCCTGCGATTGAGGGGTAGTGTAATATTTGTTTCTGCTATGGCCAAAAAAGAATCTTTGAGTTAATCTCTGAATAAATTCAAGGATTCTTTTTTCTTTTTTTGAAATTATCCATTGATAGTTCATCTAGATTCTTTCTTAGGTTCTTTATACTTTTTTCTAATAGTTTATTTGTTTTTTGTTTAGCTGACATAATTTTTAAATTAATTATTATAATTTTATTATATTAGACACACTTTTGTGTGGGGTTTTACAAGTTTCATATAAAAGATGAATACGATACTGAATATAAATCTATCTATAAAGTTATTTTCAAGAAAATAAAATAAAAATTAAAAAACAATACCGTAGATATCTACGGTATTGTTTTTTAAAACATATAAAAAATAAAATTAAATTGTCGTACTTCTTTTTGAAACTCTGGCTGTTTTTATAGCTTCTACTTCTTCTTTTGTAAGGGAACCTTTCAGTGAAGTTCCTTCAAATATTGCTTTACTAAATATTCTTGTTCCCCCACGTGTATGCAATGAAGTAATGACTACCCCAGATTTATCTCCGTCTAAGAGAGCGACAACAAAACTTTGATTACCGCCGATATCATTGAAAGGATTATATCTGATGACGCCTATTTTATGAATTCCCTTAAAAGCCATTTTATAAATTTTTTCATAGCCATCAAATAATTCTTTAATTTCTTTTTCCAATTTATTGATTTGCTTTTTTTGTTCTTGAATTACTTCTTCTAGATCTTTGCCATTTTTTCCAGAAAAAAAACTTTTAGAAAGTTTTCTAATTTTTTTATATTTAACAAATAGTCCTAAATTAAAAATAAAAAGCAAAATTATTAAAATTGACCATCCGAAAATTACCCATATTAAATTTGTTTGAAAAAACTCATTCATATTTTATTCTTTTATATTTTCTTCTTCTAGCGAAATTGAATAAAGACTATTTTTAGAATTATTTTCAGCATCAATGAAAAAAATATTATTCTCTCTCACTGTGTAGGTTATTTTAGATTCTTCATTATTTAACTTAAATAAATCATAAATATTTCTTAATGATCGATGATCTAATTCAGCAATTTTTATTGTATTTCCAACATTAAAAACTATATGCTCATAATCTCTAAACCATCCAACATTTTCAATCTTCTTTGAAAAATGAACAATATTAAATGATTGACCTTCTTCTCTACTGGGTTGAGTTTCCCATTTTCTTACGAAATAAACAAATATTTCATTGTTATTCCAAAAAATCATTTTTTTCCCGTCATTAGAAAAGTGCATTCCAATTATTCCCTCTTTCAGTTTGCTTATTTTCTCAGCATTTTCATCGTTTTTATTAAAAAGATAGAAGTCTTTATCTTGAGAAATGATAGCAATTCTATCTTTATCATAAGCAATTAACCTAAAATTTTCACCTGAACTAACATTGATGGACGACGACGATAATTGTTTTCCATTATTGGTGCCTTTATTATTTTTTTCGTATATCAAACCACTTCCTTTTTCAAAATAATAAATACCATCTGAAGAAATATCGTAACCAGCGATATTTTCAATTATTAAAATTTCACTCACTTTTTTATTTAAATCAATTTTGTATAAATTATCTTCATGAATATAAAAAACCGTATTTTTTTCTCCAGAACTCCAACGCACCTGTCGGATGTTATCTTTTTTTATTAGATTATTCAAGTTGATGACCTCTTCTGTTCCGATGTCTATAATAAAATATTCATATTTTCCATTTTTTATCAGCGGAACACTAAGATGACCCTCTCTAGGAGACCATTCGACATTTTCTCTTATATCTTTAGAAAAAGTATAGTCGGCTACGGGAAAAACATATTCGATTTTTTCTTTTTTTACATCAAGTATCTTGACAGTTGTATTTGATTCACCTTCAACTAAAGCAATTTTTTTACTATCTGGAGAAATGAAGAAATTATTTAGAGAGGTTGATGGATAATTTATTTTTGTGTAATCTTCTCTTGCTAAAAATATATTCCAAAATTCAGTAGAAATTCCGCTATGTATGCTCACTTTTTTATTCCAAGATTTATATTGAGAAGATTTTACTTCTAATGAATATTCTCCAGGGACTAGTCCATCAATGTGATATGAATGATTTATAAAATTAATTATACCTTTAGCTACGGGTTCATTGTCAATAAGGACTTTTATTTCTTGGGGAGTAGGTTTCAAAGTTACTGAACCTGAATATACAAATACTCCTCGATCTAAACTAAAACGATACCCCATAGCGTAGAATACAATTATGGGAGCAACGAAAAGAAAAGTGGTTACTAAAAACCAAAAAAATATTGTTTTAATTTTGAAATTAATCATTTTTAATTAAAATTTAAAATATATTATTTATATGAAGTACTTTCCAGTATTACACTAAATACACACTTAAATATAGTGTATACAGTTGATTTTGTCTAATTTTAGTAAAATATTTAAGAGTTTCTTTTTAATTAAAAATTTAAAATGGATTAAATTTATAAAATAGACCTCTTCGGAAACCTTTTTTTACTTATTTGGCAGACAAGCGTTACGAATTTTTTGATTTTCTAGTGAGACAAGCCTGCTTGTTGATAGACAAGGAAAATAAGTAAAATGTTTTGAGAGCATACTGTAAGTACAGTGAAAAACATTTTATGAAACTTGATGAAATTGTAACAGAAAATCAAGAATTGTCATATTTAAAGCAGATTAGCCCCAGGCTGATATAGTAGGAAGGGTTTCTGGAGAGGGTTAATAGATGCATCTAAAATAAATTAATAACACTTGTGGAAAAAGTATTGACAAAAAAATACATAGTGGTACTATAAACATTGATAGCATTTTTAATGTTATTTGTTTGCAGTTTTATGCAATAAATTATAATTAAATAAAAATAATAAACATTTGTGAAAGTGGATTTCCTTTCGCATGAAAAAATTATGGCAGAAAAATTTGAAAGAAGTAAACCACATGTTAATGTAGGAACAATCGGTCATGTTGACCATGGTAAAACTACTCTTACAGCGGCAATGTTGAATGTGTTAAGTTTTAAAGGATGGGCATCAGCAAAAAATGTCAACGATATTGACAATGCCCCTGAGGAAAAAGAGAGGGGTATTACTATTGCGACTGCTCATTGTGAATATGAGTCAGAAAAAAGACATTATGCTCATGTTGATTGCCCAGGACACGCTGATTATATAAAAAATATGATTACGGGTGCAGCTCAAATGGATGGAGCTATTTTAGTGGTGAGTGTAACTGATGGTCCTATGCCTCAAACTAGAGAACATATTCTTCTAGCCAAGCAAGTGGGTGTTCCTAATATAGTTGTATTTATCAATAAGGTGGATATGGTTGATGATGCAGAGCTTATTGATTTAGTTGAAGAGGAAGTAAAAGAACTTCTTACAAAGTATGAGTTTGATGGAGATAACACTGCTATTATAAGAGGGTCAGCGCTTAAAGCTCTTGAAGCTAAAAGTCTCGATGATGAAGCTACTAAACCAATTCTTGAGCTGGTAGAAGCTTTGGACGAAAAAATTCCAGAACCAAAGAGAGATATGGATAAACCGTTGCTCGTTCCTATTGAAGATATTTTTTCAATTGAAGGAAGAGGAACTGTGGCGACAGGTAGAATTGAAAGAGGAACAGTTAATTTAAATGATGAAGTTGAAATTGTAGGGCTTAGAGATACTCAAAAAACAACTGTTACTGGAATTGAAATGTTTAATAAACAGTTGGATAAGGGTGAGGCTGGAGATAATGCTGGAATTCTTCTTCGGGGAACAAAGAAAGAAGATATTGAAAGAGGGCAGGTTATTGCTGCTCCTGGTTCAATTACTCCTCATATAGAATTTGATGGAGAAGTTTATGTTCTTACTAAAGAAGAAGGTGGAAGACATACCCCATTTTTTAAAGGATACAAACCTCAATTTTATATTAGAACTACAGATGTAACTGGTGAAGTTGAACTTCCTGAAGGAACTGAAATGGTTATGCCTGGGGATACTGTTAATTTGAAAGTTAAACTTTCATCTCATGTGGCTATGGAAGATGGAATGAGATTTGCTATTCGTGAAGGTGGAAGAACGGTTGGAGCTGGAATTGTGACTAAAATCATAAAATAGATTTTGAGTGAATACAGTCTCGCTTCTTACGAGAGGCGGGATGACTATTCTCTTTTTAACTGGAGAATTAATTTTTTTGTTAGACCTTATTATAAAAATGGCTAAAAAAGAAGAAAGACAATCAAGAATTAGAATTAAAATTAAAGCATACGATAATAATATTATTGATCAGTCTGCTAAAAAGATAATTGATACAGCGGTGCGTTCAGGTTCTAGTGTAGCTGGTCCAGTACCATTGCCTACGGAAATACACAAAACAACTGTTAACAAATCAACTTTTGTGCATAAGACTGCTCGTGATCAATTTGAAATGAGAGTACATAAAAGGTTAATTGATATTTTAAATCCGAAACCGAAGACTATCGATGATTTAACTAGTCTTGATTTGCCAGCAGGGGTTGACATTGAAGTTAAGATGTAGTAAATTTAATAAGAAAGTAAAATACAACTAGTTAAAGTCCCGATCGGTTTAATGTTATGGGATACTAAGCTAGCCAGAGAGATATAAAAACTGTTTTAGTTTTTTACTGGCTCGTGTTGACCCAGTTTTTTTATTTCTGTCGATAATTTTGAAATTATTTCGCAATCAATTCCAAGAAAAATTTTTGTAATTTAAAAGTTTTAATCTTGGGATCGTCTGTGGATTAGTTGTTACAAAGTTTATTATTTAACAATCGAATTAGTGCGGGATACTCATTTTTGTAGCTACTCGCTCTGCTCGTAGACAAAAATGGCAAAGTTTATATTAGGAAAGAAAGTTGGAATGACAACTATTTATAATAAAGTTAGAGGAGCATTGAATGTTACTTTGGTTGAATGTGAACCTAATAAAGTTTCATTGGTTAGAACTGAAAAGAGAGATGGATACAATGCAGTTCAATTGAGTGTACAGAAAACTAAGAAGAAAGAATTTAAGAAAGAATTTAGAATTTCAAAAGAGGATGCGGGGCAATTTAAAAAAGACGATGAAATTACTTTGGAAAAATTTGAAATAGATGAAAAAGTTAAAGTTGCTGGAATTACCAAGGCCAAGGGATTTCAAGGAGTTATGAAAAGACATGGTTTTCATGGTTCGCCAGCAAGTCATGGTCATAGACATGATCATAGAGCTCCTGGGTCTATCGGAAGTGCTTATCCTCAGCATGTTATGAAAGGGAAAAAAATGGCAGGAAGAATGGGAGGAGAGAGAACTACTGTTAATAATTTAAAAATAGTTCACCTTGATAAAGAAAATAATCTGATAGGTTTTAAGGGAGCTATTCCAGGAGTTAACGGAAGGATGATAGAGATAGCGGTGTCTTAAATGTTAAAGCATTAAAATGGAAATTTCAGTGTACAATTTAGAGGGAAAAAAAGTGAAAGATATTACATTATCTGAAGATGTTTTTGGGGTTAAATCGAACAATATTTTATTACATCAGATTTATGTAGCGAGGCGAGCCAATAAAAGAAGTGCTATTGCTCATACAAAAGATAGATCAGAGATAGTTGGCTCAAATAAAAAACCTTGGAAGCAAAAAGGAACAGGGCGAGCAAGAACTGGCTCAGTAAAGAATCCTATTTGGAGATCTGGAGGAACAATTTTTGGACCTACTAATAAGAGAAATTTTAGTAAAAAAGTTAATAGAAAATCTAATAAAAAAGCTATTATCATAGCTTTGAGTGAAAAGGCTAAGAGTAAAAATATAATTATAGTTGAAAATTTTGATATAAAAGAAAAGAAGACTAAAGAATTTGCAAAAGGACTGAATCGTTTAAAATTGCAAGGAAAGATTCTTCTTAATTTAGGAGCTAAAGAAAAAGATACATATTTATATGTAAGAAATATAGAAAATGTTAAATGTATTTTTGTTGATACTCTGAATGTTATGGATATGTTAGATTATAAGAATTTAGTTCTTAGCGAAGAGTCTGTTAAATATTTAGAAAAGAAATATAAGCCCAGTCGCTAAATTTTTTTAGTGCTGGACAAATAATTTTTGAAATATGGGTTTATTTGGTAACAAAAAAGACTCCGTAAAATCTAACGATCACGGGGCAAGTAAAACTGATGTAAAGGAGGAAAAAAAAGAAAAGGGAGAAAAAAATGACAAAGTTTTACAACAAAATTCAGATGGAAGTTTAGCTTATGAGTTTATTGTAAAGCCGTGGATAACAGAAAAAACTCACGAACTGATGGCAGATGATAAATATGTTTTTAAGATAAGACAGAAAACGACTAAATTTCAAGTTAAGAAAGCTGTAGAAAATTTATATGAAGTAGAGGTTAAGAAAGTTAATATTGTAAATATCCATCAGAAGAAAAGAAGATTTGGAAGGATTATGGGGAAAAAGTCTGCAATAAAGAAAGCCATCGTAACACTAAAAGAAGGGAATAAGATAGAGATTTTTGAGTAATTTTTTATGAATAAATATTTAAGAATTTTTTAATAGTTAAAGAGAATTATTAGTTACTGATTACCAGTTACTAATTACTAGAAATTATGTCAAGAAGTTTAAAAAAAGGTCCATATATAGATGAAAATTTATTAAAGAAAATACAGGATAAAAAACCTAGAGATAATCAACCAATTAAAACTTGGTCGAGAGCTTGTACTATTTCTCCTGAAATGATAGGGACTACTTTTGGGGTTTATAATGGAAAAAAATTTGTTGAAGTTCATATTATTGAAGAAATGGTTGGACATAAATTGGGAGAATTTTCACATACAAGAACATTTTCAAGACATGGTGGAAAAATTCAAAAAGAATTAGAGCAAGTGGCTAAGCAGAAAGAAATTGATGCTGCTAAAGTTGCTAAAGCAGAATAGAAGGTTTTCTAAGAATTACAAACTTATACGAAACTACGAATGAGTGCTAAGAAGGATTTAAAAAAAATAATTAATTTTTTTAGTAAAAATAAGAAAGAATTTTAATAAAGAATTACAATTTATATGAGCCGTTCGTAATTTTGTATAAATTTGTAATGCATAGAAAATTACATGAAAGTTAAAGTTAAAGCAAAATTAAATAATTTAAGAATATCTCCTAGAAAAGTTAGAGTTTCTGCGGATATGGTTAGAAATTGCAGTATTGATGAAGCTATTTTTAGATTAAATAATACAATTAAGAAAGCTAATGAACCTGTGCGAAAATTGATAGAAAGTGCTGTAGCTAATGCTCAAAACGATTTTGATTTAAATATTGAAGATTTAGTAGTAGCTGATATTCAAGTAGGCGAGGGAGTAACTTTGAAACGTTGGATTCCAAGAGCTTATGGGAGAGCAACTCCTATTTTGAAAAGAAGTTCACATATCTATGTAGTTTTAGAGACGGATAAAGGAATTAAAAAAGTTGTTAAAGATGATGAAAAAGTTAAAGAATCAACCAAGAAAAAAAGTGGTAGAGAAGATATAATTGAAAAAGTTGATATTAAAGAAGATAGTATAATCAAAAGTAGTAAAAAAGGACATTTCGAAGTTGAAGGAAAAAGAAAAGAAAGTCGTGAAAAAGGATGGAGTAAGAAAATATTTAGAAAGAAATCAATATAGAAATTTCCTACGAAGTATCTAGTTACCGACAGACAAGCGAATTTATACAAAACTACGAAATAAGCGTAAAGGGAATTTAAGAAAATAATTAATTTTTTTAGTAAAAATAAGAAAGAATTTTAATAAAGAATTACAATTTATATGAGCCGTTCGTAATTTCGTATAAGTTTGTAATTCGTAGAGATTCACATGGCAATTAAAGTTTACAAAAGAAATAATGCAGGGCGTAGAAATATGTCCATTGTCAAGCCAGATAAGCTTTCAAAGAAAAGTAAGCCAGAAAAATCTCTGCTGGTTGGAATTGCCAAAAAAGCAGGTCGTTCTGGAGGTAAAATATCTGTACGGCATAGGGGTGGTGGACATAAAAAAAGATATAGATTGGTTGATTTTAAGCAAAATAAATTAGGTATTCTTGGAAAAATTAAATCAATTGAAAAAGATCCATTCAGATCTGCACTTATTGCTTTGGTTGTATATGCTGATGGAGAAAAGAGCTATGTTTTAGCGACTGAGGGAATGAAAGTAGGTAATCAAATAATTTCAGATAAAAAAGCTCCGTTTGAAGATGGCAATAGAATGCAAATTAAAAATATTCCTGTAGGAACAATGATATCCAATGTGGAAATGACTTACGGAAAAGGCGGTCAAATAGCAAGAAGTGCTGGTTCAAGTGTCTTGCTTATGGGTATTGAAAAGAAAATGGCTCAATTGAAGATGACCTCAGGGGAGATTAGATTGATTAGTGGTGAGTGTTATGCAACAATAGGACAAGTAAGTAATTTTGAGCATGGGTCTGTTAAGATAGGTAAAGCTGGAAGAAAACGATGGATTGGATTTCGTCCAACAGTTAGAGGGTCGGTTATGAATCCAGTTGATCATCCGCATGGTGGTGGAGAGGGAAAGCAGGGAGTGGGATTGAAATATCCAAAAACTCCTTGGGGTAAAATTGCTCTAGGAAAGAAAACGAGAAAGAAGAAAAATTACAGTAATAAATTTATAGTAAAAAGAAGAAAATAGAGA
>Ga0209344_10004834_pt1 | contig 12061 bp, 11 predicted proteins | sample Cruoilmetagenom6_FD_187293 | JGI IMG/M metagenome (GOLD analysis project Ga0209344, IMG submission 187293) | Oil polluted marine microbial communities from Coal Oil Point, Santa Barbara, California, USA - Santa Barbara Oil Seep Sample 6 (SPAdes)... | ecosystem: Environmental > Aquatic > Marine...
CCGGAACCTGCGGTCATCCATTGGATGTCACCTGCACCCAAGGTGCCCGTGTTGCCCAGACTGTCGCCGTGATCAACCGTGCCTTCCAAAACATAAGTAATGGTCTCAATGCCGCGGTGCGGATGCCAGGGAAATCCTTTTTCAAACGCGGCGGGATCATCATTGCGAAAATCGTCAAACAACAAAAACGGGTCAAGTTCCGTAGGGTTACTGAAGCCAAAAGCGCGGTAAAGTTCAACGCCTGCGCCTTCGATTGTAGGCTGACCGAGGGATGTTGATTTTATGGGTCGTACTGACATTAGACGGCACTCCTTTTTCAAGAAGATACGTGGCGGGTGGACAAAGCGAAAGGGATGTCTGCGCAACGCTCTGTTGCGGAAATGCGAAAATTATATATGCGGCGGATAAATGTCGGTCTTTGGCGGTTGTCTATCATTGCACTGAAGAAAAAAGAAAGTTAACGCTACCTTCTTTTGCAGTGTAACATCTGGCCATATATTACGCATCCGCATAGACTGCCCCAAACCCCAAGGGATTCCCGCTTCCATGCAATTTTCCGACGACCAGGCAACGGCATATGATACTATCAGTGGCGCGCTAAAACGTGCCGGGGTGGACATTGATAATGCGACCTTGTTGCCCGAAAGCGGTAATGCGCAGGTCTTTGCAGTGCTGGGCAAGGCAGGTTCGGGAAAGACCATGCTTTTGGCTAAATTGGGCGAAGCACTTGGTGAGGCAGGTGTCGACATTATATCGGGTGATTATGAAGGTAAGGCACGTAAAGATAGACGCACACTTGCTATTCTTGCCCCTACAAACAAAGCTGCCAGCGTGTTGCGCAATCGCGGTGTGGCAGCGACCACTATTCATCGTATTTTATACACGCCGCTTTACGACCCCGAGTATGAAAAAATCGCCGAATGGCTGGCAGGTAATGGTGAGCGGCCTGAAATAGAAGGCATCACCGATGCTGCCCTTGACCGTGCCGCGTTATTTTATAAATCGAACAAGTCCATTCCGGGGGCTTTGGCCGCCGCAGGGGTGCGAGGTTCCGACTTTATCATCGGCTGGAAACGCCGTGAAGAGCCGCTGGATATCGGGTTTATCGACGAAAGCTCGATGCTGGATGACAAGCAGTTCGAAGACCTGTGCGATATTTTTTCAACCCTGATCTTGTTTGGCGATCCCGCGCAATTGGCCCCTGTCGGGCAATCTGGTTCAATGTCATTTGATAAGGTCAACGATAAACGCAGGCTGGTTCTTAGCCGTGTGCACCGTCAGGAACAAGACAGTCCTATCCTTGATCTGGCCCATGCTCTGTCAGACCCCGCCCTAAGTTTTGAGACTTTTGAGCGCATGATCGAACAGGCTGCCTTGAAAGACGACCGTGTAGTTGTCGCCCCGCGTGTTGAGGCAAGCCTGATGGCGCGTTCGCCTGTGTTATGTTGGCGCAATGCTACCCGTATTCGCCTGATACAGGCATTTCGCAGTGCCTATAATGCGCCCGGTGATATGCTACTACCGGGCGAGCCATTGATTTGTGACGGCATAGAATTGCCTGCGAAACACCGCAAAAAACGGTTGGATTTGGAAGCGCGCGGCCTGATAAAAGGGGCGCAAGTCGTCTATTTGGGCGAGGGGCGTAAACCCGGCTTTTCGCGCCTGAATGTGATGGGCGCTTTGGATCCTTATGTATCGGCCGCCACGATCATTAAAATCGAAGCCCCCGATCAGGAAGAACCGTTTATTCCCTATGCCGCCCGTATGGGGGCCAGTTTTTTACACGGAGCGGCTTGTACCATCCACAAAGCGCAAGGGTCACAATGGGATCAAGTACAGGTGTTCGCGCCCGACATTTACGCAGCATCACGTGCAGGGCGGATGGAGGCGGGAATTCCGATGTGGAAACGTCTAGCCTATGTGGCGATCACGCGGGCTGAAACGCGGCTGCACTGGGTAACGCGGTATCGTCTGGGTAAACCGACAGGGCCGTTGGACGTGAGTGATTTGAAAGACGTGCCGCCACCTGCGTTGGAATTGACTGTGGAACCTGTGGAAAACCTTTAACCGAACACAACGTTCATCATCAGCATAGACACCACCAAGAACAGCACGGTCATAATACCGCCGGTTCTGACGAAATCTTTCACCCGGTAACCTGCTGGCCCCATGATCAGTGCATTGACCTGGTGGGTCGGGATCAGGAACGAGTTTGATGTGGATATGGCAACGGTCATTGCAAATACCGCAGGGTCACCACCCGAGGCCACCGCGATGGAAACGGCCAAAGGCACCAGTAGTACCGTGGCACCGACATTTGACATGATCAGGGTGAATATGGTTGCCAGAACCGCCACGCCTGTTTGCAACGCCCAGATCGGCCAACCATCCAAAAGCGTCAGCACTTGTTGTGCGATCCATTCCGCTGTGCCGCTTGACTGCACCGCGTGCCCCAGCGGGATCAGGCTGGCCAGCAAAAATACGGTGTTCCAGCCAACCGCACCATAAGCTTCGTCAATACTTAGAACCTTCGTCAGGATCATGCCGACCGCACCCACCAACAGTGCCAGTGACAGGCGCATATCGGTGAACAGGATCAACGTCAAAGCAATGGTGAAGAACAACAAAGCCCAGCCAACCTTTTGCGGGCGCAATTCCTCTTGCGGATAATCGGATGTGACAACCACAAAGTCGCGATCTTTCGATGTGCGTGTCAGGTTTTCCCACTGGGCATGTACCACCAGTGTGTCGCCCGCATGAAACGGTTCCTGACCCAGCAAACAGGCGGTGTGTTCTTTGGTTTCCACACGGCTTAAGGTTTCATCACCGCGGTGAATGGCCAACAGGTTCAAGCCATATGTGCCACGCAAACGAACCTCACGCGCAGATTTACCGATCACGCCGCTATCAGGCGGGATGACAATCTCGGCAACACCGGATTTTGTGGCGGTATATTCTTCGCGGAAAATTTCAAGAGTCGGTAGAATATTAAGATTGTAAATCTCGGCAAACTCTTCGATAACTTTTTTTCGGCCCAGTACGGCCAATCGACAGGGTGTCTGAATTTCGGTTGTGACGAGCGGGGCAAGCCAACGCTGACCATTGTAAAAAGTGCCGATAATTGACATGTGGTGAGCGTCCATAATATCACCTAAGGTCTCACCGATTAATATATTGCCTTCGGGGATTTCTATCTCGACGATATCTGCCTTTAACCCGTAAAGCCGTTTCAGATAATCTTTGATGGATTGTGCTGAACTTGCGTCCGATCTGGCGGCTGTATGGGGTAATACCCAACGACCAAAGATCATGAAATACAGGATACCAGTGACGATAAGGGCGGCCCCGATTGGGGTGACGGAAAACAGACTAAACGGGGCCATTTGCGCGTCTACTGGTAGGTCCTTGTTGGCAGTGATCAACAGATCGTTCAGCAGAATCAAAGGAGACGAACCAACCATGGTCATCGTACCACCCAAAATTGCGCAAAAGCCCATGGGCATCAGTAAGCGGCCCAATGGTATTTCAGTGCGTGCCGAAATCCGTGCAACCACAGGTAAGAACAGTGCTGCAGCACCGACATTTTGCAGGAAGCTGGAAATAAAACCTACGGTGCCGGAAATTACGGGCACAATACGGTTTTCGGTTGAACCGCCGAATTTCAGGATTACAGCGGCCACTTTATTCATCAGCCCGGTCTTATCCAGACCAGCACCGATAATCATCACTGCAATGATTGAGATCACGGCGTTTGACGCAAATCCGTCAAACAGGTGGGTGACATCGGCCAAATCCCCCAAACCGGGTAGATAACTAAGCGCACCGAGAATTACCATCACTAGAACGCCAGCAAGATCGACACGGATAATCTCGGATACAAACAGAAAAATAGTAAAGGCCAGCAAGCCCAACACAACCATCATTTCAATCGTCAGGCTTATTGGCTCCATGTGGCGAATTCCCTACTAGATACATCTGTCTCGCACCGTATTTCATGGTGTGTTTCCTATTGATAGGCGATTGTCCGTTTCACAACAAGGGATGAGGGTGCTTAATTTTAGCGCCGTTTTTCAAGGGCGCTTGCCAACATACACAAAAGTTCGAACATCAACGATACGCCCAGCCATGCAGTTCCGCCCGATGGGTCAAAGGGTGGTGAAACTTCCACCAGATCGGCCCCGATCAAGTTGACACCTGCCATCTCTCGGATCACTTGTTGCGCCTGAAAACTGGTTGGACCGCCGATTTCCGGTGTGCCGGTACCGGGCGCATAGGCCGGGTCAACAAAGTCTATGTCATATGTGCAATAGGTTGGTTGGTCGCCGACGATATCACGGGCTTGTGCCATCACGTCTTTCACGCCGCGTTCAAAGAATTCTTCTATTTCGATGATCGTAACACCATTGGCGCGGCCAAATTCTATATCTTCGCCACCGTAAGATGTGCCGCGAATACCGATTTGGATCACGCGTTCCGGGTCAAGTAACCCTTCTTCGATCGCGCGGCGAAACGGGGTGCCATGGGTGTATTTGAACCCGCCAAAGTAATCCTTGAACAGATCGGTGTGCGCGTCAAAATGGATCATTCCCAAAGGGCCGTCAGCGGCCAATGCGCGCAAAATCGGCAATGAGGTCAGATGATCGCCACCTGCGGTCATTGGCACAATACCCTTGGTCTTGACTTGTGCATAATAGGCCGTGATTTTGTCCATCGCGTCATGCAGGTCAGCGGGATTGCCGCCGACATCGCCCAAATCGGCACAGTTTGCCAGTTCAAACGGTTTGATGCCCGTTGCCGCATTGCCCGCACGGATCATTGTGGAATAATCGCGTAGCTGTCGCGGGCCGTGGCGTGGACCGGGCCGGTTTGTGGTGCCAGCGTCCCAAGGCACCCCGATCAAGCCAATATCAACATCCGCGATTTTCGGGTCAACCAAGTCAATCGCAGGCAGGCGCATGAATGTGGGGATGCCCGCGAAACGCGGCAACTCCATACCCGAAACCGGTTGAAAATACGATTTGTCTGATTTGCTCATTGTCTGCTCTCGTTTTACATGTCTAAACTATAGCTTGGCATGCAAATGTTATGACGCGCAAGAGTTTGGAGACGAAAATGGCAAAGACAATACTGATAACAGGGGCCAGCAGCGGTATCGGGGCTGCGACGGCGCAAAAGTTTTTGGCCGAAGGATGGAATGTGGCAATGCTTGCACGGCGTTTGGATAAGTTGGAAACAGTGGCTAATGGGCATACGAATGCATTGCCAATTGCCTGTGATGTTACGGATGAGGCTTCTGTCATTGCGGCCTTTTCCAAAGCGGCCGATCATTTTGGGGCAATCGATGCCCTGTTCAATAACGCGGGCATTTTTCCGGTTTCCGGGCGATTTGATCAGCTAACACTGGAAAGTTGGCAAACATCGGTCGATGTAAACCTGACGGGTATGTTTCTGTGCGCCCGCGAAGCATTCCGTCACATGACAGAACACGGTGGGCGGATTATCAACAACGGTTCGATTTCCGCAAGTACGCCGCGTGCGCATTCTGCCGCCTATACATCTACCAAACATGGCGTGTCGGGGCTGACGAAGTCCATTGCGCTTGATGGGCGTGATTTGAATATATGTTGCAGCCAGATCGATATAGGCAATGCCCGTACCGAGTTGGTCGAAAACCTGATAAAAAATGCTGACGGGCCTGTCGACACAATGGATGTTACGGATGCGGCAAACGCCGTGTTTCATATGGCAAGTCTGCCCTTGGATACGAATATTTTGTCGATGACCATCATGGCCAATAAAATGCCTTTTGTCGGGCGCGGTTAAAGGTCTTTGCGCATCACAAGGGCTGCAATACGGTGCCCCAACGGCCCTGCATAATAATCTTTGCGCAACCCCGCTTGGCTAAATCCGAACTGCTGATATAGTGCTGTCGCGGCTTTGTTCGTTTCAGCCACTTCCAAAAAAACCTGGGTCGCGCCGCTTGCTTTTGCCTGAAGTTCAAACGCGTGCATCAGGTTTTGCGCATGACCTTGGCGGCGATGGTCGGGGTCAACGGCTATTGTAATAAGCTCCGCTTCCGGCCCTGCAACGCGCCCCAGTGCAAATCCGAATTCGTCTGCGCATAAAAATACTGCCTTACTGTTTAAAAGTTCTGCGAATTCTTGCGCCGACCAGGGACGTGGTTGTGTAAAGCATTTGGCATGTAACGCGGCCAACTGATCTGCTGTCACGGTAAAATCACCACAGGCGGGTCACTTGGCAAAGCAGCATCCGCCGGACGCAGGTACAAAGGTGCAGGGCGAGGTTGATCCTGATCGTAACGTTGCCCTGCAAGGTGGCCCACCGCCACAACAAGTCGATCAACCGCTTGCGCATTGGGTACGCTCAGTGCTTCATCAGCAATGACCCGCACAACTTCATCTGTTTCCAAATGGTCATAAATATCCAATAAAGCCACCATATGCGGTGCATTCAAGGCCAGACCATTATCGAAAGATTGCATATAAACCCGATCGCGCCGCGCATCTAAAACAGCACTTACACGCCCTTTGGTACCGTAAACCATCGCTTCTAATTTCGAGATCCCAACGGCAGGGATATTCAACGACAAAGCCAGCCCCCGGGCTGCTGCCACGGAAATGCGCACACCAGTGAAATTTCCGGGGCCAACACACACACCGATTGCATCTAGGTCAGACCAGTGCATGCCATTTTCGGCCAAAACTTGTTCCAACAAAGGAAATAGCCGCTCAGCCTGGCCTTTGTGCATGGGTTCAATGCGTTCACTTAGAACGGCGTCGCCCAATAACAAAGCGGCTGCACAATGTGCAGCCGATGTGTCGAAAGATAAAACTAAGGGCTTAGGCGGCAACAGGGCGCACCTCGGTCACTTCGGGAATATAATGGCGCAACAGATTTTCGATACCCATTTTCAGTGTGATTGTGGACGATGGACAACCTGCACAGGCCCCTTGCATATGCAGATAAACCACACCGCGGTCAAAGCCGTGGAATGTGATGTCACCACCGTCTTGAGCGACGGCGGGGCGTACGCGTGTATCCAGTAACTCTTTAATCTGATTTACAATTTCCGCATCATCACCACTATGTTCGGCATGTCCTGCCGCGGCTAAACCTTCGCCTTGCATTACCGGTTCGCCTGATTGGAAATGCTCCATGATCGCGCCCAGAATTGCGGGTTTAATATGGTTCCAGTCAATGGGGTCTTCTTTGGTTACAGTGATGAAATCCGGGCCGAAGAACACGGCTGTTACACCCGCAACGGCGAAAACGCGCAAGGCCAAGGGTGAATTTGTTGCCACGTCTGCGGTTGGAAAATCGGCGGTGCCGCTCGGCATAACCGCTTGTCCCGGCAGGAATTTCAGTGTGGCCGGGTTTGGTGTAGATTCTGTTTGAATAAACATCGAATTTATCCTTTTTAGGTTGCCCTGAATATGCGGGTGCGGGCAGGGGAAGTCAAGCGAACCTAGAATGATTCTAAATTAGGGCGTCAGGCCAAACCAGCGGACCCAACGACCGTGAAAATCTGCACGCCCGACCATCTGTGTTTCGCCGCCCGGCCAATATGTAACATGTAAACATGCACCGTCGGGGGTTTCATCCGCTTCCATGCTGACCCAAGCGATAGGTGCATCGAATGTCGCGGCTTCACTGGCGGTGTGGATTAAATCCACGCAGGATTTCTGCACATCGGGCGGGAAATATTGCCATGCAATCGTGTGGTAAATCACATGAACCGCACCCGAATGACGCTGTGACAACCGTTGTTGCAGCCAGTCTTTTGCGTCTGATCGATCCACAGGCGCAGGGTTAGCCTGCGCAATCGCTATAGACGCTTTGGTTCGGGCCACGCGCCGTGCCTGATCCGGCCAGATATAAGCGCGCAAACGCAATTCATCTTGCGCGGGATCAAGCGGATTCAAATCGCATCCGGCTTTGCCGATCACTTGTGGGATAATTTGCGGCGGCAAAGGGCCAGACCAATCAGGTGCCAGATGAACAGGTGAATTCCGGTCGCAAAATTCCGCCTCTAAAAGTGTTAGGCGAAACTGATCCCAATTCAAATTCAACCCCGCACTAGCCCCAAGTTCTGAAAGAACCAGTGGCAAACCAAAGTGATCCTGCACGCTTAGGCAAGCAGGGACCAGGGCGGCACTGCGGCGTACCTCATTGGTTTGGGGCGGCAGATCAAGCCAGTTCAGTATCTGCACATTATGGGATTGAAAAGCGACTTGGATCGCATCCCAAAGCTGTTTTGGTGTTGCTTCATTGGGTGGATAGCATGCCATAAGTTCTGGACAGGCTTTTTGCAAAACCAACGCGTGCAATGCACCTGCAAGACGTAGCCCAACAGCATCGGTACGATAACTGGGGTCGCGCGGCCAGTTTAGAACCTTTGCGCCAATAGCAGTTTTATCTGTCAGTTTTTCAGCCAGTAATCGCAATAATCCGGCGGTAAAAGGCGAGCCAAGATTTTCGCAGGCTTGCGCCTGTTCAAGAAAACTTTCGGGTACATTCATCTGAATTTATCTGCCAGCTTTTGCAAAGCTGATCGGGTATCTTCAGGGGCAGGTTCTACGGGTTTAACCAGTTTTGGTTTTTGCGGTTTGGGCTTACTTTTGGGGTCCGGTGCCCTGCGTAAAGCCACAGCATTCATAAACTTGTCCGCATGTCCGGCTGCCAGATGTGGGGCCCCGTCACCAATGCCGCGCAACAAATCATCAAGCCAGTTCAAATCCGCTTTAGGAAAATCATGCAAAACATAACCCGATACCAGTTCCTTGCGTCCGGGATGCCCGATACCCAAACGTATACGTTGATATTCGGGTGACAAGTGTTGGTGAATTGAACGCAAACCATTGTGGCCCGCATGCCCGCCGCCCTGTTTGACGCGGGCTTTGCCGGGGGCCAGATCCAATTCGTCATGAAACACGGTAACATCATTCACGTCCAGTTTGTAAAATCGTACGGCTTCACCCACTGATTGGCCGCTAAGGTTCATGAATGTCTCTGGTTTTAGCAAAATTACTTTTTCGCCACCCAACGAACCTTCGGATACTTGTCCCTGAAATTTCTTGCGCCATGGGGCAAATCCGTGGCTAGTCGCAATTTCATCCACTGCCATGAAACCGATATTGTGGCGGTTCATCGTATATTTTGCACCGGGATTACCAAGGCCAACAAATAGTTTCATTTTCAGGCGTCTCATATTTGGATCGTTAATCTTGTTTATTGGCAACCAAAGTTTTTTTCAATGAACGAAAAAAAAACGCCCGCAGCAAATGCGCGGGCGTTTTAATAATTTGGGGTAATGCGTTGAAGCTATTCTTCAGCAGGCGCGTCTTCGCCGCCTTCTGTTTCTTCGCCTTCACCTTCGATCTCTGTTTCTTCAACCTCGTCCTCATCATCCGCAGATTTCAAGCTGGATGGCTCGGTGATGTTGGCAATCACGAAATCACGGTCGGTGATCATAGGGCGTGACCCTTTTGGCAGCTCAATATCGGAAATATGAACAATATCGCCAATGTCCAGATCGGCCAGATCAACAATGAGGCTTTCCGGAATATTGTCTGCAGTTACTTTCAATTCTACTTCGTTACGCACCGTTGTCACAGTACCACCACGTTTCAAGCCAACTGATGTTTCTTCGTTGATGAATTCAACAGGAATAAACAGGTTGATCCGTGTATTGCGGTGCAGACGCAACAAGTCGATATGGCGCGGAAGGTCTTTGACCACATCGCGCTGTACGCTACGGCAGATCACGCGCACGTCGTCCTGACCTTCAACTTTCAGGTTGAAAAGTGTCGACATGAAACGACCTGCTTTCAGGGCTTTGAAAAGCACCTTGAACTCGACGTTGATTGCTTGCGGGTCTTTTTCCCCACCATAAACCACACCTGGTACGAGCCCATCACGACGAGCTTGGCGAGCGGCCCCCTTGCCTGTCCCCGCGCGTACTGTGGCATTGAAATCTGGTATTTTTCCAGCCATTTGAATTCTCCTAAAATGTACAAAAGCGGCCTCCTCCAAGGGTGCAGTGCCGCATGAATGCGCCTCATACCCGCGAAAACAGGGAATGGAAAGCGAAAACAGCTAGGAAAACGGCTGATTTTGCCTATTTTTGGGCTTTTTCTGCAAGGACAAACGATTTTTCCGGCAGACTGTAATAAGGGTCTTGTCAGTGCGAATATGCAATGGTTGCAGTTGCACTGCGGGTACCATTAGCCACCATAAGCGTCAGATGCATTGAAATCCTTCGGTATCAACAGGTCTTTTTGGCCGACATCACTTAATTGGCGATGCCCGCCAAGGGCCATGGAAAAATCCAGCTCTTTGTGAATAACTTCCAATGCTTTGGTTACACCTTTTTGTCCCATAGCACCTAACCCATATAGGAAAGGACGCCCGATATAGGTGCCTTTGGCCCCCATGGCAGTGGCTTTCAACACATCTTGACCTGATCGAATGCCGCCATCAAGATGTACCTCGATCTTGTCCCCAACTGCATCCAGAATATCCGAAAGCATACGAATGGATGACACCGCCCCATCCTGTTGACGGCCGCCGTGGTTGGACACGATGATTGCATCGGCCCCGGTTTTGGCGGCGCGTTTGGCGTCTTCGACGTCTAAAATACCCTTTAGTATCACTTTGCCGCCCCACATTTTTATCAATTTTTCGATCTTGGCCCAATCCAGTGACGGATCAAATTGTTCAGCTGTCCATGACGACAATGAACTGGGATCCTTAACGTCTTTGGCATGACCCACGATATTGCCGAAGAAGCGCCGTTTTGTACCTAGCATGCCCAGACCCCAATGCACTTTGGTCATCATATTTGCGATGGATTGCGGTGTCAGTTTGGGTGGCGCGGACAGACCGTTTTTCAGGTCACGGTGCCGTTGACCCAATATCTGCAAATCAGCGGTGATCACCAGTGCCGAACAGCCCGCTGCGCGCGCGCGATCCAGCAGGCGTTGGTTGAAATCGTCGTCGCGCAGGGCGTAAATCTGAAACCAGAATGGTTTCGTGGTATGAGCGGCCACATCTTCAATTGAACAAATCGACATGGTGGAAAGCGTGAATGGCACACCGAAAGCTTCCGCCGCCCGCGCCGCCTTGATCTCACCATCCGCACATTGCATCCCACACATCCCGATAGGGGCAAGGGCTACAGGCATGGTCACATCCTGCCCGATCATCTGCATGGCAGTTGATCGGTTGGTCATATCCACCGCCACCCGTTGGCGCAGGCGTATTTTGGCGAAATCATCGACATTGTCGTGAAAAGTCTGCTGCGTCCACGACCCGGTTTCGGCATATTCATAAAACATCTTCGGCGTGCGCCGTTTGTAGATGGCTTTCAGATCGTCGATATTTGTAATCACGGGCATGGGGCTGTCCTTTGTGGATACGGATGCGCCCTTTTTACAAAGGTGGGGGGCTGTGTGGCAATATGGAAAATGCGCAAATTGGTAAGGTGAGTTGCCCAAATTGTCGCTTTTTGGGCCTTAAGCCCGATGCGCCCCCGCAGCCAGCTCGGCGACAAAGGCCAATATATTTTCCACACTATCACCCGCGCCCAGCTTTGATACAATCGCAGAGCCTACAACGGCACCGTCGGCAACCCGTGCCATACCCATCGCATCTGCCGGTGTGTTGATGCCGAAGCCCACACAGATTGGAAGGTCGGTGGATTTCTTGATACGTGCTACTTCGGCTCCGACTGTATCAACAGAGGCAGAGCCTGATCCGGTAATCCCCGTTATCGCCACATAATAGATAAAGCCAGATGTATTTTGCAGCACTTTCGGTAAGCGGCGGTCATCGGTGGTGGGTGTCGCCAGACGGATAAAGTTCATGCCAGCTGCATTGGCCGGTAGGCATAGCTCATCATCCTCTTCGGGGGGCAGATCGACGATGATCAGCCCGTCGATACCCGCTTTGATCGCGTTGGCAATAAATGTGTCGACACCCATGGAATAGATCGGATTGTAATAACCCATCAGCACAATCGGGGTGGTGTCGTCACCTTTGC
>Ga0209344_10004835_pt1 | contig 12059 bp, 12 predicted proteins | sample Cruoilmetagenom6_FD_187293 | JGI IMG/M metagenome (GOLD analysis project Ga0209344, IMG submission 187293) | Oil polluted marine microbial communities from Coal Oil Point, Santa Barbara, California, USA - Santa Barbara Oil Seep Sample 6 (SPAdes)... | ecosystem: Environmental > Aquatic > Marine...
AAGTTCCGCGATGCGCGCATCGTAGTCTGCACGCAGCTCGTCGATCGCAGCGCGGAGCGAAACTACGTCGGTGTCCTGAGCCAGACCGGCCCCAGGTACAAATAAGACAAGCGCTAAAACTGCGCCTGGTAAAGAAACGATACGCATGGCATCGGCCTCCGAATGGTCAAACTGAAAAAGAAAAATTCGTGTATTCAGTCGATCGAAGGGGGGCCCCGTGGGCGAAACGGGAGGACGTACTTTGTCACGGGAGACCCGACCAGAATATCCGACAAAAGCTGCGCGCCGCCATCCGGCCCACCGCACGCTTGTGCGGCTTCTATGGCATCAGCCGAGTCGCCGTAGGCAATGCAGAATTCACACTCGCCAACATCACCGGTCACGTGCGCCGCAGCATGTACGGCAATGCTCGTGTGGCCTATGAGCATTCCGAGGAGAATGACGAGGCAGATGTGGCGGGCAGGAAGTTTCACGTCAGCTAAGACTGCTTTGCACGTCAAATGTTCAGTGGTCTCTTAGTATATCCCCACCCATGTCGGAATGCGCTTCCAGCAGCGATTCAGATCCTTGTCCAGCTTCCTGTAAGCCGGTTCAAACCGGGCAACCAGTCGCCAGAATCGCTGCGAATGGTTCATGTGCCTTGCGTGGCACAGCTCATGGATCATCACGTAACGCAGATGCCGGGGATCGAGGAACATGAGGCAGTAGTTCAGGCTGACGGTACCGGTGCTGGAATGACTGCCCCAGCAGGTACGCTGCCCACGAACGTGCATGGTCTTGAACACGTTTCCGGTTTCGGTCGACAGGGCCCGCAATCTCGGTAGCATTTCTTTCTTGCCCAGCGCGATGAGCCAGCGCTTAAGCGCTGCGACGCATTGCAACTCATCATCGGTATTACCCGACAAGATGACCGTGTTGCCGCGCACGCGATAGCGTGCAGTCTTGCTGCCATCGGCACGCTCGTAGCGCACGCAGAACCTCCGGTCGATACCTGGCAGATTGATACCGACGGGCAATACGAAGGGTTCCGGCGGGTGCTCGGCCGCAAAGGAGGCACGCGTATTTCGGATCCAGTCACGGTGCGCCTCAACGAATTCCTGCACGTCAGCAGCACGAGTACGCTTGGGTACAACAACTTCGACACGCCCACGTGGAAACACCTTGATCGACAGGCGACGGGCACGCGCACTCTCGCGCACAGAAAAGCCCGACATCGTGTCGGGCTCTTCATCGTCCGCAAAAAGAGGTAACTGGTCGGCTGCCGTCTGCACGGCAATTATTCTACGGGATATCGATTCTGCGGGGTATCAGGGGCGCTTGCCGCTGAAGCGAACCGCATCCTCCAGGCTCATTTCGCCCGAGACGTCGCCGACTTCTGCCGACTCGGAAATGAACAGTTCCACTTTGCGTTCAAGCCGGATCACACCTTCCACACGAGACCCTGGACCGATAATGACTCGTGGTTTGCGGCTCTTTTCCTTGCCCCACTTCCAGTTGTTCGGTTTCTCGACGACCAGGTCGCCCTTGACAATGGCGCCATCAGACAGCTCGATATCACCATTAACCGTTGACAGATCCCCGCCAACTTCCGTCCCGGCCAGCCCAATCTGCCCATTCACGTTTCCGACATCGCTACTGACAGCGCAGCCATTACTGAGTGAGATTCTGCCGTTCACGGCGCTGACATCACCATCGACTACCCCGTGCTCGCCGACATTGATACTGCCGTTTACGGTCGTCAGGCTTTCCGACTTCACACTGTCTGCGAGTCGGAGGCCGCCATTTACCGTTGTAGCCTTTTCAATGCTCGCCCCGGTATCGACGCGGATCGAGCCGTTAACGGTCTTCAGGTTGCCGGTCACGGTCGCCTTCTCGCCAACCGAAATGCTGCCGTTAACCGATGTGGCGCCACCCGACTCCTCGCCAGCGCCGACCTTCACACTCTTGTTGATCGACACGGCCATTGCCGGCATCGACATCAGGAGGACCAGCAGTCCAACCGTAAAGGTGGCTTTTGTCACGTATTTGGCCATTATTTCCTACCCCTGGGCTTGTTTCCTGCTTATTAGATACCGCTAGTTGGCATTTGGTTGCAAGCTGGCTGAGCGTCGGCGGCTCCGGTACCCTTCCGGCATGGAAGACACCCGCCCTATTGCACTGGAGGCCCGCAACCTCGTCAAGGACTACCCGGGCCTGCGAGCGGTCGATGGCGTAAGCTTTTCAGTACCCGAGGGCATCTGTTTTGGCCTGCTGGGTCCGAATGGCGCGGGTAAGACCACGACAGTCGAGATTATCGAGGGCGTCACTCGCGCAAGCTCCGGCGAGGTCTGCTACTACGGGGAGATTGCCGGTTCGCGATTCCGCCAGGAAGCCGGCATCCAGTTCCAGAATACAGCCTTGCAGGACTACCTGACCGTTCGTGAGACGATCCAGATGTTTCGCTCGCTGTATGACCGCCAGGCCGATATCGACGATATTATCGAGCAGTGCTCACTCGAAGACTTGCTCGATCGGGACAACCGCAAGCTATCGGGCGGGCAACGACAACGCCTGCTGCTCGCCGTTGCACTCGTCAATCAGCCGAGACTCGTTTTCCTCGACGAGCCGACAACCGGCCTCGATCCCCAGGCGCGGCGAAACTTCTGGGACCTGGTGCAGAGCATTCGTGCCGGCGGTGCGACCATTGTCCTGACCACGCACTACATGGACGAAGCCCAGGTTCTCTGTGACGACATTGCCATCATGGACGAGGGCAAGATTATTACCCACGGTTCGCCCGAGGAACTACTGCACGCCCGCTACGGTGACAAGCTCATAAATCTGTCGCACGGCGAAATTCGGCGACCGAATCTCGAAGACCTGTTTCTCGACCTGACCGGCCACTCATTGCGCGCCTGACGATGCTGAAACGTATCTTCGCAATCTTCGTCGCTCGTAATCGCGAATTCGTTCGCGATAGATCTTCACTGGCCTGGAACCTGCTGCTGCCTGTGGCTCTCGTATTTGGCCTGTCCTACGCCTTCGATGGCCAGCGCGACGAGTACACGGTCGGTGTCTTGCAGGCCGAAGCTGAAATCGACACGTCATCGCACCCATTCCTGGAGACGCGCTATGTCCGGTTCGTGCCCTACGAAAGCATTGACGACGCCATATTGAAGGTCGAACGCCATCAGCTTGACCTGCTGATCGAAGTCGGTCCGCCGACGCGTTACTGGATCAACCCGACTGCCGCGAAAGGCTACTTCATCGAGTTCGCACTACTGCAATCCTCGGCGACCCCGTCCAGCGGCACAATCAAGGAGCATGTAGCAGGCAAACCTGTGCGTTACGCGGACTGGATTCTGCCCGGTATCCTGGGCATGAATATGATGTTCAGTTGCTTGTTCGGTGTCGGTTACGTCATCGTTCGCTATCGCAAAAACGGCTTCCTCAAGCGCCTGCGCGCGACACCGCTGACGTCTCTCGAATTCATTACGGCGCAGGTCGCATCGCGTATGGTGTTGATCATGTTGATTACGACTGTGGTTTACACCGGCACGCACCTGCTGCTCGATACACGCATGGAAGGCAGTTACATCACGTTGTTCGTCGTGGGCCTCGTCGGTGCAATCTCGATGATCTCAATGGGTTTGGTCGTATCCGCGCGCGTCACCAGCGAGGAACTCGCGGGTGGCCTGCTCAACCTGATCAACTGGCCTATGATGATGCTGTCGGGCGTCTGGTTCTCGCTTGAAGGGACTGGCGAAACGATACAAAGGATCTCACAGATCTTTCCCCTGACTCATGTCCTCGAATCGGCACGTGCGGTCATACTTGACGGCGCAACGTTTACCGAAGTCGCACCGAGCCTGGGTGCGATGATATTGCTGAGCGGTGTGTTTCTTGCCGTCGGCGCGTGGATCTTCCGCTGGGAACAATACTGAATCATGCCCTGTTCACTTATCGATATCGGCGCCAACCTGGCTCACAACAGTTTCGACGAGGATCGCGCCGAAATGATGAAACGCGCGGCCGATGCCGGCGTCAATCGAATGATCGTCACAGGCAGCAGCGACGACAGCAACGTGAGTGCTGCTGCCCTGGCGGAATCCAGCGCCGGCGTCCTGTTGTCGACTGCGGGCGTGCACCCGCACCATGCCTCTGACTACACCGACGAAAGCGATGCCCTCATTCGGTCGCTGGTCAAAAAGGACGTCGTCGTCGCGGTTGGTGAATGCGGTCTCGACTATTTTCGAAACTTCTCGCCTCGCGACGCACAGCTGGATGTATTTCGACGCCAACTCGAGATTGCAAAGGAAACAAAGATGCCCGTCTTCCTGCACCAGCGCGACGCACATGATGATTTCATCGACGTGCTCGAGCCCGCTCTCCCGGACCTGCCGCGAGCAGTTGCACATTGCTTTACTGGCGAACACGAATCGCTGCGCGAGTATGTCGCCCTGGGGTTGTATATCGGTATCACGGGCTGGATTTGCGACGAACGACGTGGCAAACACCTGCACGATATCGTCTCCGCCGTGCCCGACGACAGGTTATTGATCGAGACGGATGCGCCCTACCTTCTGCCACGCACGATCCAGCCGAAACCGAAGACACGACGCAATGAGCCAGCCTACCTGCCGGAGGTATTACGAGTGGTGGCCGAAGCCCGTGGCCAGAGCGAAGATCACGTAGCGAAAATCACGACGGAGAATGCGATCCGGTTTTTTGCTCTGCCGCCTTTCGAACAAGTTCCCAGTGAGGCTTGAACGCCTCGATCTTGAACTTGGCCGCCGCTTTGTCAGGCTCACCGAATTCGGCCACGAGCTCTTCCAGGTTACAGACCTGACCGGGCACTCCTTTCGTAAATTCTGCTCCATCCAGGAACAGGATTCGGCCGGAAACCGGCACCTGGCGCACAATCTGGCGTACCGCGGCAACGCGATCATAGAGTGATGGCTGCGGGTTCGGAAACGTGTAGCGACGGTCTTCGGCAATGACGGTCCAGTCCTGCATCTTGTCACTGCCAAAAACGACGCCCTGTACGTCCTTGACCTCGAGAATCAGCAAACCTTGCGACGTAAGGATGAGCTTGTCGACCTGGATCTCGCCTTCATCCGCGCCAGGGATTACCAGCGCATCAATATGGTCGAAGCCAATGGCGGCAAGTGCGCGCTCAAGCGAATTTCCACCTGCGAAGAAACGCTTGTAGACAAGCCAGAGCACCAGCAGTACGCCGATGGCAGCAAGCGGAAGTATCCAGGGTGCTCCGTCGAAACTCGTCATCCCAGTACTGTAGCAAGAGACGTGAGCGTTGGCTCGATCGAACGGACGCGAGCTGGCCGGGAAAGCAGTGCATCGAGCTCGGCTGGGACCGGCACCTGGCGCCCAATCAGCGGCTCCACGATGGTCTCGAATTTTGCGGGATGCGCTGTCGCCACCAGGATCCAGTCGTGGTTGCCGGCAAGGTCGGCATTCAGTTGCCTGTAAGTATGCGTAGCGGTAGCAGTGTGTGGACATGTCGCAAAACCAAAGTCCGCGAAGTCTTGCCGGATCGACGCTTCAATCTGCTCATCGCTTACCGACAGCACGCCGAGTTGTTCGCGCAAGACATCGGCCTCGCCAACAAGGTGGCGCAAACGCTCCATATTGCTCGGGTCACCAACATCCATTGCCGACGCCAGTGTTTGCAGACTGGCTCGCGGCAACCATTCGAGTGATTCGAAGTAGTCGATGATCGTGCGATTGGCGTTGGTGGCTAGTATGACGGGACCAATTGGCAGCCCCATTTCCCGAGCCATGATGCACGCAAACGCATTGCCCAGGTTGCCCGTAGGAATGATGAAACCGGGCTTCTTACCTGTTCGACGATAGTGCCTGATACTGGCATCCGCGTAATAGGTACTCTGTGGCAACAAGCGGCCGATGTTGATGCTGTTCGCCGAACTGAAGCGATGCGCGCCACTCAATTCCGGATCGGCCATCGCACCTTTGACGAGCGCCTGGCAATCATCGAATGTGCCCTGCACCTTGAGCGAAAGCACGTTATCGCTCCAGCAACACAACTGGTGCGCCTGGCGGTCCGAAACGCGGCCGTCAGGAAACAACACAACGACCCGCATGCCTGGTCTTTCATCAAAGGCCGCTGCAACAGCGCCGCCGGTATCGCCAGAGGTGGCGACAAGAATCGTCAGTGGATTCTCAACATCGCCCTCAAGCCGCGACAAGCAGGCGGCAAGAAAGCCTGCGCCAACGTCCTTAAATGCGACCGTCGGTCCGTGATACAGCTCAAGCAGCGACACATCGTGACCATCGATGGGTAACGCAGTAGCCGGAATCGGAAAGCTGAATGTTTCGGCGAGAATTGCGTCGATATAGCTCACGAGTTCCGAGCCGTCGAAGAACGGCCGCAACAGTACCTTCGCCACCTCGGGAATGGTGTCAACGCCATCAAAGTCCGAAACGTCGAAGGACGGGAGCTGTTCGGGCAGGAACAGGCCACCATCGGCCGCAATTCCCAGTCGCAGTGCGTCGTCAAGCGAGACGGGGCCTGCGCCCCGCGTGCTGAAATACCTCATCAGGGACTCTCGATACGCGCCCCGGCCGCCGTCATCGGGCTGACCCAGGACTGGCAACCGATGCCCTGCGAGCGACAGGCCTGCTCCATCGCTGACGCGATGTTGCGTGCATCACCGCTGGCACTCAGTGCGAAAATGCTTGGGCCGCTACCGGACAGGCTGCACCCGAGCGCACCGCCCTTCAGGGCCGCCGCCTTAACCTTGTCAAAACACGGTACGGCAGCAGAGCGTTGCGGCTCGATAATCACGTCGCGCAGCGTCCTTCCGATGAGTTCAACATCACTAGCGGCACATGCCGCGACAAACCCGGCCAGCAGGCCTTGCTGTTCGAGCCACTGCTGCATCGAATAGCCTTTCGCCAGCCCGCGGCGCGCATGGGCTGTGTTGACCTGCAAATCCGGGTGAAGCAACACGGCGCTGACACCGTCGGGGACCGGCAAGGAAAAGACATCGGGCAGCAGGACCTGCGGACAAAGTATGAGACCGCCGAGCAGGCTGGGTGCCACATTATCCGCATGCAGCCCACCGCTGGCAAATTGCTCCCCGACCAGTGCGAATTCCAGGAGGTCCCCGACAGGAAGTGGTGCGTCTATCAGTCCGTTGACCGCGACGACCGCGGCGACGGCCGACGCTGCCGAGCTTCCCATACCGGACTGCAAAGGAACGCCTTTGTGGACCTTCAGCTCCACGCCCCTATCATCACCGTGCTGATCCCAGAACGCCTGGGCCGCTATCGATGCCGTGTTCGATTTTGCATCGGTCGACAGGTAGGGATGAAGTCCACCATCGAGTCCGCGAACCTCGGCTACGGTCACATCGTCACTTTCCGTTCGACGTGCCAGCACGCGGTCGCCCGCACCCTCGAGAGCCAGTCCCAGCATGTCGAAACCGACAGCGACATTGCCGATCGAAGCCGGCGCAAAAGCGGAAACCCAGTCAGACATAACCCATGCCCTTGCTCAAGTAGGCTGCCAGTCGCAACAGGTCGGAGAATACACCACCTGCAGTAACCTCGGGTCCGGCCCCCGGTCCCTGGATCACGAGCGGATTGGCCGAATAACGTTCCGACTCAAACTGGACGATGTTGTCGGTCAGATTGATGTTGCAAAACGGGTGGTCTTCGTCGACCGCCTCGAGACCGACAGCGGCATTGCCTGCCGCATCGAGAGTGGCGATATAACGCAGTTGTTTACTGTCGGCCGCGGCTTTCCTGTACAGCGCGTCAATCTCGTCGTCATACTCCGGCAGCTTGTCGAGAAACTCGTCGATCGAACAATCCTGCAGAGCCTCTGGCACGAGGCTGCGTACCGGGAAATCGCCGATCTCGATTTCGAGACCTAATTCGCGTGCGAGGATGGTTAACTTGCGTGCGACGTCCATGCCCGACAAGTCATCGCGAGGATCAGGCTCGGTGTAACCATTTTCCTTCGCGGCTCGTACGATCTCGGAGAACGGCGTCGTGCCGTCGTACACATTGAACAGATATGCGAGCGTGCCGGAAAATATGCCCCGCACCGATCGGACGTCATCACCCGTATATATCAGGTCGCAGAGCGTGCTGATGACAGGCAATGCAGCGCCGACTGTCGTCTCGTAGAAGTAATGTGAGCTACCCTCATCCGCAGCAGCCTGCAGCGCCTTGTAGTCTTCGTAGGCGCTGCTGAACGCCTTCTTGTTGGGTGTAATGACGTGGATACCACGAGACAACCACCCGGCGTATTGCGACGCGATGTACTCGCTCGACGTGCAATCGATAATCACCGAGTGCGGAAGATGCTCGGGGTTTACGTATTCCTCGAACAATTCAAGGTCGGTCTCAACAGCGTCTGATTCGAAATCGCCTTCCCAGGTCGAGAGGTCGATGCGCTTGTCGCCCAGCAGCATCGTTTTCGATCGTGCAATGGCCCGCACACGCAAATCCAGGTTGAACTCGCTTGCGAGGCGCTCGCTCTGTTTTTGCAGCTGCCGCAGCAGGGCCGCACCGACCGTACCCGGACCGATGAGGCCTACGGACAGCGTCTTGTGTGACAGGTAGAAACCGGAATGTACGGCTCGCAGCGCCCGCGTCACATCGTCGCCATCTACAACCGCCGAGATATTTCGTTCCGACGACCCCTGCGCGATTGCCCGTATGTTGATGCCGGCGCGCCCAAGCGCACCGAAGAACTTCGCCGAGATGCCTGGCGTTCCTTCCATACCATCGCCCACCACGGCGACGATGCTCTGTCCCGGCGTGATGTCAACGCTGTTTATCTGGCCGCTTTCCAGTTCCTCGGCAAAGGCCTCTCTGACAACGTCCCTCGCGAGCCCTGCAATATCTTCAGGCAACGCGAGGCAGATAGAGTGCTCGGAACTGGCCTGGGAAATCAGCGTCACCGAGACGCCTGCAGCTTTCAATGAAGCAAACAGCCGGTCCGCTGTTCCAGGCACGCCGATCATGCCGGAGCCTTCCAGGTTCAGAAGCGCCATGCCGCCGATAGCCGTAATGCCCTTGATGTTGTTCGTGACCTCGGACTCGGGGCCGATCAGGCTGCCGGGGTGTGACGGGTTGTGGCTGTTGCGGATGCAAACGGGAATGCCCTTGCTGATAGCCGGGCCCATTGTCTGCGGGTGGATCACGGCTGTACCGAAGTACGCCAGTTCCATTGCCTCGCTGTACGACAGCTTGTCGATGACCTGGGCGTCTGGAACTCGACCAGGGTCCGCGCTCATGACGCCGTCGACGTCGCTCCAGATTGTCAGTTCGGCCGCATCGCTTAGCGCCGCAAAAATTGCTGCCGAAAAATCACTGCCGTTGCGTCCCAACGTGGTCTGCAACCCCTCCTCATCGGACGCGATGAACCCCGTGATTACCGCGATGCCTTCGAATTCCGCCGGCACGACCTCATCGAAGTGCGCCTGCGACTCATCCCACAGGACGGCTGGCCCAAGCTCGGTTTCGTTGACCCTTACGACCTGCCGCGCATCGACCCATTTGCCGCCCCGCTCCGGCGTCTCTTGCGCCAGGAATGCGGCCAGCAGGCGTGCCGACCAGATCTCGCCATAGCCGGCGACAACATCGCGATTACGCTGGGGCGCCGACCTGACCAGCGCAACTGCCTTCAGTACGTCCCTGACATCGTCAGCGTCTTTGCCCCAGGCATCGAGAACCGGAACCAGCGCATCGCCCTGCAGCAGCTCGTTGGCCGTCGCCGCGTAGCGCTCTCCAATCGTAGTGAGGTCGGTGTCGAAAGCTGCATCATCCTGCTCCGCGAGTGCGGCCAGGTTGAGCAATGCATCGGTCATCCCGCCCATTGCCGAAACAACGACACCTAGTCGCGCGTCAGGCAGGGCCATGACAATGCCTGCTACCCGTCGAAAACAGGCCGCGTCAGCAAGACTGCTGCCACCAAACTTGTGGATTTTCCAGCGATTTTCCGCCACGTTTCCGAACGCCCTGTACGCAAAAGCGTGCATGATAGCGGCACTCAGGGCCTGCGTCTGCTGTTTTATATGAAATTAGTTTCGCGGGCTGGGATGGTGGGGGCACCAGGACTCGAACCTGGGACCAGCGGCTTAAAAGGCCGATGCTCTACCAACTGAGCTATACCCCCGCATAGGGAACCCGGCGAAGAAAGGCAGGCCGGAATGCCGGCGGCATCATACCGGATAATTTCGGCTCGTCAACGCCCGTGCCGATTAATCCTCAGAATGCCGCGACAACTCACTCGCGACTACACCCCTTCCTCGTCCATCCGGGACAGCCGCTGTCCTGCCAGCCTCGCAGCCGTGGTGTCCGGGTAATCGGCCTGTACGCGCGCAAGGGCATCCCTCGCCGCTGCCCAGCTCTTGAGCTCATAGCTGCAGTAACCCATCTTTAACAAGGCATCAGGGACCTTGCGCGACCGGGGAAACCTGGAAATAACCACTCCGAATTCAGCCAGCGCCTCGCTGAACATCTGCGTCACGTAGTGCGACTCTGCCAGCCAGTACTGCGCGTTGTCTGCGAGCTCGCTGTCCGGATAGGTCACGAGGAACTGCTGAAACGCCATACCCGCAGGCTCGTAGCGTTGCTCCTTGAGCAACTCAAATGCAGCCTGATAATTGTCGCGGTCAGAGCCGCCGGGCACAGGCAACTGACCTGGCGACAGGGTCCCGCCGTCCATAACACCGCGCGAATTGCTCGCCTGCACGGCCGTCTCGAGATCCCTGATGCGGGCATCGAGATCGGCATACAGGTCTCGCTGCCTGTCGGCCGTCGCCTCGGAGTTGTGCTCAAGTTCTTCAACGCGCCCCTGGACCTCGGCGTCATTGCGCTCAAGCGAGCTGACCTGCTGTGTCAGGTTGACGAGGCTCTGATTCTGGACGACCCGTTCGATTGCCTGCATGCGGCGCTCAAGATCATCCATTTTGGCGAGCACAGGGTCCTCGCCTGGCGGCTGCAACAGTTCGCAACCGGCAAGCGCCATCGCTGTCAGCAGCAACAGCAGCGTTTTCGCGGATCCTTTCATCGTCTAGTACGAGTACTTGAACTCGACGCGACGATTTTGCGCGTAGTCGGCCTCGGAACTGCCGAATCCGACGGGGCGCTCTTCGCCAAAGCTGACCGTCGAAATCTGGTCGGCTGACACGCCCTGGATCAGGAGCATCTGGCGTACAGCCTGTGCACGACGTTCGCCGAGACCGATGTTGTACTCACGCGATCCGCGCTCGTCAGCATGACCTTCGAGACGGACGTTGCCACCGCTGCCCATTTGCATCGCGTGCCGCGAGACAATGTCCTGGTCCGCGGCGCGTACCTCGGACGAGTCGAATTCAAAGTAGATCACCATCGTCAGCTCGCCGGCTGTTGGGTCATCCATAAATTCACCCTCACCGTACATGTCACCACCGCTACCTGATGTGGTCGCGTCACCCGCGTCCCCCGGGTAGGTGGTGTCAGTCGGATCTGGATCCGGGATCGTATTCTGTGGGCAACCCGCCAGAAGGAACGAGATTGCTGCCAAAGCAAACAGTTTCAAATAAGACATCATAGAGCCCTTTTTGTGTCTTGAAAGCGAAGTAAAATCAATAATTTGTAGTGTTAAATAAATGTAAAACATCAAAACTTTGGAAACGGCGACCACACAGGCTCCCTGACATCCCCCCCGGCCCGCGACGCCATTTTCTGGCGAATCAAACCATCGGCCGACACAGTTTCCAGCACGCCATTCCTGCCCTGCCGCGTCGCGTAGATCAGGATATCGCTGTTCGGCGCGAAACTCGGACTCTCGTCCTGGCGCCCCCTGGACAGCACAAGCAGGTCCTTGCGATCGATACTCATCACCGCGATGCGGTAGTTGCCGCGGTCGTTGTGGACCATGGCCAGTTGTTTGCCGTCCGGCGACAGGCGTGGTCGGGCATTATAACTCCCCTCGAATGTAACTCGCTCGGGACTTCCACCGCTCGCGCTGACCCGGTAAATCTGTGGACCACCGCTGCGATCAGACGTGAAGTAGATATGATCCCCGTCCGGAGACCACG
>Ga0209344_10004836_pt1 | contig 12059 bp, 9 predicted proteins | sample Cruoilmetagenom6_FD_187293 | JGI IMG/M metagenome (GOLD analysis project Ga0209344, IMG submission 187293) | Oil polluted marine microbial communities from Coal Oil Point, Santa Barbara, California, USA - Santa Barbara Oil Seep Sample 6 (SPAdes)... | ecosystem: Environmental > Aquatic > Marine >...
GCCTTGGTCTGGTGTGGGCGAGCGAGAAGGCCGTGGCCGCTCACAAAGAAGCTGACATGCGCACCTCTTACTGGGACTGGACAGCGCGCCTTTCGGATGAAGCGCACTATCTGCGTTATTGCGGCACCTCTCCGGTACAGCATATTTACGCGATGCGCGCCGCGCTGGACATGATTGCCGAAGAGGGCCTGGAAGCGATCTGGGAGCGTCATTCGATTCAGTCCCGCGCTGTAAAAGCGGCGGTTGAAGCCTGGTCAACCGTGGGGGGGATTGAGTTCAATATTATCGACCCGGCGCATCGCTCTGACTCGACAACGACGGTTCTTGGAGGCTCAATTGACACTGACCGGCTCTGTCAAATCTGCGAGCATGATGCCGGACTTGTCATTGGGATTGGTCTTGGTGATTTAGCCGGAAGCTCTTTCAGGATTGGCCATATGGGTCATCTTAACCCGCCGATGGTGCTTGGCACGCTATCGACCATAGAGGCCGCGCTGAAATCCATGAACGCGCCAATTGGGGCTTCAGGCGCGGAAGCCGCGGCTGGCGTTATCGCGGAAGCGTTAAGGAGTTAAGAGGCGAGCGCCTCAAACTCCCTGATCGATAATCCATTTCTGGAATGAAGCTAGTTCTTTGAGCCGCTCGTGATAAGCCTCGAGCGCTTTGAATTCTTCGCGCTCTATTGGGAGGGCGTACCAGCGGTGTACATACATCGCGATTGCGCAGTCGGCGATGGTGAGGGTATCGCCTGCGATAAAGCCGCCAGAAGTGGCCAGATTTGCATCGAGGATTTTCATCGATTCCGTGGCCAGCGTAGCGGCCTGTTTCTGCTTCTCTGGCGCAGTGAAGTCGGGGGCCTTTACATGCAGCCCCTGAAACAGCACCCGTATCCCGTTTATGAGCGTCGTCAGTTGCCAATCCATCCACATATCAACTTTTGCGCGCGCGACTAGGTCTGTTGGGTAAAATTCCTCCGGCCCGTGCTTGGCGGCGAGATAGCGCAAAATCGCGTTTGATTCCCAGAGCACCAGATCGCCGTCAATGATCGTAGGCACAACCATATTTGGGTTGAGAGCGATATATTCGGGCGTATCGCACGGCGCAAAGCCGCGGCCATAATCAAGCCGCTCATAGTCATTGAGGCCGATTTCCTCGCACAGCATGAGAACTTTTCGCACATTGGAGGAGTTGGTGCGGCCATAGATCGTGAACATGGTGGGGAGCCTTTGTTACAGCGGAGACGTTACGTCTCGTCCGGTGCTTTTTTTATAATACTCACCGTGGTAGATGCGCATGACGACTATAGCAACACCGCAAACCGGGGAACACCTTTGCAGTGAACGAACCGGCCGCTCCTCCACCTCTCGTTCCCGCGCTGATTACCATGTTCGTGACCTATGCGCTGGTTATACTGGCGTCCATGGTGCTGCCGGTGGTCGCGCCGATTGCTTCCGCGACGCTTGATATCCCGGCAAAATATATCGGGCTTTACGCCGCCATGCTTTATGCGGGCGCGGCCGTTTCCTCGATGTTCGCGCCTAATCTGATCACCCGGTATGGGGCGCTGCGCACCAGCCAGGGTGCGCTCCTTTTCGCGTCGGCTGGATTGGTGATGCTCAGCGCGGGAAGCGTTATATCAGCGATTGCTAGCGCTGTTCTGATCGGCTTCGCCTATGGGCCGGGCAATACTGCGAGCGGGCGATTGCTGACGTCCATGACCAAGCAGGGTCAGCGCTCCGGCATTTTTTCCATCAAACAGACCAGCGTACCTGCCGGCGGCGCATTGTGCGGGCTCATCGCACCGCCGCTCGCATTGCAGCTGGGGTGGCAGGGTGCGGCGCTTGTTTTGGCGCTTTTGTGCCTGGCCGCAGCGCTTGGTGTGCAGCCCTGGCGCAGGCGGCTCGACACCGACCGGCAGGAGGGCCACTCCCTCTTGCCGAAAAATCTGCTCTCGCCCCTGGCAACGGTTATGAACGGCCCGCGCCTGCGTGCGCTCGGAATTACCGGGCTGGTCTATGCCGGTATGCAATATGCTTTTGGCGCGGTGATGGTCGTGTTTTTTGTCGAGCGCGCCGGGCTATCGCCGGTCGGGGCCGGGCTTGTATTGAGCGTGGCGATGATTGTGAGCGTATTCGCCCGGCTTGGCTGGGGCTATGTAGCGGACTGGACCCGGCCCGATTTCGTGCTGAGTTTTCTTGGTGTGCTGACGGCGGCGTCCGTCGTCGCCGCGACATATGTTGACAGCGGGTGGTCACGTCCCGCGCTGATTGCACTGGGGTGCTGGTTTGGCGCGGCGGGTTTCAGCTGGAATGGCGTTTTCCTCGCGCTGGTGGCCGATATTGCCGGGCCGAAACGGGTGGCGGATGCCACTTCCGGCGTCATGACACTGGTGTTTATCGGCTCGCTTTTATTTCCCGCACTCTTTGCCGGGCTGATTGCGCTTTCGGGATACAACGCTGCGCTGTTGAGCGTTGCGGTCGTCAATGTCGGGGCAGCCGTTTATGTCTATCTGCGATTGAGCCGGGCACGGCCCTAGCTCGAAAGACGCTCTCGCAAGGCATCAGGCAGCATGGAGGGCGTCTGTAAAACGGTTACGCCGGCTTCCTCAAGCGCGCGCTTCTTGCCCGCATAAGATCCCTTGTCACCCATGACGATGGCGCCAGCATGGCCCATCTTCTTGCCCGGAGGCGACGCCGCGCCGGCCATGAAGGAGACAATTGGTTTTTTCATGGTGGACGCGTATTCGGCGGCTTCTTCTTCCATGCCGCCGCCAATCTCGCCGATGAGCGCGACGCCTGTCGTTTTCTCATTTTCATTGAGGCACAGGAGCGCGTCGCGCGTGGTGGTGCCGATAACAGGGTCACCGCCTATACCGATAAAGGCGGAAATGCCGAAACCGGCCTGCACCATATCAAGGCACACAAGCGTGCCGAGGCTGCCCGATCGCGAAATGACGCCGATTGAGCCGGGCTTGAACACGCGCTCGTTAAAGGCCGGCATAAACCCGACAAAACATTCACCCGTTGTAACAATGCCTGCCGTGTTCGGGCCGATGACGGATGCGCCCGCTTCGCGCGCCGCGGAAAGGAAATACATCACGTCATGCACGGGAATATGCTCAGTCAGGATGACGATTTTTTTAACCCCTGCTTCAAGCGCATCCATCACGGAGGATTTAACGCCCGGAGGAGGCACGATTACGCAGGAGCAATCAATCGCCGCGTCCTGATCTTTCGCAGCATCTGTGGCCGAGCCCCATACGGGGAGCCCGAGATGCTCAATACCAGCTTTTTTTGGGTTCACGCCGCCAATGACCTTGGTGCCGTATTCCTTCATCCGCTCTGACCAGAAGGTGGCTTGGTGGCCGGTGATGCCCTGCACCAGCACGGTTTCATGTCCGTGTACAATCATCTGGCTGCCTCCACTGCGGCTATGACCGCCTCATCCATGGTTGGGTAAGAATCAACCCCGAGCTTGTCTTTCAGCATTGCTTTGGCTTCGTCTTCGCCGGTTCCGCTGATCGACCAGAACACGGGCAGCTGCGGGTTCACTTCATCCCAGGCTTCCAGCACGCCGCCGGTCATCACATCGGTGCGGGCAATGGCGCCGCAGAAATTAATTAGCAGGACTTTGACTCGCGGGTTCCCTAGAACAACTTCGAGCGCCTGCTTGCCGAGCGTATAGGCGGCGCCGCCTATCTCAAGAAAGTTGGCCGGCTCCCCGCCATAATGCGAGACGGCGTCCATGGTGGTCATGGTCAGCCCCGCGCCATTCGAGAGCACGCCGACGCTGCCATCAAGTTCGATATATTTAAAACCGATATCCTGGCCGCGCTGTTCCAACTCGGTGAGTTTGTCCGGCGCGCCGGATTTGGCCATCTCTTCATGGCGTCTTATGGCTGAGTCATCGAGGGAGAATTTGCAGTCGAGTGCGATGACCGTCCCAACTTTCGTCGCCACCAACGGGTTGATTTCCATGAGTTCCGCATCGTTTTTCTCATATGCGCTGTAGAGCTTCATGAGAGTATCGATAAGGGCTTCGCGGTCCACGCCATCTATCTGCGGGAGGGCCGCCTCAACGGCTTCGCGGCTCACGCCTTTTCGAATGTCGATGGGCAGTCTGACAAGTGCATCAGGGTGGTTTTCGGCAATCTCTTCGATGTCCATGCCGCCTTCAGCGGAGAACAGCAGCAGCGGCCCCTTGGTGTCGGAGTCGTTCAAGACGGCTGCGTAAAATTCGTGTGCGATTGGCACTTGTTGCTCAACCAGAACCGATTTTACCGGGAAGCCAGCGATCTCAAGGGCAAGGATGCGGGTGGCTTCACTGCCAGCTTCTTCCGGCGTGGCGGCCAGCGCTATGCCGCCCGCTTTGCCGCGCTTGCCCGTTGGCACTTGTGCTTTGACCACACAGGGCCCGATTTTTTCAGCGATTGCTGCGGCTTCATCTGCGCTCGACGCCAAACCGCCATCGGGCACTTTTATGCCGGCCGCTTTCAGGAGCGGCTTTGCGGCATGTTCCTCAAAATTCATGATGTCCCTTAAAACTGTTTTCTTATTTGCCAAATTTTTCCCAGTGGCCACCGAACAATTCTTCTTCAGCCGGCTTGTCCTCGGGGATGGTTGTCACAAGGTGAGTGATGTTCAAAAAGCAGGTGTAATTCAGATTATCCGTAATGGAGTTCCCCTGCCAGGTTCCACAGCCCATCGAGAGCGTAAATGGCAGGCCGTTATTAAAGCCGCCGCCATTGCCGAATGTGTGCGCCTGATTGACCAGCACCCGCACAACATCAATGTCCTCAGCCACCTCGCGGGCATGGTCCATGTCCTTGGTATGGATACCGATGGAATGACCTTTGCCCAGATGGTCGAGAATTTCCGAACCAATGCGCTTGGCGTCAGCAAAGTCTTTTGCACGGTAAACGGTCAGGACAAGCGAGAGCTTCTCATCGGATAGCGGATAGTCATCCCCGATTCCGGTTTCCTCGACCATGAAAAATTTTGCTGAATTGGCTTCGCCGCCGAGCTCGAAAATATCGGCAAGCACCTTCGCGTCCTTGGCGATGATGTTTCGGTTGAGTTTGCCGTCCTGCCACAGCAGACCGACTATTTTTTTACCCTCATCAGCGCTCGCCATATAGCCACCGGCCTTGGTGAGGGAGGCGATGGCGTCATCATAAATCTCATTAAGAATGATGACTGAATTCTCCGACGAACATGATGTGGCGTTATCAAAAATCTTCGAGGCGCAAATTTTTTCCGCCGCATCATCAAGGTCAGCCGATGTATCGATGATGACGGGCGCGTTCCCCGCGCCGACACCGATCGCCGGTTTGCCCGAGGAATAAGCCCGGCGCACATTGTTCTGGCTGCCGGTTACAATAACCAGATCGGAGGCGCTCATCAGCTCGCTTGTTAATTCGCGGGTTACGGGCTGGGGGAGGATTTGGACAAGGTCTTCCGGCGCGCCAATCTTGGCCAGTTCAGCGCGCATGACTTCGACCGTTGCATTGGTCACGGGCCATGCCAGTGGTGAAGGGGCGATGACAACGGCATTGCCACCCTTAATCGCCATCATGGCCTTGTTCACCGGTGTGGCGGATGGGTTTGTCGAGGGACAGACGGCAGCAACCACACCAACCGGCTTGGCGTATTTAACGATGCCTTTTTCCGGGTTCTCATCGATGATGCCGGTTGATTTTACACGCAACAGATCACGCAGCGTGCCGAACGTCTTGCGCTGGTTCTTGATGATCTTGCTTTCCACATTGCCAAGGCCGGTTATCTCGACAGCGAGTTCAGCAAGCTGTTTTGCGGTTTCGGGTTTATAAAGCGACCAGGCAAGCGCGGTTACCGCTTCATCCAGCCTCTCTTGTGAGGTGCCGGAAAATTCTTCCATTGCCGCGCGGGCGCGCCTTGCAAGTCCGGCAACTTCACTTATGGCCATATTGGTCACTGCGTTCCCCCTGACGTGAGAGCTTATGCTTGCATAATCACTTTTATCATTCCGAAATACAAGACGTTTCGTCTCATTTTTTGAACTGATATTGTGTGTTCAATTTTTTTATACAGTCCATCCAGTAATATCATTTATAACCAAAACGAGACCATAACACACGGCAGTTCCTGACATTATTCTGTTCATTTCCTAGCGTCCTGACAATCAAGATAGTGAAAATAGTGAGACTATTGATAGAAACGATGCTACTCCTAAATAATAGTATACAGAGGCGGAAATTCTCTCGGGGGGGTGAGTATGAAACCGCAGAAAGTTACAAAGGGCGCTGGCTCGACGCTTAAAAAAGCTCTCGAGATCGTTGAGGCTATCCTCGAACAGCCCCAGTCTATCGGAATGCCTGATCTTATTGATCGGCTCGGTATGTCAAGGCAGTCATTGCATCGGCTGATTCTGCAATTGGAAGAGCTAGGCCTTATTGTAAAGGTCCCAAACCGTGACCGATTTGCGATTGGGGCCCGGTTATCAAAACTCGCATTTAATACGATCCAGTCTGCCAACCAGGGCGCTCCGATCCTGGCCACGATCCAGAAAGTCGTGGAGGACATTGGCGAGAGTTGTACTCTGGGCGTTATTGCTGGGCGCGAATATGTCTATATTGAACGCGTTGAATGCAACCGCGAGCCGGGCATCCATATTATTACGGGTCCCAAATTGCCAGCGCACATTACATCTGGCGGCAAGGCCATGCTGGCATTTCTTCCTGAAAAGTTGAGAGCGCGCATTGTCGAAACCCTGGATCTGGTGCCCTTCACCAAACAAACGATCATAAACCACGATGAGCTTATGGCTGAGCTTAATGCAATCCGTGAGCGCGGATATGCCATTGGAAATCAGGAATATTCCGAAGGGATACATGGAGTTGGCGTGCCCGTACTCTCTCCTGACGGATTTGCGGTGGCTTCCCTCGCAATGCACGCACCGGCACATAGGGTGCCATTGGATGACATACCTCAATATGCGGAAAAGCTTCAGGTGACAGCCAAACGTCTGGCGGATTTGTGGGATATGGGAACCTGACTCTTATAGCTGATCCTGTACCACTTGCATCCCCCGGGTAAAAAATCCCTCCAGACTCAGATTGACAGCTTTCGTAATCGTCTCTTATAACGAGACGAAACGTCTCATTAGATGGGACGGTTATATGAGCAATAATTGTTGAGACCATTACATCAGTGAGGATGCCATGACCAGGATGACCACAGAAGAGGCCTTTATCAAAGTATTGCAGATGCACGGAATTGAGCATGCCTTTGGCATCATCGGCTCGGCGTTCATGCCGATCTCGGACTATTTTCCGAAAGCTGGAATTACGTTCTGGGATGTGGCGCATGAAACCAATGGCGGCCTGATCTGCGATGGCTATACTCGCGCAACAGGCAAGATGGGCATGGCAATCGCTCAGAACGGACCTGGCGTGACCGGCTTCGTAACCGCGATAAAGACAGCCTTTTGGAATCACACACCGATGCTTCTCGTGACACCGCAAGCAGCCAACAAAACTATCGGGCAGGGCGGTTTCCAGGAAGTGGAACAGATGGCGATGTTCCAGGAAATGGTCTGCTATCAGGAAGAGGTCCGCCACGCTGATCGTATCCCTGAAGTCCTGAACCGGGTGATTGCAAAGGCATGGCGCGGTTCCGCGCCAGCGCAGATCAATGTGCCGCGTGATTTCTGGACTCAGGTGATTGATGTAGAGCTGCCTCAGATTTTGAGTTTTGAGCGTCCCGCCGGTGGACCCAAAGCAATCGCGGAAGCTGCAAAAATTCTGTCGGAAGCAAAATTCCCGGTGATCCTGAATGGCGCTGGTGTGGTGATTGGTGGCGCCATTGATGCCTCAAAGGCGCTGGCCGAGAAGCTCAGCGCGCCGGTGTGCTGTAACTACCAGCATAATGACGCCTTTCCAGGCAGCCACCCCTTGCATTGCGGGCCGCTGGGCTACAATGGGTCGAAGGCGGGTATGGAGCTGATATCTAGGGCTGATGTCGTTTTGGCGCTGGGCAATCGTCTCAATCCTTTCTCGACCCTGCCAGGCTACGGCATTGACTATTGGCCATCGGGTGCAAAAATCATCCAGGTCGACATCAACGCCGACCGTATCGGATTGACCAAAAAAGTTTCGGTCGGAATTGAGGGCGATGCCAAAATGGTTGCCGAGCAGATTCTGGCGCAGCTCTCATCGGACGCCGGCGACGCCGGCCGTAAGGAGCGCGAAGACCTCATTCATCAGACCAAATCGGCGTGGGCCCAGGAGCTTACCAGCATGGATCATGAGGATGATGATCCGGGCACCACGTGGAATGAACGCTCCCGGGATCGCGATCCGGACCGGATGTCGCCGCGCCAGGCCTGGCGCGCGATCCAGGCAAGCCTGCCAAAGAACGCGATCATTTCCAGTGACATTGGCAATAACTGCGCAATCGGCAATGCCTACCCGTCTTTCGAGGAAGGCCGCAAATATCTGGCACCCGGACTGTTCGGCCCGTGTGGTTATGGCTTCCCGTCGGTTATCGGCGCCAAGATCGGCTGCCCCGATGTGCCGGTGGTTGGTTTTGCCGGTGACGGCGCTTTTGGTATCTCCATGAACGAGATGAGCTCGATCGGGCGTGAAGAATGGCCGGCCGTGACCATGTGCATCTTCCGCAATTTCCAGTGGGGCGCGGAAAAGCGTAACACCACCCTCTGGTACAAGGATAATTTTGTCGGCACCGAACTCGATCCACATCTGAGTTACGCCAAAGTGGCGGAAGGTTGCGGTCTTAAAGGCGTGACCGTCACCACCCAGAGCGAATTGACCGAGGCACTCGAGGTAGCCTGCAAGGCGCAGGATGACGGCGTGACCACCTTTATCGAAATCATCCTCAATCAGGAGCTTGGCGAGCCCTTCCGCCGTGACGCCATGAAAGCGCCGGTGGAAGTTGCCGGGATCGATCCCAAGGATATGCGGCCCCAGCGAGGAGCATAGCTCTGATAGAGAGCGGGATCTGTTGTCATTGAGGGGTTTCCAGGGTGACCTATCCGCGCATCCGCTGAGTCTGCGCTTGCATGGCCTTTAACGATGGGGAATGAGTACGTTCATAAAAAACTCAAACCCTGAGGAACCCCCATGTCCGGGATAGAGCGTGCGCAATGCCCTGCTTCTCTGCTTGAAGCCGCGCGCGGCTTTGCGCCGATGCGCACTGCTGTCGTTAATGCCGGCAGCGATATCATCATGGAGAGTGTTCGCGATTGCGTTGAGGCAGGGCTTATCGAGCCATTGCTGATCGGCGATCCTGAAGACATCAGGACAAGCGCGGACAAGCTCGGTTTTGACGCGGAACGCTTCACTATCGATGTGTCGGCTGATGAAGAAGACGCGGCCCTGAAGGGCGCGGCCCATGCGGGCGCGGGCCGGGTGGAGGCTCTGCTCAAGGGCCATGTCCACACCGATGTCTTTATGCGCGCCATACTCGACAAACGGTTTTCCCTGCGCACGGGCAGACGGCTTTCCCACATTTTTCACATGAGCGCGCCGGGCCACGAGAAAGCGCTGTTCATCACCGATGGGGCGCTGAACACGCATCCTGATCTGGAAACCAGAAAAGCCATACTGTTGAACGCGGTCGATCTGGCACATGCGCTTGGATTAGCAAAGCCTCACATTGCGCTTTTGTCCGCGACGGAAGAGCCTTCCGCCGCTATACCCTCCAGCGTTGAAGCCGTGGAGCTGGCCAGTTGGGCAAGTGAAAATGTGTCTGGCGCCGTGGTCGATGGCCCGCTCGCATTCGATATTGCGGTCTCGGCTGAAGCTGCGCAGATCAAGGAAGTTACCGCGCCGGTTGCCGGGCAGGCCGATATACTCATGGTGCCCGATATTGTCTCGGGCAATGCGCTGTTTAAAATGATGGTGCATTTCATGGGAGCCTGCGCTGCTGGCATCGTGCTTGGCGCGAAAGTTCCCGTCCTTCTCACCAGCCGGTCCGATCCGCCATCCGCGCGTCTGGCATCCGCCGCGCTGGCGGTCATCGTTGCCAATCGGAAAGCGTAGCCCATGATCCGTCGCTATTCCGGCCCGGTTTTTTTATCCATTGGCTTCCGGCCTTTTTTTATCGGGTCCGGCGTGTGGGCAATTTTGACCATGCTCGCGTGGATTGCTCACTTAAGCGGGATATTGGAGCTGCCAGGCCATATCGGGCCGGCCGGGTGGCATTATAACGAACTTGTTTTCGGCGTCATCGGCGCGGCCATGATCGGCTTCCTGCTGACGGCCATCCCCAACTGGACCGGAGGGCTGCCATTGCGCGGCATTCCACTTCTGCTCGTTTTTGCTTTGTGGTGCGCGGGCCGGGTGGCGGCAGTGTTTGGCGGATCTCTTGGCAGCGGCGCTATCGCTCTGATTGATTGTGCATTCTTTGTGGTGATGTTCGGCCTAATCTTGCGTGAGATCGCGGCAGGCAAAAATTGGCGCAACCTGCCTGTGGCCGTGGGGGTTGGTCTGCTCGGAGTTGCGCATATCCTGTTTTACCTTGAAGCACTTGGTGTGATGGATTTGGGCGGAGTGGGGCAACGCCTCGGTCTTGGGGTAATCGCCTTTATGCTCACCCTGATTGGAGGCCGGATCGTGCCGAGCTTCACCGCCAACTGGCTTAAGAAAAACGCCAGTGACAGTGGTGGTGCAAAGGGTGTGGCGGCAGTGATGGGGCCCGTTGATAAAGCGGTGCTGCTCATCACGATCCCAAGCCTTCTCGCCTGGGTGTTTTTTCCTGAGCATATTGTGACAGGCATCGGCCTGGTTATTGCCGGTCCCGCCAATCTGATACGGCTGGCCCGCTGGCGGGGGCGGCATACGCTTCGTGAGCCATTATTGTTCGCGCTTCATGTTGGTTATGGCTGGCTGGCCATCTCATTCGCGCTGCTGGGCGCTTCGGTGCTGAGTGAGATCATTGCCCGGAATGATGCGCTCCATGCGCTGACCGTGGGCGCCGCGGGCACGATGATCCTGGCGGTGATGAGCCGCGCTATCCTCGGGCATACAGGAAGCGCCTTGCACGCTGACCGGGTCACCACTCTGGCCTTTTGTTTTGTCAGCGTCGCCGCTCTCGCCCGGCTTAGCGTTCTCCCGCTGCCGGAGTTGAGCGCGCAACTCTACGCCCTGTCGGGTGGTGCCTGGATATTAGCTTTCGCATTGTTTGTCTGGCGCTACAGCCCATTTGCAATTCGCGGCTGATTTATGCATGCCCGCGCCGTGCGCGGCGCAAACCAACCATCGTCGCGGCGATGATGTCATCCACATTGGCTCCGCGCGAGAGATCGCAAATGGGCGCGTTGAATCCCTGAAGCACCGGTCCGATAGCGCGCGCGCCAGCCATATACTGGGTGAGCTTGTAGGCGATATTACCAGAATCGAGGTCCGGGAACACCAGCACATTGGCGCGCCCCGCGACCATGCTATCCCCTTTGACCTTGACGGTAGCAACCACAGGCGTGAGGGCGGTGTCGGCTTGAAATTCCCCGTCGATCATGAGCTCGGGCGCGCGCGCCTTTGCCAGCTCCAGCGCTTTGGTGACTTTTTCAACGCGCGGATGCGTGGCGCTCCCTTGCGTGGAAAATGAGAGCATGGCGATGCGCGGCGGCTCGGAGAGCAGCTCGCTCGCGCTTGCCGCCGACGACAGGGCTATGTCAGCCAGCTCTTGCGACGTAGGTTCGACATTGAAACCGCAATCCGCATAAATGAAGCTCCTCGGGCCTTGCCCCAGAAAGTTCGGCACCGCCATCAAAAAGAAGCTGGACGGGGTGTTGATCCCTTCGGCCATACCGACGGTCATCATGCCGGCTTCAATGACCCGGCGAGTGGGAATGGAAACCCCCGCGACCATGGTGTCCGCCGCGCCGCTCCTGACCATCATCCCGCCGAAATAGAGCCGGCGAAGCACTAGGCGCATCGCCATCTCGGTAGTCATTTTTTTTCGCGAACTGGCCACCATATCCGCAAATTTTGCAAGCTCAGGATCGTTTTTGGGGAAGCGTTGCTCCAGGCCATCAAGCGTGATTGCGGCCTCATCAGCAGC
>Ga0209344_10004837_pt1 | contig 12057 bp, 13 predicted proteins | sample Cruoilmetagenom6_FD_187293 | JGI IMG/M metagenome (GOLD analysis project Ga0209344, IMG submission 187293) | Oil polluted marine microbial communities from Coal Oil Point, Santa Barbara, California, USA - Santa Barbara Oil Seep Sample 6 (SPAdes)... | ecosystem: Environmental > Aquatic > Marine...
GTAAAGCCTTTATCAACCTCAACAAAGCTGTTATGGCCAATGAAGGTCGTGTTACTTCAGCCTTGAAACGTATGATCGCTTGGGTGAGTAGTAATGCAACAGGTTGTAGATATTGCCAAGCACATGCTATTCGCGCTGCTGAACGTTACGGCGCAGAGCAAGAGCAACTCGATAATATTTGGGAATACAGAACCCACCCAGCTTTTAATGAGGCAGAGCGCTACGCGCTCGATTTTTCGCTGGCCGCGTCTCAGGTTCCTAATGCCGTGGATGAAACGATCAAAACACGCCTGCACGAACATTGGAATGAAGGCGAGATCGTTGAAATGCTAGGTGTTATTTCACTCTTCGGATATTTGAATCGCTGGAACGACTCAATGGGCACATCCATAGAAGATGGTGCTGTTGAAAGTGGTAATCAATATCTGGGTAAGCACGGTTGGAATAAAGGAAAACACATTTAGCCCATTGAGCACTAATGGTGGTGGTTTTCAAAAAATTTAAAACTAACCGTGAGGTGTAGACGTGTAGGACGCTGTTGAGAGTGATAATCTTTAAAAAATTTATAAATGGAAAAAAGCTGGATAATTGGAATTGCAATATTGATTTTTTTAGTCGTTACCTTTATTTATTGGAGAATTACAAGGCATAGCATAAAAAAGATCTATGGTGAAAATTGGAAAATATGGGGCGCGAGAACTTTTTATTGGCAGGATGCAATATATATTTGCACTGCAATAACCATACTAATATTGTTCATTTTTAAATGGACCAATGTTTTATCTTTCTAGAGATACAATGTAGAGATCAATCGATAAAAATTTCCTCGGAAGCCCTATAAAACATGTTTCCGTACTTCGATAACAACCGATTTGCTCGTGGGCGTATTACTCTTTTTAGCAACCGATTTAATAGGAACTAACACGTTGGTCTCTGGAAAATAGGTCGCTACACATTGCTTCGGAATGTCATAAGAGATCACCAAGAATTTTTTTGCCACCCGTTCTTTTCCGTCAGAAAAATTGAACAGATCCACCAAATCCATTTGTTGTAAACCGTGCCGTCTCATGTCATCAGCATTCATTAAAATCACCCGGCGTTCATTCTCGATACCGCGATAGCGGTCGTTTTTTCCGTAGATCGTTGTGTTGTACTGATCATGACTTCTAATAGTCATCATAAGTAATTCATTTTCCTTTAATGGAATTGCTTCGGAAATCGTCATTGAAAAATTAGCTTTCGTGGTTTCCGTAGGAAACGTTCCTTCTCGCGACGAATTAGGCAGATAAAATCCGCCGAAATCACGCACTCGCTTGTTATAGTCTTTAAACCCAGGAATTGTGGCTTCAATAGCATCGCGAATTCGATCATAATTTTGCCGATATGCTTCCCATGGAATGGCGGCATTTTCCTTTAAAACAGCCATCGCCAATCTGCAAACCAAGTCGGGTTCACTGATCAATTGATCACTAATAGGTTTTAAAACCCCTTGACTTTTTTGAATAACTCCCATGGAGTTTTCGCAGGTAACAAATTGCTTTCCGCTCTTTTGAATATCTTCATCACTTCGTCCAAAAACGGGAAGAATCAACGCTTCCTTGCCTGTTACCAAATGACTCCGATTCAATTTTGTACTTACCTGAATGGTGAGATCACAATTTTGTAATGCTTCCGCGGTAAAAAGCGTGTCGGGTGTTGCGCTTAAAAAATTTCCGCCCATACCCATAAAGATCTTACACGCCCCGCTATGCATGGCTTCAATTGAATTTACAACGTCTAGACCGTGTTCTCTTGGCGGACTAATATTGAAATTTGCTTCCAAAGCATCCAATAGCCAATCCCAAGGTTTTTCATAAATCCCCATGGTTCGGTCGCCTTGCACATTGCTGTGCCCACGAACAGGACACGTTCCCGCACCTGGCTTTCCAATACTTCCCTTCAACAAAAGCGTATTAACCACTTCTTTGATCGTGTCAACCGAATTTTTATGCTGCGTAAGCCCCATCGCCCAGCACGTAATGATCTTCTTACTATGCTTGATCTTGTCAACTATACCTTGAATGTCTTCCACGGAAATACCACATTGCTGAGATAGATCTTTAAGATCCTGAGCAAGAATATGTTTTTTATATCTTTCGAAACCGAACGTATCTTTTGCAATAAATTCCTGGTCTAAAACAGTTCCTGATTCGGCTTCTTCAGCTAAAACTAATAACTGATTAATGGCTTGAAAAAGTGCGATATCACCGTTGATCTTTATAGGCAGATGTATATTGCTAATGGTAGTTCCCATTCCTAACATTCCGGCAACCGATTGTGGATCGGCAAATTTTGATAATCCCGTTTCTGGCAAAGGATTAATTGAAATGATCAAGGCGCCATTTTTGTGCGCTCTTTCCAAGGCACTCAGCATTCGCGGATGATTGGTCCCGGGATTCTGCCCCATGATCATGATGACTTCGGCTTCATAAAAATCTTCCAACTTCACCGAACCTTTTCCAATTCCCAAGGTTTCACCTAAAGCAACACCGCTACTTTCATGACACATATTGCTGCAATCGGGCATATTATTTGTTCCGAAGGCACGTACAAATAGCTGATATAAAAACGCAGCCTCATTGCTTGTTCTTCCGCTAGTATAAAAAATAGCCTCATCGGGTGAAGCTAAACCATTTAAATGCTTTGCGGTTAGTGCAAAGGCATCTTCCCACGTAATGGGTTGGTAGTGTTCGGAATTCTTCGGAAGGTACATAGGCTGGGCTATTCTCCCGCTTTTCCCGATCGCATAGTCATCCCATTGGGATAATTCGACAAGCGAATGTTTTTTGAAAAAATCTGGCGTCAACGCTTTGGTTGTGGCTTCTTCAGCAACGGCTTTTGCACCATTTTCGCAATACTCGGCCATAGTGCTTCTGCGATCATCTGGGTCTGGCCAGGCGCAACCCGGACAGTCATAACCATCTACTTGATTCAATTTTTGAAGCGCAACAAATCCTCTCGACACGTTCATCTCGTCCAAAATATGCTTTACCGAAGAAGCAACCGCCTTGAATCCCGCAGCTGTTTTATCAACTGAAGTCAGTTTAATTTTACTGAGTTCTTCAGGGTTTTCTGGATTGACGCTATTTGATTTTTTTGTTGACACCGTTTAATTTTTAAATTCTATGAGCTAGCACTCCGTTTTTGGGTTTTCGTACATATCAGATTGATCTTCGTGAGTTTCATCCAAGCAGGCAAGGTCTTTTTCGATCAATAAAAACAGACCGCCATCCTCACCATTCTCTTGATGTCCTTTAACTGTAATTTCAGGTGTATCAGTCAAAATTCTGGCCGCTTCTTTAGATAAAATTACATGAATTTCATTGTCGCTAAACGTTGCCCTTATCTGCTTTTCATCCGTATTTCGCGATAGTTTATATCTGAAAATCATCTTTTCAGATAGGATTGTTTGTGCGCTAACAATGCCGTCCGATTTTAATTGCGCAACATCCGATTTTGTAAGTCGTAAACGAATGCTATTATCTTTAATTCTGATCTTCATTTTAATTGTTTTTAATTCGGTCTGAACCGCAATATACATTACACGACTGTTGCTTTAAAAAACCGATAAGTGTAATCCCGAACGATTGGGCCGTCTCTATTGCCAAACTACTGGGTGCTCCGATTGCGCAAACCACTTGAATTCCTGCCATGGCGGCTTTCTGTATAAGCTCAAAACTCGCTCTTCCACTTAATAAAAGTATCGCCTTTTCTAAACGAAAAGATTCATCGCCATTCGTCAAAAGTGCCGCTCCAATAAGCTTATCTAAGGCGTTGTGTCGCCCAACATCTTCTTTAAAATCAATACAATCTCCTGCACTTGAAAACAATGCTGCTGCATGAATTCCACCCGTTCGCACAAAGGCTTCTTGAACTTTGCCCAGTTTTTCGGGAAGTTGCGAGATCATTTCCAGATCGATCTGGAAATGATCAACCGCGTTCGCCACCGTACACACTTGATGTATGGCTTCAATACTTTCCTTTCCGCAGACACCACAGCTACTACTGGTATAAAAATTACGTTTAAGCTTGTCCAAATTAGCCTCAAAATCTTCGCCCAAGCGAATCAAAATTTTGTTTTCCCCAAGAGATCGGCTTACGGGTTCTGCAAAGTCTTTTGCCGAAGAAATAATTCCTTCAGTAAATAGAAATCCAACGGCCAATTCAGTATCATTTCCTGGGGTACGCATCGTAACCGCTAGAGGCGTGATTGTTCGTTGATTTGCCGGACCAATTTCCAGCTGAATTTCTAACGGTTCCTCGATCGCGACGACATCATGAGTGGTTATAAGTTGTTTGTTTCGCTGCCGAACGATCGCGATCTCTTTAATCATTTTTGCTTTTATTTAAACGCTGAAAAGCCTCTGGATCATTTACATTTTGCAGAAAATCTGCTTCCGAAACATCCACAAAACAGGTTTTTGCTTGTTTTATAAAGGTAGCAATTGAATCGTTACCTTCTTTATAAAATGCCTGAATTTGTTCAAATACCGATGCTTCAAAGAGGGTAATTAAAGGTTCTGCTCTGCCCGTATTTCGATAACAAACCACATCAAACTCGGTATTTCTATGTTTTATTAGCTCCAATAGATGTTCCATTCGTAGTAATGGATAATCACAAGCAATTAAAAATATCGGTTTATCTCCAACAGCTTCCAAAACCGACATGAGACCTGTCATAGGACCGTGCTCTTTATATTCGTCTTTATCTAAAATTTGCTCAATATGCTTCGGAAACATCCCTGTTTCCTGTTGTTCGGTGTTTACAGATAGCAACGTCTTTTCACAAAACGGGCTAAGCAAATTATAAACATACTCCCACTGTGGAAGCCCGTTATACTGCAAAAAAGCTTTGTCGGTTTTCATCCGTTTGCTTTTTCCACCGCAAAGAACCACCCCAATAGGACGATCTGAAGCGGACTTGTAAAAATCGTTTTTTGTTTTTACCCTCACATCATCCAAGCCATACAGCCTTATAAAATCTTGAATACAATAATCGCGAACAACGACAATAATTTCTTTTTGGCTAACGTGGTCATCATGGCAAATACGAACCAGTAATTCATGAAAACCTTGTTTCTTTTTGATCTCTAAAGGTCCTATTTCATCAATAAGCAGCGTCTTTATCGATGGGTCTTTCCAAAAATCCCAAAGCGCCTTTGCTACTTTTTGAAAGTTCTGCGCATCAAACTGAAATCTTCCCACTACGAGTGATCCGCTTTCACTTTCCATAGGTAATAGTTCTTCTGAAGGAATCAATTGGAAATATCGTTTTCCGTTGTGCTCGGGGCTTAAAACACCCGCTACTCCTGGTAGATTTACCAACTCCTCTTGTAAAAACGTGGTTTTCCCACTTCCTACACTATCCGAAAAAATAGTGATCTTCGGTTTCATGAGGCTTCAAAATAAAGAGAGATCGTGATCCAATAAACCAAAAACCGCTTGGCTCTGGTAATTGGGTTTTTAATACGATTGCTTAAGGCATTGGCGATAACCGTGTTTTTCCGTAGCTGAGGCATTTCAGAAATAATGGTCGTTAGCGAACTCTCCATATTCGTTCGACGGTTGCTCACCCATATTTTTAGTAAAAATTTGACAAGCGGACTAATAACGAAAAGAAATACCAACAATACGGTAAGAGTGCGAAGTAATACATACCATATTGTTTTTTGGTTTTCAGTAAAAAGTAATGCCATGATTATAAAAAGTCCGATTCCAGAAAAAAGAAAGACCTTTTTTAAACGTTTTCTTTTTACTAAAGAAACTGTCTCCACATCTACCGTCATAAAATCTTTCTGTCGTAAGATCTGAGCTTCTTTCTGAATATTCTTCGGAAGTTTGTACGCAAAAATACCCGCTGTAATTCCAACTAAGACATAAAGCAATCCATAGCTTATCAATACGATCCACGGCAAATCTTCAAATAAGGCAAGTTCGAAACGCTGGGTTAGCTCTCCAAAAAAATTAGAAATAGCCTCCCACAATTGAACGCCAAAAATGATGGTAAGTGTGAGTATTTTCTGAAAGGCAGATTCAAATAACGCGATCATTCCTAAGCAAACGGTAGACACTTTATTCACACCAAACATCGAATAGATCGCCGCCCCAAGAATGCCTTGAAATGCTACTGCTACATACGCCATAACTGGTGAATGCGGACTAATAAGTACTTTGAGCATAATGACCAAAAGCATGGCTTGTATGATGGTTTTCCATTTATTCTGGCTATTGTAGGCTAAAAAAGTAATCAGAATGACAGAAATACTTCCTAAGAAAATACCGCTAAACGGTAAGCGAATAGCATGAAGAATACCTCCCAATCCGCTTTCGCTAAAAGCCCATAAGGCGGTAACCTTTGTGATAAGATCGGGTATATTTGGGCGGTATGTTAAGGTTGTTTTTTCAGTGCTCATTCGTCAGTATCTGTCGTATTTTTTTCTGAAGAAGCGGTACCACACTTTCTTCAAACCAGTGGTTTTTTGTACGCCAAAAGCGATTTACTGGTGACGGATGCGGTAATGACCAAAACGGAAGATACTCTTCAAAATGCTCAACACGTTGAGTGAGGTTTCGTCCATCTTTAGGCAAATAGTATCGCGTTGCATAACTACCAATCAACAAAGTTAGTTTAACATTATCGAATTTAGAAATAACATCATCATGCCATAAGGGAGCACATTCTTTACGCGGCGGGAGATCTCCAGTTTTCGCTTTTCCGGGGTAACAAAATCCCATCGGTATAATGGCAAAATTGGCGGTATTGTAAAAGGTGTCTTCGTCTACACCCAACCATTCTCGTAATTTTTTTCCACTTTGATCTGCCCATGCCGTTCCACTTTCATGTACTTTACGGCCTGGCGCCTGACTTATCAAAATAATTTTAGATGCTTCATTAGCCTCAATAATGGGTCGTGGTCCTAGAGGTAAATGCTTCGCACAAACCTCACAGTTCCGAATAGTGGTTAATAATGATTCCATTACTTTTTCCCAGCTACAATGATCACCAATTCTCCTTTTGGCGGTTTATTTTCAAAGTGTTTTTGTACTTCGGAAATGGTCCCGCGTATGGTTTCTTCGTGTAATTTACTAAGTTCCCTCGATACAGAAATGGATCTGTCGTTTCCGAAGAATTCGGCAAACTGCGCAAGACTTTTTAGGAGTTTGTGAGGTGATTCGTAAAAAATAATGGTTCGAGTTTCTTCGGCCAATAATTGGAGCCGCGTTTGACGCCCTTTCTTAACGGGAAGAAAACCTTCAAACACAAACTTATCATTCGGCAAGCCACTGTTGACCAATGCAGGAACAAAGGCCGTAGCACCTGGTAAACAATCTACCTCAATACCCGCTTCTACACAGGCGCGGGTAAGCAGAAATCCCGGGTCGCTAATGGCTGGCGTACCTGCATCGCTTATCAATGCAACCGTTTCACCCACTTTAATTCGCTGTACAATACCTTCGGTGGTTTTGTGTTCGTTATGCATATGATGCGAATGCATCTGTGTGGTAATTTCAAAATGTTTTAAAAGCTTTCCGCTGGTTCGCGTGTCTTCGGCTAAAATAAGATCTGCCGCTTGAAGCACTTCCACAGCGCGAAACGTCATGTCTTTTAAATTCCCAATGGGCGTTGGTACCAAATAGAGTTTCCCCATAGATTTGCCCCACATCTGTGGGAATATAATTTAGTTAATAACGAACCTCTTTTCCGAAGAAATAAGACACAAGCAGCGCCACCAAGCCCATAAGGGCCATGGTCATTCCGCCATCGTCTGCCATATAATGTGCTGTTGCGGCGAGAAGCATGTCAAAGAATAAGCCTGCATAAGCCCATTCGGTAAGCCACGGACTTTTTCGCCAAAGGATCATAAGTACTGCTAAAATTTTTGCTGTTGCCAACGGAATCACGATATACGATGGATATTGAAAGGACTCAAAAAAGTCTTTTACCATTTCGGTATTCACAAAGTACATGCCTGCTGAAAAAAGCATGATTCCACATAAAATAGCTGTTGCAACCCAATAAATGATCTTCTGCGTTCTCATAATTTTTCGTTGCCTTTACTTCTGAAATTGTCGTTCTATACACGTCATAAAACGCGTACTATAATCATCTTTATTCAACCAATAATTATAGTCTGGTTTCACTTGTCCTTTAATAAACGTAGCTGCTTGTTCAAAGTTCTGCATAGTATTGATCTGCGAAAGTACGCGTGTATAATCTTCAGCATTCCCATCAAACAAGTGTTTAATAAATGCCAATCGATCGTTCAAACCAATTTTTGAACTATGGTTAGCGACCTGATTAAGCGATTTCGGTTTTTCAGAAATATCTAGATCATTGATCAAGGTCGTACTGGGCTTCGGGATGTCACCACCTTTGGATGGCTTTCGCTCCTCGGCTGCAGGTTTTGAGGTTTCTGTGGCTTTTCTTTCAAATGTTGGTGTTTGTTGATAATTGGCTGCAAATTCTTCCAGATCGTTCTTGACATATTTTGCCTTTGGAAGCACTTCCTCTAAAAGTTCATCCATTTGCTGTGATTCGGCGGGCATTTGCGCAACAAGATCTTTGATCTTTTCCATCAACGGCTCTACCAGATCTTCTTTGTGCGATGACTGCGGAAGCGGCTCCGGCTCTTTAAACCAATTATCTTCTCTATAACTTTTTGAATCTAATGACTCTTGTTGTTCGGTTTCCGAAGAAATACCAACCTGATTTTCAAGATGTTCTAAAATGGTCAGTTTCTCAAATAAACCCCCAACAGTTTTCTTCATTTCCCGCGTATTGAAGTCCTCGGGTGCAGCAGTGATCTGCGCTGCCAATTTTTTAATTTCCGACTGAAGTGTCTTCTTCATAACTTTTAAAATTATTCGCTTTTGCTCAATTTTGTTTTTATAAATTTACGCAACCTTTATGTAAACGGAAAACTTTTCTGTTTTCGTCTAAATCGTACGTATGTTTCTTGAAAATACCGTTAATCAAAAAGAGCAATTTGGCTGGATCGAAGTGATCTGTGGCTCTATGTTTTCGGGTAAAACTGAAGAACTTATCCGCCGATTAAAACGGGCTAAATTTGCGCGTCAAAAGGTAGAAATTTTTAAACCGAAGATCGACACCCGTTACGATGATGACTCGGTGGTTTCTCATGATAGCAATCAAATTAGATCAACAGCGGTTCCTGCAGCGGCCAATATCCCCATTTTGGCAGATGATTGTGACGTGGTAGGTATTGACGAAGCACAATTCTTTGATGATGAAATTGTAAAAGTATGTAATGACCTAGCCAATCGTGGCGTTCGGGTGATCATCGCTGGACTGGATATGGATTTTAAAGGAAATCCGTTTGGCCCCATGCCAGCATTGATGGCTACGGCCGAATATGTTACCAAAGTGCATGCTGTTTGTCCGCGTACAGGAAATTTAGCTCACTACAGTTATCGTAAGGCAAAAAGCGAAGATCTTGTTCTTTTAGGTGAAACCGAAGAATACGAGCCGTTAAGCCGTGCAGCGTATTACAAAGCGATGTTACGAGAAAAAGTAAGCAAAATGGATGTGACAGATCCCGAAGAATTTCCTAGTAAAAAACAAGCCTAAATGCCAAAAGCTTCTGAAACCGTTTTGGAAATTGACCTCAGCGCGCTAAGGCATAATTACCAATATCTCACTTCAAAACTGACCAAAGACACCAAAGTGATGGGCGTTGTAAAGGCGTCGGGGTACGGCAGTGATGCTGTTGCTATTGCCAAAGAATTGGTTGCTTTGGGCGCTACATATCTCGCCGTGGCGTATACTCCCGAAGGCGTCCAATTGCGTGACGCTGGGATTGAAATTCCAATTCTTGTGTTGCATCCGCAACCCAATAATTTTGAAACCTTGATCGCGCGTTGTTTAGAACCAAATCTTTACAGCAAGCGTATTTTCGATCTTTTTACGCGTTTAGCGGAAGAAAAAAATCAAAAAAGATATCCAATCCACATCAAATTCAATTCTGGTCTCAATCGATTGGGTTTTACTGAAAAGGACTGCAATTGGTTGGCGAAAGCACTTTCCGAAAGACCTGCTGTGTATGCGAAGTCACTTTTTTCACATTTAGCCGCGAGCGAAGATCTTACAGAACGTGATTTTACTCTTCAGCAGATTACTCGGTTTAAGCACATTTCCGAAGTAATGATTAAAAAATTAGGCTACCGCCCAATGCTACATCAAAGTAATACTTCGGCGATCTTAAATTATCCCGAAGCACAGTATGATATGGTACGAACGGGTATTGGACTATATGGTTATGGTAATTCTGAAATAGAAGATCAAAATCTAAAACCTGTAGCTGCATTGAAGTCGGTTATTTCCCAAATTCACACCGTTGAAGCTGGAGAGACCGTAGGATATAATCGTGCTTATACGGCTGCAACGCAAGAAAAAACAGCGACCATTCCTATTGGGCACGCTGATGGAATTCCAAGACAATTGGGTAACGGTCGTGGTGCTGTTTATATTCATGGAAAACGGGCGCCCATCGTTGGGAATGTATGTATGGATATGTTGATGGTCAATGTAACCTCTATTGCCTGTGAGGAAGGCGATGAGGTTGTTATTATTGGAAAAGAACAATCGGCTGTGGCGTTAAGCCAAGATATGGGGAGCATCTCATATGAATTATTAACAGCTATTTCTCAACGGGTAAAACGCGTAATTTATCGAAATGACGCTTTGTAAATGATGTTTTTTGTTAAAAAAACTCTTTTTTTGCATACCTTGGGACTATATAAACCTATTAAACCATCTAAAAATGTTAAAAGAATTTAAAGATTTTATTATGACCGGCAATGTCATTGACTTGGCAGTTGCAGTATTACTTGCGGGCGCAATGGGGCTCGTTGTTAGTGGCTTTGTGAATGATATTATGATGCCTTTGGTGGGTCATTTCTCTGGTGGCGTAGATTTCGCCGATATGAAAGTTGTATTAGACGAAGCTGTTGTGGCTGCCGATGGTACAGTTACAAAAGCTGAAAACGCTATTATGTATGGAAAATGGATCAATGCGATCATCAATTTAATTATTGTTGGATTTGTATTATTTATGATTGTTAAGGCGTATAACAAAACGAAAAAACCTGTTGTGGAAGCTCCAGTAGCAGATCCAGGACCTTCTGAGATCGATCTACTTAAAGAAATTAGAGATTCTTTAAAAAAGTAATTTAGATTACTTCCGCTACACTACTATTTTAATTAAACCCTCCAACCCTAACGGATTGGAGGGTCTTTTTTTGCCTTTGCTGCACATAATTATTCTTTATGATTTACTTTTGTTCTTTTAACCTTAAAACCTCTGTCTTTTTGAGGAGTTCAAAATATGAAAATAGCTATTGTTGGAGCCACTGGAATGGTAGGTACCGTATTATTAAAAGTGCTTGAGGAGCGTAAGTTTAAGATTTCCGAATTACTACCCGTAGCTTCCGAAAAATCTGTAGGGCGCGAATTGGTATATGCTGGAAAATCGTATAAAATTGTTGGTATGGAAACGGCATTGGCTGCCAAACCGGATATTGCAATTTTTTCGGCTGGCGGCGACACATCGCTTGCTTGGGCTCCAAAATTTGCAGAAAATGGAACAACGGTTATCGACAATTCTTCGGCCTGGCGCATGGATGCAACAAAAAAATTGATCGTTCCCGAGATCAACGCACAGGTATTGACCAAAGAAGACAAAATTATAGCCAACCCCAATTGCTCCACCATTCAAATGGTGATGGCCCTGGCTCCGCTCCACTCTAAGTATAAAATGCGCCGTGTGGTGGTTTCTACGTATCAGTCGGTTTCAGGAACTGGCGTAAAAGCTGTAAAGCAAATGGAAAATGAAGCCGCAGGTATTTCAGGAGAAATGGCATACCCATATCCAATCAACCGAAATGCCATTCCGCATTGCGACACCTTTGAGGCGAATGGTTATACCAAAGAAGAAATGAAACTCGCTCGTGAACCGCAAAAGATCTTGGATGATCGTACATTTTCGGTTTCAGCTACCG
>Ga0209344_10004839_pt1 | contig 12053 bp, 11 predicted proteins | sample Cruoilmetagenom6_FD_187293 | JGI IMG/M metagenome (GOLD analysis project Ga0209344, IMG submission 187293) | Oil polluted marine microbial communities from Coal Oil Point, Santa Barbara, California, USA - Santa Barbara Oil Seep Sample 6 (SPAdes)... | ecosystem: Environmental > Aquatic > Marine...
TGATTTACCCGCTATTTCTTTGGGTCTTCTAATCGCATACGGCTTTCAAAATGCCGTCACTGCAATTAAAATCCGCGCAAAAAACAAGTTCAAGTAAAGACAAAGCCACGCCTTTGTAGGATAGTTAAAATAACAAATTAAACCAGATTCTCTAAAAAATTACGTGTTCATAAGTCCATATTGCTCTGACCACGTACAGTTTTTAATAACTAGACGGAAATGGCAATTGGCTTTAGAATTTTGAATTCTGGTTGGTGTTGAAATAGCCCCACGAACCCCTGTAGGACCAGACCAAGGACACTAGTTTTGACACGCATCTCATCACCGCACTATGCAAAAGCCACTTCAGACTTTGATAGCATCCCAATTGTTGATCTGTCTGATGTCAAAACACAAAACGGGTTTTCTCGGATTGCACATGAGTTGATCGAGACCGCAAAAAAATCAGGTTTTTTCTATGTGTCAAACCACGGCATTGATCAGGTTGTAATTGATCGGGCCTTTGCTGCCTCACGATCCTTCTTTGATCTGCCCAAAGCTGACAAATCCACCATTACCGTCAATCAAAAGCAACGCGGGTGGATGGCACAGGGAATGACCAATCTGGAAGGTGCCAAAACCCATGACGCCAAAGAGGTCTTCTTTTGGGGTTGGGATGTGACGGATGACGACCCTGATATGCTTGCAGGCCTGCCAATGGTAGCCCCAAACTGCTGGCCGGATACAGTGGCACCAACACTGAAACGTGATCTTCTGCCCTACTATGAACAGGTTGTATCACTAAGCCGTACGATTTTATCCGCTTTGGCTGTGGGGCTGGGTCAGGATCGGGATTTCTTTGCCAAAGCCTATGAAAAGCCGCTGGCTCGCGGACAATTGGTATATTACCCGACGGCCACGGATCAGGACTTGCAAGAAGAGCGTTTCGGGGCTGCAACCCACTCTGATTTCGGTGTTTTGACAGTCTTATTGCAAGATATGCAGGGTGGATTACAGGTGCAAAACCTGATGGGTGACTGGATAGAAGCCCCACCAATTGCAGGAACATTTGTCTGCAATATCGGGGACTTGCTGGAACGGTGGACGAATAACCGTTTGATTTCAACAAAACACCGCGTACTGAACCGATCCGGAAACAGCCGTTATTCAATCCCGATTTTCTGCGACCCAGCCAGTGATACTGTGATAGATCCACGCGATTTGGGTGTACCGGACAGTAAGGCACTGTTTGACTCGGTTACTGCGGGCGATTACATCATGTCTAAAAACAAACGCAACTTTTCGCAGTATAAACCGTAATTTCAGCGATCATCGGAAATCGTAGTCATTTCATCAAACACCCTGTTGTAAAAGCTTTGCCCCAGCGCGGATGTGGCTCGGGTTTTATGTTTGATCAGTGCCAGATCAAGATAGACGTTGGGCCGGAAAGGTCGCACCACATACCCCTTTCCATCGTCGTGCGCCAACGTGAACGGGTCGATCAAGGACACCCCCATTCCAGATTTCACGAACTCCAACAATGAGCGAAACAGGTGCGACTGGCATTTCACCCTAAGACGACTATTGCTTTTTAAAAACAGTTCTTTAGTGCGCGAATTTATCATATGATCTTCACCCATCACAATAAAGGGCACGTTGTCCAGATCTTCTGGGCTTAGCTCATCCAAGTCAGCCAATGGGCTGTCTTCTGGGATGGCCAGTTGACACAAAAACCGCATCTGCTTCCAGTCTAGGCTGTCATCCAAAATTGGCAATTCGCTGATCCCAATTTCGGCCAACCCCGAGGCAACCCACTGTTGGATATTCTGCGAATACCGCGTTTGAAACGAAACATCGACGTCAGGGTGCTCTTTCACAAAATTACTTACAGCACCGGTCATAAAACCGAAGGAAACCGCATGCGTGCACACGACTTGCAAGGTTCCCACTCTTTGGTTTTGCAAATTGGATACAGCCAAGTTGACCTGATTTATACCCCGAACCACTGTATCGATTTCGCGATACAGGATTTTGGCCTCTGGTGTCGGAACCAAACGCCCGCGTTCACGTTCAAACAGTTTCAGTTTTGTCTGATCTTGCAGCTGTGCCAAAAGATTACTGATCGCAGGTTGGGAAATCCCAAGACTTTGGGCGGCCGCAGTCACGGTGCCCGTTTCAATAACAGAATGCAGGGCTTGCAGGGGTCTATATCGCATATCATTTTTTCTGATGTTCTACACAATTATTAGTATTTGATATTATGTAGTAGTCAAGTAAATTTCCCTGATGGGAGACGCGAAGTTGGAATCATCTGAACCAAAAAACATACTTGTGATAGGTGCCGGCATTGTCGGTGTGTCCACCGCTTTGTGGTTACAGCGCGATGGACACACTGTGACTTTGATCGACAAAGAAGGCCCCAGCGCAGGTGCATCTTTTGGCAATGCAGGCGTTTTGTCGTCAGGATCACTGGTTCCGGTGACGGTTCCAGGGCTTTTCGGCAAAGCCCCCAAAATGTTGTTTAGCCCGAACCAGCCTTTGTTCCTGAAATGGTCCTATGTACCAAAACTGATCCCGTTTTTGTGGAAGTATATGAAACACGCGAACGCCAAATCGGTAGAGCGCATATCTATGGGGCTGAGCCAGCTATTACACGATGCACCCGATCAGCATTTGGCTTTGGCAAAAGGTACCGAAGCGGAAGAATATATCGACACTGTCGACTACCTATTCGGATACGCGGATGAGGTAGCATTCAAGACGGATCGCTTTGGATGGGATATCCGTGAACGCCGGGGTGTCAGTTTTGCAAAGCTGGATGCAAACGCGATGGTCGATTACGACCCAAATCTAAAGGGGCGGTTCGGCTACGGTGTACAATGCAAGAACCACGGCAAGATCAATGACCCCGGTGCATATGTCACAAAACTTGCCGAACATTTCGCTGCGAATGGTGGAACTGTTTTGACTAAAGATGTCAAAGGGTTCGATATAAAAGACGGGCATTGCACGGGAGTGGTGACCACCGATGGAACAATAACAACAGACGCTTACGTTCTAACCACAGGTGCTTGGAGCAGTGCGTGGGAAAAGACACTTGGCATTACAGTTCCGATGGAATCCGAACGCGGCTATCACATTGAATTTGTGAACCCGTCGATCACTTTACGCTCTCCCTTGATGGTGGCGGGTGGCAAATTTGTCGTCAATTCAATGGACGGACGAATGCGCTGCGCAGGGGTGATTGAGTTTGGCGGTTTGGATACCCCAGCCTCAAAAGCGCCGATTAAGCTGTTAAAAAAACAGATGGCTGACCTTTTCCCGGATTTGACCTATGATCGAATTGATGAATGGATGGGGCATCGCCCTGCAACCGCTGATAGCCTGCCGGTTATTGGCGTAAGCCCGAAAGCTGACAATGTGTTTCTGGGCTATGGGCATCAGCATATTGGCCTGTCTGGCGGGCCAAAAACCGGACGTTGGTTGGCAAAACTTGCAACCGGCGCCCCAATGAATACCGATTTGTCTGTTTATGCGGCAGATCGGAGAATATAACGTACTAAAATCTAAACATGGGAGACTAAAATGAAGACAGTTAATATTACAGTAGGTGCCACATTGGCCGCTTTGGCTTTTACAGGGGCCGCATCTGCGGAAAACTGGGATATGCCAATGGCCTATTCAGCTACGAACTTTCACTCTGAACACGGCGTGATTTTTGCAAATAAAGTGAAAGAATACACTAATGGTGATCTGGAAATCACAGTTCATCCGGGTGGCTCATTGTTCAAAGGTGGCGAAATCAAACGGGCCGTTCAGACTGGTCAGGCACCGATTGGTGAACGCTTCATGTCCGCACACGCGAATGAAGCCCCTATTCTGGGTTGGGATAATCTGCCCTTTCTGGCAACGACCTACGAAGAAAATGACATGCTATGGGCCGCTGCAAAAGACAAAGTGAACGCAGCCCTTGCAGACCAAAACCTGGTTGCGATTTACACATGCCCTTGGCCGGGTCAGGGTTTCTACTTCAACAAGCCAGTGAACTCCAGCGCAGATACAAAGGGCGTCAAGTTTCGCTCATACAACTCTGCCACGGCAACTTTTGCCGAAGGTTTGGGCATGATCCCAGTGCAGGTTGAAGCGGCTGAACTTAGCCAAGCACTTGCAACAGGTGTTGCTGAATCCTTTATCTCATCCGGCTCAACCGGCTATGACCGTAAAGTCTGGGAGCATCTAAGCCACTACTACAAAGTTAACGCATGGTTGCCGCGCAACTATGTGATGGTCAACAAAGGTGTCTGGGATGGATTGAATGCAGATACGCAATCAGCGATCCAAAAAGCGGGTGACGAGACCGGTATCTCTTGTGCTGCAAAATCTGCTGATCTTGCAAGCTTCTACTTTGAAGAGTTGGAAAAAGGTGGCATGTCCGTAGAGCCAGCTAGTCCTGATTTCCTTGCTGAACTTAAGGCTATCGGCGCAAAAATGACAGACGATTGGCTAAAAGAAGTTGGTGCTGACGGCCAAGCTATCCTTGACGCTTACAAAGCCAACTGATTTCGGTTTACAAATATACGTGGTCCTCTTGTAATGAAGGGGCCACGTTTTGAGGGGGACGACAACTATGAATGATTGGACATCGGTTTTAGGGGTGCCACTATGGGGTTGGCTTTTTGTGCTGCCCATTATCTTTGCAACCCTTAGTTACTTTTTTCGTGTACCGGCAAAGCGTCTTCTAACTCCTATTTGGCGCATCTTGGATCGCGTATATCTGGCCAGCGGCGCGTTAGCTGCAGTCTTCATGGTCATAATTCTGATTATCATCGTACTTCAAATGATCGCACGTTGGAGTAGTATTAGTTTTCAAGGGTCGACCGAATTTGCAGGCTATGCAATGGCGGCAACATCGTTCTTTGCGTTTGCTTATGCACTGAACCGCGGTTCACATATTCGCGTCTCTATCATGCTGAATATAAACAATTTTACCCGAAAATGGGTGGATGCCTATGCGATGCTGATCGCCGCTGTCACAGCTACATATTTTGCGCGTTATGCCGTGAAAACGAATTTCATGTCCGAAATCCTGAATGATCGAACCCAAGGGCAGGATCAGGTTCCCGAATGGCTGTTGGCGTTTGTCAGTATGTTTGGAACTTGGCCAACAGGCTGGGGAGAGCTTTGGGCCAAGGCCGGAAGTGAATGGGTTTATACACCCGTCTGGCTGCCACAGCTACCGATGTCCATTGGTTCGGCACTTTTGGCCATTGCGCTTTGGGACAATCTTTTCCGCCTTTTAATCAACGGCGAAAGCAACATTAAAGGCGAGGCAGTAGAATGACCGAACTTTACGCAACAGCTATTTTTCTTTTCGTCCTCTTCGCACTTTTGGGAAGCTCGGTTTGGATCGGTCTGGCGCTTATGGGCGTTGCCTGGGTCGGGATGGAACTGTTCACAACGCGCCCTGCGGGCGACGCTATGATCACCACCATTTGGACGGGTGCCTCCAGTTGGACCTTAACTGCCCTACCCTTGTTTATATGGATGGGTGAAATTCTATTTCGAACACGATTATCACAGGATCTTTTTCGCGGACTGGCACCTTGGATGCGCTGGCTGCCGGGGGGGTTACTGCATACCAATATCGCGGGGTGCACATTATTTGCAGCCGTTTCGGGGTCTTCTGCGGCGACACTGACAACGGTCGGTAAAATGTCGATCCCTGAACTGCGCGAACGCGGATACCCTGAATATATGATCATCGGAACACTGGCGGGTGCTGCCACGCTTGGCTTGATGATCCCACCGTCTTTGACGCTGATCGTTTACGGCGTGACGATCAATGAGTCGATCACAAAGCTGTTCATGGCGGGAATATTCCCCGGGTTGGTTCTGTCCAGCCTGTTCATGGCTTATATAATTGTTTGGCATTACTGGCGTAAAGATGAGCGGCCTGATCCGGAACCCCCAATGAGCCTTACCGACATGTTTAAGGAAAGCCGTTTCCTAATTCCGGTTCTGGCACTGGTTTTTACTGTCATCGGTTCAATGTATTTCGGATGGGCAACTGCGACTGAAGCCGCCGCCGTAGGGGTGTTGGGGTCACTTGCCTTGGCCGCGCTTCAACGCTCGCTGACGTGGGAAACCTTTACCGCCAGTTTGATGGGTGCCACCCGCACCTCTGCTATGATTGCACTTATTCTTATGGGCGCTGCATTTCTATCGCTGGCCATGGGATTTACCGGTCTACCACGCGCCCTTGCCACCTGGATTGATACAATGAACCTTTCTCCGATTGTCCTGATTGGGGTTCTGACACTGTTCTATCTTGTTTTGGGCATGTTCATGGATGGCTTGTCTTCGGTGGTGTTGACGATGGCAATTGTCGAACCGATGATCCGTCAGGCGGGCATCGACGTTATCTGGTTCGGGATATTCCTAGTGGTGGTGATTGAAACTGCCCAGGTGACGCCGCCGATTGGGTTTAACCTGTTCGTTTTGCAGGGCATGACCCAGCATGAGATTTCCTACATTGCAAAAACGGCGATCCCGATGGTTGGATTGATGCTATTGATGGTTGTAATCCTTGTGGTCTGGCCGGAACTGGCGACTTGGCTGCCTGAAAACATGCGAGGCCAACCTTAGTGATCAAAATTCTGTCCTATATAGGACAACGGTCATCGTCTATTCTGATATTGGGCTTGCTTCTGGCAGCCCTTTTACCAAGCGTTTCCAGTGCATTGCGCCCTGCTTTACCCCTTTTGGTATCACTGGTTCTTGGGCTCGCAATCGCACGTCTCGATGTGCTTGGTGTGATGCGAGAGTTTATCGAGCTTAGAAAATCAATGCTTTTACTATGCCTCGTTCTCTTGTTCATGCCTCTGACTTGCATTCTGTTGGTTTGGTTGTGGCGCTTGTTTCAATTTGACGAAACCGGGATTCTTTTATTGATCGTATTTGCGGCTGCCCCCCCCCTTAGCTCTGCCACCAGCCTAAGTCTGCTGCTGGGCTTCAATGCACGCATCACGTTACAGGTCACATTATTGGCAACACTTGCGTCCCCCGTTCTTGGCCCCTTGTGTTTTTTCCTTGCCGGCCTGTCTGTGGATATAGAAATGACGGAAATAGCCCTGCGGATTGCAATGATGATCGCAGGCGGCTTTGGGCTTGGCTTGGGCGTACAGGCTTTATTCGGGAAAGCAAGAATAAACCGCAATGCAGAAGCGTTTAACGGCATCGTTGCCCTCTCGATGGTGTTGTTTCTATTTCCGTTATTCGATGGCGTCGTCAATCATATCAAAGCGGCCCCCTTGCAGTCTTTCAAGGTTCTAGTTCTGGCAATCGTTCTAAACCTTGGTGGCAATCTGGCCATTCGATGGAGTAGTCAACGCTATTCCACATCTCAAACCGCCAGTGCTTTGGGCCTGATGTTTGGCAATCGAAACGTTTCGTTTTATCTGGCAGTTTTGCCATTTAATCCACTGCTTGGTATCTTTGTGGCGGCCAGTCAAATTCGGATGTATATAACACCAGCTTTGTTTGGGCACAGCAAGCCCAAGTAGTAAAAACCCCAAGGAGAACCCCATGGATATTACCCGCAGCCATTCGTCAGAACGTGCGAGCAAAATTGTCATCCACAACGGCACTATCTACCTGTCAGGTCAGGTTGCAAATGACGTAACAGGCGACATACAGGCTCAAACCAAAGACTGCCTGTCCAAAATCGATACCCTGCTGGCAGAGGTCGGCAGTGACAAGGATCACATCCTGTCGACGACAATCTTTATTCGCGACATGAAAGATTTCGCGGCAATGAACGAAATTTGGAACGCATGGGTAGCAGACAGCCCGAAACCCGCACGCGCATGTGTTTCAGCCGAAATGGCAAGACGGGAAATTCTGGTTGAGTTTTGCACAATCGCGGCGTCAAAGGATAGAGTTTGACGTCCGACGATAAACCTACACCGTTCCTTGGGATCTTGATGCTTGACACCAAGTTTCCAAGGATATTGGGGGACGCCGGCAATGTGGGCAGCTATACTGTCCCTGCGCGCGTCCATGTTGTCAAAGGTGCCGGTAGCTTGGATATTGTGAAGGATGGTTTGCCACCCGAATATCTGATCCGCTCCTTTTGCAAAGGCGCCAAACAGTTGGAATCTGATGGTGCCTTTGCTATTATTTCAACATGTGGTTTCCTTGTCACCGTGCAGGACCGGATATCGGATGCGGTGAATGTTCCCGTCATGGTCTCGGCACTATCACTCTACCCGCAAATCCGCGCAAAATTTTTCGGGAACCCAATCGGAATTATAACCGCTTCGTATGAAAGCTTAGGCGATACTGCATTGCAAGCCGCTGGAATTAAACACCAGGATGTGCGCATCGCGGGGATGGAAGATTGTGCGGCGTTTGTGAATGCAATTCTACAGCCCAAAGAACAGCAACCTGCAAAGATTGATTCAACCGCCATTGAAACCGCCGTGATTGGCAAAGCTATATCACTTTTAAAAGCTGACCCTGAAATCTGCGCATTTCTTTTGGAATGCACAAACTTGCCGCCATATGCAAAAGCCATCGAAATCGCCACCGGCCGCTCTGTTTACTCTATTTTGGACGGTGCCGATTACTTGATCAATACCAAACGGTGACGCCTGATCCATCTTGCCTAATGAAAAGGTTAGTGGCGGTGCTGTCAGACGATACGAACCAGTATCTGATTTTTGGTCCGTTGCTTTTAACGATTTGGCTCATTCTTTGATTGATGTGAAAGCGTTCGGGCAATATGTTATTTGCTTTATTTACCTATCAGTTATAGGGCATAAACCCCGCATATGGTGTACGCAAGACAACATTATGCACCATCGTTGCCAAAGTTGTCAGATCGAAAATCGGCAGCTGTAATTCCCTTTGCAAACGATGCGCATAGGGCGGCATGTCTGTGCATTCCAGAACTAATGAGCGTATGTTTGGGTTTTCGGCCAACATTTCCTTTGCCGCTAGTAAAACCTCTTCTTCGACCTTTGCGGTGTCCATATCGTGACGCAAATCTTTTAGAATGACGTCTTCGAATTCCGGCTTGCCTTCCATGCCTTTGATCACGACGGGGATATCGAATATGCCGATAGCATCAAGATGTGCCTGTGTCATACTGGATTTACTGGCAGTCAATATGCCGACAGGCGCGCTGCGACCCGTCATGTTATAAGCAAGCGGAACCTGAATCAGGCTGGAACTGAACACCGGAATTTTGACTGCCCCGGCCAGTTCTTTTTGAAACAGCGCCAGAAATCCGCAACTGCCGGTAATTGCGCGCACGCCTTCCGCTTCCAACCGTTTTGCCGCTTCGATAAACGGAGCGATAAATTCCGCAGTCGGATTTTTCAACAAGGTTTGAACCGTAGCACCCTGAACCGTTTCATAAATCACCGGAAACGGCAGACTTGATGGGTTTTTGATATGACCGGGTGGCTTCGGGAACTTGCTATCAAGGCATAAAACACCAATGGAAACTCCACAAATGTTCTGCCCGCCTGAGTGATGCGCCATAATCTGATCCTTGGGTTAAGTGGTGAACCTGTTAACTTGAAACGGTGAATAGTCGGCGTTTACCGAGCGGTTCAGCAACATATCCGTAACGACCTCACCGGTTTTAGGTGCCATCATCAATCCATAGTGGCTATGTCCAAAAGCCGCGAACAGGCCTTTGTACGATGGAACCTCACCCAGAAACGGTAGGCTGTCGGGGGATGATGGGCGCACGCCTGACCATGATTTCACACCTTCAAGCTTGATGTCGGGCATGATCCGCTTGGCACATGACATCAGCATATCGATCCGTTTTTGGTTAGGGGGTGCGTCCAGCCCCGCAAACTCTGCAGTTCCCGCAATGCGCAAGCCTGCGTTCATCGAACTGGCGACGCATTTCAGGTCCATATCCATTACGGAATTGTTCAACCTAACGCCCGCATCTGGGAATTCGACATGATAACCGCGTTCCGCTTCCAGCGGGACCTTCACGCCCAACGGGGCCAGTAACATGCCGGACCATGCGCCTGCGGCCAACACAATCTTGGGGGCTTTATATACCCCTTCGGATGTCTCAACCGTCCACTCACCACTTTCATCCGGCTTTATTTGCGTAACATCAGCGTGCAGAAACTCTCCGCCCAAAGCGGTAAATTTCTGGAATAAAACCTGACCGATTTTACCCGGTTCCAGACTGCGCGCCTGACCTTTGGTCACAATTGCCGTTTTGAAATCCAGTGAAAGCGCAGGTTCCAGCTGTCGCAACTCTGCGCCATCAATTCTTTCGATCGTGGCACCTTTTTCCCTTTTCAATGCGTAATCTATCGCATCAATATCTGCTGCATCCGGATTTCGAAAAGCATGGACATAATAGCTGTCCTTGATCAGACCCTCAAACCCGGTGCCCGCCAACAGCTTTCTGTAAAGCGCGATGTTGTTTTGGTTCAAGGTTTCCATCGCATCGGACACCTCGCGCACACGCCGTATTTTACCCTGCTTCAAGAAGGTCCATGTCCATGGAAAAAGCCGTGGAAAATACGACGGCCGTATAAAGAGCGGCCCATCCTCTTTCAACAACCAGCCGGGAATATTTCGCCAAGCTCCGGGAACGGATTGCGGCACCACCGACCAAGGGGAAATAACACCCGCATTGCCGTAAGAGGCACCCTGTCCGGGTTCATCGCGGTCGATCAAGCGCACTTCAACGCCTTCTTTTACCAAGGCCAATGCCGTGCAAATACCGACAATTCCAGCCCCCACAATCGTGGTTTTCGGGTCTTTTGACCTGCTCATAACGATGCCTTTTTATGTTAGCCAGCACTTGGTGCAGGCGTATTTTCACGGCGTTGGCTTAAGACTTGTTGCAAGATAACAGGCGCAAACAACACCAGAGACAACAGATCACTGCTGCCGCTTGGCGCAACCAACAGCAACCCTGCAATCGCCATCAACAAGCGCCAAAGGCCCTTCAACGGTGTCAGGTAATATCCGGAAACGGCTGTGGCAATTGCGAAGACCCCCAGCGCACATGTTAGGGATACCTGCAAGAATGAGGTCAACGTGAAATATTCGGGTAGAACAATCAGCATTGTAGGTGCGTATACAAACACCATAGGAACCATCAACTTGCCCAAGCCCAATGTAAACGCACTGACCCCTGTTCGAAATGGATTTGCGTTGGCAATACCCGCCGCAGCATAGGCCGACGCACATACCGGTGGCGTAATTTCAGAAATCACCCCGTAATAAAGTACAAACATATGGGTCGCCAATGGCGGCACGCCAAGCCCTGTCAGTGCCGGTTGGGCCACAGAGACCAACATAATATAAAGTGCAGTCGTCGGCAGACCAGCCCCCATCAGGATACAGGCAATTGCAATCATCACTAGTGACAGGAATTGCTGGATCGATGGTTGTGAAAAAGTATCAGACGGGATCCAACCCAACAGTGCGTGAAATAATACCGACATATCGGCAGCACCTTCGGTGACCATAAAGCCCAAACGAAAACCGATACCCGTGGTGTTGATCACGCCCACAACGATCCCCACGGCGGCCGATGCCGCCCCCACAGCCAGTGCATATTGCACACCAACATGGAAGCTGTCGAACAGTTCGGAAAAGCCTTTGCGTTCGCCCTTGTGCATCATGGATACGGCAACACAAGCCGCAAGTACTCCTGCGATCTCGGGCGAAAACCCTTCCCCGCTATAGGGTGACGCTTTCCAAAATATAAAGGCGAGTAGGCCAAAAGGTGCGATCAAAGTAAGCGGCTTTCTGAACGAACAAAATCCCACAACAATGCAGAGCGACAATCCCATAAAGGCCGCCATATTTGGTGAATAGCCGGAAAATAGGACAACCAGCAATGCGATCAAAGGAATGATTGTGAACCAGCCGCCGCGCCAAACTTTTATGAAGCGTGGTAATTCTTCCTTGGCGTAGGATCTTAGCCCCAAGCGTTTGGCGGTAAAATGCACGATCGACATCACACCGATGTAGTGCATCGTCGCAGGTACGATCGCAGCAATCACAATCGTTGTGTAAGG
>Ga0209344_10004840_pt1 | contig 12053 bp, 7 predicted proteins | sample Cruoilmetagenom6_FD_187293 | JGI IMG/M metagenome (GOLD analysis project Ga0209344, IMG submission 187293) | Oil polluted marine microbial communities from Coal Oil Point, Santa Barbara, California, USA - Santa Barbara Oil Seep Sample 6 (SPAdes)... | ecosystem: Environmental > Aquatic > Marine >...
CGGACAGCGACACCTCAATGGCATCTTCGATTGCGGCCGCGGCTTCGTTCTCGCCAAGATGCTCTAGCATCATGGCAGCGGTCCAGATTGCAGCGACCGGGTTGGCAATGCCCTTTCCGGCGATATCCGGGGCCGAGCCATGGACCGGCTCGAACATGCTGGGATAGAGACCTTCGGGGTTGATACTGGCCGATGGTGCAATTCCGATGGACCCTGCAATCGCTGGGCCCAGATCCGACAGGATGTCGCCAAACAGGTTGGACCCAACCACCACATCAAACCAATCGGGATGCTGCACGAAATGCGCGGTCATGATGTCGATGTGATACTGATCGGTTTTGATGTCAGGATAGCGTTCACCGGCAGCGGCGAAACGTTCATCCCAGAATGGCATGGTGTGAATGATGCCGTTGGATTTTGTAGCGGACGCAACATGTTTGGCCTCGCGCTTTTGGGCGGTCTTAAAGGCGTAATCCATGATCCGGTCCACGCCCCGGCGTGTGAAAACAGATTCCTGCAGGGCCGCCTCATGTTCGGTTCCCGCATAGACACGTCCACCGATTTCAGAATATTCACCTTCGACATTTTCGCGCACGACAATAAAGTCGATGTCTTCTGATGTCCGCCCCGCAAGTGGCGAGGTAATCCCGCGCAGCAACCTGACGGGCCGAACGTTGGCATATTGGTCCAGTTCACGGCGCAGCGGGATAAGAAGACCCCATAGTGATACGTGATCCGGTACGCCCGGAAATCCGACCGCGCCCAGATAAATAGCATCAAACTCTTTGATCTGCTCGATCCCGTCTTCGGGCATCATGCGGCCTGTTTCCTGATACCTTTCACAGGACCAGTCAAATTCTGTCCATTCAATCGAGAACCCGTATTTCGCCGCTGCCGCGTCTGCGATGCGCTGCCCGGCGGGTATGACTTCTGTTCCGATTCCGTCACCGGGGATTGATGCGATACGATATGTTTTTGCGGTCATTGAAGCCTCTGCCTTTGCGAAAATGGTCCAGAAATTAGGTGTCTTTTCCCGACTTAGTGTAAAACCCGAGCGGCAACACTTTATGCTTTTGTCCGCCGCCTCAAGGCAGGAACTGCTCTTGATTGGCATTTCGGCGTTTGAAATTTCAACTGTGGGCGCACAACGGGACGGCCGGTATAGAGGCCATTCAGATAGGTGCAGTACAAATATCCGGAATCACTTGGAGCGGCAGCACTTTGTGTTGGCTCGATCCGACTCAACGAGGATTGAGGCGGGCCGCTTCGGCTTTGCCCAAAAGATAGCAACCGGAGGCCGCTGTGGCGCAGTCGCTTGTCCCAATTGCATTGCCTCACGGGTTTGAATGGTGCACCCGGCGTACTGCACGGAAGAATCGTCCGGACGTAAGCTAAATGATGTGTGTTTCTTTTGCCTGCAATCGCTTCCAACAGCCCTCACAATATTGTGCTGTCAAACCGGTCTATTCAGCATGATAGGCCTCCAAAACATTGGACAACGGTAGTTACCACGCTCGAATTTTGGCAAAATGGGTCGAAATCTTGCGGAGCGATATGATGCCTTTGGAACTGTCTGATCCTACCCTATTTGTAGAAAAAAACCTCATCGGTGGGTCGTGGGTTGATGCCGACGACAGCGCTGCTATCGACGTTGACAATCCCTCAAACGGGGACGTCATCGGAACTGTCCCGAATTGCGGAGAACAAGAAACGCTTCGGGCGATAAATGCCGCCAATGAAGCATTCCAATCATGGAAGAAAACCACAGCGGCGCATCGGTCCACCTTGTTGGAACGCTGGCACGCACTTATGCTTGAAAACCAGGAAGACCTGGCAAAAATCATGACCTATGAGCAAGGCAAGCCCTATGCGGAATCCTTTGGTGAGATCGCTTATGGAGCGACCTTCATCAAATGGTTCGCGGAAGAAGCCAAACGCACCTATGGTGAGACGATTCCAAGCCCTGTGCAGGATCGCCGGATTATCGTACAAAAAGAACCCATTGGTGTGGCTGCGGCAATTACACCGTGGAACTTCCCGACGGCTATGATTACGCGCAAAACTGCGCCGGCGCTGGCTGCAGGGTGCACAATTATTATCAAACCCTCCGAGTTTACGCCTTACTCCGCGCTGGCACTGGGTGTTCTGGCTGAGCGCGCCGGTATTCCGGCGGGCGTGATCAATATCGTGACAGGTGATGCAATCAAGGTTGGCGGCGCGATCACCGGCAGCCCGATTGTGCGCAAACTTTCCTTTACCGGATCTACCCGCGTCGGGAAAATCCTGATGTCGCAATCTGCTGAAACGATGAAAAAGCTGAGCCTTGAACTGGGTGGCAACGCGCCTTTCATTATCTTTGACGATGCCGATATCGATCTGGCCATCGAAGGCGTTATGGCAAGCAAGTTCCGTAATGGCGGGCAGACCTGCGTTTGTGCCAACCGGATTTATGTTCAAAGCGGAGTCTATGACGAATTTGCCGAACGGCTGAGCGCGCGCGTTGGGTCAATGAAAATCGGAGACGGTTTCGCAGAAGGCGTTGAAATTGGACCCATGATCAACGAAGCCGCGATTGGGAAAATACAGTCACATCTGGAAGACGCAACCAAACACGGTGGCAAAATCCTGGTTGGCGGCAACCGAAAAGATGCTGACTCGCTGCTCATCGAACCTGCGGTAGTTGCAAATGCTTCTGCGTCGATGCTGGTTGCTCAGGAAGAAACTTTTGGACCGGTTGCACCGCTTTTCCGCTTTGAGACGGAAGAAGAAGTGGTCGCCGCTTCGAACGACACGCCTTTTGGCCTGGCATCCTATCTTTTCACCAACGATCTGTCGCGGAGCTTCCGAGTCGGTGAAGCGCTGGAAACCGGAATGGTTTCAATCAATGTTGGTGGGTTCGCCACAGAAGTTGCGCCATTTGGGGGCGTCAAGGAATCCGGCCTCGGACGGGAAGGGTCGCGCCACGGCATTGACGAATTCCTCGAAATGAAAACCTTCCATATCGGTGGAATCTGAACCTGACGACATTATTCCCTCGCTTCCGGCTATATCCCTGTTTCCTGACGGGTTAGCCGGGGGCAGGACTGTCCTTGAATGCAAATTGCGCGATAGCGTCTTGAGCCTTTGCGAAGGCGCCGGGCGCTGTCGCGCTTTTCTGCTTTTGCGAAAATGAGCTATATATATGGCCAGTCGCCTGCCGGAACGGGTGAAATTCCCCAGACTGTAACTCGCAGACATATCAGTTAGATATTCAAATTATGGCACAAAGTCTGCTAATTGTGTTAATTGAAATCCCTCGCTCTGCACCAAAATCTTATTAGAAAAGCAAATCAGTAATTTGGTATCGGCTAGCCTAACGAAGGAGAGACTGATGGATATTCACGAAAAGCGGTCCCGCCTCATTGTAAAAACAATGAATAGGATCAGAGAAGCATTGAAGGACGGCGTGAGTGTCGAGGCGCTCAATGATGCAAAGTCTCATTTGGGGGCATTGGCCGTTCAGTCCGAATTGTTTCCCACATCCGACTTTCCATGGCCTTCTGCCAAAGAAAATAATCACATGTATTGCCTTTACAGGGGTGAGGGCGGAGATACCGCGCTATACATCGACGTGCTTTTGAACGGCGAGGGCAGTGCACCTCACAATCATGGCAATTCATGGGCCATCGTTTCCGGTGTTCACGGTCAAGAGAAACACAATCTGTTTCAACGGATCGACGGTGGGTCGGGACCGGGTCGGGCAGAACTAAAGCAGGTCGGCGCGATCACCATTTCGCAGGGTGAAAGTGTGTCGATGCAAGTCGAGGGCATCCATTCTGTTGAGGCCGTGGGCGATGAACCGGTGATGATGCTGCATTGCTATGGACAGGCATTTGAAGATCAGACTGCACGTCTGGAATTTGATTGCACAGAAGGTTCTTGTGCTTACGGAACCGATGCGACCGGCGCAATTTCCGAATTTTTGCTGCATGAAAGTGCATTGTCTTGAACCCGGCAATGCTTTCTGTTGATGCATTTCGAGCGCTGTACGAAGGAAAGGAAGAGTTTGCCGTTATCGACCCGCGCGAAGAATTGTTTTTTGCGCGTGGGCATCTTTTTGGCGCAACCAACATGCCGCTCAGCCGGTTGGAACTTCTGATCGGGGCAGGGGTCCCCAACCGATCCACACATACAGTCTTGTGCGATGATGGCGAAGGACATGCCGAACGTGGGGCAGAGCGCCTGAAGGCACTTGGGTACACCAATGTCAGCATTCTTGAAGGTGGCTTACCCGTTTGGGCGTTGACCGGTGGGGCAGTTTTCAGCGGCGTGAATGTGCCCTCCAAGGCCTTTGGTGAAGTGATAGAACGCGATCTGGGGACGCCCACGCTATCGGCGCTGGACCTGAAAGCTAAACTTGACGCGCGCGACGATTTTTTGTTGCTTGACGCACGTCCGTTAGAAGAACACCAGCAGTACTGCATCCCCGGATCACTCAGTTGTCCGAGTGCTGAAATGATCCTACGTGCAGCTGAATTTGAGGCGTTTCACGGCAAAGACGTGGTCGTGCATTGCGCGGGGCGAACCCGGTCAATTGTTGGCGCGCAGACGTTGATTGATTCTGGTCTGTTCCGATCTGTCCGTTCGCTGTGCAACGGCACGCCGGGGTGGGAATTCGAAGGGCTAACAACAGAAAAGGGCAGTCAACGCGAAGTCGCGCTGCCCTCAAAGCCCAACGAAAAAGCCGTTTGCGCCGCCAGGGCGATTGCGGCCGAATGGTCGATCCCGGCTTTGGACCGGCCGGGGTTGGAAAAATGGTGTGTACAATCGGGAACACGTTATTTGTTTGATATCCGAAGTGCGGCTGAATTTGCGGCAGGGCACCTGAAAGGTGTGAAGCACATTGCTGGCGGGCAGCTTTTGCAAACAACAGAGAAACACATTGTCGTGCAACATAGCCATATCACCCTGATCGATAACGATGGGGTGCGCGCGGTCACGACGGCAATGTGGCTGCGGCGCATGGGGTGGTGCAACGTTTCAACCTATCAAATGTCGCCGAAAACCGATGCGCTTGAGGTTGGCGGGCCTGAATCTGGGCTGATTGATGACGCGGAAATAGTGAGTGCCAGTGACGTGTACCGATTGCAGCAATCAAGAGACGCTACAATCTGCGACCTGCGACGCTGCTATGATTACAGAAGGGGACATATTCCCCAGTCAGCATATCTGACGCGGGCTGAACTGGCACAGGATTTGGCTAAGTTGCCCAAGGACCACCTTCTCATCCTAGTTACAGATGACATGGCTTATGCCGTGCTGATGCAAAGAGATTTGGACGCACTGGGACGCACTGCAAAAATTCTGCAAGGTGGTATGACAGCTTGGCTTCAGGCCGGATATCAAATTGAAACGGGGACAGGCTGGTTGGTCAGCCGCCCGACGGATACCTATTTTGAATCAGACCATTACGATGACTTCCAGGTGCATGTGCGCGAACACCATGCATACCTAAATTGGGAAATCGCTTTGATCGACCATATCGTCGGTGATCCGGCCGTACGCTATGTCATCCAATAATCCGAGTATCAAATGAACGCAAAAACTTCGATTTTTGATCGCAAGGTCAACCGTATCGGCTCAGGATGCGAAAAGTGGGACCTGATGGAGGCCAGCTTTGGAATTCCTGTGACTGAAGGTTTGCCAATGTGGGTCGCCGATACTGATTTTCTTGCACCAGACCCGGTGCAGGAAGTGTTGTCCAACCTTCAAAAGCACGGGGTTTTCGGTTATCATGGGGACGAAACCCGTTACCACGATGCAGTTGTCAACTGGATGCTGGAACGTCACGGATGGGTGGTTGATCCGGCTTCAATCTTCACAGTTCATGGTCTGGTGAACGGGTTTGCACTTTGTGTTGATGCTTTCACAGAACCCGGAGATTCCATCGTTTTGTTCACCCCGGTCTATCATGCATTCGAACGCGTGATACGGGCCGCAGACCGCGAAGTAACATCTTGTCCTCTCGTGAATGAAAATGGGCGTTATGTTTTAGATTTGAAAGACGCCGCAAGACGATTGACCGGGCGCGAGAAGATGCTTGTTGTTTGCTCACCACACAACCCGGGCGGGCGGGTATGGCATAGACATGAGCTTGAAGCCCTGGCAGAGTTTGCACGTGAGCATGACTTGCTTCTCTTGTCTGACGAGATACATCATGATCTGGTCTTCCCCGGTCATCACCACATTCCAATGGCGAAGATAGACGGGATTCGTGACCGTCTTATTATGATGACTGCCGCAACCAAGACATTTAACATTGCGGGCTGCCATTGCGGGAACGTGATCATCGATGCGGACAAGCTCAGGAAACGATTCGCCAAACGATTGATGGCTTTGGGAATTACCGGAGATTTATTTGGTATCGAGATGACACGCGCTGCGTATTCACCCCTTTCTATACCATGGTTGGAGGCACAGATTAGTTACATTGACCGCAACCGGGAGATTCTTGATACAGGTGTGAATGCTATTCCGGGTGTAACGTCCATGCATCTGGAAAGTACTTATTTGGCTTGGGTTGATTTCAGCGGAACCGGTCTTGATCCTGATGAAATCTCTGCAAAAGTGAATGATAACGCCAAAATTGCCGCAAATTCAGGTCGCAAATTTGGTCTTGGTGGTTCACATTTTATGCGGTTTAATCTTGGTGCACACCGTTCGATTGTAGAGGGCGCAGTTGAAAGATTGCATTCTGCGTTCCGAATTTAGATTTCTGCCCCAAGGCCTTTCGTAATCAACATTTCCCAACGAAATACCGCCGGGCTCCCGCGCTTGTAATGAAACCTTCCGCGAGGTCTTCTTCTATTCGGTTTGGATCTCGTTCAGCGGCGTCCCCATAGCCGCCGGCCCCTGAAATTTCAAAACACAGAACGTCGCCCCGGTTGAGTAGCAGGGATTCTTTTGAGCTCAGGGATTTGCTCAGATCATCACGTATTAATGTCGTGCTGGCCAAAGCCCCTCCCTCGCCACCAAAAATCCCGTAAGGACGGTGTCGATGCCGGTCTCCAAGTAATGTTATCTGTGCAGTGCTGTTGGTAATTTCCACGGTTTTGCGGATCCCACACCCGCCTCTGAACTTTCCCGGCCCGCCGGAATCCGGGATCAGTTCAAGGCAATGGAACAGCACTGGATTGTTGGCCTCCATAACTTCAATAGGAATATTCGAGCAGTTCATCACCGGCGATAAAGCTTCTTCACCATCTTTCCATGACCGCGCACCGAGTCCCCCGAAAATCAGATCGTATTGTACAAAACGCCGGCCTGTTTGATCATCAATCCCGCTGATGTTGGGGTTGGACCAATGTGACATTGCACCCATGACACGATCCGGCAAAACTTTCGCCAGTGCGCCATTCACGGCTTCGAAGATCCGGATCTGGATGGCGGCGCGGCCTCCGCTTGGAGTTGGGAAAACCGGGTTAAAAAACGATCCTTCACGCGACGTCACAGTGATTGGACGCGATGCGCCGTCATTCTGGGGCAATAACGCGTCGGCCAGCACTTTAGCCGCAAAACTACTATAGGCACGAGTGTAGTTGAGGTAGGAATTAAGCCCTGCTGCGACTTGATCCCCACTGCCGGAAAAATCGATGATCAGTTCATCGCCTTTGATTGTTATTTCGACGTGAACACGGATAGGGGCCGTATTGGGACCGTAGTCGTCCAACCAGTCTTCGAAATCGTAAACCCCATCAGGCAAATCGGAAATCCGCGTGCGAATTCGTTGCTCGGAACGTGAGAGGATTTCGTTTATAGCGGCATCCATCACGGTCGCCCCGTAGGCTTCGTAGATTTCACAGTACCTTTTTGCGCCCACGAAATTGGCGTTCCTCTGGGCCTTGAGATCGCCCAATAGTTTTTCAGGTAATCGAACATTGGCCATTATGATACGCAGAATATCAGAGTTGAATTCGCCACCTTGCACAAAATGTACGGGCAAGATGCGCAAGCCTTCCTGATAAGCTTCTGTGACACCGGCAACTTCCTGGGAACCGGGTGCCGCCCCGCCGACATCTACGTGATGCGCGATATCAACCGCATACCCGATCAATTCATCTTGAAGGAAAATTGGGGTTACCAGGAAGATATCTGGGAAATGCCCAGACCCCAGTGCAGCGTCATTCATCAGAAAGCCGTCACCTGAATTCATTGTTTCGGCGGGAAAAATCTCGAGAACGCTTCGAACAACTGATGGCATTGCCCCCATATGCCCTGGGGTGAAGTTGCCCTGCGCGATAAGCCTCGCGTGTTTATCAAACAGACCGGTCGAAAAATCATCACCTTCACGAACAGCTTCGGTGAACGCTGTACTGCGTAACGTGCTTCCCATTTCTTCGGTGGTCGCGAGTAATCGATTCCAGAGTAAAGTCAAAGTTACAGGATCTATCCTGTCGTCTTGACATTGATCCAATGTGTCACTGGTCGACATTATGAACCCTCCACGTTGATAGAAATCACCAAATTGCCGTGGTCTGAAACCGTGACAACATCACCGGGCAACGTAACTAGGGTTGTTTCGCGTTCCTCAATCAGCGCCGGGCCAACGATCCGTTCACCTCGTTTCATCCGATATCTGTCGACGACCTTGCAATCAATGAACCCACCCATTCCCGGAAAATATGCTGAGCGTCGACCTATTATGGCCTCACCGACAGGTTCGGGGTCATCATTCCCGCCAGAACTGTCCTGAAGACCCGCAGAGGTAGGCAGGATGGCAACCAATTGCCAATCAATCCCTTCAACCACACTGTCAAAATCAACATAACCGAAATTCTTTTCGTAAGCCGACCGAAAAGCGGCGATCGCGGCCTCCAGGTAACCTTCGGTTATTCTGCCATCAGGTAAGTCGACCTTGATTTCGAAACCCTGACCGCGATATCGCATATAGCCATAGCGCTGCCAGATCGGTTTTTGTCCGGTCAACATAGGCTCAATTTCCGCCTGCGCGCGCTTTTCCAGCTCTTGATAAATGGCCAAGAAATCCTCGGCACTGGCCACATCAAGTGACATGATCCGGGTCAACGAAACGTCAATGCGTGTATCCGCTGTCAACAATCCAACCGCTGAACCAACACCCGCGCCTTTAGGAACTATCACCTTTGGAACTCCCAGGTCACGCGCGAGATAGGCCGCGTGCAATGGGCCGGCGCCACCGAAGGCAACCATCGCATATTCGTTAGGGTCGCGTCCGCGTTCCACTGAAATGACGCGCATCGCAGCGCCCATGTTTGCATTTGCGACGGCATGGATTCCCCATGCCGCAGCTGCAACAGACAGCCGCAGTGGATCGGCAATTTGACGTCGAATCCCCTCATGTGCGCTGTCGCTGTCTAGTGTAATGGCCCCGTCGTTGAATTTTTCAGGATTGAGGTATCCAAGTACAAGATTGGCATCTGTTACCGTCGGCTCGGTTCCACCTCGTTTGTAGCAGATTGGCCCAGGAACCGCACCTGCGCTGCGGGGTCCGACCCGGATCAAACCCATGTCCGGGCTTGCAAGACTGCCACCACCCGAGCCGATTTCCAAAAGCTCAATAGATTGGATGTTCAATGGCAACCCAGAAAACCGCCGATAGTTTTTTGCATCAACTTCAAAAGTTGGCGTCAGCGCCGGCTGTCCGTTTTCGACGGCACCAATTTTTGCAGTCGTACCGCCCATGTCAAAGGTCAAGACATGGTTAAACCCTTCTTGCGTTGCAACCGACGCACACATCAAAACGCCAGCTGCCGGACCGGACTCCACAATACGAACAGGAGATTTGGCAGCAAGTTCAGGCGAAACCAGCCCTCCATTGGATTGCATAATGTATAGTTGGGATTTCAATCCAAGGTCTGTAAGGGATATATCGAGCCGATCCAGATACTGCTGCACAATAGGCCGAACATAGGCATTTGCGACCGCCGTGTTGGTTCGTTCATATTCCCGATACTTGGCTGAAATATCGGACGAAATGGAAACGCTAAGTTCGGGGACAAATTCCTTGAGGCAATCGCGAACTTTCTGTTCGTGTGCCGGGTTTGCATAGCTGTGCAACAAGGAGACTGCGACAGATTCAACGCCTGCGGCCTTCATTTCGTCTGCCACAGTTTTGATGCTATCTAGGTCAAGCGGTTGATGCACTGACCCGTCAGCGCACATGCGTTCATTGATTTCGTAGATATAGCGCCGTTTGGTCAAGGGTTCCGGCTTATCGACATACAGGTCGTGCGTGTCATATCTTTTTTGTCGGCCAATCAGAAGAATGTCACGGAACCCCTTTGTCGTAATCAGCCCGGTACGGCATCCTTTGCGTTCCAAAATGGTGTTGGTGGCGATTGTTGAGGCGTGAAAAAGCGATGTGACATCTCCTGGGATCACCCCGGCCCGGTTTAGCAATGGTCCGATGGCTTCCAACACTGCTTTTTCCGGCTGTTCCGGCGTGCTTGGAACTTTGCTGATCTCGAACTTCTTGTACTTAGTATTGTAAAGTACAAGGTCCGTGAACGTGCCACCAATATCGAATCCAACCAGAATCATTGCGTCTGTCCCATCTCCCGAACGGACATTTCGAAATTGGGGATTACACGTATCAATGTGCAACAGGCATCGTGTTCGAAAAGAACTTTTTTTGACATTTGTGGCCACTCCATTTCCGAACTGTTGGTAAAGATCAAACCGTCAGATCACGGTCCAAGTTTAGAAAATTTTTCGTGCAATTCGCAGGTGCCGAACCAAGCTATCAAATATGCCGGTTTGGTAATTCCCGAGCGGTCAGCGATAAGAATTCTACACGTAACAATAAGAAAACATTGTATAAAATGTAATTTTGTGACAAGGTTAATCACAATAACCGAAAGGTTGCCCTGCATATGCAATTGCGTCAGTTGGAATATTTCGTCCAAGTTGTTGAACTTGGAAGCGTTAGTAAAGCGTCCTCCACGTTGTCCATCGCACAGCCAGCCATCAGCAGACAGATTCGCAAACTCGAAGATGAACTTGGCGCGCGGCTTCTGGTCCGCGATGGGCGAGGGGTCAAAACGACACCATTAGGTGAGCTTTTTGTTAGTCGGGCGCGCGACATATTGCGCGATCTCAAGCAAATGAAGGCCGAGATCTCGGATTCTGTGGGTGAGCCCATGGATGAGCTGAACATCGGCATTCCTCCGGTGGTGGGTTCTGAATTCATCGCAGAATTGGTGCGCCGTTTTCGGGTAAACTATCCTTTGGCAAATTTGAGGGTTATTGAAGGCTTCAGCTATCAAATTGTGGACTGGATACAACTAGGGCGTCTGGATCTCGGCTTGATTTACGCACCGGGATATTACAACAAAATCGACGTGCGAACGATCGCAAATCAGGGCCTTCATCTGATCGGTCCACCGGATCAGAAAGACTTTGTGGAAGCGAACCACAATTTCGAAGATTGCGTGAAACTTCCGCTTATTTTACCGGTACGCCCTAATTCTTTTTGGGAGATGCTTCAGCACGGAGCGAAGCTGAAGCAGGTTGAAATCAATTTGCTTCTGGAGGTCGATTCAATCTTTGCCATTCGAAAACTGGTCAAACAAGGCGAAGGGTTTTCGGTAATGCCTTATTCCGCAGTGCACGAAGATGTAAGCCGAGGAGAATTAATTGCCACCCGGATCACCAACCCTGATTTGGTTCAGCCGATTGCCATTGCCTTTCCTAAGCGGGGCATCAACACGTTAACCGGGAACAAGCTAGTTGAGTTGATCGATGAAATTGTCAGGGAATTCGTCGAACAGGGTAAATGGTCAGTTGCCTGAAGGTTTCTGCGACTTTGTATGCAAAACTCTGTGCACAATTGGGGCGCCTATCGTAACCGTAAGAATACGTGTGATGTGGTGGGTTACGACAAAAGCAACATCCGCACCGGCGACGATGGCCAGAACCGCCATTTCGGCTTGACCCCCTGGTGAAAAGGCAAGGATGGCGTCCAATGGTGCCGTATTGTTTAGCTTAATTGCCACCGCGACGACCAGGCCGGACAAAACGCAGAGAATAAGAACATA
>Ga0209344_10004841_pt1 | contig 12052 bp, 8 predicted proteins | sample Cruoilmetagenom6_FD_187293 | JGI IMG/M metagenome (GOLD analysis project Ga0209344, IMG submission 187293) | Oil polluted marine microbial communities from Coal Oil Point, Santa Barbara, California, USA - Santa Barbara Oil Seep Sample 6 (SPAdes)... | ecosystem: Environmental > Aquatic > Marine >...
CTTCTTGTTGTGTCATACCTTCAAAAAAGAGAGCATTAATAACAATTTGATATTTTTCATCTATTGATTTTAGATGGGTTTTAATATCCATAACATCTTGGTTTAAACCTTCCGATGTTAACTTATATACGTTTGAAGCTTCAATTTGGACTTCCTTACTGTCTTTATTTGATTGAGAACGTACTTTATCGATAGCAGTATTGTATGCAATTCTATATAACCAAGTAAAAAGTTTTGCTTTGTCTGCATTATAAGACTTGGCTTTTTTCCAGACTTTTATAAAGGTCTCTTGGAGTGCATCTTGTGCTAGTTCTTCGTTGTTTAACACTTTTAAAATAACACCAAAAAGTGTGTCTGCATAGTTCTCATATAACAGAGTAATGGCTTGTTTATCTCCTTTTTGAAGTAGCCCTACTATTTCCTTTTCGATTGGTGTAGTCAAGGTTTGAATGTTATTGGTTAATTGATATCTATTGAATTAAATATTATATCAAAGTTAGAGATTTCTTTTTAATTAAAGAATATTTACTTCGGCTTCAATAGTAATATTAAAGATGCGTAAAATGGTATCTTGGATTAATTGAGATAATTTTAAAATATCTGTTCCTTTTGCATTTCCATAATTAACTAAAACTAAGGCCTGTTTTTTATGAACGCCATAATTGCCAAATTGTTTTCCTTTAAAGCCAGCTTTTTCAATAAGCCAACCAGCAGGAACTTTAATTTCTGTGTCTAAAACAGGATATCCAGGTATGTCTTGAAAATTCTCTTTTAATTTATTGTAAGCCTGTTTAGGTATTACTGGATTTTTGAAAAAACTACCACTATTCCCAATTTCTTTAGGGTCTGGGAGCTTGCTTTGTCTAATTTGTATAACAGCTTTAGAGATATCTTGTATGCTAGGTTTAGTAATTTTCATTTTAGTCAATTCGTCCGAAATTGAGCCATATGAAGTATGTAATGTGTGATTTTTCTTCGAAAGTTTAAATTTTACATTACAAATAATGTATTTACCTTTTTCTTTTTGCTTAAAAATAGAATTTCTATAATCGAAATTACAATCTGCTTTAGTAAATGTTTTAATTGTTCTTGATGCAATATGTAGTGCCTTACAGGACACAAAAGAATCTTTTAGCTCAATACCATAAGCGCCAATATTTTGAATAGGAGCAGTACCTACGTTTCCTGGAATTAAAGATAAATTCTCAAGACCGCCAAAATCATTTTCTAAGCACCAACATACAAATTCATGCCAGTTTTCACCAGCACTTGCTTGAACTATAACATGGTTTTCATCTTCTGAAATTATTGAAATTCCTTTTAAATTTAGATGCAGAACAAGAGCAGTGACATCTTTTGTAAGTAGCATGTTGCTTCCACCACCTAAAATAAATATTTCAGGATAATTTTCTAGAGAAAGAACTTGCTTAAGAGCATCAATACTTTCTATGGAAACAAAATGTTTTGCTAAAACATCAATGCCAAAAGTATTATAAGGTTTTAAGGATATGTTGTGTTTTATTTGCACTAATCTTTATATACTTTAAGTGCTTCTTTTAATATGTTTACAGCCTTTACTAAGCTTTCTTTGTTAAGAACATATGCAATTCTAATTTGGTTTAATCCAACTCCAGGAGTTGAATAAAAACCTGCAGCTGGCGCAACCATAATTGTTTCTCCATTAATTTCGAAATTCTCTAAGAGCCATTGTGCAAAATAATCTGCATTGTTAATTGGAAGTTCTACTATACAATAAAATGCGCCTTTGGGTTTAGCTACTTTAACGCCTTCTATTTTTTCTAATTCAGAAATTAATATGTTTCTACGTTCAACATATTCGGTAATAACATCATCGAAATAACTTTGTGGTGTTTCTAAAGCAGCTTCACTTGCTATTTGAGCTAATGTAGGAGGACTTAATCTTGCTTGAGCAAATTTTAAAGCTGTAGATATAACTTCTTTGTTTTTTGAAACAAGACAACCAATTCTTGCGCCACACATGCTATAGCGTTTAGAAACCGAATCAATCATAATAGCATGTTCAGCAATATCTTCTTCTTGCATGATAGAGTAGTGTGTGGCTCCATCGTAAGCAAACTCTCTATATACTTCATCTGAAATTAAAAAAAGATTATGTTTTTTTACAATACTTGCTAATTTTTTAATTTCTTCTTTAGAATAAAGATAACCCGTTGGATTTCCTGGGTTACAAATTAGAATAGCTTTGGTTTTAGATGTAATTAATTTTTCAAATTCCTCAATTGGAGGTAGTGCAAAATTGTCTTCTATTTTTGAAATAACAGGTACAATATTTACGCCTGAAGCAGTAGAAAATCCATTGTAATTGGCATAAAAAGGTTCTGGAATAATAACTTCATCGTCTGTATCCATGATGGTTCCAAAAGCAAATAATAAGGCCTCACTTCCTCCAGTTGTTACTATTATGTCATTTTTAGTAACATCTATCTCATGATTTTTATAATATTTAGCTATTTTGGTACGATACTCGTCTGAACCTTCAGACCTTGTATAAGCAAGGATTTCTAAAGAATGTACTTTTACAGCATCAAGAGCTATATCTGGAGTTTTAATATCTGGCTGACCAATGTTTAAATGGAATACTGTTTTACCTTGTTTGTATGCTGCTTCAGCGAAAGGAACTAATTTTCTTATTGGCGATTGAGGCATTTGAAGCCCTTTTTTTGATATTGTTGGCATAAACTTAAAGTTAAGGCGTAAAGTTCGGAAAATTATCTTAAAGTTTTTTTAAAAAAACCGACTAAATCTAAAAGGGATGCTAAAGTTTTGTAAATTGAATATGAAAGTCTTTTATAACGTATGAAAAAAACAATCTGGATTATAATATTATTATTTAGCATCAATAATCTAGGTTATTCACAAAGTAAGTTTGTTATTCAAAATAAGAAAATGACAGATAAAATTCATTTTAAGCTTATTAATAATTTAATTATTATCCCTATTGAGATAAATGGTGTCGAACTTTCCTTCCTATTAGATACTGGAGTCAATAAATCCATAATATTTAATTTTTTAAATATTACAGATAGCCTTCAAATAAAAGATACCGAAACCATATTTCTTAGAGGTCTTGGAGAAGGTGAAGCTATAAAAGCATTAAAATCAAAAAATAATATCTCAAAAATTGGTGATGCCATTAATATCCACCAAGAATTATTTGCAGTATTTAATCCAAATCTCAATTTTGCTCCAAGACTAGGAACACCTTTACATGGAATTATTGGTTATGATTTGTTTAAAGATTTTATAGTTGAAATAAATTACACAAATAAATACATAAGGCTTACAGATCCAAACGTTTATAAGTATGATAAATGTAATTCTTGTGAAACTTTAAAAATGCAATTTTATAAAAACAAGCCATACATATATTCTAATGTTACTATTAAAGAGAGGCAGATTCCAGTTAAATTGTTGATTGATTCTGGAGGGAGCGACGCTTTATGGCTTTTTGAAGAAGACAGCCTCGGGATACAAATAAATGATAAATATTTTGAAGACTTTTTAGGGCATGGTTTAACAGGGAGTGTTTATGGAAAGCGTACTAAAATTGAAGAGTTTTCAATTAAAAATTTCACCTTAAAAAATGTCAATGTATCGTTTCCAAATCAAACGTCTTTAGTTTATGTAAAATTACATAAAGAGAGAAATGGTAGCGTTGCTGGTAATGTGTTGAAACGATTTAACTTAATTGTAGATTATCAAAATAGTTTAATAACCTTTAAGAAAAATAAATTTTTTTATGATCCATTTAATTATAATAAAAGTGGCATTGAGTTAGAGCAGAATGGAGTAAGACTTATAAGTGAGAAAGATTACAATTACTTGTCGGAAGGAAATTTTCTTGGAAGCGACCATAATACTTTAAAGACTACAGTTGTTTTGAGTACAAAATATAAGTTGGCTGTAAAACCTGCTTATTCAATTGTAGAATTAAGAAAGGATTCTCCTGCTGAAAAAGCTGGATTGTTAGTTGGAGATGTTTTATTATCCATTAATAATAAATCAACAGACAGATATAATCTTCAAGAAATTATGCAAATATTCTTCCAAGATAAAAATGAGCGTATTAAATTAAATGTTGATAGAGATGGATCTTTATTAACTTTCGTTTTCTATTTGGAAGATGTTTTTAAGCATTAAAAAAGCCTTAAGAGTTATCTTAAGGCTTAAATATGTTTAATTTTGAAGATACTATTGCTCCATAACACTTTCATTCTTTTTCTCTAGAACACTAGTTTTACTTGGGTCAATAACTTCACCTTTAATTTTTAAAGCAACAGTTGGAGTCTCAGCATTAGAAATAACTGTTATTGTTTTTCTAATTGGGTTTACTCTATTCGTGTCATACTTAACTTCTATTTGTCCAGTTGCTCCAGGTAATATTGGTCCTTCAGGTTTCTTTGGAACTGTACACCCACAACTAGAATTTACTTTAGAAATAATAAGTGGAGCGTCACCTGTATTTGTAAATTCAAATACACGAACACCATCTGCTCCTTTTTCAATGATGCCATAATCTATAACATCTGTTTTAAATTCAATTTTAGCTACTTTTTCTTGAGCATTTACTGAGAAGCTTAATAATCCGATAAATAATACTGTGATTAAATGTTTCATAATTTTATTGTTTAATACGTTGGTAAACATAGTTACTTTTTATTCATTTTGCAAAAATATTAGTTGTATGACACTCTTGAATTAACATATAACTTAAATAAAAGTATAATATACATACATATAATTTCACTTAAAAAAGAAATATAAGTACTTTTGCGTGTTATATTTCAAAAACTATTCCAAAGTATGCAAATTCCATCAAAATATGATGCCAGTCAAGTAGAAAGTAAATGGTACGACTACTGGATGAAACATAATTATTTTCATTCAACACCAGACGAGAGAGAGCCTTACACGATTGTAATTCCTCCTCCAAACGTCACAGGTGTCTTGCATATGGGACACATGCTTAATAATACCATTCAAGACGTATTAATACGTCGTGCTAGATTGCAAGGCAAAAATGCTTGTTGGGTTCCTGGAACAGATCATGCGTCTATTGCTACTGAAGCAAAAGTAGTTGCTAAATTAAAAGAGCAAGGAATAAACAAAAACGATTTAACTCGTGAAGAGTTTCTAGAACACGCTTGGGAATGGACACATGAGTATGGAGGCGTTATTCTTGAACAACTTAAAAAATTAGGCTGTTCTTGCGATTGGGATAGAACGAAGTTTACAATGGACGACGATATGTCTGAAGCAGTCATTAAGGTGTTTGTCGATTTGTATAATAAAGGCCTTATTTATCGTGGTTATAGAATGGTTAATTGGGATCCTGAAGCTAAAACAACACTTTCAGATGAAGAAGTGATCCATGAAGAACGTCAAGGCTTACTATATTATTTACAATATAATATTGAAGGCAGTAACGAGAAAGTAACCATTGCTACAACACGTCCAGAAACTATTTTAGGAGATACTGCTATTTGTATAAATCCAAACGATGACAGATTTTCTCATTTAAAAGGGAAAAACGCCATTGTGCCATTATGCAATCGAGTGATTCCTATTATTGAAGACGACTATGTTGATATTGAATTTGGAACTGGTTGCTTAAAAGTAACTCCTGCTCACGATGAAAATGACAAGAATTTAGGAGATAAACACAATTTAGAGGTTATCGATATTTTTAATGAAGATGCTACTTTAAATAGTTTCGGATTACATTACGAAGGAAAAGACCGATTTGTAGTAAGAAAAGAAATTTCAAAAGAATTAGAAGAAAAAGGATTTTTAATAAAAACCGAAACACATACTAATAAAGTTGGTACTTCTGAACGAACTAAAGCAGTTATCGAACCAAGATTAAGCGACCAATGGTTCTTGAAAATGGAAGACTTGGTAAAACCAGCCATCGAAGCAGTTTTAGGTGAGAATTCAGAAATTAATTTATACCCTAAAAAATTCGAAAATACCTACAGACATTGGTTGGAAAATATTCGTGATTGGAATATTTCTCGTCAATTACGTTGGGGACAACAAATACCAGCTTATTATTTTGGAGACGGAAAAGAAGATTTTGTAGTAGCTGAAAGCATCGAAGATGCCGTTATGCTTGCAAAAACAAAATCAAACAACCAACAGCTAACAGTTAAAGACCTACGTCAAGATACAGATGCACTTGATACTTGGTTTTCTTCTTGGTTATGGCCAATTAGTGTGTTTGATGGCATTAGAAACCCAGAAAACGAAGACATTAAATATTACTATCCAACCAATGATTTGGTAACTGGTCCAGATATCTTATTCTTTTGGGTAGCTAGAATGATTATTGCTGGTTACGAATACAAAGGTGAAAAACCTTTTAATAATGTGTACTTAACAGGTTTGGTTCGCGACAAGCAACGTAGAAAAATGAGCAAGTCTCTTGGCAACTCTCCTGATGCTTTAAAACTGATTGACGATTATGGAGCAGATGGCGTTCGTGTTGGATTACTATTGAGTTCAGCAGCTGGAAACGATTTAATGTTCGACGAAGCTTTATGTCAACAAGGAAAAGGCTTTGCAAATAAAATATGGAATGCTTTTAGATTGGTTCAAGGTTGGGAAGTTGATGAAACCATTCCTCAACCAAAATCAAGTGCAATTGCTATAGAATGGTTTGAATCTAAATTTCAAAAAACATTAATCGAGCTTGAAGATCATTATAGTAAATACAGATTGTCTGATGCTTTAATGTCAACGTATAAATTGGTTTGGGATGATTTTGCCTCATGGTTACTGGAAATTGTAAAACCAGCCTATCAACAACCTATTGATGCAAAAACACTAAAAAGTGTGGTTGCAATTTTTGAGGACATTTTAAAAGTGTTGCATCCATTCATGCCATTTCTTACTGAAGAAATCTGGCAGTATATTTCAGAAAGAACTCCAGAAGATGCTTTAATAATAGCCAAATGGCCAGAAGCTAAACCAATAAATGACACTTTGATTTCAGAATTTGAGTTTACTCAAGAAGTCGTTTCAGGGATTAGAAATATTAGAAAAGAAAAGAACATAGCATTTAAAGATGCTATCGGATTTTCAGTTATAAATAATGAAAAAACTTCAAACACATTTGATGAGGTTATTGCAAAACTAGGAAATTTAGAAAGTATCGAATATAGCTCAGAAGCTATTGAAGGTGCTTTAACGTTTAGAGTAAAATCTAACGAATATTTTATCCCTATAGCTGGAGCCATTAATGTGGAAGAAGAAATTAAAAAATTAAAAGAAGAACTAAAATATACTGAAGGTTTCTTAAAATCTGTTCAAAAGAAATTGTCTAACGAGCGTTTTGTAGCTGGAGCTCCAGAACAAGTAATTGCTAACGAACGCAACAAAGAAGCTGATGCTCTGGCTAAGATTGAAACGTTGAAGGCTAGTTTGGCAACCTTAAAGTAATATGAAAAGTAAGACCTTATATGCAATAATTGCAGTTTTGCTTTTAGGAGGTGTTTACTTTTATGAATTTTATCTAGACGAAAAAGAACAACAAGAAATTGTAGACACTGGTAAAACTATAAAACTAGATACTAACGAATTCTTTTTGCCAACCAGTACAACAGGACAAATAGTACATCATGAAGGCTATTCTTTATCTTATAGTGAACCTCATGAGCAAGCAGAATGGGTTGCATACGAATTAAAACAAGAGCATCTATCAAACTCCAATTACAAAAGACCTTATTTTGAAATTGATCCAGCTGTGAAAACTGGAGCAGCACATTGGCGAAATTATAAAAAATCTGGTTTCGATAGAGGTCATTTGTGTCCAGCAGCGGATAGAGCTTATAGTCAGGATGCTTATAATGAAACGTTTTTAACCAGTAATATTAGTCCACAAAACCATGATTTTAATTCTGGAATCTGGAACACCCTAGAGCAAAAAGTAAGGTATTGGGCAGGCAAATACAATGGTGTGTTTGTAGTTTCTGGAGGTGTTTTAAATGGTAATATGAAAACCATTGGTGAAGAACAGGTAGCAGTTCCAAACCAGTTTTATAAAATTCTGATAGATAACAATACAGGTAAAACAAAAATGATTGCTTTTTTGATGCCTCACGAAAATTCTAACCTGCCTTTATATGAATTTGTGGTATCTGTAGATTCTATTGAAATACTCACAGGAATAGATTTCTTTCCAGAATTTGAAGACGCTTTAGAAAATGAACTGGAAGCTTCAGCAGATTATAAAAATTGGAGTTTTAATTGACGAGGTTCGTCACCCTGAACTTGTTTCAGGGTCTCATTATTTATAAGATTCTTCACTCTGTTCAGAATGACATCTCATTTAAGCTGCTAAAATATTCCTTGCCATCGAAGATTTCTAATAAACTCGCCTTGAGTTTCTGTTACTAAAAACGTTTGTTTTTCTTTTTTTGCTTTAAAAAAGCCAGCTATATAATCTTTAAACAAACTATAACTTCCTTTTTTAAAAGCCAATTTCAAGGCTGAAATAAGCGTTATAATAAAGCCATAACGCATTTTATACATGGCTTCACCTTGTAAATGCTTTGATGCTTTGTTGTAACTTATTCCAGTAGGTTTTAAGTGCTTAACTTGAAGCGTTTCATCTGTTAGTAATTCCCATCCATAAAATTTGGCTAGAAGCTCGTCAATGGTGTCCCAACCCATAGATGGTTTTAATTTGCCAATTTCCATAAAGCATTTTTTTCTATAGGCTTTTAAGGCTCCTCGAATATGGTCTTTTCTAGTTAGATTTTCTAAAACCCATTGACTATCTTTTTCTATATAGCAAAACCCGGAAGCCATGCCTAATTTGTCATTTTCTTTAAAATGAGAAGCTAATTGCTCTAAATAATTCTTAGGAAAAACTAAATCAGCATCAAATTTACAAATCACATCATAGTTGTCATCTAATGTTTCATATCCTTTGTAAAAAGCATTAATGATTTTTGAACCAGGTAAGTGTTTGTCTGATGAGGTTGTATTTACTAATGAAATCCATGGATACTTTGAAGTGATTTCTTCAACAATCTGTTGGGTCTTGTCTGTTGAATTATCATTAACAACAACTACCTGTTTTGGTAATAGTGTTTGTGTTGCCAAAGAATCTAAAGTTTGCTTGATGCAGGCTTCTTCGTTATGTGCTGGAATGATAATGTAGATATTCAAATGCTCTATTTTTGAATAAATTTAGATATTAAATTTAATTTATTCTTAGGAATAAAGAAACAATTTCGAACGCCATCATCTAAAGAGCGTTTAATGGTATCTACTTTAATCAATCCAGATTTAGTATGATTATAAAATTCATAATCTAATTCATTAAAATAAATTTCTAATTTTTCTTCTATAGTGTTGAATAATGTTTCACAAATTATCATAGGTTGGAAATTCTCAATAACGCTTTTGCTAGATTCTAAAATATCTATTTCAGTTCCTTCGGTATCAATTTTGATCAAATCAATATTTTTAATATTGTTTACTTTCACGAAAGCATCAAGTGTATCTACATCTACTGTTTTTTTAATAAAATTGCGAGAAGTTTTTTTAGTGCCAGCATTACCTTCTCCAGCTAAGTTGTAGTTTATATAATTATATTTTAAGCTCTCAACTTCATAAAAATCAATTTTACCAATTGTATTTGAGAGTGCTAAATCAATAGATTTTATCTGATTAGAAAAGTTATTGAGAATAATGTTTTTATTTAAATAATGTTTCGGACCATGAGCAGGTTCAAAAGCAAATACACTCATATTTGGGTTAGATTTAACAGCTAATAATGAATAGTAACCAATATTGGACCCTATATCAAGAAATGTGCTAATATCCTTCGATAGTTTTTCAAATAATTCAGAATACTCAAAATTCTTATAACCATTCCAGAATAATAACTGAGTCAAGTAACTTGTTTGGTTAGTAGCAATTTTAATTATTCCAGAATCTGTTTTTATCTTTAAAATTCCAGATGGAGGAAGTTTTGTTTTTTTTAAAATGAACCTGAGAGTAAAATTAATATTCCTTAGAATATAATTTATTGAACTGTTGTATATTAATTTGTATATTAATTGCATTATTTTATTAAAATAGGAAGGTAAATATATAGATTAATTTATGAACTTAGAATTGATTGGGATATATTGCAATAATTATAACTTTTTAAGTTACTTATGAGATACCTGTTGTTGTTTTTATTCATGTCTAATATTATGGTTTCGCAAAACTATAGTGTTGAAAGCTTTCAGAAAATAAACGAACTCAATGGTCTATTTACTGGAAATATTGATAACGAAGATCATTTTGGGGTATCTATAGATAATATTGGCGATTTAGATGGAAATGGTGTAAATGATTTAGCAGTAGGTGCATTTTCTGATGATGATGGAGGTCATAATAGAGGTGCGGTTTGGATATTATTTCTTGATAATAATGATAATGTAATTTCGCACACTAAAATTAGTGATACAAGTGGTGGTTTTACTGGAGTCTTGGATAATAATGATAGGTTTGGAGGCGCAGTATCTTATTTGGGAGATTTAAATGGTGATGGTTTTATTGAAATTGCTGTTGGTGCAGATTATGATGGTGATGGAGGTTTTTGGCATGGAGCTGTTTGGATATTATCATTAAATACAGATGGTTCGGTTAATTCACATTCAAAAATTAGTGATACTGAAGGTGATTTCACTGGTTTTATTAATGGAGATGCAATTTTTGGAACTGATATTGAAAATATTGGGGACTTAAATGGAGATGGAATGGATGATTTGGCAGTAGGTTCTAGAAGAGATAATGATGGAGGAGGGAATGAAGGAGCACTTTGGGTTTTATTTATGAACACAGATTTTACAGTTAATAGCTATCAAAAAATTAGTGAAACCGAAGGAGGTTTTTTGGCAGCTCTAGATTTTGAAGACTATTTTGGAGGTTCTGTAACAAATATTGGAGATTTAAATGGAGATGGTGTCATTGACTTAGTGGTTGGTGCTTATAGAGATGATGATGGTGGAACTAATTCAGGTAGTTTTTATATTTTATTTTTAAATTCTGATGGAACAGTTAATAGCTATCAGAAAGTTTCAAATAATCAAGGAAATTTAGATGCTACTATTTCATCAAATGCATTATTTGGAGAGTCAATTGATGGTGTAGTTGATATTGATGAAGATGGTAAAATTGAATTAGTAGTAGGAGCAATGAGGCAGATTAATCCTACACTAAATGTTCCAACAGGTGCATTCTTTATTATTGAATTAAATTCAGATGGTACCGTTTCTGAAGAACATTTGTATACTTATGCTGAAAATTGTTTTTCAGGAGAATTAGAAAATAATGATTTATTTGGAGGTTCTGTTAGTTTTTTATCTGCAACTAATGGAGATATTAAAATTGCTGCAGGAGCATATTATGATAGTGAAAATGGTTATAGAAAAGGAGCTGCATGGATATTAACTTTAGGAGAAGTCCTTTTTAGTTTAGAATCACACACAGATTTAACAAGTTGTGGTTCAGATGATGGCACAATAACCATTTCAGGTTTAACGTCAGGAATCAGTTACACTATTGCATACTTTCACAATTCAGTTGCAGAGACATTGACTATTACTGCTGATGCATCAGGTAATTATATTATTACAGGATTAGAATCTGGCAGTTACGATTCCATAGTAGTAACAGAAGATGTTTCAGGATGTACAGATAATTTAGGTCAAATCATTTTAGATGAGCCAGATTTAGAACTATCCATTTCATCCACAGATTTAACAAGTTGTGGTTCAGACGATGGCACAATAACCATTTCAGGTTTAACTTCAGGAAACAGTTACACCATTACATACCTTCACAATTCAGTTACTGAGACATTGATTATTACTGCAGATGCATCAGGTAATTATATTATTATAGGATTAGAATCTGGCAGTTACGATTCCATAGTAGTAACAGAAGATGTTTCAGGATGTACAGATAATTTAGGTCAAATCATTTTAGATGAGCCAGATTTAGAACT
>Ga0209344_10004842_pt1 | contig 12052 bp, 11 predicted proteins | sample Cruoilmetagenom6_FD_187293 | JGI IMG/M metagenome (GOLD analysis project Ga0209344, IMG submission 187293) | Oil polluted marine microbial communities from Coal Oil Point, Santa Barbara, California, USA - Santa Barbara Oil Seep Sample 6 (SPAdes)... | ecosystem: Environmental > Aquatic > Marine...
CACTCACAAAACCAAGTGCCGACTGCACATCCGCCATACAAAACGCAGTGCACGTGTGGCTCTATGATTCAGGCTTGGAATGATGAGACATCGGTGACGCGGCAGGCCAGGGTCATGCAGGCGCGCGCGCCGGTGGCATGAGCCAGATGAGCAGACGGGCGTTATCCGGCGAGGACAACGCCCGTCAAGCGAAGGCAGGAAATCCCCTGCCATGCCGCCGGTCGCTGGCGAAAATGCACAAACAATCTTGCTCCGGCCTTACCTCGCAGGCCAGTTGTCTTGTGACCGGGAGCTGGCCGTGGCAATGGAGAGCCCGGACAGCAGGAAACACACCATGAAGCACAAAGTTATATTGGATACCGATCCAGGAATCGACGATGCCATGGCCATTGCCTATGCCATCGCTCACCCGGACATTGAGCTGTTGGCCCTGACCACGATCTTTGGCAACGTCAGAACCCATGAAGCAACGCTCAACGCACTGGCCCTGCTTGAGCATTGGGACTCGGATGCTGACGTCGCGGAAGGCGAAGACGCGCCGATTTCCATGCCCGCCAATGAACCAAGCTATCTGGTGCACGGTCGCAACGGCTTGGGCGGGGTCGATATGCCGGCCTCGTCGCGGAGCAAGCATGCGCTCGGTGCTGTGGACTACATTATCGAGGCCACCAAACGCCATCCCGGCGAAATCGTGCTGTGCGCAGTCGGACCGTTGACCAATCTGGCCAGATTGCTTGAGCGCGACCCCGAAGTCGCAGACCGCCTCAAGGCGGTAGTGGTGATGGGTGGCGCCGTACATCGCCAGGGCAATGTCACGCCGGTTGCCGAAGCAAATTTCTGGAACGATCCGCATGCGGCAGACGCGGTTCTGGGAGCAACCTGGCCTCTGGTCCTGGCACCGCTCGATTGCACCATGCCTGTACTGTTCACACCTGATTTCATGCAGGCGCTGGCAGATGAGAACCCGAAACTCGGCAGGCCGCTGGCAGCCATGGCCAAATTCTATTCCCGGTTCTATCGCTCCCATCAGGGCCTTGGCGGCTGCGTCCCACACGATGTGATGGCGTTGTCCTGGCTGACGGTTCCTGGCGCTTTCCGGCTGCAAAAAGGCGCGCTTGGCGTTGTGACCGATGGCCCCGCCATTGGCCAGACCCTGTTCCAGCCTGGTGGCACGCAAAGCCGTGCCCGCTGCTTTGATGGAAGAGCCGATCATCTGGTCATGGTCGACACCGATCCGCAGATGTTCATGGCCGATTACATGATGACAATGACCCGTCACGCCGCATTGGGTAGTACGCCCCCAGGCAGCAATCCGAACCATGTGAAGGGAGCATCGGCATGCAACAGAATGCAACAGGTGGAACCGCTATAGTCATCGGCGGCACCGGCGGGATCGGCGCCGCAATGATTGAAGCATTGGAACAATCCGGGGCGTTCACAGAGGTAATCAGTTTTTCGCGCAGCTCCGAGCCCGCGATTGACCTTCTGGATGAGCAAAGCATTGCACACGCAGCAAACTCGGTGAAAACACGGCAAACTGATCTGCGTCTGGTGTTTGACGCAACCGGCGTCTTGCACAGCAATGGCTTCGGGTCGGAAAAATCCTTTGCTGCCATCACCGCTGAGCATATGGCCCACGCCTTTGCAGTCAATGCTGTCGGCCCCGCCTTGTTGATGAAGCATTTCCTGCCGCTACTCCCCCGGTACGGCAGATCGGTATTCGCTACACTCTCCGCCAAGGTGGGCTCGATCGGCGACAATTCGCTGGGTGGCTGGTACAGTTACCGCGCCTCGAAGGCTGCGCTCAATCAACTGGTTCACACTGCGGCCATAGAACTGGCGCGGCTGAAGCCAGAAGCCATCTGCGTCGCTTTGCACCCCGGGACAGTCGACACCGGATTGTCATCGGATTTCGCCAAGTCAGGCCTGACTGTGCGCCAACCGAATGAAGCCGCTGCTCAACTGACGGGCGTGCTCGACCGTCTTACACCGGCACAGACCGGCGGCTTCTATGACTATCAGGGCAGATCTCTGCCCTGGTGATACAAAAAACCTCTGAGCCCGGCACCAAAATCAACCAGGAAACGACCTTCGGATCATATCGGCATCTTGCAAGGGTTTACGGGGTATCGGCCAGGAACGAAGCCATCCAAACCAGTGGCGCGTTCCAGTTGATGGCGATTTCGTTGGTCGAATAAGATCGCGCATCGTCGACATAACAGGTCTGCGGCGCGCATCCCTTCAGCTTGCTGATGGCATAATCGTCGGCAAGCCCGCTGTTTGGACCGCCGGCAAGCGCACCTTTGGGCACCGCGGGGTAGAATGGATCGATTGAGGCGGCAAACATGTTGGAATGTTGCCGCTGGGCGTAGGTCGTGCCGTAACCGGTGATGTAGGAGATCCCGAGCGCATTGCGTCCGAGAATATAGTCCATGCTCTCCCGCACCGCCTGCAGATAGCGTTTGTCGCCTGTGATGTCGTAAGCGGTTGCGACCACGATCATGTTTTGAAGCAGTGAGTGGTTCGATCCCCAGCCAAAATGCTTGGGGTGATACATGAAGCCGAACGCCTCTTTTCGCTGGTCCTGCAGATATCCCTCGGCTGCATCCCTGACCAAGGACTGCACTGTCTTGAGATCGCGCATTGGCAATTTCGATGGAACAGAAGCGAGCTGAATGCGACCGAGCGCCGCAACCGAGCGCCAGTCAAACCCAGCGGGCTGAAAAACCGGACCGTCCCAATGTGGTGAAGCCTTTGCGCGATCAAGCCATATCTCGTCGCCTGTGCTCAGATACAGTTCTGCCGCCGCCCAGTAGAACTCGTCGCTGACATCATCGTCCTGGTAATCGCCACCGCCGAAGCTGCCGTCTGTGTGAGGCGCATAGAGTGCCGGATTGGCTTCCGCTGCGCCATAAGCCCGAACTGCAGCAGCCAGCAGACGCTTCGAATACGCCGTGTCAAACGGAGCGAAAAGGCGCGCACCTTGCGCTGCGGCTGCAGCCAGATTGAGTGTGGCAGCTGTCGAAGGCCTGTGAAGAACGCGTAGTTCCCGGTCGCGGTGCGGGAGGCTGGGCGATATCGCCCAATTGTTGCCATGGACCTTGTGGTGCGCCATGCCGGCATAGGGTTCGCCTTCTGGAACCGTCATCGACAGGAGAAAATCGAGCTCCCAGCGCGCTTCGTCAAGAATGTCCGGTGTCTCGTTTCCGGCTTCGGGAATTTGCATCAGAGCATCTGTCAGCGCCGGCGATTGACCGCGGGTCTGGTTGAGCGCCCGCTCGTAGACGCCAAGCAGCTGAGCCGCGGCGATGCCGCCATTGACGACATATTTGCCAAAATCGCCCGCATCGTACCAGCCGCCGGCGACATTGAGCTTGTAGCCGCAGCTCCAGGCTTTTCCATACACCTTGCGCGCCGTGCGGGTATCGACGCAGCCGACCGAGGAGTCGCCCCGGTTGGGGGATTTGCCCAGGTGCCCGGCAGGACGACCATAGCCTTTTCCGGCGAAACTTTCCTCGATTTCGATACCGCTACGCACTTTGTAGAAATAGCTCAGCGCGTCTGCCCGCAGGCTGCCATAGGCATTGCTCGAAATCGAGAAGGACGGGCTTGTGTCACTGTCCACAACCAGCCGGTAACCATCACCGGTGGTCCTGAACCCGCTGAAATCAATGTCATGCACCGCAAGCCCCGAAGATGCATCGTAGCCGGGAGCCTTGCTACTCCCCTTCAAGACTGTTTCACCCGCAGCTGACTGCAGCTCCCAACGGACGCGCGAGGGATCGTTTCGCACCAGGGTGGCGTGTTTCGGGCCATCGGGAAGATAGGCAACCTGATTGACCCGGATCGCAGATGCGGGCTCCGAAGCCGTCTCTGCCGAAGGCTTCTGCCCCGATTGCAAAGACGCCGAATGCAGACAAAACCGCCAACTCTCATCGGCCCCGCCGAGCTGGAAAACCAGTTGAGCCTGGCTGTGCGTATCCTTGGCCGTAAAATCCTCGCTCACGATCAGTTTGTCCGGGCTCAGGCGACGCACAATCTCGCCTTCCGGGGTCCAGGGTTCGACACCCTTCTGCGCCAAGGCCCGCATCGGCCCGCCCGGATCTCCCGACACCGTGATCGACAAACGATAGCGCTCATCCTTCGTCAGAGTCAGACCATTCAAGCCGAGGATCGCATCCCATGGCTGCACGGTGCCGGCAGACACCTCTCCGCAAAGCGCACCGGTCTGATACTCGAGTTCAATAGTCTCGGTGACCCACCATTCTCCAACCATCTCGGATTGCGCGAAAGCCGGATCGGGCATCATCTCGGTGGCTGCGGTGTCTGTTGGCATGGCATGGGCCGCCAGCAAAGCAAAGAGGCCGATCATGGCCCTGGAGTGCATCATGGCTGTTTCCGGATTGCGTGATCGGGAAGGACTACGGCCCTGATGGCCGCAAGGCATATGCTGAGGCTGACAGACTAGAATGGCGCCATGAACAAAGGCTTAATCGCCTTGCTTCACGCCCCTCCCCGTAACACCGCCCTACAGTCCCAAGAACGCCCGACAGAGTGGATGGTCGGCATCACCAAGCCCGTCAATGACATTGAAATGATGCATGCCCGGCTCTTCATACATCCGCATTGGTGTCGCAAACCCGCGCCAGATCTCGTAAAGCGCCCGGTTCTGGCGCACGAACTCCGGCCGTTCGTCTGCGCCGACCCAGGCGTTAACCGCAACCGGTGCCAGCGGCGACAGAAGCACCGGGCTTTCCGCTTGGGCTTCTGTTGCATCTATGTTGAGAACGTCGTTCATCTCGGTGCGCTGCAACGGCCTGAGATCGTGGACACCGGAAATCGACGTGACACCGGCAACGCGCCCAAGCACGTCATCGGACAACAGCGGCGAACCGCTGATAAGCCGTGTGACCAGTTGCCCGCCGGCGGAATGCCCTGTCAGCCGGACCGGGCCGGCCACCTCGCCTGCCGCCAGACTGACTGCTGTCGCGATTTCGCGGCCAATCCCTGCAATCCGGTTTTCAGGGCAGAGCGTGTAACTCGGCATCGCCACAGCGAACCCGTGCGCCAGCGGCCCTGCCGCCAGATGCGACCAGAAGGATTTGTCGAATGCCTTCCAGTATCCGCCGTGAACAAACACCGCCAATCCCTTGGGCTCACCTTGCGGCATGAAAAGGTCAAGATGGTTGCTCGCTGCCGTCCCGTATTCGAGATCAAGACGCGCCCTCCCCGCGTTGCTCAACGCCTCGCGGAAGTCCTGCGCCCTGGCAGCCCAGCGCGGCGGGAAATCGGACGCCCCCTCAATGTGAGCACCATTGGCGTATGCGTCATCGTAATCGGCGATCGGGTAATCTGTCACGGCTAGCTCCTTGGTTGGCAGCATATTTACCGGGCTTTGGCCGAAGCGCAATGTTGAGGCAAAAGGTCAATTTTTGATCATTTGATAAAAAATTTGACCTTTTGATAAAACGGTTCCATTCTCCCTAAATCGCGGCGAAAGGGGCGCTGAGGAGTTGCCCCTTAAAAGACCGCAAAAGAGGTTCTCGCAAACGAGAGGGGTCCTGATGACTGCGTCCGAGACAAACGATGTGAAGGCAAACCGCCTTTCCAGCCCTGACTACATCGATAATTTTTCCGACATCCATCCGCCGCTGACGCCGCATGAAGCGGTGGTCGAGGCGGATCGCTGCTATTTTTGCTACGATGCCCCGTGCATGACGGCGTGCCCGACATCGATCGACATTCCGATGTTCATCCGCAAGATCCAGGCAGCCAATCCCGTCGGATCCGCCAAGACTATCTTTGAGCAAAACATCATGGGCGGCATGTGTGCCCGGGTCTGCCCGACAGAAACACTGTGCGAAGAAGTCTGCGTGCGCGAAGCAGCCGAAGGCAAGCCGGTCAAGATCGGACTGCTGCAGCGCTACGCCACCGACACGTTCATGGAACGCGAGCAACCTCATCCGTTCAACCGCGCCGCCCCGACCGGCAAGAAAATTGCCGTTATCGGTGCTGGCCCGGCTGGCCTGTCCTGCGCTCATCGGCTCGCCACCCACGGCCACGACGTGACAGTTTACGAAGCGCGTGAAAAAGCCGGCGGCCTCAACGAGTATGGCATCGCGTCATACAAGACGACCAATGATTTTGCCCAGGATGAAGTCGATTTCATCCTTCAGATCGGCGGCATCACCATTGAGAACGGCAAGGCGCTCGGCCGCGACATCACCCTCGATCAACTGTCCGCAGACTTCGATGCGGTGTTCCTCGGCGTCGGCCTTCCCGGCGTCAATGCGCTGGGCCTCGACAATGAGAATGCCGCCGGCATCATCGACGCTGTCGATTTCATTGCCGTTCTGCGTCAGGCCGACGACCTCTCCCAGCTCGAAATCGGCCGCCGTGTCGTCGTCATCGGCGGCGGCATGACCGCGATCGATGCCGCCATGCAATCCAAACTGCTGGGCGCTGAAGAAGTAACCGTCGCCTATCGCCGTGGTCAGGAGCATATGAACGCCTCGCTCTATGAGCAGGAACTGGCCCAGACCCATGGTGTCTCCATCCGCCACTGGATGATGCCAACCAGCCTCGAAGTCTCGGACGGGGCCGTCAAAGCCATCGTCATGGAAAAGACCGAACTCGACGTCTCCGGCAAGCTTGTCGGCACCGGCGAAATGGTTACCATTCAGGCCGATCAGGTGTTCAAGGCCATTGGCCAGACTCCGGACCCTGCCCCGCTTGCCGGCTCTTCGGTCGAGCTGGAGAAGGGCCGCATTCGCGTCGATGACCACCGCCGCACCTCGCACCAGAAAATCTGGGCGGGTGGCGACTGCGTCGCCGGTGGCGAAGACCTGACCGTGGCCTCCGTCGAGGACGGCAAGGTCGCCGCTGAAAGCATTCACAAAGCCTTGATGGCTTGAGGAAGGATAAGATTCATGGCTGACCTTTCCACCAATTTTCTCGGTATCAAATCACCCAACCCCTTCTGGCTCGCTTCGGCTCCGCCGACGGACAAGGCCTACAATGTAGAGCGTGCTTTTGAAGCAGGCTGGGGCGGCGTTGTCTGGAAGACGCTGGGCGAAGCAGGACCTCCCGTCGTCAATGTCAACGGCCCCCGCTATGGTGCGATCTGGGGTCCGGACCGGAGGCTTCTGGGCCTCAACAATATCGAGCTGATCACCGACCGCGATCTCGAGGTCAACCTTCGCGAGATCGCTGAAGTCAAGAAACGCTGGCCCGACCGGGCAATGATCGTCTCGATCATGGTTCCGTGCGAGGAGCAAAGCTGGAAGGCGATCCTGCCACGCGTCGAAGACACCGGCGCTGACGGCATCGAGCTCAATTTCGGCTGCCCTCACGGCATGAGCGAGCGCGGCATGGGCGCCGCTGTTGGCCAGGTGCCCGAATACATCCAGATGGTGTCTGAATGGTGCAAGCACTATTCGAGCATGCCCGTCATCGTGAAGCTGACGCCCAACATCACCGACATTCGTTATCCTGCACGTGCTGCCAAGGCCGGTGGCGCCGATGCAGTGTCGCTGATCAACACCATCTCGTCGATTGTCTCCATCGATCTCGACAATTTCGCACCAATGCCGACAATCGACGGCAAGGGCTCGCACGGCGGCTATTGCGGACCGGCGGTCAAGCCGATCGCCCTCAACATGGTGGCAGAGATCGCCCGCGATGAGGAGACGCGCGGCCTGCCGATCTCGGGCATCGGCGGGATTCAGACCTGGCGCGATGCTGCTGAATACATTGCGCTCGGTTGCGGCACGGTTCAGGTCTGTACGGCTGCCATGACCTATGGCTTCAAGATCGTCGAGGAAATGGCCGAGGGCCTCTCCGACTGGATGGACGAAAAAGGCTACGCCACCATCGCCGATTTCCAGGGCCGCGCGGTGCCCAATGTCACCGACTGGCAGTACCTCAACCTCAACTACATCACCAAGGCGAAGATCGATCAGGATCTCTGCATAAAGTGCGGCCGTTGCCACATTGCCTGCGAGGACACATCGCATCAGGCGATCACCTCAATGGTCGACGGTGCCCGCCATTTCGAAGTGATGGACGACGAATGCGTCGGCTGCAATCTCTGCGTCAATGTCTGCCCGGTCGATGATTGCATCACAATGGTCGAGATGACCGAAGGAACAGACCCACGCACCGACCGGCCGATCGATCACGATTATGCCAACTGGACCACGCATCCAAACAATCCAATGGCAAAGCAAGCCGCGGAATAAGTCTCCCAGTTCCGCCATTTATGCCGTGACATACCGGCCGTTTCAGACGGCCGGTTTTTTCTTGGCCATGCAAGTGTTTCAGATTTCGGCACATCCTGTAACAGAAAATCAACACGCTCGCTGGGCATGACCTCATGGCCCGGGACATCGGTCGCCAGCAATCCGAATTGCGTCGTATTGAAGATGACATGGCGGACTTCCGCTATCGGGCTGCGCTATATCGCAGGAGGGAGGTACGGTGAAGGCGTGCCCCGTTAAACGAGTGTTTCATAAGCATTTGCACAATCGGCATTGACCGGAAGTCAACATCAGGCGCGCCCCTTCCCGGCTCGGCTGACCGTCAGCGCTCAGGCGGCACAGAAGCTGGAACAGAATGATTAGGCCGCACGCGACGCATGGCGAGCGGGTTCTGCCCGTAATACTGACGAAAAGCCCGCGCGAACCCTTCCGCCGATTGATAGCCGTAACGTCGCGCCACAGCGTCAACACGGTCACCCTTCTGAAGATCCTGCCGCGCCACCAGGAGCCGCCAGCGGCGCAGGTAGGCAGCCGGGGTTTCACCGACAACGCCGGCGAAGGTTTCGGCAAACCGGCTCAAGGACAGTCCGGCGACCTCTGCAAGATCGACATTGCGCCAGTTGCGGCCGGGATTGCCATGCATCGCCACGATGGCCCGGCTTAGCCTCGTATCCGAAAGCCCCGAGAGCAAACCCGGCCCGGTTGACCCCGCCTCGATCTGGGCACGCAACAATCGCACCACCATGACTTCGCCAAGCCGGTTGACGACCGAAGCGGATCCGCATCGGGCAGCCGCCAGTTCCGAATGCATCAGATTGACCAGACTTGCGGCCTCGGGATCGCGGGCAAGATCGAAACAGAACCGCTCGGGCAACGCTGCCAGCAGCGGGTTTGATGCGCCGCCCCAGTCGACCTCGGCGGAAAACAGCACTGTTCCCGCAGCAAAATCTGAACCGACTCCGGCATGGCCAAACCAGACATGGCCAGACGCGCCATTGTCTCCCGCAGTCACCACCATTGTCGCGGTTTCCAGTGACGTCGGCGTCACCTGCAGGGTGAACCGTTCCATCAGCGTCGCCAGCCTGTCCATTTTGCTCATATCGGGTTTTTCATCAGTTTAATCGGATTTTCCAGATTTTATTTCCGATATTATCTTTACACAACCCCACACTGAAAGGCTTTATCCATGCTCCTGCCCCGCCAGAAAACACCGGACCTGAAACTGCCGACGCTCGATCACGGCAACTTCGACCTGACCACGGACGCGTCGGAACGCGGAACCATCATCTGCTTCTACCGCGGACTTCACTGCCCGATCTGCGCCAACTATCTCGGCGAATTTCAAAAGCGCGTTGCAGATTTTGCCGAACGCGGCGTCGCCACCATTGCGATCAGCTCGGACGGCGAGGAGCGGACCCGCGAAATGGCCACCAAGATCGGCGCCGACACCCTGCGCTTCGGCTACGACCTGTCGCTTGAAAAGGCGCGCGAATGGGGTCTCTATATCTCCACATCCCGCGGCAAGACGTCCATAGGCATTGAAGAGCCGGCGCTGTTTTCCGAACCCGGCCTGTTCATGGTGACCCCGGAACAGACGCTATATTACGGCTCGGTGCAGACCATGCCGTTTGTACGTCCGCATTTTTCCGAACTTGTCGGCGCTTTGGATTTCGCAATCAAGAACGACTATCCGGCCCGTGGCGAATACACCGGCGCCGTATAACTCCAGGTGACGATGCATCGCTCTAAATCGAGCGCTGATTGACACGCAAGGAGAGCGCTTCGGCGCTCTCCACCCGCTCCGAATAGCGATCAACAAGATACTCCGCCCGGCAGCGGGTCAGCAGTGTGAACTTCATCAGTTCTTCCATCACATCGACCATGCGGTTGTAATAGGCCGACGGCTTCATCCGGCCATCTTCATCAAACTCGGCAAAGGCCTTGGGAACCGACGACTGGTTGGGAATGACGATCATCCGCATCCAGCGACCCAGCACCCGCATCTGGTTGAGCGTGTTGAAGCTCTGCGATCCGCCACTGATCTGCATCAGCGCCAGCGTCCGTCCCTGGGTGGGCCGCACTCCGCCGATCGGCGCCAGCGGCAACCAGTCGATCTGCGTCTTCATCACCCCTGTCATGGCGCCGTGCCGCTCCGGCTAGCACCACACTTGCGCTTCCGACCAGAGCGAAAGCTCGTGCAATTCAGCCACCTTGGGATGGTTTTCGTCATCGTCGGAAACCAGTGGCAACCCGCTCGGATCATAAAGCCGCACCTCGGCGCCAAGCGCTTCAAGTACCCGCTTCGCTTCCTGGCTCAGGAACCGTGAATAGGACCGGGTGCGCAGGGAACCACACAGCATCAGGATCCGTGGCGCGTGATCCGGCTCACCGGCAAGGCGCAAGCGCCCGGTGTCCGGCAGGTGCAGGCTGTCGCAGTCGATATTCGGCATGTCGTTCGTCATGGTGCGGCAATCACTTCACCGTCTTCCTTGGTGTAGGTGGCGCCTGAAGCCACATCAAGCAGCGCGAAGACCGCTTCCGAGGGACGGCACAGCGCAACGCCTTTGGGCGTGCAGACGATCGGCCGGTTGACCAGCACCGGATGCTCGAGCATGGCATCGAGAATAGTGTCGTCGCTGACGGCCGGATCAGTCAGGCCAAGCTCCTCCGCAGGGGATTTCGACACTCGCAACGCAGCCCTCGGGGTCATGCCTGCAGCTGCGAACAGCCCCTGCAATTGCTCCCTCGTCCAGCCGGTTTGCAGATACTCGATCACAACAGGTTCGTCCGCAAAGGCACGGATGATTTCAAGTACGTTGCGGGATGTCCCACAACCTGGATTGTGATGAATGACGATGCTCATGAGCGCTTCCTTTGCAAGGCGTCCGTTTGTACCCGGCTTTAACCCAAGCGCTGCGGCAATGCCAGAATTATATCAAGATTTCTTGATTAATGGATTCACACTCTTTCCTGCGTGACAAAGCGGCCTTCCCTGCCACAGTGGTTTACGACCGTACCAATTGAAGAAATCAATGCATCCCGCCGCTTGGCCATTTCGGTCTCCTGCGGTATCGGTTGTCTGAAATAACGCGCATCAAGGAGCCCAGAATGAGCATTGACCTGACCGGCAAGACAGCCCTGATCACCGGCGCAAGCCGCGGCATCGGTGAAGCTGCAGCCCGAATCCTGGCTGGATACGGCGCCAACGTGGTTCTGGCCGCACGATCAGCGTCTGACTGCGAACGGATCGCCGCCGAGATCGGTGACAAGGCGCTGGCCGTTGCCTGCGATGTGGCACGCTACAGCGATGTCGACAGCGCCCTCAGCAAGGCCGTCTCCCACTTTGGCAGCCTCGACATTCTGGTCAACAATGCCGGTCTGATTGACCCGATCGCCCGCATCGAGGACTCCGACCCTGAAGCCTGGGATCAGGTGGTCGATGTCAATTTCAAGGGCGTCTATCACGGTATGCGTGCCGCAATCCCTGTCATGAAACAGCAGGGCGGCGGCGTGATCATCAACATCTCGTCAGGTGCCGCGACCGCAGCATTAGAAGGCTGGAGCCACTATTGCGCCACCAAGGCGGCGGTACTCTCGCTGACCCGCTGTGCGCACCGGGAAAGCATGGACGACAATGTCCGCGTCGTCGGCCTTTCCCCCGGCACCGTGGCGACCGACATGCAACGCTCGATCAAGAACTCCGGCGTCAACCCGGTCAGCCAGCTCGACTGGTCGCAGCATATTTCACCCGAATGGGTCGGCGAGGCGATCGCATGGCTGACCACGGACGCGGG
>Ga0209344_10004843_pt1 | contig 12050 bp, 10 predicted proteins | sample Cruoilmetagenom6_FD_187293 | JGI IMG/M metagenome (GOLD analysis project Ga0209344, IMG submission 187293) | Oil polluted marine microbial communities from Coal Oil Point, Santa Barbara, California, USA - Santa Barbara Oil Seep Sample 6 (SPAdes)... | ecosystem: Environmental > Aquatic > Marine...
CATTGTCAACCGAGTACCTATTGAGTGAATAAATGAGGCTTTGTCTGTTATTACAATGAGGGAAACAGTGTTATGTTATAACTTAAACTTATTATGGGTGGCTAAGTTAACAATGGGTGGCTAAGTTAACAATGGACTTACGGCCATAGAAATATTTAGGGTTGAGTTGGTGGTGTTGACAAAACTTTGGAACAGACATGCCGCTGGCTATCTGTTTATCGATAAGTACCTTCCAATCATCAAGTGTTCTGCGAGTCATCAGTTGCTCCTTCGTTTAAGTAGAGCAACTGTAATGTTAAAAGTTAATCATTAAAATGTGTTGCTGGCCGGTCGCTCACGAATAATGACAGTAACACATTAATAAATCTAGCTAAAATATATCAACAATAGCCAAGCAAAATATTGATATCACGCAATAAAAAGCCCTATAGGTTATATAGGGCTTAACTTTGCTCCCAAAGAAGCCAAACCTTCGGGCAACTAGCCCCGTTAGGCTAACCTTTTCGCACGTTGGCCTAGCCAAATTCCAGCATAAAAAAACATTCCCCAAAAGAGACTTTGCCACAAGCTACTTGCAAGAAAAGCTGTAACTAAAACAGTTATTGTAACTATTAGCGTGCTTCCTATTATTAAGAGAGCTTTACTAAAGAAAAAACTAAGTAATAACAAAATAATCATTCCAAGAAGCAATGTTCCGTAAAATTTATTTTGTCGTTCTGTTCTAGCCTTTGAGTCATTAATATAGGCTTGTTCAAGTCCTTTTAATTCTCCCACTTCTTTTTCTGTTAAATACCCTTTTTCAAACTTAGATTCATAAGTTTGTTTATATTCACTATTCGAGTTCATGTATTCCAACGTGACGAAATTAACTCCTTTAACTAAGCCGAAGGTTGTTAGGACTAAAAGCAACAGTACAATTGATTGATTTCTAATTCTCACTTTATCCACCATTTCCGAAAACTCCAGCTCCGTAACCCTCACATGAGAATATACACCCTCTTACATCAATAGGTGAAAAGCCTGTTGATTGCCCTGTAAACATCCAGCTCGTTTCTCCTGCTGGTATTTCTGGGCCAATATTCAGTATTTCACTATTGTAGTCATATGTACCGTCACGAGAAACCTTATACGTGTATTCTACTTCAAATACGTCAACCAATTCATATGTACCATACTCTTGAACTAGTATTTCCAGATTCACTGCGAGTGTTATTTGTTTCGGTGCGAGTTTATCAATTAAAGGTCCCGCAGCCTGAATTCCAACCCATTTAGGCTTGCCTAGTTCTCGTTCTGACGTAACCCCTTTGCCATCCCTAAAGACTCGCCTTGTTATTCTCTTTTTAGTTTTGCCAAACGTACTCTTAGCAACTTGGTTGAACATATATTGAAATGCTGCCGTTGACGCACCATTTGCAAACTTACCACCTGAAATTTTAGAAGCCGTACCACCAATTACAGCAGAAATCACAGTGCCACTAATTCTTTCACCTGTAACTTATCAAGCCACCCATAATAACTTGTTTTAATTAAAATGCTTTAATACAATGTATTCAATATTTTGGTTCGTGGCTGAAACAATTTCAACAGTTGCACCTTTGTAAGAGATTAAATTACCTTCACTTAAATCATATTCAACATTAATATTAAATGCTTGACGCGCCATACCGTTTTGGAATTCACGATAAGTGAAACGAATTTTATCACCTACTTTTCCTGTATAAATAAGTTCTTGCATGAAACTGTCAGCGGTATAAATATTGATATCAATAACATTTGGTTTTACTTCATCAGAGCAGAAGCTAGATCCAAAGCCACCCAAAAAACATAATTGACCTGTATCGCCATCAACAAAAGGTTTTGCTGGGCTTGGAATCCCCATAAAATCTACTATACCTGTACCATAAGTATTCTTAGGAGCAAATACTTTGTGATTTTCTTTAATACCAATTTGATGAAATTCACCTGCTTTAATCACACCGTCAAAAATAGATACGTCATTATGCAATGTAAAACCTTTAACCGTTGTAACTCGGCCAGACTCAAGCATTCGATCACCTAAACTTGATGTAGTTACTATATTATTTTCGGGCAATTTAATACTTGTGATGTTTGGTGCTATTACTTGATGTGATGCTACGCAGCCTGTCAAAAATGGGGACAGTAATAGAGTAAAAAAAAAGATGCTTTTCATTTTCAAACCTTCCTTGTTGTTTTGCATATGCTAATTAGTTTAAAGCACTCATTACAGATTGTATTTAATTTATAACTAATACAATTGGCTTTCACTATTTCAATGTTATGAGCTTTGAAAAACTTTTTATTAACTAATATGCTTTATTGAGTTTTTGGTTATTTCTCTCAGATAACTTAACGCCTTACTTAGGGCTAATAAAATAAAAAAAGGTTATAAACCCACCAAGACCAGTGCTTATCGCAGGTAGGTAATCTATAGCTGTTAGCTCAAAAGAATAGCCGCTTGGCCATAAACCTTTAATACCAATTAAAGAACCGATTAGTAGAATATAGGCACATATGTTAATCAATATAGATAAGTATGGCGTGTCATAAAGTTTAAAACAGTTATTACAATAATGTTTATTTTGTAATATGTGGCTAGCGGAATCAAGATGCTCATTACATGAGGAGCAGTAATAAACAGGTTTAACTTTAACAGTCGTTGTCATTGTATTTATTCCATTAGTTACAAGTGAGTTTATACACTACATACAACCGAGCTACTTAATCAAGTCATTTAGAGTAACCGTACAATTTTCGGGCATCTTAAGGGAGAGAGTAACCGTACAGTTTTCCGACACCGTAAGAGAATATTACCGTACATGATTTTATAGGGGTCATTAGAGCAGCCAAAGGTTTTCACAATACATTTTCTAATGGTGAAAAATCACTACTACAGTGATAACTACAGTTAATTCCAAGATTAAAATATTTTGTTAGTAAGTGCTTACGGGGAAAATTTTATTTTAAATGGTGGCCCCTCCCTGACTTGAACAGGGGACCTGCCGATTATGAGCGAAGGTGAACAACTCGAATTCCCAACAATCTAAAGGGAATGTTGAAATCGAGGAGGGTACTCGATTTACAAAGAACAGCATAGAAACCCAGCAAGCACCAATAGAAAAAGAAAGGACAGGAGGAAGACCAGAGCTTAGTTTTCTTTCCTTTTTACTCAAACTGAAAATCAATGTTGCTTCTACAAACGCATACCCAACCGAAATTGAACACTGCTCGTCACGTTGACCGAAGAAGAAACTTAGAGCATAGAATTCCTCGTTCTACACCAAACTGACGCCTTCGAACAAGAGTAACCAAACAACCGCTACTTCGGGCAACTCAGCAACAACGTCACTAGACTACCAAAAAATCGCACTCTACTTTTGTTTTCGCTTTCGCAGCCCCAAACTTCGGCGAGAAGTGAAAAGAAAAGTAGAATGTGATTAGCATTCGCGACAAACTGAAACGGTTTAGTAGACGAATAAGGCTAAATAGTTGGTTAGCTTTCGTGGAAAAACTGCAAGATGTTAGATATTAACTTTTCTAAAAGTTGCACTGGTCGATAAATAATACAATCAAGTAAGCTTAAAATAGGTTCGGTATTTCTAGTATATAACGTATTATAATATGTCATGTCGTTTACATAGTAGTAGGAAGGACTCTTGTGTTTGGAAGAAATAAAGTAAAAAAAACAGCTGATAATGATAACGAAATTGAAGATAATGAACTAGATACGATAACTCATGATTCCCCACAGATATGCCTTTTCGATATGGGGAGTTCTATAGTCACCTCTTTCAAAGCCGCCTCGTATAACATTAACGAAGCATCGCTAGGGAAGTTGGTTAAAGTTCCAAATGATAGAAGAGATAGCCAACACTTTTTAAAGCTGAATCACAATTCCCCCGATAACCTACACGAACATGATATCGTTGTTTTTGACATGGATCTTTCCGAAAAAGTAGATTATGACATTAAAGATATGGGGCACAATAACGTTACAGGAAAATCTACATACGCCTTGTTAAGCGCCTTTCCAGAAAAAATATTTAATCCTATACCTTATGCAATTCGTGCTATTTCTAATGAGATAAACGAGATATTAAATAAAGAATCTATAGTCATAATATTTGCTAGTAATAAGGAAGAGGTTCATTACCAAGAAGTGGAAATTAACTCCTATGAAAATAGGATCTCTCATTCTAGAGATTTAAGTAACACAAGTTTCTACAGCGACTTTCCGCATTGTTATAATAAAAAAGGGCGGAAGATGAAATCGCCTGATATAGAATCAAAATTAACCCCCCTATTGCTAAAGTACTCCAATGATTCGGAGTATAAATTGGTATTTAATCACCCAACTCAATGGGAGAGTAATCATAAACAAGTAAAAGATAAGAACTTTGTACCATTATTAGTTAATAACGATGGAGAAATCATTTCGTTCTATCATCAAGTTTCAAAAGGTGCTGTTCTTGTTTTTCCTTGTATCGAAGATAAGGAAACCTTTTTACTTGAATTGTTTAATAATCACTTATCAGAAATTTTTCCTAGTTTATTCCCTTTTCATGGACAATTTGGATGGCTTGATAACGGCGATTATTTACTTCCTGGTGAAGCTGAGTTAGTAGGAAAAAGAGAAAGTATTGAGAAGTGTTATCTTAATGATGTTGATCAAAATGAGAAGTCGATATTAAAGCTTAAAGAGGACTTTAGCTTTCTTCGAGAGTTGATTTCTGAATCAGGAGATAAGTTAGTTTCCTCCATAGAACATTATCTAAGATGGTTAGAGTTTGAAAACGTTGTTAACCTTGATGAAACAAATCCTGATGTTTTAGAAGAAGATATTCAAGTTGATTGTGGAGATCAGTTTTTAGTGGTCGAGATTAAAGGAATCGGAGGAACTTCAACAGATAAAGATTGCTCTCAAGTAAGTAAAATAAGATACCGTCGAGCAGAGCAAAGAAATAAATTTGATGTATCTGGCTTATATATAGTTAATCATCAAAGGTATATGCCTCCAAGTACCAGAAAGAACCCTCCATTTACCGAAAATCAAATAAAGGACTCTGTTCTAGATAAGCGAGGCTTACTCACTACGTATGAACTATATAAAGCATACTTTCTGATTGAGCGTGGTATTTTGTCTAAATGTGAGGTTCGTGAAAGGTTGTTTGATTATGGCCTTGTTGAGCTTAAACCAAGTAATCTTATTTCCCTTGGTATACCTCAAGAGTACTTTATGTCAGGAACAGTAGCGATCTTGAATGTTAAAGGTGAAAAAATAGAAAAAGGTATGACGTTGTTCATTAAAAAAAATGGGGAATACGATAAAGTTAAAGTAATCTCTATAAAAATTAATGATGATGTGGTGGATGAAGCATCGGAAGGGGAGCTTGGCTTGAAGCTTGATAATCCCGTAAAAAATAATTCAGAGTTTTTCATTCGAAAAATGTAGGAAAAAACATCTAGATTGAATCATTTTTGGGCAATCGTAATAGTTATCATACAAACTCGTTAGGGAACATTGTGTATTTAAATCTAGAAGAGTCAGAGTATGACCAATATATCTATCGAATAATTTCCTATGAACGATTTATAGATCTATTTAAAAATAGAAAAAACACACTGATTAAACCTAAGTTATGGGAGGATAATTTTGAAAATTTAGTTTTGAAATCAAAGCTGAAATTCCCTGATGGTTCAGAGATAGAACTAGATACTCATGAGAGGTTGTACGGTCAGTGTTGGACGACTTCGAAAGCATCTGATGCTATGTGGAGAATATATTCTCAAGACAAGCAAGGAATACGCATAAGAACAACAATTAAAAATCTGTTGTATAGCTTAGATTTAGCCAATGTAAATACAGCTATGACAGAGTCATGCATAGGTAAGGTTGGATACAAAGCCGAAGCCACGATTATCTCACAAGCCAAACAAGCTTTTAGCCCAGATGGAAGAATTACTTTCGGTAGCTTATTTAGTTCTTTATTAATCAAAAGAAAGGCGTTTGACCATGAGAAGGAAGTTAGACTGATCTATCTCGATTGGGGATATAAACTACCCATAGAAGATATTTACAGTTATGAAATTGATCCTCATGAATTAATTACCCAGGTAATGATAGACCCTCGTATCAGTTATGATGAGTTCAAGAAAATTAAAAAAGATATAATACATAAAACAGGGTACCAAGGTGATATTAAGCGGTCACTTCTATATAGATTGCCTGATAACTTAACAATTGAAATGGATCAAAACATACAATCTAATCAAGCAGGGAGAAGCGATTGAAAGCATTATGTGTATTTTGTGGAAACGAACCTCAAAATAAAAATAAGGAACACATTTTCCCTAAATGGCTTATAAAGATGACAGGCTTTCACGAAAAGGAAGCATCCGTAGGGAGTAATTGGAAAACGGGGAAAGAGATTGTTTTCAAAACACTATCGTATACATTCCCTTCGTGTACATCATGTAATGATGATTTCGGTAAAATTGAAGGAAAAATAAAACCTATATTTGAAAAACTATTATCTGATCAGAGTGTAGGAGTTGAAGACTTAGAATTACTGTTAGATTGGTTTGATAAGGTTATTATTCATTACGTTATTATTAAATCTCAAGGTACATAATGGAAAATACTTTTAAGGTAAGTAATTTAGATGCTATAACGTGGTTGAAAGGACTCGAGGATGATAGTGTTGACCTTGTGATAACAGACCCTCCGTACGAATCTTTAGAGAAACACCGTAAAATAGGTACAACAACTAGGTTAAAAGTGAGTAAAGCATCATCGAACCAATGGTTTGAAATTTTCCCAAATGCTCGTTTTGAAGAATTATTTGCGGAATTATACCGTGTCATGAAAAATAATACACATCTGTACTTTTTTTGTGATCAAGAGACTATGTTTATTGCTAAACCGATAGGAGAACAAGCAGGCTTTAAATTTTGGAAACCCATAATCTGGGATAAAACTAAAATAGGTATGGGCTACCACTACCGAGCAAGGTATGAATGTATTTTGTTTTTTGAGAAAGGAAAGCGTAAACTAAACAATCTTTCGATACCTGACATTCTGGCTGTACCTCGTGTTTATCGTGGGTACCCGACAGAAAAGCCAGTTGCATTATCTGAAATATTAATTGAACAGAGTTCATTAACAAACCAGCTTGTTATCGACCCTTTTTGTGGTTCTGGGAGTATGGGGATTGCGGCTACAAGATTGAATAGGGCTTTCTGGGGGAATGATCTTTGTAAGGAAGCTACGGAAGTAACTATGGAACGATATACCAAGGAAGAAGACTTAGCCTAATCAGCTAAACCTTCTACCAATCTGTATAATAAGGTGTTAATTCTCGACACCATTTTTTCAATGTCGTCGCTCTACGTTTTGAAGTTGATTCAGCTAATGTGGCACACTTCTCTAGAAGAAAATCGGTTGCTGTATTAGCGTTTAACGACCTAATATCATCAACATTTGACCAGTTTAGCCATGCCCAACCACAAGGACTAGATTGAAAACTCCGTGCTGTTATTTTCATTTTAGTTGCATCATTAGCCATCGAAACCTGCTTACCTAGGGCCGTAGCAGGACCATTATTATTTATGAATCCTAATGTCGAAGCAGCGTGTAGGTAATATTGTATTTGTCGTTGAGTTAGCCGTAACTCTGTAGGGACTAGAGGTATGCTATTCGCTCTTTTATCTACTATCTCAAATAACTTGTTTAAATCATTTGCTTGCGGCACTTGTGCACTACTTATTACAGACGAAGCATAGGAGTTCAGCTCATTCAGATAATGCTTTGCAATATCTGCATCGAGTTTTAAGACAGTCATCGCATCCGTATTCCGTTTCAAATCAAAATTTGAATGATTAGCTGATACTTCGTGTAACAATTCGTTAAGAGTAGATACGTCGATATTATTACTTTCAATAAAAGGAATAATATCTTCTTTGAGCGCCATTAGTCTGAATAATTCTGATAAATGAACTTCGACTTGCTCTATATTTTCTGCATTAAATGACAATATAAATGAACCTGGACGAGCACCGACAGGTTGCATGTGACTCGGAATGTCAAATGAGTCGCTTATAGTATCGTATAATGCACTAAGGGCATCAAGAATTCTTGATACTTGTCCCAATTCTAAGGGCTTTGATTTTGGCGAGTTTTTTTGAACATGAACTTCATGGGTAGCTTCTACGTAGGCTGAAAATTCATCAGCTTCATGTTTTTGGCTTGGGGTGCTACTAATAAACAACCCCTGACGAGGTAATGTAATTAGTCCGTTAATTTCCTCTACTAAATGTATATGAGTTTCAGCAGGTTCATTTTGATCAAAAGGAAGTCTTAATTTGATAAAGTGAGTATTTTCCTGATAGAGCAATGCATCACGAATACAGATATTACGTAACTCAAAGTTACGTAACTTCCCTGTTGAAATAGGAATGATCAGCCAAGTATCATCATTTTCACTATTTCCAATCCAGTATATTAAAAATTGATTTCCAAGAATATTAGCCGCAGAGAACAAACGTGGTTCTTCATAAAACTCATATACATGTTGAATTTCTAACGCCCCTGTTAGAGGAGTGTCACAAAATATATTTGTCATTTTTATCTCCTCTTATTCACAAGTTGAAAATTCGTTTATTGGTGCTGAATTTAGCCTTATCCATACAGTGTAATGACCAGGACTAAAAGTTTGTTTCATCTTTCCAACTTCTGGGACTAAAGTACCTTTAGCTACAATTCTTTCTCCAAGCACGTCAGGAAACTTATCTCTGATGGTTGCTGCTTGAACTTTATTGTCAAAAAAGGACGCACCATAAACATTTTGTAATGCAGCTCCTGAACACTTCTTATATCTATTAGGCTGCTCTTCGTGCGTAGAAAGGAAACAATGCTCTTGTGGGGGGGAAGAAAGTACCAATCTAAAAAAGGGACCTTGACTACAAACTGCATCTTCTGGCGGGACCGCAATTTCTCGTGGGTAAAAACTTGGCCATTCTGAACTCATTTATATAATCTTCCTTGATGACTACATATCGTATTTAAACTAGTAAACTTTATTAGTTCCTACTGTAATAGCTGTATCTTACACATATTTTAAATAAAAATAAAATATATTACTTACAATATCTTGACTCGCCGAGAAAGTAAAAAAAGGAATGCTGGTTCTTAGATGTTAATTACTAATGTACTTTAATAAAAGCACAAATAATGGTGTTTATCGCTATACAGTTATAGATATCATTAATTCACAACTTGGGACAACATTAGAATCTTTTCTTGAAAGATACGAGAATAAGTCACATATACAAACCGTAGAAGAACTTGGGACACCCATCAATTAACAGTTTAACTAACAAGCTGTGTTATTGATAGAAAATATAATCCAAATCAACGCTACAGGTTAAATACTAATGTCTCATTGTGGCAAACTCAGACTTTCGAGTTATATTTTTTAAAAGTTAATAATATAAACATGTAGTCAAATAAGCTGATAAGTTTTTTAGAGGCAATAGTTCAAACTAGAAATTCAATTAATTTATTGTTGCAGTGGCCCATAAGTGGCCCAGAAAATATATGTTTGTAAATGCTAACGAGGAAAGGTATATAAAATGGTGGCCCCTCCCTGACTTGAACAGGGGACCTGCCGATTATGAGTCGGATGCTCTAACCAACTGAGCTAAGGGGCCATCTTTCTATTTGCTGTTGTTAACCGAGAAAGGTTAATCAAGCGGCGGGAAGTATAAGCATTTTTTATTTTGTTGTCACCACTATAATGTTAATAAATCTGATAAATATGGCTGATGGTTCAAAAGTTGAGCGATTAGTCGCTGTCTCTGGTCGAACCGCTCAGTTTATGGTCTATGGGATTTACTTTCAGGTGAGAAAAGCTTCCATAGAGGTGGTGAAATAGCGAAGAGCATCACTGTCTGATAATTGCTTATTTTCAGGTTTGGGCATTCCTATCTGTACTGTTACAGCAGCAAAGGCGAGGGGGCATTGTTAGATAAAGCATTAGCTCGCTTACTGTCAAGGACAAGGCTATTGCCGTTACTGCTTTCAAAGTGGATGCATCCCCTTGCTGATGCTTTAGTATGGCGCTGTGGCTACGGTCGCTTAACATTAGCGATGAAAGGCTTCAGGTGTTGCCACAACATCAACTGGATAAAGTAGCATAGTCGGAGACGGTGAGCGGGACGGAGGCAAAAAAAATCCAGCTAATCGCTGGACTCTTTATAATATCAAATAGAACTAGGTTGATATTTACTCGCCGTCTAAGAAACTTTTTAGTTGCTCAGAGCGCGAAGGGTGACGTAATTTACGTAATGCTTTTGCTTCAATTTGACGAATACGTTCACGTGTTACATCAAACTGTTTGCCCACTTCTTCCAAAGTATGATCGGTATTCATGTCGATACCAAAACGCATTCTTAACACTTTAGCTTCACGTGCGGTTAAACCAGCTAATACTTCGTGTGTTGCATCTTTTAAGTTTTCAGAGGTTGCTGAGTCTACCGGCAATTCACCACTACCATCTTCAATAAAGTCACCTAAGTGAGAATCTTCATCATCACCAATTGGCGTTTCCATTGAAATCGGCTCTTTGGCGATTTTTAACACTTTACGAATTTTATCTTCCGGCATAATCATGCGTTCAGCTAATTCTTCAGGTGTTGGCTCGCGCCCCATTTCTTGTAACATTTGACGTGAAATACGATTAAGTTTGTTAATCGTTTCAATCATATGTACTGGAATACGGATAGTACGGGCTTGGTCGGCAATTGAGCGAGTGATCGCTTGACGAATCCACCAGGTAGCATACGTTGAAAACTTATAACCACGACGGTATTCAAATTTATCAACTGCTTTCATCAAACCAATGTTACCTTCTTGAATTAAATCCAAGAACTGTAAACCACGGTTAGTGTATTTTTTCGCAATTGAGATAACTAAACGTAAGTTAGCTTCCACCATTTCTTTTTTCGCACGACGGGCTTTCGCTTCGCCGATCGACATACGACGGTTAATGTCTTTTATGCCGTGAACATTAAGATAGGTTTCTTCTTCTAACATGTTCAATTTATAAATACAGCGCTCAACATCTAGTTCGATGTCAGCCATTCTTTTTGAATGTGGCAGGCCTGCAGCTTTTTGCTCTTCAAACCAATCTTTCGAGGTTTCGTTACCAGGGAAGATTTTAATGAAAGTCGTTTTTGGCATACCAGCACCAACCACACAGTGTTTCATGATCAAACGTTCTTGAACGCGTAAACGGTCCATAACGCTGCGCATGTTTTTCACTAAGCGATCAAATACTTTCGGTACAATTCTAAACTCTTTAAATACTTCTGCTAAGGCATCGATTGCTGCTTGGGCATCGGCATGACCGCGGCCTTTGGTTTTGATGGTATTATTAGCATGTTCGTAGGCAACACGTAGGGCGGTGAATTTTTCACGCGCTTCTTCAGGGCAAGGACCAGTATCTATCTCTTCCTCGTCTTCATCATCTGACTTGTCTTCGTCAGCTAATTCTTCTTTAGACAGCTCTGAACCAATATGTGTTGCGGCCGCTGGAATTTCTTCATCAACCGCATCAGGATCTAAGAAACCAACGATAATATCGCTTAAGCGTACTTCTTCAGCTTCAAAATTATCCCATTGCTCAAGCAAATAATTAATGGCTGGCGGGTATTCAGAAACGCTGCGTTGTACTTCTTTGATACCTTCTTCGATGCGCTTGGCGATAACAATTTCGCCTTTACGAGTCAGTAGCTCTACCGTACCCATTTCACGCATATACATACGCACGGGATCAGTAGTACGACCGATTTCACTTTCAACGGTAGCAAGTGCTTGCGCCGCTGCTTCAGCAGCATCTTCATCAGTATTGGCTTCACTCATCATTAACGTGTCGTTATCCGGTGCGTTTTCAAACACCTGAATACCCATGTCGTTAATCATTCGAATGATGTCTTCAACTTGATCGGAATCGATAATATCCTGAGGGAGATGA
>Ga0209344_10004844_pt1 | contig 12048 bp, 8 predicted proteins | sample Cruoilmetagenom6_FD_187293 | JGI IMG/M metagenome (GOLD analysis project Ga0209344, IMG submission 187293) | Oil polluted marine microbial communities from Coal Oil Point, Santa Barbara, California, USA - Santa Barbara Oil Seep Sample 6 (SPAdes)... | ecosystem: Environmental > Aquatic > Marine >...
GCGCGCGTCTCGAAGCCGCCGGAAAACCCTTCAAGGTCGTCATCATCGCCGTCGCCCGCATCCTGCTCACACAACTCAACGCCATCGTCAGGGAGCAGCGAAACTACGTGCCGGGATAACAGTTGCTACGCTTGCTCAACTGAGCCTGCGCTTCTGCTTACATACTATATGGCAAAAATCATCAATTCAGTTGTGTCTGACCGTCCGAAGGATTTGCCCGATATAACGCTTTTCCTCAGTAATTCCTTACTCTGACCAAAACCCGAGTATAAGTCTCTGATACTTTCATGGTTCGCGTTAGTTATTATGATCCGCGCACCCCGGTTATGCGCCTTAATTGCTGCGTCGCGCAATCTGACCTGATCTTCCCAAGCGAATATGTTCTGATTATATTTCACGAAGCCATTTAGGTTGTGCTTTACGGTGTAGGGAGGGTCTATAAAGAGCAAGTCACCTTCTGTTGCTCGATCAATGGTCTTTTCGAAGTCGCAGCAGAGTATTTCTGCTTTTTTTAGCATTTTCGACCATTCTTTGAAATCGTCACTATCGAGAAGAACCGCAGTTTTTGTGCCGATAGGAACATTAAAAATGCCCTTTTTGTTTTCTCGGTAGAGTCCGTTCCAACAAGTCCTGTTCAGGTACAAGAACTGTGCTGCTCGTTCGACCTTAGTTGCCGGTGTCGCGCCACGGATTTGATAGTAGTATTCTTTGCAGTGTTGTCTTGCGTGACCGAGAAGATGCTCCTCCAATTTGGCATGTTGATTTCTCACCGTTTGGTAGAGTTCGATCAGCCGGTTGTTGGCGTCGGACAGAATCGCATTTTCGGGCGCAGCGTGGAAAAATGCTGCGCCGCCGCCTACAAACGGCTCAATATAGGCGCCACTGTATTCGGGTAGCTGAAGTTGGCCCGAGTCGAACAACCAACGTTTTCCTCCTGCCCATTTCAGGAATGGTCGGCTGGCGTCAGACATTAACTTTTATTCTTCTTTCAAGTTCAGCGGTCAGTTTGTTGAGAAACTCGATATCAGACTGCTTGTAGAAGCGGCCTGCTGGGTGAGCTGGTATCCGACGAACTACATTAAACTGGTCAAACCATCCGAGATAAATATGGCGCCCAGGTTGGTCGTGTTCAAACTGGATGCTGAACACGTCTAAAAATTTTTCTCGCAATTCTCTTTGCTCTACGATCTTTTTCAAATCGATCCAATCGAGATACGTTTCAACGGGGTGCTGCTGTTCTACCTCGTCGTCAATCCGCTTCGCTTGACAACGTTTTTGGATATCCTTCGGGACGCCTTTTTCAAAGTATTTTCCGCCATATTCGGATTTCAAAATCCTAACGATTTCCTCCGCGGTGGTTGTTTGGATCCATCTGACTTGTTGGTCAGCCTCACGCGTTTCATCATCGGAAACCGTCTGAACAAATTCCTCATAGCCTTCTGGTTCGAAGTCGGAATATTGCGTTCTCATTATTGAAACAAGGCCAAAGAAATACCGGGGATATCCGCCGCTTCCAAACGGAACTTTAAACTTTTCCTCAAACTCTTCGTCGCTTGCGCTTTCCAGAAAGTCGCTCACTGGAGAGGTGTATTCTCTCAGCAGCTTGCGGAGCTCTGAACGCTTTGTTTCGATGGGATTGAGTCCCTCCTTCGCCTCTATGTACTTGGTGACTTCTCCAATAAGACGGACGTGACCGGCGACTCCGAAATTCGAACACAAATATCCTTCTTTTCCCCTCGCCCAACGGTCAGGCGCTGCAGCCTCAATGTCAGAAAAATAGGCACCAAGTACATCGACCAATCGATGCAGGCTCTTTTCGCTGTTACCGTCCCAACAGACGCCAGGAATAAATTCCTTAGTCCTAGAAGAAACATACCCTAGCAACTTTGCTTGAATAATAGCGTTTTGAAAGCTCGGTAGGGACAACGGACGTTCCGTGGCATCAGACAATCCTGGTGTAGCAATTCTATCCTCCAGCGCTCCCGCACCCTGCACATTCAGCAAGTCTACAGACCGAGAAGCAATAGCGTCCAACATTTCCTTTGGATCTTCGGAACCCCATTTCACTTCACCATCCAGTTCAGCGAGCAAGTTCTTCGGGACCTTAGTTTGCTTCTCATTTATTGTTACGAACAATTTCGCTTCTTCAGCGGCAGGAATATTTTCAAATGCTATGAAGAAAAGAGGTTGAGAGCCTGCCTTATCAGCATCTGCGTGAGTCGTTCCATACAGTCGATGTTGCCCGTCGATTACCCAGCAACTTTTGTATCGGTCAGGCAGTAGCAAGTCCCCGAACTGGACACCGCTAACACCGTCTGTGGTTCGCTTATTGAAAGTAGGTTTGCGGTGAAAATTTAAAAGAACAGTGTTTGGGAAAAATCCACCGTCATCCAAAAACGCTCCAATCTCCTTTAGTCGGTTCGGGTTGACTAAACGCTGGTAAGCAGGCGCTCCCTCGGGGTCTCGCAAATCTCGGTGGTTCACAAACGCAATTCGCAGAATATCAACTGGCAAGGCTGAAAAAAAGTAAGCTGTGTGTCCGCCAATTTTCGTTTTCACAGCTGGCAGGCTTCGTCCGGATAAAGCAGGAATTTTTTGCGTGGATAGGTATTCTGCGTGGAATTGATACTTCGCTGCGGAGCCAAGTTTCTTGGCAATTTCTTCTAGGTAACGGAGTTCTTTCGATTGGATAACCTTAATGTTGTTTGCTGCCGCTCGCTGCAAGTCATTATCTGACCATCGCACCTTGTCGGTGACAAAGAACCATAAGATCTTAGGCTTAAAGTCTTTCCCGTAAAAACTTCTAATACTTGATGCAATCGCCTTCTGGTTACCTATCATTTCTCCAAGATCTTTCTGGAGAGAGCGATCCCTAGCTATGCTGGATGCTTTGCATTCAGCAATAATGACGGTTTCATCGTCCTTTGCGAACACGTCAATTTGTTTCGTGAGGCCAGCGCCCTGCGATTTAACAGGAATCTTGAAATGTCGCCCAATATTGAGATCATGATACCCGAACAAGTAAAGTACGCTCCAGAAGCGATTTTCTAGTTGTTCCCCAACGCTGCGATCCAATCGCATTCGAACCGAGTTCTTGTTCGTTCGAGAGACTGTCCACCCTTCCGCTTCACGTCTCTCCTGCAGCTCAAAAGGGAACGACTCCTCGTTGTAAGACTTCCGGCGTTTTCCGTATTCGGCGCGCCTCTCTCCGGCGGTGCTGGCTATCTGTTCGTGCTTCATAGAATCAACAAGTATCACCCCCTCGGCGCGAGGTCGACACGATACTCAACCTTAGCGCGCCAATCCTTTTGTCTTAGAAACGATACTATTGAGATTAAAACGATTCAATCCGCAATGCTGCATGTAGGTGCGACACCAAAACATCAAAATCCAGTCTAGGCGTCATATTTAAATCAGCCACTGAGATGTTCGCTTTTGTGCCATCCTGCCCCCTCTCTCCACCCCCCAATCCGACCTAACCCCATCCCGCGCTATACTGCCCGCATGAACGCGACGGATGATTTCATTTCGCATGGGCTGGAGCAGGCGCGCTATGCGCTGCTCAACGTGCGCAACCTGACAGACATGGTGCGCGCGCCGGCCACGCTGCGGCGCGGGGTGGCGCAGCGGGCGGCGTCGCGGCTGAAGCTGCTGGAAGTGATTGTCCGGCGGCTGGTCCTGCTCCTCGCGCTCGGGCTGCGGCTCGCGCCCGTCCGCCCCCGCGCGCCTGGTCCGGCCACCCCCTTGCCGCCCGGCGTCGAGGACGTAACGCACACCTACCGCCCCCTTGCCGCCCCCCGGCGGCTGCGTCTGGCCGGGCGGTCCGTCGTCGTGTGCGGGGAGGCGCCCTTTGCCGACCTGCCACGCGTCTACCGGTCTGGCCCCGTACCCGCCGGGCCCGTCTTTGCCCGCATCATCGCGCTGCACCGCGTGCTGGCCGCGCCGCAGGCCCATGCCCACCGCCTCGCCCGCACGCTGGAGCGCCTCAAGCGGAAGGGCGAGCCGCGCCCGTCCTGCCTGCCGGTCGCCGGGGCCTACCGCTTGCGCCCCGAACTGGGCATGGTCGCCAGCGCCCTGCCGGGCCTGGTCAATGCCGGGCTGGAATCGTGGAATGACACCTCGTAATCCACACCTCTTTCCACGTTTTTTGCCGGACGCAGCCATGCGGGCCGGACACAGGTGCTACCGCCCCTCACGCCGCCATGCGAGAATCAACAGGATCACCAGCAGGCCCGCCGCCAGAAGGCCCGGCAACAGGGGCTGGCTTTTCGACGAGCGCACCGCATAGGCCCCGCGTTCGCGCAGGCCCAGCCAGCCCGCCCCGGCCGCATTGCCGCGCGCGCTGACGCGGCGAATGTCCGGCAGGTTGGTCCCGGCCGCGTTGAGGCGGATGACGCCGCCGCCGGTCGCCCTGGCGAACGGCTCCATGATCCGGGTACTGGATTGCAGGTCGGCATATTCCTTCGGGTTGGCCGGCCCGTTCAGGGCCACGGCCTCAAGGCCCCCGGCCTCGGCGCGGTAAAGGCCCAGCTGGTCGATCGGGGCTTCGGCGCTGAAAATGCCCGGCGCCTTCTGCGTCCAGACCGGCTCGATGATCCGGCCTTCCGGCGTTTCCAGCTGCAGCGGCGGGGCTGCATCCAGCAGGGTGCGCAATTCCATTTTCGCCATGTCGCCTTCGGCGGTGAGGCTGAGGCGGCGCTCTTCCAGTTCCGGCTCCTTCATCATCCAGTGGACGACCCGGCGGATCAGTTCCGAAAACGGCCCGCCGCCATTATGCCCGCGCGCCCACAGCCAGATCTGGTCGGACATCAGCATGCCGACGCGGCCCTTGTCCACGCGGTCGACAATCAGGAGCGGCTTGTCGTCCGGCCCGCTCATCAGCACGTCCCCGGCCTGCGCCGTGGCTTCGATGGAGCGCATCCAGCCGCCCCATGTCTGGCCGTCCAGCGGCGCGGTCACGGCGTGGCGCTTGCCCGCTTCGGTCAGCTTGGGGATGAATTCCCCGGTCCGGATCGTGCCGGTGGGCGAGGCGGGCAGGACAGCGGCGAGGGGAGAGCGCGCCAGGCTGCCCGGCCCGGCAAACGGCTCGCCCGCCGCGATCAGCAGCGCGCCGCCATCGGTCACATAACGCGCCATATTGGCGAGATAGGATTGGGTAATCACGCCGCGCCGCTCATACTGGTCGAAGATGATGAGGTCGAAATCCTTCAGCTTGTCGACGAACAATTCCTCGGTCGGGAAGGCGATCAGCGCCAGTTCCTCGGTCGGCGTGTAATCGGTCTTGTAGGGCGGGCGCAGGATGGTGAAGTGGACAAGGTCAACCGACGGGTCGGATTTCAAGAGGTCGCGCCAGACCCGCCCGGCCTGGTTCGGCTTGCCGGTGACCAGCAGCACGCGCAAGCGGTCGCGCACCCCGGCCAGCGTCGCTGCCGTGCGGTTATTGGCCAGCGTCAATTCTTCCCGGCCCGGCGGCACGTCGACCACGATGACATTCTCGCCGCGCCGCTCGATCTCGATCGGCAGTTTCGTGTCCTCGCCCGCATTGACTTTCACGCGTTCGACCGGCCCGCCGTTCAGCGAGACGCCGACCTCGATCTCGCCGCCGTCCGGGTCATCGACGCGCACGACAAGGTTGGCGGTCTCGCCGACAATCCCGAAATTCGGCGCATCGACAATCTGCACGCGCCGGTCGCCCCGGTCCGGATCGCCCACCACGAGTCCATGCACCGGACCGATGGCGTTTTCCCGTGCTTCTCCTGCGGGAAAGTCATGCACCTGGCCGTCGGTCACAAGGATCGCCCCGGCAATCCGGTCGCGCGGAACATCTGCCATCAGGCCTTCCAGCGCGCCGTAAAGATGCGTGCCATCATCATGCGGATCGGATTCCAGCACCCGCACTTCCAGCGACGCGTCGGCCTCGAGTTTTGTCTTCAGCGCATTGAACGCCGTCTGGGCCGCACTGGCGCGATCCCCGAACTGCATGCTTTCCGACCGGTCGAGAATGATCGCCGCCACCGAGGGCAGGGGCTCGCGCTCTTCTTCCACCAGCGACGGATTGGCCATCGCCGCCGCCAGCAAGCTCAGGCCCAGGCCGCGCGTCAGGGCCGCTTGCCCGCGCAGGAAGACATAGGCGATCCAGGCCAGCGCCGCGACAGCGACGACCAGCCACAGCGCCGGCCAGCCAAGGAAAGGGTCAAACGCAAGACGGGTGGCATCAATCATTGCGGCCCCCCTTCGGGCAGTCTCTCCGGCAGGCGCGGATCGGCCTCGTCTTCATCGCCATTTCCCAGCCGTTCCAGCAGGGCTGGCAGGTGGACCTGGTCGTCCTTGTAGTTCCCGGTCAGCACATACATCACGAGATTGACGCCAAAGCGCCGCGCCATTTCGCGCTGTGTCGGCCCGCCATCGACGGAATAGAGATCGCGCCCGCGACCATCCACCGCCCAGGCCGAAATCCAGTCCGCATCGCCAATGAACAGGCGCGAAACGCCATCGCCGCGCGGGGCGTTCGGGCCGCCGGTCTTCTCGATCCACAGCCGGCGATTGGCGAAGCGGCCGGGAAAATCGTCGAGCAGGTAGAAGCTGCGCGCAAGCACATGATTGGTCGGCACAGGCTGCAGCGGCGGCGCGTCGAGCCCTTCAAGCAGTCCCTCCAGCGGCGCGACATCGGTATCGGTCCCAACCGTTCCGCCCGCCCGCGTGTCGATCACCAAAGCGCCGCCGGAGCGGAGATAGGCGTTCAGCTTTGCGATGGCCGTTGCGGACAAGGGCGGCGCGCCTTCAGGCGTGCTGAAATAGATCAGCGGGTAAAGCTCCAGCGCGTCGGTCTCGAGGTTCAGCCCATCCGGTTCGTCCGGTTCCACCGACGTGCGGAGGTTGAGCACGGAGGAAATACCCGACAGGCCCGCCCGGGTGCGTTCGTTCAGGGCGCGGTCACCTGTCTCGACATAGCCGAAACGCATGACCAGCGCCGCGTCGATCTCTTTCTGCGTCGCACGGCCCGGCCCGGTGATCGGCACGACATTCGGCGCGGTCGAGACGCGGCGATAGGAACCGTCCGGCATTTGCTGGTAGCGATAGGACTGCGCGTCAGCAGGCGGCGTAAGGCTGAAACCGAGTGCGCAAACCAGCAGCAACGCCGCTGCGCCTTTCGCCCGGCGGCCGAGACCCGGCAAATGCCCGGCCACGAGCAGCGCGATGAACAGGTCGAGCGCCAGCAGGATCGCGGCCAGCGACAGCAGCGGCCCGGCCAAGCGCAGCGACCGCGCTTCGGCATCGCCAAGCAGGCGCGCCGCCAGCGGCCAGCTTTCGATCAGGCTTGGCCGCGCCCCGGCGCCAGCGTTCAGCGCGCGCGTGCCGGACGGGCCCTGATAGAGGCCCGGCGGATGGGCTTCAGACGGTTTGACCGTGCCGAAATCGGCGGCCTTGAGCGGCGCAGCATTGGCACCGGCAGCGGCGAGGCGGCCATAGCCGTCGAGCACGAGTTGCGGCGAATAGGCGCCTTCGGTGTCGCTGACAGATTCGCCGCGCCCGGCGGCGATGGAGCGGCGCAGCATCTGCTCGAACGTGCCGGAATAGGGCAGGTCAGACCAGTCCGGCCCGGCGGTGATGTGAAACAGGATCAACGTGCCACTGCCGCGTGAATCGGCGGTCACCAGCGGGCTACCATCGGCGAGCCGCGCCCAGGTCTTGCGGGCAAGGTCCGGCGCGGGCTTGGCGAGCACCTGCTGCTTGATGCGGACATCGGGTGGAATGGACAGGCCGTCAAAGGGCGAGTTTGCCGGGAAAGGCGCCATCGCCTGCGGTTCGTCCCAGGCCAGCGCGCCGCCAAGGGCGCGAGACGAGCGGCGCAGCGCAACCGGCAGCAGGTCATCGCCCTGCGCGGCCAGGTGCGGCCCGGCAAAGCGGATCAGCGCGCCGCCTTCCTCGACCCATTCGGTCAGGCGCTTGCCATCTTCCGGCAGGATCTGGCCAATGTCCGTCAGGATGATCGCATCCGGCGAGGTCGAGACCAGCGCCTCGATATTGCCTTCGGTGATCGAGGCGAAAGGCTCGAGCGCCTTGCGCACATAATGCATGTCCGAAAGCAGCGGCTGGGCGACCGAGCCTGCATCGACGAGGCCGACCCGCCGTGAGCGGTTTGATGAATCCCAGAGCCAGACTGTGCCTGCGCCCTGGCGTCCGGTCGCCGTGAACCGCGCGATCCGCGAGAGCGCAGCGGCCGGAATGGTGAAGCTCGCCACGGCTTCGCGTTCGCCGTCATTGAAGACCGCTTCGGCGGTTGCCAGCGCTGAGCCGTCGAGTGTGAGGGCGGAGACGAAGCTGCGTTCCTCGCCGCGCGGCTGGACGCGGCGGAGTGTGACGGAAACGGAATCAGTTTGCGATGTGATACCGGTAATCGCCGCAGGCCCTTTGGGCGGCGCAGCGAAAACCGAAAGGGGCGCCATGGATGACAGGGCAGCAGCAAATGCGCGCCCGCCCTCGTCCTCGATTCCGTCACTGGCCCAGAAGATGCGCGCCGGTTTCAGGCCGGAGTCTTTCAACCGCTCCAGCGCCTCAGTCCGGTCGGTGCTCCAGGATTGCGGGCGCAGCGAAGAGAGGCGCTTGCCCATGTCGGCGCGCGAAAGCCGCATGGCCGGGTCGGTGTTCAGCGTCTGCGGCGCGGTCAGTAACAGGTGCGTCGCCGCGTCCCGCCCGCCCGTGTCGAGCGTCGCGGTGGCCGCATCGACCAGTTCGCTCCAGCGCGGTGCCGACGGCCAGCCATTGTCGACCACGACAAGCAGCGCGCCGCCGGCATCCGGTGCTTCATTCCTGGCACCCGGCGCATAGACTGGTTGCGACAGGCCGATGATCGCGGCGGCTGCCGCCAGTGTGCGGATCAGCCAGACCCACCAGGGCGTGCGCGCAGGTGTTTCCTCTTTCGGTTCGACTCCTTCAAGCAGGCGAAGCGAGGGCAGCTCCACATCTTTCGGCGCAGGCGGCGTTGCGCGCAGCACCCACCAGATGACCGGCAGGGACAGCAGTGCGAACAGCGCCAGCGGCGCGCCAAACAGGAAGGGGCCGAGCACGGTCATCCGCGTGCCCCGAAACTCTCGACGGCCAGTTTCAGCCGGGCGGCGCCATGCAGGCTCGGTTTGCCGGTCGTGTGGGAGACAAAGCGCCAGCCGATCTGGGTGGCGAGCGCCAGCAGGGCCTCGCGCTGCGCAGCAAACTTGCGCTGGTAGTCTTCGCGCATTGTCTCCGCGCGCCCGAGAATGCGGTCAGTGTCGGCGCCGGGACGGTGGAGTTTCACGCGGCCGGAGAAAGGAAAATTCTCTTCGATCGGCGCGGCGACAGCGAGCAACACGCCTTCCGGGCATTTCGCAGCGAGCGGCTTGAGGCGCGCCTGCCATTCCGGGATCGGATCATAGAAGTCAGACGCGATGACCAGCGTGGCGGACGTGCGCGGCGGGGGCGGGAAGGGACGGCCCGCGCCATTGGAAATATCCTCGGCGAGGCGGTCGACGGCGCGCTTGCCGAAGCTTGGCGTGCGGCCTGCGCCGAGCGCACCGATACGTTCGCCATCCTTCGACATCATGATGCCGAGCGTCAGCATCAACAGGCGGGCTTCGTCTGCCTTGGTGCGAATGTCGCCGTCGCCCTTCCAGTTGAACCCGGCATGCGGGTCGCACCAGAACAGCACCGTGCGCGCGGTTTCGAGTTCCGTCTCGCGCACGAACAGTTCATGGCCCTTGGCCGAGCGGCGCCAGTCGACCCGGTCGGCGGCGTCTTCCTGCGCATAGCGGCGATATTGCCAGAACTGCTCGCCCGTTCCCGCGCGGCGGCGTCCGGCGCTGCCGATATGGGCGGCTTCAGAGGCCTCGGCCTTGAAGTTCAGGTTCGGCAGCTGGCGGGCCAGCGCTTCAGCTTCAGCACGAAGATCGGAGGAGGGAGTCATTTGCGCGCGGCTATTTCCCACTCGCGAGGCAGGTGGGCGCGGGACCCATAACTGCAGTCAATTGAGCTCGATCACCTGAGGTAAGTGCCTGACCTATTGCGCCATTGTATTTTTGCACTGCTTGTCGATAGAGCGATGTCGCTAGATCAGGCTCATCATAGAGGACCGAAACGGTTGCAGCTCCGGAATCGAATATGTTGTCCATGTCTTGCTTGATTTTGGACGGATCGACGCCGTTTCGAATTTGCTCCGCCGAGTTCTTGAATGCCATCTGCGCGGCGACTGCCGCTGTGCAATCAATCTTGTTTTGATCTTCGATTGCTAGTTCGGCGACGGCCACGGGGCTAAGAGCGAGGGCACTACCTGCGATGAATGCACTGTAAATAAAAATCTGACGAAGTCTGTTCACTAAGCCACCTTCCGCGCGAGATCGTTGATCAGGTCGGTGAGGCTCGGTGCTTCGCCGGTCGGGTCATAGCGCATGGCCATGCGGTGGCCGAGGGCGGGTTCGGCGAGGGCTTCGACGTCTTCAATTGACGGCGCGAGGCGTCCGCGCAGCAGGGCGCGGGAACGCGCGGCCAGCATCAGGGCCTGCCCGGCGCGGGGGCTCGGCCCCCAGTCGACAAGGCGCTGGACGCGCGCGTCGCTGGTCTGTTCGGGCCGCGCTTCGCGGATCAGGTTCAGGATCGCGGCGACAATCTTTTCACCTACCGGCATGCGGCGCACCAATGCCTGGATCGACATCAGCTGCTCGGCGTCGAGCGCCGGGCGGACGGTCTGGTCGGCGCCGCCCGTCGTCTCGATCAGGATGCGCCGCTCGGTGTCGAGGTCAGGATAAGCGACATCGATCTTGAGCAGGAAACGGTCGAGTTGGGCTTCAGGCAGGGGATAGGTGCCTTCCTGCTCGATCGGGTTTTGCGTGGCCAGCACATGGAAGGGCGCCGGCAGGTCGTGGCGCACGCCCGCGACCGTGACATGGCGTTCCTGCATGGCCTGCAGGAGGGCGGACTGGGTGCGCGGGCTGGCGCGGTTGATCTCGTCGGCCATCAGCAGCTGGGTGAAGATCGGGCCCTTGAGGAAACGGAACGTGCGCTGGCCGCCCGCGCTTTCGTCCAGCACTTCGGAACCGATAATATCGGATGGCATCAGGTCCGGCGTGAACTGGATGCGCTGGTTGGCGAGGCCGAGCGCCGTGCCCATCGCTTCGACGAGGCGCGTCTTGGCGAGGCCCGGCGCGCCGATCAGCAGCGCATGACCGCCTGCGAGGACAGCCGCCAGTGCCAGTTCGACGACCCGTTCCTGACCGAAGACGGCCTTGCCGATTTCCGCCTTGACCTGGTGCAGGGTTTCGGTGGCGGCCTCGGCCTCGGCAACGATGTCATTCGTATCTACTGCAGTATCGGCCATATAAAGGGCGCCTCCGGCTTCACGTATCTGGCAAACAAACCTATGTCTAAGGCCTCATCATGGCGGAGTAAGACGTGAAATCCAGTCCCGGCAACACATTGAGCCTCGAGGAGACGCTTAAGGCCATAATGCCGGATGGCAAGCTGTCGGGTAAGCTGCCGCCGGTGGAATCGTGGAATCCGGACCGTTGCGGCGATATCGACATGGCGATCCGCGCCGATGGCAGCTGGTGGCATGAAGGCGGCCGGATGAACCGCGAGCGCATGGTAAAGATGTTTTCCCGCATCCTGCGCAAGGATGAAGACGGCGAAACATGGCTTGTCACGCCGTATGAAAAGGTCGTTGTCCGGGTCGAGGATGCGCCCTTCATTGCCGTGCGCGTCGACCGGGCGGGCAAGCCCGGACCGGAACAGGCGCTCGCCTTCCTCACCAATGTTGGCGACGTGGCCGTAGCGGGGCCGGACCACCCGCTCCGGGTGGAAACCGATGCGGAAACCGGCGAGCCCTCGCCTTATGTGCTGGTGCGGGGGCGGCTTGAGGCCCGGCTCGCCCGCCCCGTCTTCTATGAACTGGCTGAGATGGCCGTGCCCCATCCGGATGGGTCGCCGACGCTGGGCGTGTGGAGCCAGGGCGCGTTCTTCCCCATTGGCCCGGCAGCCTGATCCCGATGGGCTACACAAATCTCGACGACTTCCTGACACGAG
>Ga0209344_10004845_pt1 | contig 12043 bp, 8 predicted proteins | sample Cruoilmetagenom6_FD_187293 | JGI IMG/M metagenome (GOLD analysis project Ga0209344, IMG submission 187293) | Oil polluted marine microbial communities from Coal Oil Point, Santa Barbara, California, USA - Santa Barbara Oil Seep Sample 6 (SPAdes)... | ecosystem: Environmental > Aquatic > Marine >...
GTCAGAAGAAACCGTTGAAAAACAACAACAACCGGAACGCAAACAGCAACAACGTAGCATCGTAACCCAACAAAAACTCCTAGACGCAGCGGTCGAGGCGTTTTCCGAAAACGGCTTCAAGGGCACATCAACTCGTGACATTGCCGAACGTGCTGGTGTGCATCACCCACTGATCACCTACCATTTTAAGAACAAAGATCAACTATGGCGGGCTGCCGCCGATTATGTTTTTAGCGCCTTTACACACTCTCTTGCTAAATCCTTTCAAGACAACAAAGATAAATCGCCGAAAGAACGAATGGCGAAGATGATCTATGCTTACGTGCGCTACGCGAAAAGCCAACCGGCGCTACACAAAGTGATGGTGCAGGAAGCGAGCTACCCGAACGCAAGGCTCGACTGGCTGATCGACAAGCACTTGAAGCCGTTCTTCGACGCGACCTTCGGGCTCATCACCCAGTTGCAGAACCTCGGTGTCGCACCGAAAGGAAATCCGGCGCTGCTATTCAACATGATCCGATTGTCTTCAGGTGGTCTACTCGCGCTCGGAAATGAATTAAAGGCGTCAAGTAATATTGATATCGGAACCACAGAGATGCTAGACGAGATTTCTGAGTTGATCATCAGTGTGTTTCTACCGGGCGATATGCCCGCCAACTGGAAGCCACACTCCGTCGAATAGGGCAATCGGTCTTGCGCTAAGTCTTAGGACGATTCGCGTACAGGTACAGCATTTCCATCGCAAGATGGCTTGCCGCAAGCGCCGTAATTTCGCCAACGTCGTAGGACGGCGCAACCTCAACAATGTCCATGCCGATAACATTGATCCCCTGAAGGCCGCGGAGAATCGACATCGCCTGATGACTGGTCAGGCCACCACAAACCGGCGTACCCGTGCCCGGGGCGTAACTGGGGTCAAGACAGTCGATATCAAAGGTTACATAGACTGGCGTGTCACCCAGGTGCTTGCGTGCCGCAGCGATGGTCGTTTCGAGTGGCTGGCTCTGGACTGTCGGTCCGTCGATTATATTGAATCCCAGCGTATCGGGATTCTGCGTCCGGATTCCGACCTGAACAGAGGTAGCCGGGTCAATCAGTCCCTGCTTTGCTGCCCAATAAAACATCGTTCCGTGATCTATTCGATCGCTTTCGTCTTCCCAGGTGTCCGAGTGCGCATCAAAGTGCAGGATCGAAATCGGCCCACCGTGCTTTTTGACATGCGCTTTGATAAGTGGATAGGAAATGAAATGATCTCCTCCCAACGAGAGCAAGCCTGGTCCTTTGGAAATAATCGCGTAAGCAGCCGCTTCGATTTCGTCTGGCACATTTTCCGGGCGCCCAAAGTCGAAGTGTGCGTCTCCGGCATCTGCAACAGCGAGCTCGTCGAATGGGTCAAATTCCATTCCATAGGGACGCTCCCAGGCCATGATGGTCGAGGCGTTACGAATGGCGCGCGGGCCGAGTCGAGTTCCGGAACGATTCGTGGTCGCGGTATCAAATGGAACACCCAACACAGCAACATCAACGCCCGTCATGTCCTTGGTGTACTTACGCCGCATGAACGACGTTACGCCACCGTAGGTTGGCTCTGGTGTAGTGCCGCGAAGGTCCTCGCGGGTTATCGCGTGGTCGTTGTCGTATTTGTCCATGGCGTTATTCCGACAATTGCTGCTGTGTCAGGTCGAGAGCTTTCCACGTGGTTTCAAGCATCGCATCTGCCTCGCTGTGGCTGAGAATAAACGGCGGTGCACAGATGATGGTATCACCGACCGCCCGCATGCAAACGCCATTGGCCATCAGGTTGTCGCGACATTTCCCGCCTGCGCCCTGATCATCATCGAAGCGCTCCAAAGGATCCTTGCTCTTAACGATTTCGAAAGCGCCCATGAGCCCGACCATGCGTGTGTCGCCAACCAGAGGGTGGTCTGCTAACGCCACCCATTTTTTCTGCACATACGGTCCGATGTCGTCTTTGATTCGCTCGACTAGTTTGTCACGCTGAATCAGCTTCAGATTTGCAATAGCAACCGCACAGGAGGCCGGGTGACCCGAGTATGTATAGCCATGGTAGAACTCGCCCGCCTTGTCGATCAGTACATTTGCAACGCGATCACTGACCATCACACCGCCCAATGGCAGATAGCCAGACGTCACGCCTTTGGCGAAAGGCATGAAGTCCGGCCGCGTAGAAAAGTAGTCCGCGCCGAACCATTCACCTAAGCGACCAAAGCCTGTGATCACTTCGTCCGAAATCAGCAAGATGCCGTACTCATCGCAAATGCGTTGCACTTCTGGCCAGTAGGTATCGGGCGGCACGATGACGCCGCCGGCGCCTTGAATCGGCTCGCCGATAAATGCCGCTACTTTCTCTGGCCCAACTTCCTGAATTTTCGCTTCAATCGATCGCGCTGCTGCTATTCCAAACTCATCGGGTGATAGCGACTGATCGCTGCCAAACCAGTATGGCTGCTCCACGTGCACTATGCCCGGTATCGGCAGACCGCTTTGCTTGTGCATGGGTTTCATGCCGCCAAGGCTCGCAGCTGCAACCGTAGACCCGTGGTAGGCGTTGTCACGGCTAATGATAGTGTGGCGTTCCGGCTGCCCCATCAAGTCCCAATAGGTGCGAACCATGCGCACGATCGTATCGTTGGACTCCGACCCGGATCCGGCGAAGAACACACGATTGAACTGTGGCTGACTGACTTCTTTGAGCATGGCCGAGAGCTCAATGACCGGCGGGTGGGCACACTGGAAGAAATTATTATAGTAAGGCAATTCCTGCATTTGCTCGGTCGCCGCATCGATCAGTTCCTGTCGGCCGTAGCCCGCATTGACGCACCAGAGGCCGGACATTCCGTCCAGGATCTGATTGTCATCGGCATCGTAAATGTACACACCGTCCGCACGCGTAATAATGCGTGAGCGCTGCTCATGCAGCTCCTTGTGATCAGTGAATGGGTGCAGGTGGTGATCTTTGTCCAGTTCCTGCCAATCGCTGCGCGATCGTTTCTCAATTGCGGCCATAACAACCTCATTTGGGCACAATCGGCCCGTAATTATCGTGTGGCGGGGAGTCTAGCGACCGAATATGGCCGCGTCAGCTCTACACCACATACTGAAACAGGGGTCCGGCTTCAGACATTCAGCATCAGAGTTTCACGCTCGTAGGGCGTAATTATCTCCTGAAACTCGCTGTATTCAGCGTCTTTGACCGCTGTATACAAGGACACGAACTCATCGCCGAGCATGCTGCGCATGGCATCACTGCCCTTCATCGCGTCTATTGCCGCGAGAATATGCCGGTGCAAGGCAAAGTCACCACTATACGCACTACCCTCAGCCGCCTCGGTCGGTTTCAGGCCTTCGACCATTCCGAGGTAACCACAAGCTAATGACGCGGCGATGACAAGGTATGGATTGACGTCGGATCCCGCGAGGCGATTCTCAACGCGTCGAGCCTGCGGTGGTGAATCGGGCACACGTAAGCCCACTGTTCGGTTGTCTTCCGCCCAAGCCAGATTTACAGGTGATGACCACGGACTTGCGAAGCGTCGATACGAATTTACATACGGCGCGAAGGCCAGCATGGCTTCAGGCATGTAACGCTGCAAGCCGGCAATGTATCCGTAGAACAGGTCGCTTTCTGAGTCGTCAGAATTAGTGAATATGTTGCTGCCATTTTTGTCGAGAATACTTTGATGAATATGCAAAGAACTGCCCGCTTCATCGGCGTGTGGCTTGGCAAGAAAAGTGACATGCATACCGTGCATGATTGCAACTTCCCGGAGTGTCCGCTTGAAGAGAAACACCTGATCGGCCAGATCCAGGGCATTACCGTGTTTGAAATTAATCTCAAGCTGCGCGGGGCCCATTTCCTGAGAAATAGTATCCGCACTGATGCCTTGCTCTTCGCAATATTTGTAAACGTCCAGAACAAACGGCTCAAAGTCATTCATCGAATCGATGCTATATGGCTGAGCCACAGTCTCGGTCCGGCCCAATCGGCCTTCTGGCGGCTTCGCCGCGACATCAGGGTCTGTTTGCGGGCTCAGAAGGTAGAACTCAACTTCGGGAGCCACTACCGGCACCCAGCCTCTAGCTTCGTACTTTGACAACACATTTCGTAATACGGCACGTGGCGATTTTGCTACTAGTGTGCCATCACGCATGTAGCAGTCGAAAAAAACCGATGCCGTCGGGTCCGTTAGCCAAGGTACAGTGCGCAATGTCGTCGGGTCCGGCACTAACAACATGTCGCGGTCTTCGACGTTACTCCTGTCGTCGACATAATCGCCTGTGATCGTCTGGCAGAAAATTGCTTCGGGCATTTTTATGTCACCCGATCCAAACTTGTCAGCGGGTATTATTTTGCCCCGCGCGGAACCCGCCATATCAGGGACGAACGCTTCAACATCTTCGATTTTTCGCTCCCGTAACCAGGACTGGAACACGTCATCTGTACTCACATTACACCTGTCGCTCTGCCGCGCGTGCCCTGCACGCGTCGCCGAACGCCTTAAAAATAGCCATAGAAAATTCGTTTTCAGTAATTTTCCATTCCGGATGCCACTGCACCGACAAATTAAATCCCGGCGCTGTATCGACTCTGAATGCCTCGATCAGACCGTCGTCGGCGACGGCCTCCACAGCGACGTTGTCGGCGAGCTTTGCCACTGCTTGTCCATGCAGTGAATTGACCATGATTGAATTGGCACCCGCGAGTCTATTTAGCAGTCCGCCCTCCATCAGTTCTACCTGATGTGAAGGCCCATATTGCACATCAAGCGGATCGCTCTTGTTTTCAAGATGGTCGTGATAGCCCGGAACACTAGCGACATTGCGATGCAGCGTCCCGCCCAGTGCGACGTTTAGTTCCTGGTGACCACGACACACCGCCAGCAAGGGTATTCCCCTCTCAAGTGCTCGCAAGGCAAGCGGCAATGTCATGGCATCGCGGTGCGGGTCTCGGTCACCAACATGGTCGTCGTCACTGTCGCCGTAATGATGTGGCTCGAGGTTCGAATAGCTGCCGGTTAGCAAAACACCATCGACCTGATCGAGAATTTCGTCCAAGCCGATGTCATCGGGCAGTGATGGCACGATCATTGGCAATGAATTCGCCCCTTCAAGCAACGCCTTCACATACTTCTCGCCCACAATGTGCGACGGATGAGGGTCCAGTACTCGTCTATCGGCAGGTACCGCTATTATGGGCCGCCTACTCATCAAGCCTCGGCACGCCGCCCGATGGTTCTAAGAGCTCCGTAGAGGATTGCAATTCCCGACAAGATCGAAATCCACGGCGGCAGTCCAAAGCCGCCGGGAATCGTGCCGACCAGCAGCGCCACGAAACCGACAAGAAGTGCATACGGAAGCTGCGTACGAACGTGCTCAATGTGATTGCAGCCACTCGCGACCGACGACAATACGGTCGTATCGGAAATCGGCGAACAGTGATCGCCCCAGACAGCGCCTGCCAGCACGCATGCGACGGATGAGTACAAAATGTGCATGCCACTGGGATCCCCAATACCGTGCACGATCATAACAGCCCATGACAATGGGATGATCAACGGCATCAGAATCGCCATCGTTCCCCAGCTGGTACCGGTTGTAAATGCGGTAATGGCTGCAAGAATAAACGCGATTGCCGGAATCAAGGCTACGGGAAGTGAATCGGCAAGCAGCGTTACAAGATATGAGGCCGTGTTGAGTGCTGCGGTAACATCAGACAATGACCACGCCAAAATCAGAATAATCATGCCGAATAAAGTTGCCCTGAGACCGCCATACCAAGCGTCGATCGTCTCGTGAACTGACAGGATCCCTTGGCCGATCGTCAACGTTGCGGCAACCAAAACGCCAACGAACGATGCATACATCATTGCCTTATAGGGCCCGGTGGTTGCCAGAATCTGAGTCAGAGTATCGCCCTCTCCTAGCGCATAGAGACTGACCGCCAGCGCGACAATCATGGCGATAATTGGAATGAACGCATTGAATGCGCGCAGCGGCACGTTGTCCTTGGCAACTAGCTCATCTCCCTCAAGGGCCGGAAGCTCTTCCGCTGCCACTGGCTTGACCTGCCCTTTTCGGGCCCGAACCTCTGCCTTGTACATCGGCCCGAAATCCAGTCCCGTCCAGGAGATTAAAAAGACAAAAGTGATCGCCAGAATTGGATAGAAACTGTAGGGAATTGACTGAATGAATACCGAATACGCCTGCAGGTCAGCCAACGCCGCGATGTTGCCGAGTGACTGGTCGATGAGGCCGATCTGATATCCGATCCAGGTCGTGATCAACGCAATACACGCCACTGGTGCTGCCGTTGAATCTACGATGTAGGCGAGTTTCTCGCGCGAAATCTTGAGATGGTCCGTTAGCGAACGTGCCGTGTTCCCGACGACCAGTGTATTGCTGTAATCATCGAAAAAAATCATCAAGCCCATTAGCCAAACCGCGACTTGTCCGCCGACGGCGGTCTTTGCTCGACTAACTATCGAAAGGACGATGCTCGCCATGCCGCCATTGCGAGTGATGATTCCCACCATGCCGCCAATCATCATTGTGAATAGGACTATCGAGGCCCGATCCGAATCCGACAGCGCACCTCTTACGAATACCTGGAAGGTATCGAGTAGCCCGACCCCTGCGCCCTTTATGCTAAATGACTGTAGGGCGGTTGCGCCGAGCCACAAACCGAGCAAGAGTGCGGGAATAACATTGCGAAGAGTAAGAGCGATCGCTATGGCCACGACCGCCGGAAGCACAGAGACCCAGCCGGGAATCACCCGAACGTCGGTGCTGACCGTCTCATCACCCGCTGTTGCCTGAACAGACGTCACTCCCGACTTCGCGACCAAGACCGCCGGAAATTCAGCACGGCCATCATCGTCAGCGGTTGCCTCGTAGACCTTGCCATCGACCAGAAGGCGGACAGCACCACCGGGAGAAGCCACAGAAACAGCGTAACTCAATTTGACGCCGGTCAATCCAACGGCCGGCGCCTCTATTTCAATGGCGTTTGCCGAGAACGAAAACACCGCCATGAAAAAGCTCGCGGCGGCGCTAACTACAGGGTGGTTTCGGTTGACCAGCTTGCGAGTATTAATATTGTTATTCCTGCGCTGATTGTCGAAGCGCATCTTATCACGGAGCGATCAATATCGTGGCTGAAGGTGCGTCGCTACAGCACATAGCGTCGCACCGAGCTGCGCCCGCCGACTCTCGGACATTCGCTGGCTGGGTCCACAAATAGACAATGCCCCAAGCACCTCACCCATGCCGCCTCGCACAACCGCACCGACGCCTGAGAAGCCCTCTTCAAGTTCGTCGACAGTCTCCGCGAAACCACGCCGACGAATGTCGCCAAATTGCTTCTGCAGCGTGTCAATCTCAGTGATTGTTCGTCGCGTCAGGGACATCAGCTCTGGTCTGAGCCTTCCCGGGCCATGTTGTTCAAATGCCATGAACGCTTTGCCGGTGGAGGTCGCATGAATCGGCCAGCGAGTGCCGACATTGCCCGATGCCCCAACGAAGTGTTTTCCGGACACCTCGTCGAGAATCAGCATGGTGTCTTCAATGGGTACTTCCAACGTTGCGGTTTCCCCAGTTTCTTCGGCAAGGCGTTTCAGGAGCGGCCGCGCTCGAAGGCGCAGGTCGTTGCTCGACAGTGCCTGCACCCCGAGCGCCATCATCCCCGGGCCGAGGCGATATGCACCCGTCCCCGGGTTTCTATCCAGTAATTCTTCACTGAGGAGTGCCTGCAACAACCGATGCGTCGTCGTTTTGTTCAAGCCCGAAAGAGAGCTGATCTGTGCGAGCTGCATTTCCGGTGTTTGTGCCGTAAATAGCTTGAGGAGTCTAATCGCTCGAAGCGCGGCTTGAGCGCCCTGCGGCGGTGCCTTATCTCGCATAGTCATTCCATATTATGATGTGCAATTCCACAATATAGTTCATTCGGGCTGGTTGCCACAAGCCCAAAAATCGTTGATCCTTCCAACAATCAAGGACAAGAGCGTAGGAAATGGCGAAGCAAAACCCGTTAATCACCGAGAGCAAGGCGGTGCAGAGAAAGCACGGCAAGTTTGATGCATTGGAATTGTTGATCCCCGATTTAAACGGCATCCTCAAGGGGAAACGGGTCCGACCAAGTGATTTCGAGAAAAGCTGCAAAGGCGGCTTCGTCTTTTGTGCGGGCACTACCCTGCTGACGACGCTCGGTGAGACGGTCTCCGGTGTTCCTTACGGAGAAGATGATGGCGATCCAGACCTCCCCGCGACGTTAATCCCGGGGTCTTTTGCTCCGGTTCCCTGGGCCAAGAAACCGCTAGGCCAGGCCCTGTTTCGAATCGTCGCCGAAGACGGATCGAATTTCTTTGCCGATCCGCGGACCGTTCTCGAAAATGCGTTACGTCCTCTGCAGAAGATGGGCCTGAAGCCCGTCGTTGCGACCGAACTCGAGTTCTACTTACTGGACGCAAAATCCAAGAAACCGCGCGTTGGCGCACCCAAGGTTCCCGGCACCAATCGAACCCAGCCTGGCACGCAGGTTTATCACCCGGATGATCTCTTCGAGGTCGAGGAGTTTCTCGACGATGTTTATGAATGGTGCGCGGCGCAGAACGTACCAGCCGAAGCAGCGATCTCCGAGTACTCGGCCGGTCAGTTCGAAATCAACCTGCACCACGTGGACGACGCTGTGCTGGCCTGTGATCACGCCGTCCTGCTCAAGCGAATCGTCAAAGCTGCCGCACGCAAGCATGGGTTTATCGCCTGCTTCATGGCCAAGCCCTTCGAAGAAGATGCCGGTTGTGGCTTGCATATTCATATGAGCCTGGTCGACAAAAATGGCAGGAATTATTTTTCGCAGGGGAAAGACTCTCTGGCTGCCCCGCCCTTTTCTGCGCGCCTCAGATACGCTGTCGGCGGCTTGCTGAAGTTGATGCCCGAGGCAACTCTTATCGGCGCGCCCAATGCAAATTCGTATCGCCGCTTGCGGCCCGATCTATTCGCGCCCGTCGAACCGAATTGGGGCGTCAATCATCGCGTTGTTTCGGTAAGAATTCCGGAGTCAGATGCCAACAACCTTCGTTTCGAGCACCGCACGTCGGGCGCGGACGCTAGTCCGTACCTTGTGATGGCCGGCGTGGTCGCAGGTGCTCATTATGGCCTGAAGAACAAGATCGACCCGGGCAAAATGGTGGAGCAAGGCGCGCATATCGTGCCCAAGCTGAAGATCCCGAACCGCTGGGAAGCGGCGATCGAAAAATTTTCACAAAGTAAGGTGCTTCCAGAATATTTGGGTGAGGATTACTGCAAATACTATGCGATGAATCGTCGCGCTGAGGCCGAGAAATTCCACAACGTTGTCAGCCAGCTGGACTTCGACTGGTACTTGCGAGCCGTCTAGTCTTTTTCGGCGGCACGCGCCAGGTCAGCATCAATCCATTTGCCTGCACGGTAGAAGTGCAGGACTGCCCATGGCAGCACAAACGACGATACGATCAATAAGCTATAGCGCATCGACTCGACGCCAAAGCGCGGCTCCAAAGCGTCACTGAGTAATCCCGTCAGCGGTGGGCCAAGTGCTAGACCAAGCACATTGATGACCAGCAGCACCAGCGCGGACGTTGTTGCCCGCATTCGCAATGCGACCAGTGATTGCGCCTGAGATAGAACGGGTGCGAGATAAACATTCATCGTTGCGGCCGGCAAGACAAAGAGCCACAACGCCCGATCTGATGTCTTGGCAAGAAACATCAAAGCCATGAGTCCGGCCGACAGGAGAATCGTCAGGCCGATGAAATTGAACGCTCGCCGATGACTGCTTTGACCCAGATGATCGGCATAATACCCGCCGAAAAAGAAACCCACGCCACCTGATATGCCGAGAATCAGTCCCAGCCACTGCCCGAGTGTCGCAATCTCCATATCGAAACTGCGCACCATGAAGCTCGGCAGGAAGCTGATGACGGAGTAACCAACGAACGACGCCAGGCCGGCGCCGACCGCCATGTGCATGAACGATCGGCGGGACATCAGGAAACGCACGACTTCGCCGAGACCGACGCGCCTGCCGCTTGCGGCACGTTTTTCAGACTCGCCCCGTTGCGGTTCCTTCAAAGTGAATCTAACGATCAGTGCGAGCAGCAGACCCGGAACTCCGACCACGAAAAATGCCGCGCGCCAGCCAATATTCTGTGCCACCCAGCCGCCCGCCAGGTAGGCAATCATGATGCCGGCCGAAATGCCCAGCGTATAAAAGCCCATCGCCGTTGAACGTTTTTCAGGCGGAAAGTAATCCGCAATCATGGAATGTGCTGGTGGACTGCACCCGGCCTCGCCAATGCCAACGCCGATGCGTGCTGCCGTTAATTGCCAGATGTTGGCAGCAAGGCCCGAAACAGCCGTCATTGCGCTCCACAGCGCAACGGCAGCGGCGATTAGATTTCGTCGATTGCAACGATCCGCATACTGCGCGATGGGGATACCCAAGGTAACGTAGAAGAGTGCGAATGCCGTTCCCGAAAGAAATCCAAGATAGGCGTCGCTGGTACCAAACTCATCGCGAATCTGCGGCAATAGAATAGCGAGAATCTGCCGGTCCACGAAGTTGAACATGTAGACGATCGCGAGAATGACCATCGCGTATCGTCTCGCCGCCAAAGACAGGATCTTTGGCTCAGCCTGTTCCACTAGTGCGTGTCGGCCTGAGGGGCAACCGCACCCGCATTTGGACGCCTTGGATCCGAGGCGCCGCGGAATACACCGTCGCTATAGCCGACGGTCTGGATGCTCCCCATGGATGACCGCGAACTCTGTACCGCGTGTCCGCGTTGCTCGAGAAGTGCAATAGTATCGGGGCTGAACCCGGACTCGAGTTGCAGAATGTCCGGATACCACTGGTGATGCATGCGCGGTGCTGCACCGGCTTCTGCGAAATTCATCTCGTGATCGATAACGTTGACGATGGTCTGCAGTACCGACGTGATGATGCGACTCCCCCCGGGACTGCCGGTCGCAAACCAGGGCTCGCCATTGCTAAATACCATCGACGGCGACATCGAACTCAATGGGCGCTTGCCCGCTTCCACCGCGTTCGCTTCGCCGCCTAGCAGACCGAAGGCATTCGGTACGCCGGGCTTCGCCGAGAAATCGTCCATCTCGTTGTTCAGTAGAAAACCGGCGCCAGGCACGGCAATTCCGGATCCGAACGAAAAATTCAGTGTGTAAGTGTTGGACACTACATTGCCGTCCGCATCCATAACGGAGAAATGAGTCGTGTCTTCACTTTCATAGACCGGCGCGACTCCTGGCGCAACATCATCCGACTTACGTGCTTTGTCGAGACTGATCGTTGCCGCAAGCTCTTCCGCATACGCTTTGCTTGTCAGCCAGTCCGCGGGCACGTCGAAATAATTGGGATCGCCCAGGTGCTTGGATCGATCGGCGTACGCAAGCCGCGCGACTTCGGCCAGCAGATGGACGTTGTCGGCACTACTGGCACCCAGTTCTCTGACAGGAAAATGCTCCAGGATATTGAGCATCTGCAGAATGTGGATACCACCCGAGCTGGTAGGCGGCATCGTGATAATCTCATGGCCGCGGTAGTTGCCGCTCAATGCCGGCCGCGCTTCTGATTCGTAGGCAGCCAGTGATGTCGCATCAACCAAACCGCCACCACGCTGCATCTCGGCCACAATCTTCTCTGCGATTACGCCCTTGTAGAATGCATCCGGGCCCTCGTCTGCTATCGCCTGCAATGTATCGGCAAGGTCGGCCTGAACGAATAGCTCACCGGCTTCGTAGGGCACGCCGCCTGCCTTGTAGAAGTAACCACAAGCCGCCGCGTTTGCGCACAATCGTGAGTGTCGCGTCTTCAGCATTTCGGCAAGGTCGTAGCTAACAACAATCCCATTGCGCGCTTGCTCGATCGCCGGCTGAAGTAATCGCTTCCAGGGCAATCGTCCGTGTTTTTGATGCGCTAAATAGAAGCCACTGACCGTTCCCGGAACGCCGACTGCGAGATGACTGAATC
>Ga0209344_10004847_pt1 | contig 12041 bp, 9 predicted proteins | sample Cruoilmetagenom6_FD_187293 | JGI IMG/M metagenome (GOLD analysis project Ga0209344, IMG submission 187293) | Oil polluted marine microbial communities from Coal Oil Point, Santa Barbara, California, USA - Santa Barbara Oil Seep Sample 6 (SPAdes)... | ecosystem: Environmental > Aquatic > Marine >...
GGTGACATCAACCATGCAGATATTCATACAGACGCGCCCGACAACAGGCGCCTCACAACCCACAACCACAACCCTCGCTCGGTTTCCCAAAGCTCGGGGATAACCATCCGCATACCCGACCGGTATCACCGCGAGCACCGTGTCCCGAAGGGCCGTCCACGAGCGACCGTATCCCACGGTCTCGCCCTTGGCTACCCGCTGCAATTGGCCGACAACCGCCCGCCAACTGAGCGTCGGCCGAAGTTCAATTCCACCACGACCATGTTCGAGAATCCACGACAGTCTGGTTTCGCGCGACGGCCAGTGTCCATAGATCGAAATACCGACCCTCGCGAGGGTGAAATCCGTTTCCCGAAACAGCAGTGAAGCCGCCGAACAGGCGGCATGGATGAACGGCGGAACGCCACCGAGCCGATCCTCTGCAAGCTCGAGGGCACGGTGGAATCGATCCAGCTGAGCCCTCGCGAATTCATGCTCCAAGGTATCTTCGATATTAGCGAAATGTGTCGCCAACCCGACGATCTCGTGCCCTTTTCCGGAAGCCTCATCCAAAACGTCACCGAGCCGAGACCAACCGAACCCCTGCCGCTTCGCCCCCGTGTCGACCTTGATATGGAGCGGCAGCCGAATCCCGGATCGATCACGGTATTCCGCAATCCACTCGAAGGCGGCCGAAGACGAGACCAAGAGATGCATATCAACGTCTAAATCATGAAGCTCGCCTGGGGGCACGACACCCATCACCAGGATCGGCTTCGTCATGCCAAGCCTGCGCAGAGCCCTTGCCTCATTTGCCGTGTGAACACCGAACCAGTCAATGTGTTGGCCAGCGATCGGCGCGAACTCAGCGAGGCCGTGACCGTATGCATTCGCTTTGACAACCGCAAGCAGTTTCGTTTCTGCCGATAGAACCGATCGAAAAACACCAACGTTGTGCGCCACCGCTCCGGCGTCAAGTTCAATCCACTGAGTCTTCGAGATTGGGCCAACCGTCATCCTTTGAAGTGTATCGCGTTGTCATGCCAATCGCCACGAAAACGCCCATTTATGGGGAATCCCACACGCGGAACGCTCAGCCAAGAATCGGGCATTCATCAAAAATTTGTCAACACGTAGCCCTATTATCCAACTCAAAACACAGGGTTTTTGAAGCCAATCAGTTCAAACACATGTTCTGTGATTCATAGTCTAAATGCCTTGAATGACATAAAATACGAACGTGAATCGCATTGGAGAGTCAGTAGATCAGCATTTTATGTGCCAAGTTTTTGGGAAATTTTGCGCGATAATTCTTGACTTAAGACGAGGTTTTTTGTATCTTAAAAGGTGATCCCTTCGGAGGTGGTCTTATGCCCTTTGAGAGGTTTGTACCTCCACAAGCTGCTGGAACACGACCGCGAGCAACCATTCGACCGAGTGGTCTGATCTCGTTTGACGCCGCATCGGTGGCCGCATTCGGCCTCGATTCGATCAAGTATGCGGTCTTGTTTTTCGACAAGACGCGGAAAATCATCGGTGTAAAGATCTCCAACAGCACCGACGAAGAGGGTGTTCTTCAGCTGTCGAAAAGACGACGATCCGTGAGCCTCAAGTCACCGCAGTTCTTTCATCAGTACGGTCTGACAGTCGATGAAAGTCAGCGTTTTGAGGTTACTCGCGATCCTGCGGACGGGATGTTGTTCATCAACGTCAAGGACGTGAAACGGCGGCGAGGTCGCCGCCCCAAGAAGGCCTGAAGAGAAACTCAGGTCTCGGGCCACTCCTCGGGCAGTCCAAAAAGACCCCGGAAGACTGCAGTTGAAGCCGCAGCTATTTCCGATTCGTCGCGTCCCCAAAGCTCGGCCAACCGACGCCCGACCTCGACCACAAATGACGGCTCGTTTCTCTGCCCACGGTGCGGGACGGGCGCGAGAAACGGACTGTCGGTCTCGACCATCACCTGATCCGGAGTCAGGGGCTCCGCCATCAGCCTGATGTTGTCCGCGTTCTTGAAAGTGACCATCCCGGAGATTCCGACAACCAGACCCAGCTCGATCACCCGCAGCGCCCTCTCCGGGCTTTCGGTGAACGAGTGGGCGACTCCCCGCAAACCGGGGCAACGGGCCGCGAGCGCGGCTTCCAGATCATCCCACGAATCCCGATTGTGAAGGACGACCGGTAGGTCCGCCTCCAACGCGAGATCGAGCTGCCACTCCAGGGCCGCAATCTGATCTTCCCGGGGCGAGTTCATGTAGTGATAGTCGAGCCCTATCTCACCCACCGCGACCACCCGGGGGTCATCGAGGGCCTTCTCAACCCGTCGTTTTGTCACCGCGTCGAGTTCTTGAGCATCATGGGGGTGGATTCCGGCCGCGGCGACCACCGATGAGCTGAAGTCTCGAGCGATCCCTACGGCGGTATCGAGGTCATCGGGAGATGTTGCGGGCACCAGGACACCCCGGACTCCGGCGGCTGCGGCCCGGCTGAGAACCTCACCGATCTCCTCCGAGGAGAACATGGTGAGATGAGCGTGCGAATCAATCCACATAACGGCTCAGGAGTGTAACCCGGATTCCGCCCCCACGCGGGCCAGAACCACCGCCGAGCCGGCGATGGCCGCTGTTTCGGCCCGCAACACGTGCGGCCCAAGACAGAGTCGGCGCCAACGAGCTTTGTCGATGATGGTGTCCTCCTCGTGAGTGAACCCTCCTTCAGGACCCACCAGAAGGACACAATCGGGAGTCACATCGAGCGACCCGAACCCGCCGCCAGCCGGGTGCGCCACCACACCTCGGTCCGGCCCGATGCCGACTAGAAGGTCAGCCAGCGAAACCGCCGGCGCCACATCCATGGCCCACGCCCGGTGACACTGTTTGAGGGCCTGCCTCGCAATGCGGGTCCAGTGGTCCGCGCGGGCGGTCGCTCGTTTGAGACCGGACTGACTTCGTTCGCAACACACCGGCACAAAGCTCTCGACGCCGAGTTCGACCGCCTTCTGGAGAACCAGATCCATGGCTGCACCAGCCAATACCCCCATGGCCAGGGTCAGACCAGAGGTCGGCGCCGGCACCTGGGTAACCGACGCGACCGCAACCTCCACCCTCCCCCGTCGAAGCGAGGACAGAACCCCGGAGGCCACATTTCCGGTCCCGTCGGTCAGTACGACCTCCCGGCCCGCTTTCAACCGTAGAGACCCGCCGGCGTGTCGACCCTCGACGGGATCCAACTCCACCGTTTGCCCGGTCACGAGTTCCCCGGGTTGGGCCAGCAGCCACGGCGCCGCTTTCATGCCGCACCGGCCCTTGAGGCGCGAAGACTGATCCACTCACCGAGCACGGTCTCAGCGACGATGACCAACTCCGACCCGCCGAGCATCGCTTCCACCGAGCTTCGTTCCCGCCGGAGAATTCCGGAGAGAATCACCGACCCACCTGGAGCCAGAACTCGCCGGATCTCCCTGAGGATCGGTCCGAAGTGGGTCATGATCATGTTGCACAGGACCAGGTCGAAGGTCGCATCGCCGAGACAGTCAACCGAACCGGCGACAATCAACGGCAGACACCTCCAGGTCTGGCGATCGGCCGTGGCTCGAGCCTCCCATGTGGCGAGGAGGTCATTGTCCAAAGCGACGACCGGTCCCGCACCCAGCCGGTCGGCCGCAACCGCGAGGATGCCCGAACCGGTTCCGACGTCCAACACCCTGGATCGATCGCAGACGGCGTTCTCGAGATCCATCAGTACGAGTTGGGTCGACTCGTGGGTCCCGCTCCCGAATGCGGCCTGAGGCACCACCGAGAGCCTGATTCGACCATTCGGGACGGCTCCTGCCCGATCGGGGTGGGGATCGATCCACCATCGCTGACCGACCTCGAAGGCAATCAGATTCTCGCGCCATCTCGCCGACCAGTCGTCGGCCTGGGCTGTGGAGGACTCCACCGTTTCGGAACCCAGCGCGCGGAGGATCTTCTGAATCTGTTCAGTCAGTCGATCGTCGCCGCCCCGGGCCCAGACCACGACCTTGACGATTCCGGCCTCGGATGGTTCGATCTGGACACCCAGAACCGACACATTCGACAGTGCGTCGGCGAGTTCTTCTTCGAGTGCTTCCGGAATCCGACCCCGAACACCGACGAAATCGTCCATGCGGTCGTTCAGTCACCTGCGAAGGCGCGTTTGAGCCGCTCGAATAGGCTTCGCTGATCCTCCGGCTCGACTCCTCCACCGATGCGAGCCACCTCTTCCACGAGCTGGCGCTGTTCCGAGCTCAGTTTCTGCGGCACGACGATCTTCGAGTGGATGTGGAGATCACCCCGCCGCCGACCGTTGACGTTTGGCATTCCGGCACCTTGGACCCGCAGGACATCGCCAGGCTGGGTCCCGGGTTCGATGTTGACGGTGGCTTCTTCGTTCTGGATCGTCGTGACCTCGATTTCGGCGCCGAGCATGGCCTGGTAGACCGAGATCGGGAGTTCCATGTGAAGGTGATCGCCGTCCCGTTCGAAGATATCGTGCTGTGAGACCCCGATCACGACGAAGAGATCGCCGGATGGTCCACCGAGCGTGCCGCTCTCACCCTCACCGGTCAGCCGGAGGCGCATCCCATTGTCGACCCCCGCCGGTACGCTGACCTGGAGAGTCGTTTCCCTCTCGACTCGACCACGACCGTTGCAGGGTTCGCAGGGATACCGGTTGACCCGCCCGACGCCGGCGCAAGTCGGACATGTCTGAGCGACCGAGAGAAATCCGCGCTGGAACATGACCTGGCCGTTGCCACCGCACGTGCCGCACGGTTCCGGCGTCGTCCCGGGTTTAGAACCGCTCCCATCGCAGGATTCACATCCCTCGAGTCGGGGAACTCTGATGGACTTCTCGATTCCCTCCGCGGCCTCTTCGAGGGTGATTCGCAGGGTGTACTGGAGATCGTGACCGCGTTGGCGTCCACCACGGCCGCGGCCTGGCCGACGCCCGAAGATATCTCCGAAACCGAAGAGATCGCCGAGGATGTCGGCAAAATCCCCAAAAGCGTTCGGATCGAAACCGCTGAAACCCTGGCCGTCCACACCCTGGTGGCCGAACCGGTCGTATCGTGCGCGTTTCTCGCTGTCGGAGAGCACGGCATACGCCTGAGCGGCTTCCTTGAACATCTCCTCGGCCTCGACATCACCTGGGTTTCGATCCGGGTGATACTTGACGGCGAGGGCGCGGTACGCCTTCTTGATTTCGTCAACCGCGGCATCGCGAGCGACACCTAGGACATCGTAGTAATCACGTTCTTGCTCGGAACTCATGGTGTTTCTGTCAGCTTTCCTCGTCGGCTTTTTCTTCAGAACCGGCGTCCCTCATGTCGATGCCCAGGGCTGCCATGGGATCAACCATGATGACCGAAGTCAGGATCTGACCGACGGACTGAACCGCCAGGATGGCCTCTTCGAGCACCGATCGCTCCTCGTTGGCGAGCGCTTTGCGCGCCCGATCGAGGGTGCCTCTCACCTCATCCCTTTCGACCTGAGCGAGGGATGTACCGAACTCTTTGAAGACGCGATCGTTGGTGTGGATCAATCCTTCGAGACGGTTCTGCAGCAACCGGATGTCGCGCCGGTCCTGATCGTCCTGGCGGTGCATATCCGCCTCGGCGATCAACGCATCGATTTCGGCCTTTGAAAGGCCCCCGGCCGGGCTGACCTCGATGCTCTGCTCCTTGCCCGTGGCCATATCCCTCGCCCCAACATTGACGATACCGTTGGAGTCGATGGAGAAGGTCACCTCGATCTGCGGCACGCCTCGCGGCGATGGCGGGATGCCGACGAGATCGAAGCGTCCGAGGGATCGGTTTTCGGCTGAAATCCCACGCTCACCCTGGAGAACGTGGACCGTCACACTGGTCTGATTGTCGGCGACCGTGGTGAAGATCATGCTCTTCTTGGTCGGGATGGTCGAGTTTCGCTCGATGATCTTCGTGAAGAGTCCACCGTGGGTTTCGATACCCAGGGACAGTGGTGTGACATCGAGGAGGATGAGATCCTTGACCTCACCCTGGAGAATCCCGGCCTGGATGGCGGCGCCGACTCCCACCACCTCGTCGGGGTTGATGTCCTGGCACGGCGGCCGCCCAAAGAACTCGGTCACGATCTTGAGCACCAACGGCATGCGGGTCTGACCACCGACCAGAATCACCTGCTCGATCTCCGACGCTTCGAGGCGCGCAGCCTCGAGCGCATTCCTGCAGGGATCAAGGGTCCGCTCCACCAGATCGACCACCAGATCCTCCACCTGACTCTGTGTGATCCGCATCTGGAGGTGTTTGGGTCCGGTGTGGTCGGCCGCGATAAAGGGCAACGAGATCTCGTGGACATCGTTTGTCGAGAGCGCGCACTTGGCGGACTCGGCCGCTTCCTTGATCCGCTGCATGGCCATCATGTCGTCGGAAAGATCAAGGCCGGTGTCGGTCTTGAACTGCTCGAGAATGAACTCCATGATCCGCGAATCGAAGTCCTCACCGCCGAGGAATGTGTCTCCCGCAGTGGATTTGACCTCGTAGATACCGTCGCCGATCTCCAGGACCGAGATATCGAACGTGCCGCCTCCGAGGTCGTACACCGCGATGGTCTCGTTGGTCTTCTTTCCGAAACCGTATGCCAGCGACGCCGCGGTGGGCTCGTTGATGATCCGCAACACCTCGAGACCGGCGATGGTGCCGGCATCCTTGGTCGCCTGGCGCTGGGAGTCGTCAAAATATGCCGGGACGGTGATGATGGCCTGATCAACCTCCTCACCGAGGAACTCTTCGGCGAATTCCTTGATCTCGCGCAACACGAAGGCGGAGATCTCCGGCGGGCTGTAGTGGCGACCCTTGACTTCGACGCAGGCGTCACCGTTTTCCGACTCCACGATCGCGTAGGGGACCAGGGTTCTGGCCCACTTGACCTCTTCAGAGTCGAACTTGCGCCCGATCAGACGCTTCACCGCATAGGCCGTGTTCATGGGATTCGTCATGGCCTGACGTCGGGCGATCTGACCGACCAACCGTTCGTCGTCCGATGTGAATGCGACAACCGAGGGGGTCGTTCTCGCGCCCTCACGGTTCGGAATCACGATGGGCTTGGTGACATCAACAACAGCGGCACACGAGTTGGTGGTTCCCAGGTCGATGCCGATGATCTTACTCATCAGCTTCTCCCGTCGACGTCTCAGGCGCTTCCGCCTCCGCCTGCCTCGGCACATCTGCGACCACACCCACCATGGCGGGACGCACAAGCCGACCGTTGCAGAGGTAACCCTTGGCCAGCACCGATGCGATGGTTCCGGGCTCGAGGGAACCATCCTCGACGCGGTGAACCGCTTCGTGGAACTCGGGCGAGAATTTCTCACCCATGGGGTCGACGATCTCCACTCCCTGGCGTTCCAGGGTGTCCCAGAGTTGTTTCGCAATCATCTCAACGCCCTCGTGAAACGCATTGGAATCGCTCTCGGAACCGTGTACGAGGGCCCTCTCGAAGTTGTCGAGCACCGGAAGGAGGTCGCGGACGAGTTCTTCGTTGGCGTGGCGCTTGATCTCGACGCGTTCGCGCTCGGTACGCTTTCTGAAGTTGTCGAATTCGGCCAGTTTTCTGAGGTGTATATCCCTCAGTTCGTCGAGTTCTCCTTCAAGACGCTCGATTTCGATCTCCACCGAAGGTCCTAAGTCCACCGGTTCCAGTCCCTTTTCCGCCTTTGGTTCTTCGACCGGTGGCTGCGGATCATCGGCGCCGGAATCCTCATCGACAAACTCGATCTCGATGTCCTCGGCTTCATCCGCGGGAAGGTCGATGGGCGTTTCTTTGTGTTCATCCATTCATCGCTCCAGGTTCCTGCAACATCTTTGTCAACGAGTCTCCGATGAACTCGACGACCGGTACGATCCGCGCATAGTCCATGCGCCGCGATCCCACGACTCCGAGGGCTCCCGCTCTCTGGCCGTCTCTGTAGAAAAGAGTAGTCACCATTCCGAGTTCGCCCGACGCCGTCAACGCCGACTCCCGCCCGATGATCACCTGGGTGGAACAGCTGGCCAAGGCACGTCGGATCTCGCGGACAATACGCTGATCGTCCTCCAAGGTCGCAAACAAACACCTGACCCGTTCGATTTCCGTAAATTCCTCGGTCTGAAGCAGATTGTCCGTTCCGGCGACCTGGACCTCGATCGTCCCGCCCTCGCTGGGCAAGAGCTCCGAGATGATCTCGAAGGCCTGACGCTCGAGTTCGTCCCTCGGCGCCACCGGAAGTCCGGTGTCTGACCTGTGCACCGCCTGCGCGATCTCGCCGATGTTCAACCCATGGAATTCGAGGGTCAGATAGTTGGCGATCTCCTGCAGCCGGTCGCGGGTCAGGGCGTGTTCCATGGTAAGCAGGCGCTTTTCCACTGAGCCGTCCGCCGTCACCACGACACCGAGGACCTTTCCTCCATCGAGCGCTACGAGCGAAACTGCCTCGAGGAACCGGCCCTTCCCAAAGGGGCGAACCGCCACCCCGGCTTCGTTCGTGACCTCTGCGGTCAACCGGGCCACCCAGGCAAAGTCCTCGACCAGTTCACGTTTCATTTCTTCCATTCGGGTCGCCAGGTGGCGCCGAAGGACTGGGGAGAGCTTGCGGTCGTTCGAGACACTGTCGACATAGAGCCGAAGAGTCTGGTCAGACGGCACCGTTCCGGCCGAGGTGTGAGGTCGCTCGAGATACCCGTTCTCCTCGAGTTCCGCCATCACGTTGCGGATGGTGGCCGGGGAGAGTCCGAGGCCGGAGAACCGTGCAACCTCTCCGGACGCGATGGGACCGCCCGAGCGTATGAAAAGCTCGACGATCGCGGACAACACCTTGAGCACGCGGCCGCTCAGTTCCAAATACACTCCCCCAAAGAAAGACCGCGGTCACAGAGTCCGGGCTTTCGCTCCTCTAATATCAACGTGTATACACGCAAGCCTCGATTAGTGTAGCATTTCGGGGCGGAAATACCGACCCCTCCACCGAGTCGCACACGGCGGTTCCGAACCGTTGTGACTCACAAAACCGGGCCACCGGAACATCGCCCGAAAACACCTGTTTTCGACGATTTCACACACCTTTGGGCCGAATTGACCCCGTCAAACACGGTGTGTTAGCTTTGATCTGGCTGAAGAGGTAACGACACCAACATGGTTTTCTTCAATTGGGCAACGATGCAGATGGCTGCAAAGATCGTGTACTACGGTCCGGGTCTGTGCGGCAAAACATCAAATCTCTCCTATATTTACGCCAAGACCACCCCAAACTCCCGCGGGGAAATGGTGTCATTGGAAACTGAATCCGACCGCACCCTTTTCTTCGACCTGCTCCCAATCGAGGTCGGCACGATCGGTGGATTCAAGACTCGTCTCCAGCTTTACACGGTACCGGGACAGGTCTTTTACAACACGACCCGTAAGCTCGTTCTCAAAGGGGTGGACGGCCTGGTTTTCGTCGCCGACTCCCAGCGTCCCATGCGGGAGGCGAATATCGAGAGTTTCTCGAGCCTGGCGGAGAACATCGAGGACCTCGGCTTGGACATGGTCGATCTGCCGGTCGTCCTTCAGTTCAACAAACGCGACCTGAAGAACATCCTCACCGTCGACGAGCTCAACAGCGATCTCAATCCTCACGGCAGTTATGCCTTCCACGAGGCCTCGGCCATCAATGGCGACGGCGTTTTCGAGACGCTCAAGGAGATCACCAAACTCACCCTGAAGAAACTGAAGAAGCGGATGGCGTCGTCGCAACCGGGAGGGGTGGCTCCGGCGTCAGAGCCGGTTCGGCCCGCCATGGCGTCGCAGCCGCGGGAGTCGATTTCTGCCGCCGCGCTGGCGCGTGCGGCCGAAGAAGGCGTCGTCTCAAACGGAGTGTCCGCGCCACTGGCACCACCGGCGCCGGCAACGCCGACGACGGTTGCACCCCCCATGCCCGCATCCCCTCCCCCGGCCGGCGATTCCGATGTCTTCTCGACACCCGCCGAACCAACAGCGGACGTTCCCGCGGAAGGACCTCTCGGCGGAAGCGTCGACCTGGGAAGTATGGAAGTCACCGCGCCGGAACTCAATCTCGACGTGGATGCCCCTGAGGACGACGATGTCGGCCTCGAGATCGATGCCACCGAGGACTGGCAGGACAAGACGACGGAGGTCTCCGAACTCAGCGGTTCGGTCGAGATCGAGCCCGAGACCGACCCGAGTGTTCACGTCGATTTCGAGCAGCAGGAGAGCGAAGAACCGGTCCGAGAGCCGCCTCCCATGAAGCGTGTTCACGTGTCGAATCAGCTCGACATTCTCGCCGAACTCGATGGACTGCGAGCCGGCACCCTCTCCGACAGCGCCTCCAGGCCGCGCACCTCGACGTCGCCCGAAATCGATATCGACTCCCTGATATCGGGTGCCATGGGTGGGGCGAGAGAGAAAGAGATCCGGCGCCGGGTTGACCGAGGGGCTGATGCGACCGTTTTCGATCAGATGCGCGGTGTCGAGTTCACCATGACCGTCAAGAACGCCGAGGGAAGCGCAATCCACACTCTGGAACCCGTCGTGATGGAGGTCGAAGGAGTTGGAGAGATCACCAAACTCGCCGTTCGGTTGAATATCGACCTGAAGAACAACGGATGAGATCGGGTCGGGTCAGACTCTGATGAACTTGAATCCGAGGAAAACCCTTCGTGGTGGTTGGTCCTGCGCATTCAGGTCGGCCGGCGGGCTTCTGCCTGTCGTGATCCTTCTGGCGTTTCTGGTCGGGATCGCCGCTTGCGCCTCCTCACCAACTCCGCCCGCCCCCGAAACTGCTGCGGCCCCCGTTCCCGACGATGGCTTCACCGAATGGAGGGACTCGACCCAGGCCTACACCGACGATCTGCTCGCCGAAGCGCAGAGGCTCGCTGACCTCGGAGACGACGACGGGGCTCTCGATCGCATCGACGAAGCACTGTGTGCGGTCCTCGACCCCCCGGAAGCCTTCGCTGACGACCCCGCCTACCTCGATTTCGTCGCCGGTCTCATGGCTGGGGCCGAGGCACTCGAGCAGAGCCTCGCGTTTGACGACGATGGATTGGGCGACACACGCGAGATTGTCGCGTTGCCCCCCATCGAGATCCCGGACGGGCCGACGGACCCTGTCGAAACAACCGACCCGAACGGACTCCCGGCCAGCGCCTATCCGCTGATCCGAAACTCAATTGTCGACGGCTTCCTCGATGCCATGACCGCCGAGGGCGAGTACGGCCGGAGGATTTCCACCGGTCTGGAGAGATCCGGCCCCTACCTGCCCATGATCCGCACCAAGTTCGAGGCCGCGGGTCTCCCGCCCGAAATCTCCTATCTCCCCCTCATCGAAAGCGCCTTCTCGGTCAAGGCCTATTCACGAGCGAGGGCGCACGGGATGTGGCAGTTCATGTCCGCCACCGGACGCTACTACGGGCTCGAAATCGGCAGTCTGGTGGACGAGCGACGCGATCCCGTCCGGTCCACCGAAGCCGCTGTTGCCTACCTGACTGATCTTATTGCCGAGTTTGACGACTGGTACCTCGCCCTCGCCGCATACAACTCGGGCGCAGGCAACGTCCGACGCGCCATCCGCCGGTCGGGCAGTCGCGACTTCTGGACGCTCAAACGCTATCTCCCACGGGAAACCCGAAACTACGTCCCCGCATTCATCGCCTCGGTCATCATCGCCAAGGACCCGGCAAAGTGGGGATTTCCGGTTCCCGACGAGCAGCCGTGGATCTACGATCGGGTCGATGTTCCCGACGCTCTGGATCTCCAGTTCCTCGCTGACCACACCGATCTCAGCATCGACGAGCTTCGGACGCTCAACCCCGCCATTCGGCGCGACCTCACCCCGGCCGGCAGGGTGACGTACCTTTGGCTCCCCGAAGGTGAGGGCGCCCAGGTCGCAGAGGTCCTCGCCGAGACCCCACGTTCGGACTGGGCGCCGAGGATGATCCACACCGTCCGTCGTGGGGAGAATCTGTCCATCATTGCCAGTCGCTATGGCTCCAGCGTGGGAGCCATCAAACAGGCCAATGGTCTCAGACGGTC
>Ga0209344_10004848_pt1 | contig 12040 bp, 11 predicted proteins | sample Cruoilmetagenom6_FD_187293 | JGI IMG/M metagenome (GOLD analysis project Ga0209344, IMG submission 187293) | Oil polluted marine microbial communities from Coal Oil Point, Santa Barbara, California, USA - Santa Barbara Oil Seep Sample 6 (SPAdes)... | ecosystem: Environmental > Aquatic > Marine...
CGCATGTCAGAAGTTAGTAATCGCATATTAAAAAATGTGAATAGTACATATCTTAATGAGAGTGGTAAGAAAAATAAAGACGCAATTTTATTCCTTCATGGGTCTGGTCCAGGAGCAAGTGCATGGTCTAACTGGCAATATATAATGCCCGAATTTGGTGAAAAATTCTATTGCCTTGCACCAGACTTGCTTGGTTTTGGAAAAAGCCATCATCCAGAAGAGCCACCTAAAGGCATGCGCAATTGGATGAGGTTATGGATGGATCAACTTATCTCTCTATTGGACGAACTTAATCTTGAAAAGGTGCATTTGGTGGGAAATTCTATGGGTGGAGCAATAGCTCTCCAACTTTTAATGGATTTTCCGGATCGGTTTAATAGAGTCGTACTAATGGGACCAGCTGGCGCACCAACGAAAATTACGCCAGAATTGGATAGAACATGGGGGTACTATGATGATCCATCTCCAGAACTTATGGCCAATATGATCTCTTGGTTTTCATACGATCAAAGCATTATCGGTGATCAATTGAAAGACATTTCGAAGATGCGCCATAAAGCCACGTTAGATACAAATATTCGTCGATCTTTCGAGGCTATGTTTCCGGCCCCAAGGCAACAGCACCTTGACGAACTGGTAATTCCAGATGGTTCTTTACGAAGTATGGACCATCCTATTCTAATTATACACGGGCAAGAAGATCTTCTTGTAAATGTAGAAACCAGTTATTACTTGATCAAACATCTTCCAAATGTTCAAATGCATATTTTTAGTCATTGCAGTCATTGGACGCAAATAGAATATAAAGAGTCCTTCCATTATTTATTGAAAGGATTTTTTGAAGAGAATTATTAATATTAACTAAAACTAATCAAAGTGCAAAAGAAATTAGCAAAATTGGGACATGTGGCCCTCGTAACACCGAACCTAGAAAAGTCACACTGGTTTTTTCATGATATTGTTGGTCTAAACGAACAAAAACGTGAAGGCAATAAAATATATTACCGCGGATGGGCAGATTTTGAACATCATACATTGATCCTTATTGAAGGAAAGGAAGCCGTGTTAGACCATATCGCATGGAAGACACATGAAGCGGCTGATGTAGATTATTTTTATGACAAAGTTGAGAAAGCGGGATTAAGTCCATCATGGGTGCCAGAAGGCGAAGAAGCTGGTTTGGGAAAGGCATTCCGATTTAAATTGCCAACAGGTCAAGTTTATGAAATATACTATCATATGGAACGTCCATTGGCACCAGAAGGTAAGCGATCTAGACTAAAAAATCAAGTTTTCAAATCTTTTGACCATGGGGTATCCCCTCGTTGTATAGATCATGTCAATTTCAATGTGGGCAATCCATCAGAGACCATGAAATTACACGAAGAACTTTTTGGTTTCAAAGTACGAGAGTATATTCAATTAGACAATGGGTTTGATATGGCTTATTGGACTTCGGTCACCACTTTGGTGCACGATTTAGCGATTATGTTTGATGAAGCTGGTCGTCAAAACAGGATGCACCATACAGCTTTCTATCTTGACAATTTTCAAGATGTTGCGAGAGCGGCAGATATTTTTAAGGAAAATGGCATTGAGCTAAGTTTGGCTCCTGGCAGACATGGAATATCCCAAGCAGGTTTTATTTATGCTATAGATCCTGGCAGTGGTCACAGACTTGAGCTATTTAGTGGAGGATACCATATATATGATCCAGACTGGAAGCCTGTATTATGGAAAGAAAAAGAGCTAGCAGAAGGCATTATTTGGTGGGGCCCAGAGTTATCCCCAGCCTTTTTAGCAGAATCAATTGGTCCAAAGGGGTAAAAATAGTTTTACGATGAAGAGATTAGAAAAAAATATTTTCAGACGACATATGCAGGTCTCATATGTATTAATACTTTGTGTTTGCATGTCAGAGTTCTCTCATGCACAAGTAAACTTGCCACCAAATGATTTGGGACTTACCAGTATAAATGATGGGGTTGCTGGACCGGCGATTCTTTACGAGGTGTTTTTGGGTAGTCAAAATTCTACAAAGTTGACTAATTTTGAGGGTGATGAAGTGCCCGGTGAAAATAGTCTAAACAATATCCTATTCATTAATCATTTGGCCATTGTGTCTAAAAAGCCTATGTTAAAAGGTTTCCCCGTAGCTGAAGTACTTGTTCCCTTGGTCAATGTTGATATTGATTTTCCGGGAGCAGGTCTTAACGAAAGTGAATTTGGTTTAGGAGATATAATTATAGGGGCAGGTATACAGTGGCCGAATAAGAAGTTGTTCGGCAAGACAATTTTTCACCGTTTTTTATTGAATGCCATCCTACCAGTTGGGACCTATGATGAAAAAGAACCTGTAAATGTAGGCAATAATGTATGGAGCATTATGCCATATTATGCATTTACCTTATATTGGGACGAAAGCAATAAATGGGAGACTTCAATGAGATTTCGTTATATGTGGAATTCAAAGAACAACGATCCGTTTGTCGCCCTTGGTGTTGGGGATACCCAACCAGGTCAAGCATTTTATTTGAACTATGCCGCCTCTTACAATTTAGGAAAAGAGTTTAGACTAGGAATGGCAGGCTATTTTTTACAACAGTTGTCTGATCATGAAATACAAGGGAACTCAATACCAGATTCAAAAGAGATGGCATTTTCTGTTGGTCCGGCATTTTTTAAACAGCACAAAACGTTTATGTTTAGACTAACAGCTGCTTTTGATATAGCCTCTGAGAATAGATGGTCGCAAACCCCTTTTATAAATTTCACGTTAACCAAGATTTGGCCTAAATAAAGTTATGGTTCCCTCATTGTTATTTAAAAGTGAGGGTTACTACAGTGTAAAAGAGCTTAGGCATATTACTGAATGAAATAGTCAATAGATTTAAAATTGTAAAACAATTAACCTATATATTTTATGAATAACTACGCACAAATGGATGAATTGCCATTTTTGGAGGCTGGAGAACTCAAATTGTACCCTTTTGCTGGAGATAAACTGATGACCGTACGAGCAGAACTACCTAAAGGGAGTATTGCTGCCAAGCATTCACATCCTCATGAGCAGATGAGCTTTGTGGCCAAGGGTCATGTAAAAGTAAGAATGAAAGGAAAGGAGTTTACCTTGTTGCAAGGAGGCATTGTACACTTTCCATCCAATGAAGAGCATGAAGTGGAAGCTATAGAAGACACCACTTTAATAGACTTTTTCACTCCTTTAAGAGAAGACCTTATACAAAAATTAAAAGAGGTTTTTGTATGATGAAAAAAAAAATTGTTCTACTTACGGGAGCTTCCAAAGGTATTGGATATGCTACTGCACAAGCCATGGCAAAAAAAGGTTATGATATAATACTAAATAGTAGGAATACTTCTGATGCTGTAAAAAAACTTCAGGAATTCGGTACAAAGGTAGAGGGTGTTGATGGTAGTTTAGGGGATGATGACACGGTTTCTTCTTTAATAACCAAAGTAAAGGAAGCGGGTCAACTTGATGCGCTTTTTCTCAACCATGGTGGACCACCGGTTAAGCCATTTATGGATGTTTCAGACTCAGAATGGGAAACTTATACTAACATCATGCTACATGGACCACTAAAACTATTGCGTGGACTTACACCAATGATGCAAAAACAAAATAGTGGTAAAGTAGTCGCTATAACTTCCTTTACTGTAAAAAACCCCTATCAAGGTATTATTCTGTCAAATAGCTTAAGAGCCGCTTTGGTCAATGCCCTTAAGACAGCAGCAATAGAACTGGGTAGTGATGGAATACTTATCAATACTGTAGCACCAGGATACATTGCTACACAAAGAATTCTTGACTTTAATCAGCGCTATGCCGAAAATGAAAATATTAGCAAAGAGGAAGTTGATCAAAGAACGATTAATGAAATTCCATTAAAGAAATTCGGGATGCCAGAAGATGTGGCAGGATTGGCCTCGTACCTACTCTCAGAGGAGAACAGGTATATTACAGGTCAGAATATTCATGTAGATGGAGGATTGATAACAGCAAATTGAAAAAATGAATTTAGAACTAAAAGATAAAGTAGCTTTTGTCGCTGGCGCCAGTCAGGGAATGGGGGCAGCCGTGGCAAAAGGGCTATCCAGTGAAGGAGCAATTGTGTACGCCTGCGCACGCACCAAAGAAAAAATAGAAGAAAGGGCAAAAAGCATCGAAGACCAGACTGGAGTCAAAGTCATTCCTTTGGTCTGTGATGTCACCAACGAGAGCGACATAATCAACGCATATGAAGTAATTCGTGAACAACAGGGCAAACTTGATTTGCTGTTTACAAATTCAGGTGCACCTGCGGCGGGAAATTTGTCCTCCCTTTCTTCACGAGAATGGGAGAATGGTTATCAAACCATTATATCGTCTGTGAGACATCTTTGTTATCATGCCATTGAATTACTTTCAGATTATGGGAGTATCGTAATTAACACTTCAAGTTATATACGCCAGCCCTCTGTTGACTATACGTTGGCCTCTAACCTACGATTGGCCGTAGCGGGCATGGTCAAGACTTTTTCAGAAGAATTGGCTCCCCATATACGTGTAAACGGTATCGCGCCTGGCTATACGAACACCGAGGTAGTTGCTAATTATGTAAAAATGGTGGCTGATGAAAAAAAACAGAACTTAGAAGAAACAGAGAAACAAATGGCTGCCAACATTCCCTTGGGTCGATTCGCAAGCCCAGAAGAAATTGGCAAAGTTGTTACATTCTTGCTTTCTCCAGCAGCCTCTTTTGTACATGGATCTATATGGACAGTTGATGGCGGAGAATCAAAATTTCCCATTTAAACTATGAAAGGATCAACTCACACAATCTCAATTAGTAATAAAGTAAGTAATAAGGAGGTCGAGTACTATAAAGATGAGCTTGGAGGGATTGCAGACCTTCATTTTCTCCATGGTTTGTCAACAGAAGACCAGACTGAAAAACTCAAAAAGTCAGATATCTTAATAGCCAGAAATCCAACTATCGAGCTTCCTGAGGTGAAGAATCATGCTTTTAATGGCATACAGTTCATCCAACTACTTTCAGCAGGCTTTGACCATTTGGATTTTAGTAGGTTTCCAGAAGAAACTATTGTGGCCGGTAATATGGGTGCCTATGCCACACCGATGGCAGAGCATGGGGTGGGAATGATTTTGTCTCTGGCCAAAAACTTAGGATTAAGGCATGAGGAAATGAAGCAAGGTGAATTTAACCAGTTTGGAAGCGGTTCCACTTTGATTGACCAAAAAGTTTGCGGAATCATTGGTTTTGGAGGTATCGGGAAGCGTATCGCACACATTATGAAGGCTGCTTTCAACTGTCAAGTATTTGCCATAAACACCAGTGGGGAGAGTACAGAACCTACAGATTGGATTGGGAAATTGGATCAACTGGACTACCTGCTCTCCAATACCGATTTTGTGGTTATTACCATTCCGTTAACGGTCCAAACAGAAAACCTGATCGGTCACTCAGAACTTACCAAAATGAAAGATGATGCCATCTTGGTAAACCTTGCCCGTGGGCAAATTATTGATGAAGAGGCTTTGTACCAAAAACTCAAATCAACGCCTACATTTAAGGCGGCAATAGATGCCTGGTGGATAGAACCTTTCTTTGTAAACGAGTTCAAGTTGAGTTTTCCGTTTCTTGACTTACCAAACGTGCTTGGGTCGCCACATAACTCAGCAATGGTAGATGGGGTGCTGCTGCATTCCAGTAAGGTGGGAATTCCAAATGTAAAAAAATATATCAGTACTGGTAAAGCAGATAGGTTGCTGGATTTATCAAATCATAAAAAATTTTATTGAAAGTATGAGTATCAAAACAAATATAGCAGAGCGATTATGGGAGGCTGGAGTTTCTGGAAAACCTATCGCCCCTATTAGTGAGGAAATTGGTGTGGAAGATATTACATTGGCATACCAGATCCAAAACCTCAATACAGAGAGACGTATTGAAAATGGAAGCAAAATCATAGGAAAGAAAATAGGTCTTACCTCAGAGGCGATACAGCAACAGGTTGGTGTGGAACAGCCAGATTTTGGCGTACTTTTTCATGATATGGAAGTCCTCAATGGGCTTTCAATTAGTGCCAAAAACCTCATGCAGCCCAAAGTTGAAGCAGAAATAGCCTTTGTGTTGAGCCATGATTTAGATTATGATACGATCACAACTATTGATGTGATAAATGCCATAGCTTATGCAGTACCTGCCATTGAAATTCTTGGAAGCAGAATAGCAGATTGGAACATAAAAATTACCGATACCGTGGCGGACAATGCTTCTGGCAGTCATTTTGTAATTGGGCACACTCCCCTACCTCTATCTGAATTTGATATGATTAATGCGCAAATGACGATGAAAATTAATAACACAGTGGTCTCAGAAGGTACTGGCTCGGCCTGCCTTGGCAGTCCTATAAATGCCGTATTATGGTTGGCAAAGAAAATGGTTGAAGTAGGTACTCCTCTTAAAAAAGGTGATTTGATATTATCAGGAGCTTTGGGGCCCATGATACCTGTGAACCCTGACGATTATGTAGAGATAGAGATAAGTACTCTTGGTAGTGCTTCTGTTTATTTCACATCTTAAAAGTAAAACGGAAAAAAAAGAGATGAAGACAAAGGTAGCAATCATTGGTTCTGGAAACATTGGAACAGATTTGTTAATAAAAATTTTGAGGTACTCGGAGACATTGGAAGTCGCTGCCATGGTTGGCATTGACCCGAAATCCGATGGACTGGCTCGTGCAGCACGAATGGATGTACCAACCTGCCATACAGGAGTAGATGGTCTTTTGGAAATGCCAGAATGGAATGACATTAAGATTGTGTTTGATGCTACCTCCGCCAAGGCTCATTTGTACAACTGGAAAAGAATACGTCAGTTCTCAGACAAACGCATGATTGACCTTACACCCGCTGCAGTTGGACCATATCTTGTGCCAGCAGTTAATTTTTCTGATCACTTGGAAGCCTTGAATGTTAACATGGTCACATGTGGTGGTCAAGCTACTATTCCTATAGTAGCTGCTATTAGTGATGTGGTAAAAGTACACTATGGTGAAATTGTCGCCTCCATTGCAAGTAAATCCGCAGGTCCCGGAACCCGAGCAAACATTGATGAGTTTACAGAAACCACTTCTCAAGGTATTGAGAAGATTGGAAGAGCTGAAAAGGGAAAGGCCATTATTATTTTGAATCCTGCAGAGCCTCCGTTGGTGATGAGGGATACAGTTTTCACACTTTCTGAAATGGGTGATAAAGAAGCCATTCGCGAGAACATCCGTGCAAAGGTGAAATTGGTACAAGAATATGTTCCAGGGTATAAACTTCATCAGGAAATATTGTTTGATGAAATCCCTGCATCAAATCCTGTCTTAATTCAGGGGTTGGGCTATCGGCATGGATTAAAAACTTCCGTTTACCTGAAAGTCACTGGAGCAGGACATTATCTGCCAGAATATGCTGGTAACCTAGACATTATGACCAGTGCGGCCAGGGCTACAGCAGAGCGTTTAGTCAAATCGATTCAATCCTAAATAAATGAAAAAACCATATATACAAGATGTAACCCTACGAGATGGCATGCACCCTATAGGTCATCAGTACACCAAAGAACAAGTAAAAGAGCTGGCTATAGCCCTTGACCGTGCTGGTGTAGATGCCATTGAAATAGCACATGGTGATGGGCTTGCTGGAGGTAGTTTCACTTTCGGTTTTGGAGCACAGACCGATTGGGAATGGCTGGAAGGCATTAGCGAAGAGCTGACCCATGCTCGACTTACTACTCTTATACTGCCTGGAATCGCCACCATGGAAGACCTCGAAAAAGCCAAAAATATGGGCGTGGATTCCGTGCGAATCGCAACTCATTGTACAGAAGCCGATACGGCCATTCAGCACATAGAAGGAGCAAAAAAACTGGGCATGGACGTAGGTGGTTTTTTGATGATGGCACATATGAACAGCCCAAAAAATTTGGCAGAACAAGCCAAGATCATGGAACAGGCTGGGGCTGATTGTGTATATGTAACGGACTCGGCCGGAGCTTTGCTTATGGATGATGTGAAAGATAGGATAAAGGCTTTTAAAGAAATTTTGGAGCCATCAACCGAAATTGGCATTCATTGCCATCATAACTTATCTCTTGGAGTGGCCAATACCGTAGTAGCCATGCAGCATGGGGCTACTCGCTTGGATGCCTCACTTACCGGTATGGGAGCTGGTGCTGGCAATGCACCACTGGAAGTGCTCATAGCTGTACTCAATAAAATGGAGGTGTCGCATAACTGCGACCTGTATCCGCTAATGGATATCGCAGAAGAGATTGTGCGTCCACTCCAAAAAAGGCCCGTTCGTGTGGATCGGGAAACACTTTCTTTAGGCTATGCTGGAGTTTATTCCAGTTTTTTACTGCACTCAGAGCGAGCTGCTCAAAAGTATGGCCTGGATACACGGGCTATTCTGGAGGAGTTGGCACGCAGAGGTTTGGTAGGTGGACAGGAAGATATGATCGTGGATGTGGCTTTGGATATGATAAAATGAATTAGAATTATGTTCGATGTGCAATCCGAAGGAAGTAAAACAATCGTATTCAGTGTCATGTACGATTTCAATCGAGGGACCTTGGCTAAGAACTAGAGACTGAACTATCCGGCAACACTGACCCAAAAAATATATTGAGATTACAATATAAGGCGTACCATTCATCAATTAAGGACATGTCACCAAAGGAGTATAAAGTCTGTTTCGGGGAAGAATTTTTCCCCGAAACAGAAGATATCTTGACGAATTAATATCAAGCACTTCTAATATGATATGATTTATTGATAATGATTTCAAAATATTCTTTTCAAAAAGTTTGTAATCTATCCAATTGAGGTCACTAAAGTGAATTTTCAGCAAATCTACTAGTTATGTTTTAATCGAATTTGTGTTATAAACTAAGGTCGAAAGCCGAGCTATCCGTCTTTCAATTGATAGGGGCTTGGTATAACAGAAGAAGAATATACTCCACATCGATGTGAACAAAACTCTGTTGTTCACCTTAAGTTATAAAATGTAACCTGCAACTTTATTATTCGGTAAAGTGAACTCCAAAAAAAATAACCATATTCAACTATCTAAAAATACAGTAAAATATATGAAATATCATTCAAATTAAGAATGTTTACGGAATATACAATTACTAGATACAAGAAATGGATTAACATTGTTATGGATTACGATAAATAATAAAATTTAATAATTGCATCTTGTGAAAATTACTGTCTTTCAAAATAAGTTATACTATGCCTGATACGAAATCTAATAAATCTTTTTCCGATGCTTATATAAAAAAGACTGTTCAATCCGTTGGGATTATTATTACAGCGATATTGATAATATTGTTACTTATTCAAGGTTTCAGGGTAATACTGCTTATTTTAGGCGGGATTTTAGTTGCGGCTTTTTTCTTAGGTATTTCAGATTTCATCCGCTCAAAAACTTTTTTGAATAGAAACGTATCGTTATTGATATCTGTTTTATTAGTAATAGGCATTACGACCGGAGTGTTAATGACATTAGCGCCTAGAATAGCAGAGCAAACTACCTCGTTGCGAGAGCAATTGCCTAGTGCAGCGGATCAGGCTTTTAATAATATAAGAAGAACCGAGGCCGGCGGCATTTTAGTTAGTTATTTCGAAAACCTTGACATGAATCTAAAAAGTGGCGAGATCGCAAATTTTTTTGGCTCGCTTTTCGGTGTACTAAGTACTATTTACGTTATTTTATTTCTAGGGATATTTTTTATGGTCGCTCCAGAAAAATATTTGCAGGGCTTGGTGCTCCTATTTCCAAAAAAGAAAAGAAATCGCACTACTGAAATATTACGGACCATGGGAACGACATTGAAGAATTGGCTATTGGGCAAGCTATTATCTATGTTAATAGTGGGTGTTCTAACGGGCATAGGACTTAGTATTTTAGGTGTCCCCCTTGCTCTGACACTTGCAATATTTGCAGCTCTTATTAGTTTTATACCGAATTTCGGACCTTTATTGGCACTCATACCTGCTTTTCTTTTGGCCTATACTGTCGATTCGATGACTGCGCTATATGTAGTTATACTTTATGTGGCTATTCAGGCCATCGAAAGCAATATACTGACCCCATTAATTCAAAAGAAAATGATATCCTTTCCAATGGCTATGGTTTTGATAGCGCAAGTAGTACTTGGTTTATTTACGGGTATTCTTGGTGTTATATTAGCCGTTCCGCTTATAGCCATTATCATGGTATTTGTTAAAATGGCTTATATTGAAGATGTGTTACAAGACGATTCAATTTCTCTGGAATAAAGCAGATAAGCCAAAAAGTTGCTTACATTTTCTACGACAACGGTATAATTTGTTTATATCGCTATTATTGAAGTGACCCATATTTATAGCAGGCTTTTTTTAAATTGTTAAAGTTTGATTTCACCAAGAGGGAATCGATAGGGTCGATGATTGCTACTATGGTAGTCTCTAAATCGGTCGATATGCGAGATGGAATTTTTAGACTAGCCTTAGTATATATTTTACAATAGTATACTATCTTCTTAAGAAGATTTTCTTGGTTCCGAGAGGTTACCGACGCCTTATAAAAGACTTAAGGATATTTTTAAAATCTAAAAAAAGTCGAGTAAAATAATCAGACCTTCGCTCGAAATTGAGAGAAAACAATACATTGAAACGCTCACATACAAAAGCTCTAACTTTTGAAACCACGAGTGATATTTTAGTATTATATGCCGAGAATTTTATGGTTACTGAAGTGGAAAAATAATGTTCTTGAAACCGAACATCATTAAAAAGAAGGCTTAATAGAAAACCCCAATGCAGATTCACTAGGGAATTATCTAAATAATATTTTTTTAAAATTATATCGCAATTCCTGTAATATAAAACATTATTACAAAAGTAAACACAACAAGATTTTACTGTGGCATCAAAACATGGTCGATAACATGAATAACCCCATTAGAAGCTTCAATATCTGCTACGTTCATATTGGATACATGCCCCATTTCATCAGTTATAACCAATTTGTTGTTTTGTTCACTCAAGGCAAGATACCCGCCATGTACGGTTTTTAATCGTAATACGCCTTCATTCAATCTGATTGTCGAAATCAATGTACTCTTGTCGTACTCTTGGGGAACGATATGATAATTCAAAATCTCAGACATGCGACTTTCCTTGTTCGGAGTTTTTAGTTCAGCCAAATAGTTATCACGCAATTCATCAAAAGCTTTATTGGTGGGAATAAAAATTGTAGCCTCATTCAATTCATCTAACCCAACATACATGCCGACCGATTTGAGTGTGATTACAAAATTGTCAAACTCTGTATTATTCGATATAGTTGCCTTGATTGTAGATCGATTATCGGTATCTGACCATTCGTTCATATTCTCTTTCCACTCCTCTTTAAGTACAGGTGTTCTGTCTTCCACTTTTTCATGATAATTGTCTTCTTTGGTAGTAGTATTTACGGTATCTTTGCAGGATATTAAAACCAATATAACCCATATAAATGGTATTTTTTTACATATTAAGTCTTTTAAATTCTAAGTGAACTTAGTTCGAATTATTTAATATGATTATCTTAAACAACAAACTTATTGATTCAAAACATCGATATTAGGTTAAAATTGCATTATTGCCCTAAAAAGCTAATTATCTTTAGGCAAAATTCAAATAGTTATCAAATCAATTATTTGGTAAATTATAAATATTAATTAATTGAGTTACACTTTTAGCTTCTATTTTATATTGCTTTAGCTTCTACTATTCCGGTAATAGTTTTATGAAAGATACTAGTCTTAATTATTGAAACGGTATATTCTAAAACAAAACTCGTCAAAGTAAGCTTTAATATGCCATTTGCTTACATGTGTTGGTTTGGCTCCAAGCCATGACTTAACTTGCATGATCATAATGTGTAATTGCTTAAAATTCTTTCCATTACTACTATATTTTGTTCAATATCATGAAT
>Ga0209344_10004849_pt1 | contig 12038 bp, 2 predicted proteins | sample Cruoilmetagenom6_FD_187293 | JGI IMG/M metagenome (GOLD analysis project Ga0209344, IMG submission 187293) | Oil polluted marine microbial communities from Coal Oil Point, Santa Barbara, California, USA - Santa Barbara Oil Seep Sample 6 (SPAdes)... | ecosystem: Environmental > Aquatic > Marine >...
GCGCGTCTGGCTGACAGATCGCGCCCGTGACTTGCGGGGTCCGGCCATCGCGGCGGCGCAAGAAGAGAATGCGGTGCGGCTTGCGGGTCTCACCGAAGATGAAAGACGCCAGTTCATCGCGCTGCTTCAGAAGGTCATAAGAACCAAGACACCAGGAGAGCCAGGCGATGCGTGAACGGCAAATTCCGCAAAGCCGGCCTCCGAGCCTGTTGCAGCATTCGCCAGGATGGGCGAATTCCTGACCTTGGTGGGTGGTGCAGCACTAGGCGCGGTCCGTCCGCCCCCTTGAATGGACGCGTTGATCTTTCTGATTTGGCGCCTTCGCAGGTGCAACGAACTCACACTATCCGCCCTTTTACCTGACCGCGAGGTGTACAATTTGGCCATGTGCACACGAAGCCCCAATGGCCTCCCGTCTCAATCATCTCCGGCCTTTCGGTTCCGCCACCTACAGTTGAAGTTTGCGGCTTACCGTGCCCCTAGCGAGACAAATTCGAACTTTTCTGACAGCCCCAACCTCGACCACTCTCCTCAGAACTTGGCGACAAGGTTCACGAATGCGCCGCTCCCATAATAGTCAAGATCTGTCATATCGTCCGATACGCGCCCCCATTCGTAGCCAACTCCGATCTTGGCGTTATTTCCGACGTGGCGGTATATCCCCGCCAATGCGCCTGTTTCGGTGGTTTCAATCTCTTCCGAGTAGAGAACGCGCCCTTCGATCAACACATCCCATTTGTGAACGACATGCCAATCCATGCGCAGGATACCCAGATGCGCCGTTGACGCAGTAAAGACATCAGTGCCGCGGTCGGCCACGCGGGACTGACGATAGCCATACTTTCCGCCGATGGTCAGCTTGGGTGTCAGGTCATAATTCGCGTCGATTGACAGGACATGGCTCTTTTGCATCGGGCCATCGGTCGAGCCGTTGGCGGTCACCTGATCTTCGCCGGGCAAGTCGTGCAGGTAGCTGTATTTGAACAGCATATTCAGGCGATCATTCATTACCGGGCGATAGGCATAGCCCAGGCTTGCCTCAAGATATTCGCCATCACGAAAGCTGCTTTCGGCGCTGTCGGAATAGAGCGCATCCATGTTCGCAAGAAACCGCCAGTCGTCATTGACCTTGTATTCGTATCCCCCCGAAAAAGCCCAAGTCTCACGGTCCTGCGACACGCCTTTACCGCTTTCGGTGCGGTATTCCAAACGGCCGCGTAGCTCAAACGCGTCTTCCTCGACATAGGCCATGCCTGCGGATACCGCTGTGCGGTCGAAGTCGCCGTTGATGCTGTCGCGAACCTCGCCGGTTTCATACCCGCCCGAGAGCGTCCAACTCGCACTGGGTGTGTAGGTGACCCCATAGGCTTTGGTCAGCGACCGCCGCTCTCCAAACAGATCCCAGTTGTGCTCAGCAAAGGTCGACAGTTTTTCGGAGCGGCGGAACTTTCCTCCCAGAACCACCTTACCATCGTCGCGACCGACAAGATCATAGCCTGCGCCCGTACGCGTCGGGTCGAGCGTGTAGCCGAGATAGAGTTCGTTGTCCGGGGTCGGCGAGTAGTTCGCACGCACCTTACCGCCCATACCTTGGCTACCATCGGAAATCTCACCCGCCAGCGCCAGTTTTTCACTGACCTGCGCTTCGAAGCCGGCGCCCAGACGGTCGTTTCTTTCAAGGCCACCGCTACGGTCGACGGTGACTTGACCGAAGGAATAAAGCGTCAGATCGTCAAAACCTTCGTAAGTCAGGCGTAGGCCGATGTCGCTACGAGTTCCGGTTTCATCCGGGTCGCCAATTTCGAGCCGGTCCTCGTGCCCCAAACCAACCGCAACAGTCCATGCGTCGTCGATCCGGTAGGCCAGACGCACTTCACCCTCCGTCAGGCTGTCGCCGCCTTCGCGCTCGAACTCCTCGTACTCCATGCCAAAGCGCAGCCTGTCACTAACCTCGACCTCGGCCTCAATACCGAACAATGTCTGATCTTCGGCGATGTCCTCGACCAGAGTCGAGAACCCCTTGTCCTTGCGCTCGTACCACAGGCTGACAAAGCCGGGCATTCCCGTGCCCAATTCTTCAAGGTCAAAATGGCTGTCAAAGCGAAGTGCCTCGGCCCGACCGTTCACGGTGGCGCCGATCGATGAGATGGTGAGGCCGCCATCGGTTGAAAAAGCGCGGCCAAAACCAGGCCCCTTGGTCCGCGCGTATTCGGCCTCGATATAACTGAGCGTCCCAAGTTCATATCGCAGGTCCGCACCGGACATATGCTGATCAGCAAGCCCGGTGGTTTCCTTCATCGCGGTCACACCGAAGCGCAACTTGTCGGTCACCCAAGCCTCGGCACGCCCGCCAAGAGAGTCTCCGTCGACCCCGCCTGCGGTGGGCGTGTATTCGTATTGGGCCACGAGATTGACATCGTAATCTCCTGATGGGCGCGAAATAACCCCACCGCCCGTTGTCGATGATGATAGAGGCTGCGTCAGTATCACGACGCCTTGGATGTAATCGATCTCGTAATCCACGCCTTCGGCAAGCGTTCGGGTCTGCACAACGCGCCCGGTGTCAGGGTCCGTCACTCTGACGGAAATTGTCTCCGAGCCGCCGTTGATATCCTGTCGTGTCAGGAAATAGACCGAACCACCGGTGCCGCGCAGTATGTCCCGCTGCGGAAGGGTTTCGGGCTGTGCACCATAAACGGTGACGCTAGCTCGCGGATCACCCTTTTCCGTGACCGATGGCGTCACATAACGCAACTCGGCACCATATAGCGCACGTGTGTTTTCAAGCAGTTCCGCTCCGGTCACACGCGCCTTGAAATCGCCCCAGGTGAAGCTCGACCCGTCGCGTTCAACCTTTAGGTAGAAGCGCCCGGATGTAGGCGTATCGTCAAAGGCCGAGCTGTCATCGCCGTACGTGGGATACATGTCTTCGGGATCCAGACGCTGGATAACCTTGCGCGGATCCTTTTCGTCGAGCCGCTCAAACATCTCGTCAATATCGCCGTTCCCCGTGTCTAACGACGAGGTGATTGTGTACCCCCTGTGGGTCTTGCCCTTGAGGTAAAACGCCAATCGACCATGACCATAGGTGTCCTCGTAGTCGGGGTCCGCCTCGATAAGGTCGTCATCAAAGCGTTTGCCGAAGGTCAAGTCGGCGATACCGACATGGAACCACTCTGACCGCGGCACCTCTACATCGCGCACGATGCGTCGACCATTTACATCCACGGCGACGGCGTGATCGCCTGGGGGCACGATGCGGCTTGTCACGAAGGCGCCTGAGTTATCCACCGGAACCTCTTCTCCCATCACCCGCACACTGGCTCCGGCAGGCACATCCGTGCCATGGACAGTAACCCGACCGCCGCGGACGGGAATATTGCGCAGTCGGGTTCGATCCTCGCCCTCGCCCGCAGCAACGACCGGGCCGCCCGTGGTTTCGTGGGTTTCAAGCGCGCGCTCACTGCGCGTCAAGTCAAGCGGTACGGTCTCGTCATAACGGCCCTTCGTATCGTAGACCCGCAGGACATAACTCATCCGCCCAACGCCGGCCTCGGGCATCGTCCAATCTACGGTACCATTTGGATGCACCGGCAGGGTTGCGATCACGCGGCGACCACGGGAATCGCGATCGTAAATCTGCACCTCGGCATGAGAAACGAAACCAGGATAGTTGGTAGAAGCCCGAAAGGTAATCGTATCGCCGGCGCGAAAGGAGCTGCGCAGATCGTCCGTGGCGACGTTGAGCATGCGCCGCAGATCCAGCCCGTCATAACGGACATCCACATCCGTGGTAGCCGCCTCGATATCGGCGGGCCGCCTTTCGTCTTGGGGTGCGGGCGCGCCCGCGATGGTTTCGTCATCAAGCGAGATCGAAAACCCGGTTGAGTCGAACCCTTCGCCCGGCGCTTCCCGAACGTACTCGGTGTTTTCCCCCGGTGGCATCCGCACCACGACGTCGGCGTTCGCGCGCGCGCAGCCTTTGGGTTGTGGCACGATCGCTTCGTCGCAAACATCCTTTGCCCAGAGCGGGCTGGCAACAGCCAATGCGACCAGCGCGGTCGTCTGGAACAGACAGACACGCGCCGTTCCTCGGGAGCAATTCACACTGCGTTTCATCATTTGCATCCTTCAGAAAGTCGTTACTGGGCGGTTCTGACGAGCGTTTGCTCGATCGTCAGCTTGACACGCCCCACGTCACGCCACGCCTTGCGGATATGGCTTTCCACCAGATCCATAAGGGCGCGAGCCTCACGCTTCTCGGTGCTGTCGGCTGTGTTCGGCAGGTGATATGCCAATCGTAGGCTCACCGGCTCGCCCGCGATCCGCGGAAGCAGCTGGGTGATCCCGTCCTCGAGCGCGCCGGTCAGCCGGGCTTTCCCAGCACCATCGCTTTCAAATGCACTCGCGTTCAGATCGATCCGAACGACGCGGCTGATTGCGGCTCCGAAATTGACCTCGGTCATCTTGCCGGGTGTAAGGCGTACCACACGGGGGTTCTCCGTCGTCACCCGGAAACCGGACGGAAGCGACCGGGTATCGAGTTTGAGGATGAAGTTCGAGCCGCGGTCTTCGGGAAGCATGGCGCAAGGCACATGAAAACGCCCGAACTGGTCGGCAGTGATGATTGTTCCGTCGACACCGACCACGCGGGCCGCAGCGATCCCCTCTTCCACATCTTCTTCAGAGGCACCTTCCGGGGGCGGATTCTGATAGCCATCACGATTGCGGTCGTTGAACACCTTTCCGATCACATCCCCGCAATCGAATACCGGTTCAGGCATGATACGCACCGTCGCGCTTGCGACTGGCGCCAGCAGGCCGGTTGTTGCGGGGTTACGAATGCTGGCACGGTTCACATGCTCGCCCGGCTGGGTGCCGGTCGTGACCCGCGCTGACACGGTCGCGGTGATGGTGGTCAGCGGCGGCACGGGTACGTCGCGCCACGTGATGACCCGGCCAGCAACATCCACATCCGCCGGATTGCCTTCGAGTGTCGCACTGTCAGGTTGATAGAGGAAACCCGCCGGAAGCACGTCCACGATATCAAGCACACCAGCGACGACAGGGTTGTCGTTGCGCACTGTTATTGTGTAGGGCACGATGCTTCCGCGCTCGACCACACCGCGCAGGGTGGTCTTTTCAACCGTCAACCCGGTGGGAAGCAGCGAAGGCGACACCGGAAGTTCCGTTGGGTCATCCGTGGTGTTGTCGTCCGTATCATCGCCATCATCCGAGACGTCGTCGACCGGCGTTGGCGGGTCGGGCCATGTCGGCGGGAACACCGGCAACCCTTCGGCCGTGACGGTATTGGAAACACCACCGCCATTCACCGCGTCGATGGTTAGGACGAAGCTGGCCGTATAGGTCGCGGTTTCGCCGATCTGCAGCTCGCCTTCAGGCGAACCAGCGTCGGCCGAGACCCAGTCGGGGCCGCTGTCGAGTGTAAGCGGGCGACCATCCATCGCCGTGAACGTGTCATCAAGGTCCAGCGTGTCGATGATCACGTTCCCGGTGTTCTCCACCGTAATGGTGAACGTCACCGTGTCGCCCACGCCGTCACGGCCATCGCCGTTGTCAGCGAGGCTCAGGGTCTTAGTCGCCTCAATCGCGGTGATTGGGGCTTGTGTCACAGTTTCCGTGGCCGTGTCGCAAGCGGTCGGCACCAGGACGCTGCAGATTTCGTAGGTCACAGTATAGTCGCCCGCCGGGTTGCCTGGGCTTAGCGTGATCAGCCCCGTCGCGGGATCCAGCGTCACCTCGGGATCGCTTGTATCGACGGTAATCGTCACGTTGCTCAGATCTGCAGGGACACCCCGCACCGTGTCCGAAGCCAGCATCGAAGTCGTGGTGCCACCATCCGAGGTAAAGGGCGGGAAGACCTCAGGCGCGGCCTCGATCGCGACCACATCGGCCGTTTCGGTATCGGAGTCGCTGACGGTCAGCGGAGAGCCAGTTCCGTCATCGCCATATTCGCCGGTCGCGGTTGCGGTGTTGTCGACCTGACCCGCATCCAGGTCGGCCTGGGTAACAGTATAGTTCGCGGTATAGGTGGTGCTATCCACCGCTCCCGGCGCCAGCGAGGCGATAGGCCCACCGTTTAACACGAGACCCGGAAGCGGATCGGAAACGGTCACGTTCGTCAGGGTGACATTGCCGGTATTGGTTACGGTGAAACTGTAGGGGATCACATCGCCCACGACGGCGCCGTTCACGATGCCGCTGGTATCGGCCACCTTGTCGATGGTGATGTTCGCCCCTTGCGATACCGGAACGACTGTCGGTGTGTCGCTGGCATTGTCGGTGCCTGAATCGTCACTCACATCGCCACCGCTGGGCGGTGTGCCGGTGACCGTGGCGAGGTTCTCAACACGGCCATTGTCGATATCCGCCTGGGTCAGTGCATAGGTCGCTGTGAATGTCGAACTGTCGACGGCGCCAGGTTGCATTGAGGCAATTGGCCCGCCTGAAAGAACGGCCCCCGCAAGAGCATCGGTCAAGCTGACGTTGCTGAGGGTGACATTGCCAGTATTCGTCACCGTGAAACTGTAGTTGATGACTTCGCCGACCACGGCCGGGTTGCTGAGCGCACTGCTATCAGCGCTCTTGATCAGTGCGATGGACGCGGTCTGCCCGACCGGCGTGACGAGCGGTGTGTCGTTGCTGTTGTTGGTACCGGAATCGTCGGTGACCACGGTGCCATAGGGATCGGTGCCGCTGGTGGTGGCCTGGTTCTGCACAGTCCCAGAGTCGATATCAGACTGCTTCAGCGCATAGGTGGCGCTAAAGGTCGTGCTGTCGGACGCGCCGGGGGCGAGACTGGTGATCGGCCCGCCAGTCAGAACGATGTCGGGCAGGCTATCGGTCAGGCCCACGTTGTCGAGGGTGACATCCCCCGTATTGGTGATAGTGAAGCTGTAGTCGATCTCTTCACCAGGCTGTGGCGGGCTCGACAATGCGCTGGTGTCGGCAGTCTTGATCAGAGCGATGGCCGGGTTGAACGCCGGATTAACCGGCGTCGGGTCATTTTCACCCGCCTCATCGGCAATGCCGTTGCCATTGGGGTCGGGATTGGCACCATTGTCGGAATCGTCCTGGACCGGCTGCCCCGAAAGGACGCCTTCGCCCGCTATGGAAGCCTGGTTCAGATAGCCGCCGCCTGGCAGCGGCGCGGTCGGACGCACACGAAGCGAAAAGTCGATCGTGCATGTGCTGCCCGCCGAAAGGGACCCACCGCTGACCAACGACCGGTCGCCACTACCGTTGAATCCGCCATTCACGCCATTGCAGGTTCCACTTGGTCCAGAGAGGATCGTATACTGCCCTTGCGAGAGCGGGTCGCTTGCAGCGGCCCCGAGCGCCGCAAAGGTCCCGAAGGCAGGCGCACCGCCCGCCAGCGCATCCTCGACGCTTAGATCTTGCAGATCCTCGAGGCTGAAATTTTCAACTTCCAGCCGGAATGTGGTGTTGAACGAGCCGTCAGGATTAGCCACTGGGCCGCTGGTCACGCGCTTGGCGATCCCCACCCGAGCCGTCGGCACCATGGCAAAGAGATAGTCCGTCGCCGCCGTATTGGACGGCAAAGAAATCGACGAGATTGCGTCTGGCCCCGCCAGTGAGCCTCCCTCGGAGCCTACCGTGTCGATCCCATCGCTCAGGTGTTGCTCACCTGGTGTCCCGCGCGTGATCGTGTAATCGCCTTGCGGGATGAAGGGAAAGTTGAAATCGCCATTACCGTTGGTGGTGGTGTTCAGCGAGATCGACGCTCCGTCAAAACTGGTGCCGGTCAATTGCACCGGGACGCCTGCCAGGCCGCTATCCCCCGTATCGATATCCCCATCATCGCCGAAGTCGCGGAAGACCGTGCCGCTGATCGACGACGAATTCACCGCAACCGTTCCGGAATTGCTGTTGTTGCTTGTATCCACGTCCAGTGACGAAGTGCTGACCGATGCGGTATTAGTGAACGTCTGCGGCAGGCTCGCGACCGAGCGGAGCTCCACCGGAGCAACGATGTCCACTTCGGCACCGCTGCTCATAGTACCAAGATCGCAGGAGAACGCCGACGCGCCCGCGGCGCCGGTACAGGTCGAAATGGAGATCGAGCCAGTGACGAGGGAAACCGTCGGCGTGCCCGTCAGGACCATGCCTGAGGGCAGCGTGTCGGAGACCTCAACATCATCGGCCTCGTCAAGCAGCGCGCCGGTATTGTTGCGCACCCGAATGGTGAAATCAAAATCCTCGCGCAGATTGATGGGATCGACCGAGGCTACCTTGCTCACCACTTCGACATCCGCACGGGTGCGCACGGTGGTGGCTTCATCGGCCTGATTGTTGCCCGGCCGGCTATCGAACCCGGCAAGCGATTCAGTAGACTCGACCTGCACGTCGTTTGTGTAGGAGCCTTTCTGGCTTCCACGCGCGATGATCTCTACGATCCTGCTTTGCCCCGCCGGGATCACAGGGAAACTACAGCTGAGTGTGCCGCCAGTGCTTCCTGAGGCAGGTACAGTGGAACAGCTGCCATCCGCTGGGACTGTGTGCGATTGATAGGTCAGGCCCGCGGTGGGCATGGTGTCGGTCATCACGACATTCTCGGCTGCCGAAGGGCCGCTGTTTGTGATCGTCACTGTGTACGTCGTGTCATTTCCGACCGCGACCGGATCGACCGAGTCACGCTTGTTCACCAGAAGGTCCAGCACCGGGTCGCTGACATCGGTCGACACGCTGGCGCTATTGTTGGAGCCATCCGTTTCATTGGTGGTGGTGCTCACTGACACGTCATTGATCAGCGTCGAGCCACGCGTGACGGAATTGGGCCTCACGATGATCGAAACTGTCTGCTGTGCATCACTGGCGATAGTGCCGAGGTTGCACACCACCTGATCAGTACCATCCGTTGTGGTGCCCGCCACTGGCTGTGTCGCACAACTCCCTTGCGAAGGTGAGGCCGAGACAAAGGTCACATCAGCGGGCAGCGTGTCGGAAATAGTGACGTTCTGTGCCGCACTCAGTCCGACACTTATGTTCCGAGCGACCACAACGTATGTCAGGTTCTGTCCTGCCACGGCGGGATCTGGCGACGCCACCTTGGTCACGTTTATATCCGCGCGTGACACGACATCGTAAGAAGCCGACCCGGAGTTGTTGCTCAGATTTGGGTCTGCGGTCGTGTCCGAGATCGCCTCTGCGGTATTGCTGCGTGTCCCGCCATTGCGTCCCGGACGGACCTGAACATTGATAATACGAGAATCGCCGTTCGCTAGACTCGGAATGTCGCAGGTCAGGCGCCGACTGAACCCACCCGAACTGGTTGTCGAGCAAGACACCCCGGCGGGGGACGAAACGCTCACAAGACCCGCACCAGTGGCTCCCACAGCATTGTTCATGAGGTTTGTCAGGTTGTCGATCAACTCGACATCCTCAGCGAGCGAAGGGCCGTCGTTGAAGACTTCAATCGAGAATTCCTGAACATCCCCTGCATCTACAGAGGCGAGGCTTGCAGTCTTGACCACCCGCACATCCGCCGCGTCCGGCCCGACGCTGCTGCCAGTGGAATAAGTGATCGTGTTGTTCGGCTGGTTATTGTCGGGCAGGTTCGAATTGACGGCACTGACCGTCAGCGAATTGACAATTGTGCCGGTGCCCGTGGCCGTGGTCTCGAGGATCGCGACTGGCGTGCTGGCCCCCGGCGCCAGAGGCGCCGCAGCGGTGTAATCGCGCTCGCAAGTCACGGTTACGGGCCCCGCTACCGACGGCGGCGCGCTGGGTGTGCAGATCCAACCGCTACCCGAAACGCCGGTATAGGTCAGACCAGATGGAAGTGTATCTTCCATCACGATGGTTCCGTCAAAATCAGCATTGCCGACATTGGTCGTGCTGATCCGGTACTCGTAGTCATTGCCCACCACCATCAGTGCCGGACTCGGTCCCCGCTTGTTCGCCCGCAAATCGATTTCGGGAGGATCAATCGTTGCACCGCCATCGGTGGAAGTGTTGTTCGTGAGATCAGGATCGACCGGGCCGGCCGCTGTGATATCCGCGCTATTCACCGGGGAGCCGGGACTCAGAACGGTCGTTTCGATGATGATATCGCCCAAGGACACGTTCGCACCCGCGCCGCTTCCCGAGGTCATGTTACAGATCACATCCTGACCCACGGAGGCGGAACAATCCCAGCCCGGCGCGGTGATCGTATCGATATGGTAATTGGTCGGGACGATGTCGCTAACGGTAATCCCGCTTGGCGTGTCGCCCGTATATCGGGGTGAAAGCGTAAAGTTGACGTTGTCGCCGACCAGCAGGGAACCTGCCGGGGCTCTGTTCTTGGTGATCGCAAGATCGCTGCCCGCAGTCACGGTCGTGTTCATCTGCGCGGTGTTGTTGGACGAAATCGGATCGCCTGGATCGCTCCCCACAACGCTGCCGACCGGGGTGAGGGTCGATCCGGCGGCCACAGAAATCTGACCATCGAAATCCAAATCGACACTGTCACCTACGCCAAGCGGTCCCGCGATCGTGCAAAGATACTCGCCCCCCGAAAGCGTGCAGCCCGCTGGAGGGGAAACGTTGACAAAGCCAGTGGGTACCGGGAAATTCACCGCCACATTGGTGGCGGGGTCGGGCCCGAGGTTGGTCGCCGTGAAGGTATATGTCACGTCATCACCCGCCGCGGCGCTGGCCGGGCCGCTAATACCCATCCCGATATCCGCGCCCGCGTTAATCGTGGTGGTCTCGCTATCACTGTTGTTACCGACGCTCCCCGATGGCTCACCGGGCTGGGTCTGCACCTCGGCGCCCAGCGTGATCAGACCGTCATCCGACGTCGCCACATCAACCTCGAGAGAGGCCAGCCCGTCTACCGCCAATGGCGGCACGTCACATGAAAGAAGCTGTCCGTTCTGCGTGCAGGGGCCGATAGTGCCACTGGTGCCCGACAGGGTCGTGTTCGCAGGCAGCGTTATGTCGATCGTAGTCGCAGGAGCTGGCCCAGTGCCATTGTTGAAGACCGTGATGTTGTATTTCACGACACCACCAGCCGGCATCGGATCGTAGCCCGCATCGTCGATGTTGGTCACCCAGTCGACCGCCTGCGCCTGCGCGTTTCCGGCCCCGGCAATGACGCCAATCATCAAGGCAACGACAAAGACGAAGAGAGTGGTGGCCCGGCCAGAACACGCCCTGGACCACGTGAACCGGCTCTTTCGCGCATTTCCGTGCCCGTCCAGTCGCCCGACTGGAATGGAAACCTTCGACCTCATCGCCGATGCCCTCGCTCTTGTATGGGAGACTTCGGCAGGTCTGTTTTCCGGCGCCCGGCCTTGCACTGGGGACCATCGCGATACCATCGCGCAATCCTCAGCAGTCAGACCGACCGGGTCGTTTTCAGAATACCTGCTTCTCTGCCCATGCCCTTGTCAAACGAAGATCGGCTCTCTTTTGGTGCCGTGACTTCGCCTCGCTCGAGAGTTGGACTGGCAGCAATCGCCTGTGCGGGCTTGCAAATCGCTCCGAATTTTGAAGGTTCATTCGGGAAACCGCTGCCCGCCACGCGATCCTGCGGAACTGTTGCCTTCGGGCAACGCGGGTCGTTCCGCGCTTGCCTGACGCCTCAGAGCGTCGCGCGCCGGAATGCGGCCGGGGTCACGCCAACCGCACGGCGAAAGACATTTGTAAGGTGCGCCTGGTCCGAGAAACCGCAAGAAATGGCGACCTCAGCCAGAGGTGAATTCGTTTCCAGGATCAGGTGCTTTGCCCGATGAATACGTGCCCGCATAACATAGCGATAGGGCGTGGTTTGCACGCTTGTCTTGAAGCGCTGATGAAAACTGGTCTTACCGATTCCGCAGACCGCCGCAAGATCTGCAATATCAATGTCCTCGTGCATGTGTGCCTCGACAAACTCATCCACAATGCGCAGCATTGCAGGAGAGAGCGTAGGGCTGAGCGTGCCTCGCTGGCGCTTTGGAACATGGATCGCATAGCTGCTCAGGATTTCGGCCGCGACTGCCCGCGATATGTAATCGGCCTTCAACTGA
>Ga0209344_10004850_pt1 | contig 12037 bp, 12 predicted proteins | sample Cruoilmetagenom6_FD_187293 | JGI IMG/M metagenome (GOLD analysis project Ga0209344, IMG submission 187293) | Oil polluted marine microbial communities from Coal Oil Point, Santa Barbara, California, USA - Santa Barbara Oil Seep Sample 6 (SPAdes)... | ecosystem: Environmental > Aquatic > Marine...
TTCAGCTTATCGCGGCATTCCCATCGCCATTACCGTTGAGGGGGCCAACATCATGACCCGCTCGCTGATGATTTACGGCCAGGGGTCAATCCGCTGCCACCCCTACATTCAGGCCGAAATTGACGCAGCTCAAAATGACGATCAAGATCAGGCCCTGCTTGATTTTGACGACTTGCTGTTCCGCCACGCCGGGTTCTTTATCAAAAACAAATTGCGGGCCGTTGGCCGCGCCTGGACTTTCGGGCTGTTATCATCAAGCCCTGTTGATGGCCCGACCGCCCGCTATTATAAACAGGTAAAACGCTTATCGGCTGCTCTGGCCTATGTCAGCGAAACCGCCATGATTGTTCTTGGCGGCTCCCTCAAACGCAAGGAAATGCTCTCGGCCCGGCTGGGCGATGTTCTTTCAGAGCTGTATCTGACCACAGCAACCCTCAAGCGCTTTGAAGACACCGGGCGTCCCGATGAAGACTTGCCGCTGGTTCATTACGCCTGCCAGTCATCACTCAATGCGGCTGAAACCGCTTTGCACAATGTTTTGCGCAACTTCCCCAACCGCCTGATTGGCTGGGGCCTGCGGTTGCAACTCCAGCCGCTTGGCGTCCGCTGCAAAATGCCAAAAGACCGGCTGACAACAAAAGTCTCCAACCTCATCTCAGAACCAACCACTGCCCGTGATCGCTTGACGCAAGGCATTTATGTCGGCAAAGACACCGAGCTTTTCCGCGTTGATGAGGCCATGCGCCTGATGGTTGAACTGGACCCGATCAAACAAAAAATGCGCAAAAGCCGTATTCGCGATGCTGATGAAGCGTTGCAAAAAGGCATTATCAGCGGCAACGAAGCCGCCCGCATGAAAGAGGCGCTGGAAAAAGTCAATGAAGTTGTCCGCGTCGATGATTTCAGCCTTGAAGAAATCACCGGTAAAAAGCCGGCCGTCAAAAAAGCGCCCTTAAAGGCCCCCTTAAAGAAAGCCGGGCGCAAAAAACCAGCCGCCAAAGGCAAAACGACATGACAGCCAACCGTTTCGCCAAAACCCTCAAAGCCCCCTATTACGCTGTCATATTCACCAATCAGCGCACGGGGGTTGATGGTGAAGGCTATAACGCTACAGCAGACAGGATGGTTGAACTGGCCCAAACCATGCCGGGGTTTTTGGGGGTTGAATCAACCCGTGATGAAACAGGCCTTGGCATCACGGTTTCCTATTGGCGCGATGAACAATCAATCGCCAACTGGAAAGCCAACAGCGAACATACCAGCGCCCGTCAATCGGGCAATGAGAAATGGTATGAACATTATGAATTGCGCGTTGCAAAAATTGAACGGGCCTATAAAGGGCCACGCTAGAGCATCTAAACGAATGACCGATCGGAAGACACCATGGTAAAAGCAGTTAAGAAAACACCTGCAAAAAAACCCGCAGCAAAAAAACCGGCGGCAAAGAAAGCTCCTGCTAAAAAGGCGCCCCGAAAAGCCCCGGCCATCAAGCGCCAAAGCAAACTTGGCACCATTGGCCGCGCAGTTTATATCGTTGACGGTGCCCGCACCCCGATGGTCAAGGCTGGCAACAAGGCAGGCCCCTTTACCCCGGTTGATCTGGCTGTTGAGGCAGGCCGACCTTTACTGGCCCGCCAACCATTTGATCCGCGAGAAATTGATGACGTCATTCTAGGCCTTGTAAATGTCCACCCCGATGAGGTTAATCCGGGCCGCGTTGCCGCCTTGCGCCTTGGTTGTGGATCAGAAGTACCCGGCTGGACGGTTCAGCGGAATTGCGCCTCTGGTCAGCAATCCATCGACACCGGTTGGAAAAACATCGCTGCAGGAAATGGCGATCTTATTTTAGCAGGTGGCGCCGAAGCGCTGTCCCATGCTCCATTACTATTCAGTCAAAAAGCTGCCGGATGGTTTGGCCAGTTTATGTCTGCCAAAAGCACAGCCCAAAAGCTTGCCGCTCTCCAAAACTTTCGCCCCGACATGCTCCAGCCCTCTATCGGCTTGTTGCGCGGCCTGACTGATCCTGTTGTTAAGGTCAACATGGGCGTTACGGCTGAAATTCTCGCTCACCGGTTTAACATTTCTCGCACTGATGCCGACACCTATGCAGTTCAGAGCCATCACCGGCTGGCCGCCGCCCACAAAAATGGCCATCTTGAAGAAATGCATTCGATCATTGATCGCAAAGGCAAATTATACGATCACGATGATGGCGTTCGCCCTGACAATTCAGTTGAGCATCTGGCCAAGCTGAAACCAGCTTTTGAAAAACCCTATGGTAAAATCACAGCGGGCAATTCATCGCAAATTACCGATGGCGGTTCATGGACTATTTTAGCATCACAAGATGCTGTCGACAAATATGGCCTCAAACCAATGGCCCGCATTGTAGATTGCGACTGGTCATCTCTTGATCCTTCTGTCATGGGTCTTGGTCCGGCTCTTGCCTCGGCCCGACTGCTCACCCGCCACGGCCTTAAACAAAAGGATATTGGCGCATGGGAAATCAACGAAGCCTTTGCCGCTCAGGTTCTTTCATGTCTTAAAGCCTGGACCCAAAAAGACTTCTGCCAAAATATTCTTGGCCTTGATGAACCTTTTGGCGAACTTGATCAGGATATTTTAAACATTGATGGCGGTGCCATCTCCCTTGGCCATCCGGTCGGCACCTCAGGCAACCGCATCACATTGCATGCCATCCACGCCGCCCGTCGCCTGAACAGCCAGCTTGCCGTTGCTTCTGAATGTATCGGTGGCGGCATGGGCGGTGCCATGCTTTTAGAGATTATGTAGGGGATATAAATTTATGAGACAGATTAACCAGCCACGCCTTAATGCCCTTGCCGAATTGACCGTTTCAGACCTTGCCATGCCCGTTGCGGCTGACACACAACCAGAGGGTTTATCCAGCTATAAACACTGGCGCCTTGTCATGGACAAAGACAATATTTTATGGCTCCTGATTGATAAACAGGGCGAAAGCGCCAATACACTGGCCGAAGCCGTTCTGCGTGAACTCAACGATGCGCTTGATGAGGCAAAATCCGTTACCCCCAAAGCCCTTGTTCTGCGTTCGGCTAAACAATCTGGCTTTGTCGCCGGTGCCGAAATTTCGGAATTTGTCGGCATGACAGATAAAGACGTCTTGCGCGGACAACTGACAGATGCCCTAACCATATTGGACAAGTTGGAAAACTTTCCAGTTCCAACCATTGCCCTGATTCACAAATATTGCCTCGGTGGTGGTCTTGAACTGGCACTTGCCTGTAAATATCGCATTGCCACACCAGATAGCAAATTCGGCTTTCCCGAAGTATTGCTCGGCCTGCACCCCGGCCTTGCCGGTGTCTGGCGGTCATTACGCATTATGGACCCGATCAATGCCATGACCATGATGCTGACCGGCAAAAACCTCATTGCCAAAAAAGCCAAATCTCAAGGCCTGATAGATTTGGTAACCGAAGAACGCCATTTTGCTGATGCCGTTCGCGCTGCGGCCGATCGTAAGCTGAAAAAAGTCGACGCTAAAGGCACCAAAGGCATGGTGATGAATTTCGGCCCGGCCCGCTCTTTGCTGGCCAGCCAGATGGAAAAACAAACCGCCTCAAAAGCTAATAAACGGCATTACCCTGCCCCCTTTGCCCTGATCGATATCTGGCGTGAGCATGGTGATGATGTTGCAGAAATGCGCAAAGCCGAAACGGACAGCTTTGTTAAGCTGATGGTCGGTGACACATCCAAAAACCTGGTGCGGGCTTTTTTCCTGCGCGACAAGCTTAAATCCTATGCCAAGGGCACCCGGCACAATATCAGGCACGTGCATGTCATCGGTGCCGGTGTTATGGGTGGTGACATTGCGGCATGGTCGGCGCTTTGCGGCTTTAATGTCACCCTTCAGGACCGCGAAATCAAGTATATCGCTCCAGCAATTAAACGAGCCAATGACCTCTTTAAAAGACGTATCTATACCGAGGGTGAACGCCGCGCGGCCAATGACCGCCTGATGCCCGATGTTAACGGCGATGGCATCGCCAAGGCTGACCTGATCATCGAGGTGGTGCCAGAAAACCCCGCCATCAAGGCAAGCGTTTACGCCGATTGCGAAAAGCGCATGAAGCCTGATGCCATCCTTGCCACCAATACATCTTCGATTCTGTTGGAAACCCTGACCGGCACCCTGAAAAACCCCAAGCGTTTTTGCGGCATTCACTTTTTCAATCCGGTAGCAAAAATGCCGCTGGTTGAAATCATCACCCATGACAAGCTTGATAACAAGGTCAAAGACCGCGTCCTTGGCTTTGTCAACGCCATCGACAAGCTGCCGCTACCGGTCAAATCAGCCCCCGGTTTCTTGGTCAACCGGGCTTTGACCCCTTATATGGTTGAAGCGTTTCTGGCCTATTCCGAAGGCGTAAAGCCGGAAATAATCGACCGGGTCATGGAAGATTTTGGCATGCCCATGGGCCCCATCGAACTGGCCGATACGGTTGGTCTTGATGTCGGTCTGCACGTGGCCAAAGTCCTCAAGCGCGACCTTGAGCGCGACACGCCAGATGTACCGGACTGGCTGGAAAAACTGGTTGAAAAAGGTGATCTTGGCAAAAAATCCGGCAAAGGCATTTACAAATGGCTCAAGGGCAAACCGCAAAAAGCCAAAACTGAAGACCAGCCACCCCATGATCTGACCGACCGCCTGATCCTGCCTCTTCTCAACGCTGTTGCCGATTGTCTGGCTGAAGATTTGATCGAAGATACGGATGCAGCCGATGCTGGCATGATCTTTGGCACCGGTTTTGCACCCTTCACCGGCGGTCCAATCAATTATGCAAAAAATCGCGGCGTTGATGAGATTGTTGCAAAGCTCAAAACGCTGGAAGAAAAACACGGTCCCCGTTTTGCTGTGTCAAAAGGCTGGGACAAACTAAAATAGCAAACTGTTTATTCGCCATTGCTGATTAGTCGGCAACGGCAGATAAAGCCTCTTCAAAGTGAGCAATTGCTTTTTCGAACTTGTCCCTGCATCCGGTATTACAAAACCCGACCACCTGCCCCTTATATCGGGCCAGAGAACTCTCAACCACCGGATTACCCGACCACGGACAGGTTTCATTGATACAATCTTCCAATCTCAGCTCACTCATTTTTCTTTTGTCCTGTCAATTTCACCAGGCTTGTCAGTATTGGTTTTTAGAATTTTGGCCGCATAGCTGGCCACAACATCTTCCCAGAAACCGTCAATATATTTACGCAACTCATCCAGTCCCTCACGCCGCAGGGAATAAAACCGTCTGGTCCCTTGCGCCCTGACATTCACCAGCCCCGCTTCTTGCAACACTTTTAAATGTTGAGAAACAGCCGGACGGCTAACCGGCACCTGACTGGCAATGTCAGCAACAGTACGCGGCTTGCCCTTGAGCGCCTCAAGAACGATGCGCCGGGTTGGGTCTGATAATGCTGTAAATATCTTCTGACTGTCCACACCTGACCGTAAGCTAATATCCACCAAATTTCAAATTTTGAAATAACCAGAAACTCCTCAGGACAGCAAGCGCTGTCCCGGCCAGTCAGGCCGCCCATGCGGAGGCCCGAGTAGACATTTATGTCTGCGAGGATACGCCGTGAGCAATATAAAAAGCCCTACTACTCTTTTTCGACAATCTCTTTAAGCATTTTCAGGCCTTTATCGTAGTTCTTGCCAATCCAACTATCGAACAACAAACCCATCCAACGGTTCAGCGGATTACCACCCAAATCCGTATGGAAAGTCCAGGTAATCTGGGTTCCATCACCTTTATCGGTCTTTTTGCTTTGCAAGAGCCAAGCCGCTGTCGCAAAACCCATCTCACCAAAATCAAGTTTGGTTTCCACCTGTTCATTCGCCACCACATTAGTAATTTCCTGACTGCCCGAACCAACATTGGGGTTTTTACTGGTCCAAGCCATAATCTGGCCCTTGCCTTTTTCAGCTCCCGAATAAACAACTTTCATATCAGTATCAATCGTCGCCCATGGCGACCATTGCTGAAATTTTCTCAGATCATTAATATGGGAAAAAACCTTGGCCACTGGCGCATTGATAACAATGTCACGAGACACCGAAACCTTTGCAGGCAAAACATAAGCCCCGGCCAGAAAAACCAAAATCAAAATAACAATCGAAAATAAGATGTTCCGTATTAACCGCATTTCGTTGCCCCGTTTATGTTCAGCCTAAATCGCTGTCAGACATTGCCTCTTTGAGGTCATTATAAGCCCGCCAACCCTCTGCGTCATAACCCTGAATTTCGACTGGAAACTGTGGAAGCCCATCCAGCGCCTGACTGAATTCTTCTATCCAGTGATCAGGGTTCTTAGCATACCAAATCCACTCCTTGCGACCATTGCCAGTCACCACCACCATATGCTCGTTGGCACCGCCGGTTTCAATGAAATCATCCAGCGCCTCCTCAAAGGTCACCTGTTGCTCGGCAATCTCATTGCTTGGCATGCCATTACCCAGCTGATTTTCATATTCCCACACAACACAGATCATATTTGGATAATCCGCAATAGTCACATGAGCTGGAATATTTTCACGAACCCGATACACCTCCAGCATTCCCTCATTATCACTTTCACCAACCAACCACGGATCCTGTTCCTGTTGATGTTTTTGCTCAAACCTGTCTAAAAAATCATTCACGACTCATTCCATCTTTATATTTTTGATCTGAAACAAGGTTATAGCCCCTATATCACTGCTACAACCAATTAAATTTGCATCAGGTGCGCCTTTCACGCCTTGAACTGTCAAGTTCTTGACATATTTATATTAGAAATATCTAATATAGATTCGAAAGCCTTGTAATTAAAAAATAAAACAGGGCCATGAGGTAAAAAATGAACAAGATACTGGTTGCTATTGATGGCGCCCAACACTCAGAGAAAACATTAACAACCGCTGCAAAAATGGCCAGAGACAAAGGCAGCGAGCTGGTTATTCTGTTTGCCTGCAGTCAAAATGAGCCAAATGAAAAACAATTAGACTTTGCTGAAAAGACCTGTGGTCGGCATTTTCGTAATCTTGTCACGGGCAAAGAATTGCCAACTTTCAGCGTTTCAGACAGCGATGGCATAAAATCCATCTCTGATTATATGCAAGCCCGCGAAAAATTGTGCAAGCTATACAGTACCGATGTGCTTGAACGTGCAGCAACAACGGTTAAAAATGCCGGAGCGCGAGTCGTAACCACAATTATGGAACGCGGTGAAGTCGTCAAAACCATTCTTGATGTTGCATCTAGAGAAACCGCCGATACCATTGTTCTGGGCAGTTGCCATAAAAGCAGCTTTTCTCAATTTTTCAGTGGTTCTACCGCAAAAGAAGTTCTCAAAAAAACCAACTGCAATGCCATTATTATCGATTAAACGCCAGCCAAAAAAAGAGCAAAGCAACCATTGGTTGAGGAATCGTTAAGGATAAACTATAACTCATATGCGCATCCCTAATTAAACCACAATTCAAGCACTATGTATCAACACTGGTCTGACCCAAGGTAACACACACTTTTCGGGGGTGGGATCAGTAATAAAAACCAGCAAGGAGATCGAGATGAAAAAACACCTTCTTTCGACAATATTCGGGACAGTTCTGGCCGTTGGTGCCGTGGCATCTTTTGGACAGACACAAAGTGCTTCAGCAATGACTTTGCCGATTACGTTAGATAATAACGCATCGGAAAGCATTGACTCAGCACTGCCAGTTACCGAAGTCCAATACAATCGCAACCGTGCCCAACGTCGTCATCACCGTGCTAACCGTCGTCATGATCGTCGGCGCACATACAGAAGTAACCGGCACGGACCACGCTACAGCCATCGCCGTGGACGTAACCAACACTATTATAACGGGTTCTGGTATGCTGTTCCGTTTTGGCTTGGCGCTACTACCTATCGCGACCCTTATTATGCACCGCGCCGGGGCAGTCGTCATGTCAGATGGTGTTTGAACAGGTACCGCTCCTATAGGCTCAGCACTGACACCTTTCGCGGTTACGATGGTTATGATCACCTTTGCAGAAGCCCATACAGAAGATAAAGTATAGGTTTTAAATCACACAAACGCCTTATCTCAGCACAACTGAGATAAGGCAAAGTGCCACGGTATCTATCCGCCACTTTTATTTACCGATCATTTTAAAGTCTTTTTCTCAGCCAGTTTTTCAAATTCTGCAATTTGTTTACTTTGCTGGGCAAACAGAGCCTTTTTGATATCCGCATGAGAAAACATACCCGCTTGCCATGTGGCAATATGCTCAAGTGTATCGGCCGTGGAATGTTCGCCACCATAATTCAACACAGCTTTTGAACCCCATATTGCCATCGGAGATTTGGTTGCAATCTTTTCAGCAACCGCCATAGCGCCATCAATCAGATCATCATAATCATCAAAAACCTGATTAACCAACCCGATCGATTCGGCGCGCACTGCCAATAATGGATCGCCCGTAAATGCCATTTCCCGAACGATACCTGGTGCAATAAGCTTTTGCAGACGCGGAAATGTGCCCACATCGGCAACCATGCCGATATTGATTTCATGTAGGGAAAAGAAGCAATCCGAACTGGCATAGCGCAAATCACAGGCCGTCACCAGATCAAGCCCGGCCCCGATACAGCCGCCCTGAATAGCCGCAATAACCGGAAGTCGCCCATTGGCGATCGTTGTAAACGTTTCCTGCAGAGACTTGACCAATTGCATAAAAGCAGCATTTGCCCGCGCTGTTTCAGTGCTCTCATCATTTGCAAAGGATGCAAACACCGACAAATCCATGCCGGCTGTAAAATGCTTACCGCTAGAAGAAATGACAATAACCCGCGCATCCCCCTCTTCATTAATCTGGCGAACCGCATCAGGCAGTTCTTGCCACAAAGCCGGAGTAAAACTGTTTAACTTCTCAGGTCGGTTAAACCGAATATGAGCAATATGGTCAGAGATTTCGAGGTCAAAAACAGTCCAGCTCATGGTCAGCTCCCAATATTTTCAAATTTAAAACTTATCACAAAATCCTTACGCCTTCACATTGCCTTGAACAATCCAAATTCTGCCAAAATTCAGCCAAGCCATCGCCTTGGTAGAGCAATATACGTACTAACAACTGTTGGGACATGCACGGCCAGTAAAAATGGCAAACAGGATATGGGAAACATCAAATAAAAATTAAATTAGGCTTGTGCGGTTTCTTGTCGCCGTCCCGAAACTGCATAAGACTATGCCCGCTCGTCTTTTATTAGGCGGGCGGGATTTTTTTAAGCCTTAGCCACCACCCAACATTACTCAGTAGAAAACGGTCCGCATACCAGCGCCCGTTCCACGCCCGGTGGCAAAGAATTCAAACCATCCAGCAGTCTTTCGCGCCCTGTCAGAACATCTGCTATCTGGCTGGAATAGACAATCGCCGTCTCGCGCATCATTCCCATCATCGGCCAGCCCCAAAGGGCTGAAACGGTTACACCATCTTGAACAAAATGCGGTTGGTCCATAAAGGTGCATGACAATACCGGTTCCACCGGCGAACGATTGCTCGGACTGCCACCAACCAGATCAATCACCACCGAACCATCAGGGATAATCGTTTTAAGGTGTTCATTACTAAGCAGATAATTAATACCGCGCAAATGCGTCGGTTGTTCAGCACCGTTAACCACCAGATCAACGCCCTTGAGCCAATATTCAATCCGGCCTGAATTGGTCTGTGTGCGTCCTAATACGCTGACAGCTTGCACCCCATGATCATGAACCTCATGCAAGGCCCCCTGCCCGACATTGCCATAGCCCAGCACAGCAACTTTGGCCTTTGACAGATCGAGACCTGGTTTGTTTTCTTGTAACAGTTTCAAACCATAGCGAGCCCCCGCCATACCCGTTTGATGCAAACATTGAATGCGGCGCAGACCGAATGGATGCGGAGGATGCCTCTCTTTCCACTCGGCAATTTTCCTGGCAGCCTCTTCGCGTTCAAACCGGGCCAGATCAAACAAATGACACCCCGCCTCATGCAATTGCTTAATCAGTGCTTGATTATCAAGCTGCGTACTGTCGTAAAAATACAATGTCTCGGGTCCGACAACATCAAGATCAGCAAAATTGATATCCCCACGCACCAATTTCAGCGACCTTGGGTCACGATTGCCCGCCCGCCGGATAGCCGGTGCTGTTCTTGGGTTCCATTGCAGTACCCTGACCTCTAAAGCACCAAGTGTATTGTTGTCAGCAAAGGGCTGCAAGGCTGTCGCCATAGCGGTGCGCGATAAAACCATCTCATCGTCTTGTTCCTTGGGAGACTCTAAAATTTCCTCCATAGCCACAACGTTAATGCGCTGTTCTTCAAGCAATAGGGCCCTATCCGGGAACGATCCAAAATGGGCCATACATAACAATGTACTGCCGGGCCGCATCTGATGAATACTCTCAAGAGACGGCCCCTTGAATTTGATAATTAAATCCTTGTCCTGATAAATTTCGGTCTCAGATTGCAGCACCGCACCGGCGGCCAGATATTCATCATCGCTGAACCCGACACCAATCCCTGCACCCTGTTCGACAAACACGCTGACACCAGCTTTAACCAGCCGTCCAGCATCATCAGGCACAATAGAAACCCGCTTTTCGAGCCCACCAGGGTTTTCCGGTGACTCAACTTCACGCACAACAGCAATGGTCTTAAAACCCGTCATCAACAGCAGCCCTTCAAATATCAGTAGTCTGCTCTTCTGACATCAAATGACCACCTTATCAACCGTCAACCGGGTCTTTTCCAACTGCCGTAACGCATCCTCACGTTCTTCAATATAACCACGGGTAAATGGCACAACATCCTGATGCTTGGCCAGAATGATTTGAAAAATCATAAAACGATGATGGCGAAACGCAACTTCAGAAGCTGCCAGATACAATTCCCACATCCGGCAAAAACGTTCATCATAAAGCTCAGCCGCCTTATCCCAATTAGTGACAAACCGCTCTCGCCACATACGGCAGGTTTTAGCATAGTGGATCGGCAGAATTTCAATATCCTTGATTAGAAAACCGGCCTGCTCAATTGCCGGCACCACTTGTCCGACCGAAGGTACATAGGCACCAGGAAAAATGTATTTATCATTGAAGCGGTCTTGCGTTAGTGCCGATTTTGGCCGACCGATGGCATGCACCACCATAACGCCCTCTTTCTTGAGCAGTTCAAACGATTTTTTGAACATAACATCATAGTTTTGCCGCCCGACATGTTCGAGCATACCGATCGAAATAATTCGGTCAAAAACGCCCTCCACGTCACGATAGTTTTGCAACCGAAATTCAGTCAAATCGTCAAGCTTGCGGGTTTTTGCCCGTTGCTTTGCCACGGCCACCTGATTTTCACTGAGCGTAACACCCGTTACATGGGCTCCCGTCATTTCAGCAATATAAAGAGCAAGTCCGCCCCATCCACAGCCCATTTCCAGTACGTTCAGTCCCTGATCCGACTGCAGCTTTGCTGTCACATGACGCTTCTTGGCCAGTTGTGCCTGCTCAAGTGTTTGCTCATCATTTTCAAAATAGGCGCAGGTGTATTGCCAATCCTCATCAAGAAACAGCTCAAACAACCGGTCATCAAGATCATAGTGATGAGCGACATCACGCTTTTCAACCTGCTTGCGCCACAGGTTTCTCAACCGGTCACTAATGTAAAATGTCGCTGCTAAAAGTTTAACCGGCCACGGTGTCAGCCTTTTGGCCCCGTTACGTGCCATCAATGATAAAAAATCGTAGATGTTGCCCTCATCAACGATGAACTCACCATCCATATAAGCTTCACCCAGCTTCAAAGCCGGATTGAGCAAAATACCATGTTCGGCATTATTGTTGGCAAAACGCACGCTGACCATTTGGCCTTGGCCATCGCCATACACATAGCGCTTACCAGATGCAAATGTGATGGTTAGCTGATCAGTCTTGACCACACGGGCAAAAAACTTGTTCAGCAGTTTTTCGGAAAAACCCAAAGCTCACCCCCTACGT